>Ga0315281_10006022_pt1 | contig 17283 bp, 12 predicted proteins | sample YL17G07_0_MG_FD_204540 | JGI IMG/M metagenome (GOLD analysis project Ga0315281, IMG submission 204540) | Sediment microbial communities from Yellowstone Lake, YNP, Wyoming, USA - YL17G07_0 | ecosystem: Environmental > Aquatic > Freshwater > Lake > Sediment | place: USA: Wyoming | collected...
CTTAATTTTTCCGGCCCGTGTCTAAATATAATGTTCTTCCAGAGCTCGTATTTCTTAACGACTGCCGGCGAAAGATTCCGGCATATCTTTTCAATGTTGCGGTGCTCTTTTATGCGCCACATTATTAGTTATAATAGTATATTACATTTAATAAGTCAAGTGTAAGTATTTGATTGCGGATTTCGGAATGCGGATTGCTAAATTAGAAGTTAAGCTGCCCCAATATACCAAAAAAGCAATACGATGGCAAATCATTCAGCATTAACGTGAACCGTAAGGTGAGAGGCATAAGGGGTAAGAAGATCGCAAAGCGCCTGCCTGCAGCAGGTAAACATAGCGTAAAGATATTACCGTAAGGCGCAAAGCGTAAGTCGTAATAGGCAAAGCATTTCTTTTGTGGGTAATCTATCAAATATACGACGAAAGATCAACGTTTTACCGTAAGGGATTTTTCTAATTTTTCTAATTCAAACCTCAATGGAAAGGATTTCTCTGTCTTTTAATCGGACGTAGCCGTGGTGGGTAATTCTCAGGTGGGGAATGGCAGGTGTTCCAAGGGTATCGACGGTGAGGGTAGGTTTTTCCCATCTCACACCATTTTCACGCAAGGAGTCTTCAAGCTTTTTGACCTCCTTGCTTAATTTCTCCATGGGTTTGAGTGAGTAGAAACCACAGAGAGGAGTTACAATCTCTGATACGACTTCATCTCCTATTGCATAAACGCCACCCCCTCCGGTCTCCCTCAGTCTCTTGATCACTGTCTCCATCGAACGGATATCACATCCCACAATGAACATATCAACGGTATCCCATGACATCGTAGTTCCATACGCTCCCCGTTGAAGGCCGAATCCTTTGAGGAATCCCATGAAAGACCCTTTACCCTCTACCCGATTCAAAGCCAGGAGCATCAACACATCTTTAGATTCCTCAGGATCTTCGAGGTCGATGATCCTTTCTTTTGTCACAAGACCTGTGACGAGCTCTATCCCCCTTGCCTTCCCCTTCGCCGCCTTCGCTAAAGCTCCTGCCTGCGCGAAGCCCGCTCCGGCGGGTAAAGGCAGGTTGGCAGGTGTCGATAGCGCTCCATTTGTAAGCGAAGATATCATCTGTTTTTGGACTTTAACCGTGTTAAACATATACTTCGGGAAGAAAACTTTTTTCGGTTCAACCAGAGATTTGCTATCACGGTAGATGATTTTTCCACCGCACATAACCAGTTGGGGCGAAAACTCATCCCGCGAGGGAATGATCACAATATCCGCCATCTTCCCGGGCGAGAGCGACCCGATGAGATGATCGAGGTGGAAGTGTTCCGCTACATTGATCGTTACCATCTGATAGGCAATCTCAGGTGGCACTCCAAGTTTCAATACTGTTTTTAAAGCAGCATCGAGATAACCCTCCTCCACGAATGTTTGAGGATCGACTCCATCGGTTGCCAGACTCAACCTTCTAAAATCCACCTTCCTATTAAAAATCCCTTTTATGCCAGGCAGCTCTTTTCTGACAGATCCTTCCCTGACCATCACCCAGTAACCAAGTCTCAACCTTTCCAAAACTTCATCCTCAGTGATGGGCTCATGGTCAGAGGAAATACCAAAACAGGTGTAAGCCTGAAGCTTTCTCCCTGCGGCGCCTGCGGTGTGGCCCTCCACTTGTTTGCCAAGGCTGAGTGCTAACGAGGCAAGTCCCCTCACCCTCTCACCCTGTTTCCCTTCTAAAAAAATGTTGCCCCAGTAAATCTCCCCTACACCGAGACATTTTGGATCTCTCAGTAAAGTTAGGAGTTCTTCATTGGGTGGAGCATTTATCTCCTCCGACGGGGTGAGGCCACACAGGGGAGGAACAGTGTAATAGAATCGGATGGGCTGTTCCCTGAGCCCCCTTACAAAATATTCGATTCCCTTTTTCCCAGCAATCAACCCAAAGTCGATCGTCTCCATGATAACGGTAGTGACGCCACTCGGAATCACATGCTTGACGTATTCTTCTATTCCTGCCTTGTTGAGGTGAGTATGCCCCTCGATCAGGCCTGGAAGGAGAACCATTTCGTCCGCATCGATGACATCTGTTCGGTCTCCTTTTGGGAAGCCATGATCAGGTCCGACATAGGCGATCATCCCATCTTTGATCCAGATGGACTGTTTGTTAATAATTTCTCCAGTAAAGGCATTGAAAAGCGCACCGTTGAGGATAGCGGTATCCGGAGGGATATTGCCTAAAGCTACTTCACTAAGAATTTTTCTCTTTTCCATATCGTTCACAATTTCATAACAAAAACCTTAACTTTCTGTCAATCCCGTATGGAGAAAGGCGATGGCAAGCTTTGCTTTACGACGCCCAAAAGCGCCCTTTCGTCCAGAGGATAAGTTGTGAAATTTTTCTTTTTGACATTGACAAAAATCTAAGTTAATTCGATTGTCTAAGGCTTCATTCCGCTCAATGAAACACACCAAGATAAATCTATCAAAATCTTCTTTCTACTCGGTAAGGATCCTCTGGAGAGGATCATTTCTCAGTCGATTACCCTTCAGATTACTGATAGCCAATAAGATCTCAGAAGCCCTGGGGTTTATTGAATTTTCCAAGGATGATGGGAGAAGGGAGGTGAAACTTAGAGTTAAGAGTTAAGAGTTAAGAGCTGAAGGTTGAGAGTTGAGAGTTATGAATTATGAATTTTAAACCGTAGTACGGTAACCCGCTGATTTTTGAACTAACAGTTTTATTTCGAAGGAGGTTTTTATGAAGAGAAAACTCTTTATTTCTTTATTGTCGTTAGTTCTATTACTCCTCGCCACCACCTTGGTGTGCGCCCAAGCTCCGAGGGAAATCCTGATCGGAGGAACGATTTCTGTGACAGGTCGGTTCTCAACAATCGTCGGGCCCTTTAAAAAGCTGGCAGAAGCCTGGGAAAAACAGGTGAACGATCGCGGAGGAATATTTGTTAAGGAATATAATAAGAAACTTCCTATCCGCTTCATTATCGAGGATGATAAAAGCGATCAAGCCACCTCTCAAAAATATTATGAAAAATTGGTGACCTCCAATAATGTCCATATCCTTATCGGTCCTTTCGGAAGTTTTCTCTCCTTTGCTGCCTCGACCATTGCAGAAAAAGAGAAAATCCCAATGGTCATGGTCTGTGCCAGTGATAAGAGACTGTTTGAAAGAGGTTATAAATATTCTTTCTCCCAATTGGACTATGCCGACTATGAGGCTTATGCCTATCTTGAAATGTTGAAAAAAGAAGGGAAGATTAAAAAAATAGCCATGTTCTCTGAAGATACCCTTCACTCCACAGGAATGTTAAAAGCCTCCGTGGCCAAGGCTAAAGAGTATGGCTTTGACATCATTCTCAATGAAATGCTTCCGGCTGATATAAAGGATTTTTCTGCTCTGGTTACAAAAATTAAGGGCCTCAATCCTGATGTGGTCTTTTGTGAAGGATTCCCCTCCTTTGAAATTCCATTTATGAAGCAAGCCCTCGAACTGGGACTTCGGCCCAAGGAATTTTATAATGGCCATTTGACCAAACCGGTCATGGATGCCTTAGGACCAATGTCGAATAACATTGCGGGTGGGGCATATTGGGTGCCCGGTTTCAAATTTCCTGGGAAAGAAGACTACCTCTCCGTTTTGAAAACCACGGGGATTACCTGGGATGGTTACATGGAGTCAGCCATTCGATTTTTCTCCTACCAGGCTCTTCAGAACGCCATTGAGACAGCGGGTTCTCTGGATCGGGAAAAGTTGACAGATGCCCTTCGAAAGCAGAAATTTGTGAGCATCTCCGGGCCGATTTCCCATAAGGTGGATGGGTCAGGGACGATCATTCCTTTGCCTATTCAAATCCACGAAGGGAAATTTGTCTCCATCTATCCTCCCGATGTGGCAGATGGAAAACATCTTTTCCCAACACCGTGGAAGTAAGTAATGATAAATTCGAAGCACGAAATCCCTGCCTGCGCCGAGGCTTCGGTAGGCAGGCGAATTTCGAAACAATATCCAATGGCCAAATCCGGATGCTCTAAACAGTAAAATTTTTTGAATTTTGAAATTGGAATTTTGGATTTGTTTCGAATTTCGATATTCGGATTTCGGATTTTAGGTTTTAAAGATGGGCTCAACCGTCATTCAACTTCTGATCATCGGGACCCTTCAGGGAGGAATTTACGCCCTGGCAGCCTTTGGTCTCTCTTTGATCTTTGGGGTTTCCAATGTCCTCAACCTTGCCCACGGCCAATTTCTCATGCTCGGGGGCTTGTTCAGTTACATCCTCTTTATGGCGACAAAATGGAACCCTCTTCTCCTTTCCCTGATTCTCATTCCTCTCTTCTTTGTTATTGGATTTCTCTTCGAGAGGGGTCTCGTCAGGCCCCTCTTGGAGAGGAAAGGACACGAACTGGTCATCGCTTCCATCCTGGTCACATTGGGCGCTTCTTTAGCCATTGAGGACATCACTTCATTCTTCTGGGGGCCCGAGGAGAAAGGGATATCCTACATCATGCCTTCCATCAACCTGGGAGGCATGGTCATCTCCTCTATTCGTCTCTTGGGCCTTCTCTTCATCGTTCTCTTGACAGTGGCTGTCCACCTTTTCTTGAAAAAGACGTATACGGGAAGAGCCCTTCGTGCCACGACACAAAATCGACAGGGCGCTATGTTGATGGGTGTGAATACTTTCCGCATCAGCTCCATCACCTTTGGAATTGGCACCATCTTAGCCTCTGCTGCGGGAGTCTTCTATGTCATCCTCTTTACCATCACACCCTTCATCGGCATTCCTTTGAGCATCAAATATCTTTGTATCATTGTGATGGGAGGACTGGGAAACCTCTATGGTCCTCTCCTGGGTGGTTTGATCCTCGGGATCACAGAGGCCTTCACCGGATTCTTTGCGCCTCACTGGTCTGAGACGGCAGCCTTCTTTATCCTTGTGGCGATTCTCCTCATTCGGCCGAAAGGTCTTTTGGGTTGATGGAGTTATGAAAAGGATTCACATCGGAATTTTGATCGGTCTCTTATTTCTTGTCCTTTTCCCTCATATCACGCCCCGTTATATGACCGCCTTTCTCCTCCTCCTCATGATGCACATCGTCATTGCAGAAAGTTACGATATCGTCGGAGGTTATCTGGGTTACATCAATATGGGGCATTCTGCCTTTTTCGGAATAGGAGCTTATGCCTTTGCGATTCTGTTGAATGCGAAATTCGGTTTCTTTATCTCCTCGGTGGTCGCTATCCTTGTGGGAGTGCTCTTCGCAGCCATGATCAGTTTCCCTTTCTTTCGGCTCCGGGGAGCCTATTTTTCGCTTGCCACCTTTGGTCTGATTCGTCTTCTTGAACTTCTTGCCTTCAATCTTAAATTTCTGACCGGTGGTTCTTCAGGAATTATGATCAAAGCCGAATACCGGCTGACCCTGGCTTACTATTTCACCTTGGGACTCTGTGTCGTTACCGTCGGATTGATCTCTCTTCTCACACGATCTCGACTCGGCCTCGCCTGGATGGCGATCCGCGAGGATGAGGAGGCCGCTCAAACCTTCGGAATTAACACCTTCAAATATAAATGTCTGGGCCTCATGATCAGTGCCTCTTTTGCTTCTCTCATGGGTGCTTTCTATACCTGGTATATCATTTTCATCAATCCCAAGGTCGTTTTCGGTCTCGAAATTGCCCTGGTACCCATTTCAATGGCCATGCTGGGTGGATCCGGAGTCATTATCGGCCCGATTGTCGGTGCCCTTTTCATCACCATTGTAGAAGAATTTCTCTGGACAAAGGTCCCTTATTTTCACCTGGCAGCCTATGGGATTGCCATTGTTTTAGTGGGCCTCTTCATGCCGGGAGGGATTGTCCGGCTGAAGTGGCTCCGGAAACCGCTAACTCGCCTCGGATGGTTGGAAGACTGACGCGGGTGAGGCATAAATCCAAATTTCAAAATCCAAATGCCAAATGAATGTCAAATTCCAAATTTATTAATGATTTGGACTTTGGATTTGATTTGACATTTGAACTTTGACATTATGAACGTATGGTCATCTTAGAAGGGAAAAAACTCACGAAGTATTTTAGAGGTCTGTCAGCCCTCCAGCAGGTTAGTTTCAGCGTTGAGGAGGGATCGATTACAGGTCTGATCGGACCCAATGGAGCAGGGAAGACGACCCTGTTCAATCTCATCTCCGGGATTTTCTGTCCAAATCAAGGGACGACGACCTTCCGGGGCCTCAACATCACTCGCCTGAGTGCAAACCGTATCTGCCGTCTTGGAATCTCGAGAACGTATCAGTTGATCAGACCCTTTCTGGGCCTTTCGGTTCAAAAAAATGTCCTGGTGGGTATCTATTATGGAAGGAATGAAAGTATTTCAAGAAAGAAGGCTGAAGAAGAGGCCTGGTCCATTCTTGAATTCATGGATCTCTCTGCCAAGGCAGCCTACCATGCGGATCAGCTCAACACCGGAGAAAGAAAGCGATTAGAAATAGCAAGGGCCTTGGGAACCTGTCCAAAAGTACTCCTTCTGGATGAAGTCATTGCCGGACTCAATCCTGCCGAGACTGCCGCCATCATGAAGAAGATCGGAACCCTTCGCGAAAAGGGAATCACGATCTTCATGATTGAACATGTGATGAAGGCGGTGATGGGGCTTTCGGACAGAGTGATCGTGTTACACCACGGCGAAAAGATCGCCGAAGGATCACCGCAGGAGGTCTCCACTCACCCGAGGGTGATCGAGGCCTATCTCGGCGAGAAAAGGATTTAGCTTGCTTCGAGTTCAGGACCTCTCCCTATTTTATGGTGATATCCAAGCTTTGTTTAATCTCCATCTTCAGGTTGAGGAGGGAGAAATTGTCACCCTTCTCGGCTCTAACGGAGCTGGGAAGACGACCATGATCAATGCCATCTCGGGCATCCTTCATCCAAGGCAGGGGTCCATTCAGTTCGACGGACAAACCATCCATCGGATGGCGCCCTTCCGAATTGTGGAGCTCGGATTGATTCAGATTCCAGAAGGCCGGATGCTCTTCCCGGATATGACCGTATTTGAAAATCTCCAGATGGGGACCTACTCCAATCGGGCACGAAAGAATCATCAAGAAACCCTCGATTGGGTCTTTCAACTCTTTCCACGGCTAAAGGAACGAATTTCCCAACTCGCGGGGACCTTAAGTGGTGGTGAGCAACAGATGTTGGCCATTGCCAGAGGCTTAATGTCAAGACCGAAGCTACTGATGCTGGACGAACCTTCTCTGGGATTGGCTCCCCTTCTGGTGACCGAACTTTTTAGAGTAGTGGAGGAGATCAATCGCCATGGGGTAGCTATTCTGTTAGTGGAACAGAATGCGATGCAGGCCCTTGAAACGGCTCATCGGGGGTATGTTTTGGAAAACGGAAGGATCACCCTTAACGGAAATGCTTCCGATCTCATTCAAAATGACCATATCAGAGTCTCCTATCTGGGAATTTAAGTCGGTACGACTCGTTACCGAGGAGTGAACATGACTACGGAAAAAAGAGAAACTCAAATCCGATGCAAGGCTTGCAGTTCACGATTTGGTGTATTGCCGATGGAACGCTTTGCTCAGTGTCCTCAGTGCCGTCAGGAATGGAAGATCAAATGGCTCGATGGAGAGTCGGGCATGATCATCGCTCCTGTCTCCTGGAAAGAATACCAATCGAAATCGAGGAGGATATCGTAAAATGAGTCGAATCGCTTATATCGATCTAACCTCCGAAACGATGAAAGCAGAAGAAACCCCGATAGCGCTCAGAAAACTTTTTCTGGGAGGGCGGGGCATCAACACTCACCTTCTTTACGAGATGGTTGGGGAGGAGACGGACCCCCTGGGACCGGAGAACGTCCTCGTGGTGGGGGCGGGCCTTCTGACAGGGGTGCCAGGGATTGCTAACTCGAGGATCAGCTTCTCGGCCAAGTCTCCTGAGACGGGTCTCCTGGGCGACTCTGCCATGGGAGGTTTCTTTGGGGCTGAGCTTCGTTATGCAGGTTTTGATCATCTCGTCATCCAGGGAAAAGCAAAAAGACCTGTTTATCTATGGATCCATGATGGGACGATCGAATTTAGAGATGCCTCTTCCTTCTCTCAATTCGATACTCTTCAAATTCAACAGAAGATCCGTCAGGACCATGGTGATCCAAAAATTCAGAGCGCTTGTCTGGGTCCTGCTGGAAGAAATCTTGTCCGTTTTGCCTGTATCATCCATGGACTCTCTCATGCCGCTGGCCGAACTGGAATGGGCGCAGTGATGGGATCGAAGAACCTCTGGGCAATCGCTGCACGGGGGAAGTCCCCTCTTCCGATTCATGACCCCAAAAAACTCCTTCAGGTCGTTGAAAAACAATATCATCAGGTGACCAAAACCAAAGGATTTCTCGCCTCCTCGATCTATGGCACCATGATCAGGCTTAATAACACACGGACCCAGGGCTATGAAGGCGGCCTCAACCATCAGTTCAACATGATGGAGTATGGGGGTGAAGAGCTGGATGCGGAGGTCTTCATCAAGAACTATGAGACCCGTAAGGCCACCTGCTTTGGATGTCCCACAGCCTGCAAACATATGTTCAGGGTTCCAAAAGGAATTTATCAAGGCATGGAGTGCGAGGGGCCGGAATACTATGGTTGCGGCGGATGGGGTTCTCAGTGCGGATGTTCAAAGTGGGAAACCATCCTCGAGGCCTGGAACCTCTGTGCGAAATATGGACTCGATGTGGGTTCCATGACCTCTTATACGGCGTGGCTCATGGAGCTCTATGAGAAAGGAATCATCACCGAGAAAGATACCGATGGCTTATCCCTGCCGTGGGGGAGCTCTGAGGCGATTATCGGTTTAATCGAGCAGGTGGTCGAACAAAAGGGGATCGGGAAGTGGATGGCTCGGGGATGGATGGAGACAGCGAAAGCAATTGGCAAAAGCAGCGAACGTTATATGGACCATGTGAAGGGCCTCTCTATCGAATGCGATGATGTAAGAGGGCATCGCGCACAAACCCTTGGACTTGCCACGGCTACTCGAGGTGCCTGTCATCTCAGAAGCCGTTACACATTGGAAGAATTCTTTCTACCCGAAGAGGCCACAAAGAAATTGACGGGGAAAGCGATTCCACAAGATCCGGCTCTCTATGATGGAAAGGAGTGGGCCTGTTACTGGACCGAATGTATCTGCTCCATCGCGGATGCTTTGGGGGTCTGCAAATTTATGACAAAATGGTTGAGTGTAGGGCTTCTGGGTTTTGAAGAATTTATTGACTCGATTGAAGCGGTGACGGGCATGAGGTTTTCCCTTGAAGAAATATTGGAAATCGGAGAAAGAATCTACACGACGGAGAGAATGTTCCTCGTCCGAGAGGGGATCACACGAAAGGATGACTGCGTGCCTGAAAAATTCTTCAAACCCTGGACCCATGGTCCCAAGGCAGGCACAAAAATCGAGTCAGAACTCTTTGAGAAGCTTCTCGACCGGTATTATGAACTCCATGGATGGAACCGGAATGGGGTTCCCAGGCGTGAATCTCTGAAGAAGCTGGGGTTGGAGAAATAACTATGGCCAAATCCGAAGCACGAAATACGAAATTCGAAACAATATCAAATGTTCGAAATACATAATGGTGCGACCTCTGTAAATCGTCATTGCGAACGAAGTGAGGCAATCTCATGAGATTGCCACGTCACTCCGCTCCTCGCAATGACCACGTTCGTCCCAAAATTTGATCTTGTTTCGGATTGATCCCTACAGGATGCTTTGCCTGATACTCGAATTTCGAACTTTAGATTATTATTAAGGAGAGGAATCAATCTATGCGAGAGAAACGAATTCGGGTCGAAAATGAAAAGTGTACAGGTTGTCGGCTCTGTGAATCGGTTTGTTCCCTTTCTCATGAAGAGAAGCTGGATTTAACCCTTTCAAGAATTCAGATCGATCCCCTGAAGGAGAATAGCTTCCGGCCGAGAGTTTGTCTCCAATGCCAAACGTGTCCGCCTTCAGAAGTCTGTCCCAATGAAGCGTTTCAATGGGATGAAAAGAAAGGTGTGGTAAAGGTCCTGAAGGAACGATGTGACGGATGTGGTCTCTGTATTTCGGAATGTCCCTTCTCTTCTGTCTTCGAAGCGGATGGAGGGGTGATCGTTTGTGATATCTGTGAGGGAAACCCCAGGTGCGTTGAAGTCTGCCAGAAGCAGGCCATTCTTTTTCTATAGCGGAGGGTTCAATGGTATTGAAAGGTTCAACCCCTTTTCCAAGAGAATTCATTGACCGATACTATCAAAAAAAATGGTGGCTGGGCATTACTCTCGGCGAAATGCTCGATCGAAGTTGTGATCTCTATCATCATAAAGAAGCCCTTGTCGCAGCGGGAGTCCGATTGACTTACGAACAACTTCGTGAAATGACAGATCGAGCAGCTATCGCCTTTCTCGAATTGGGCATTACGAAACTGGATCGAGTTCTTTTACAAATCCCGAATTGGGCCGACTTTGTCTATTCCTACTATGGCCTTCATAAGATCGGAGCCATCCCCGTGATGTGCATTCCTCGATTCTCTCAGAGAGAGATGGAACATTTCTGTGAGATTACAGAAGCGAAAGCGTGGATTGTTCCTCAACAATATGAGAAAATAGATTATCTCCCGATGATCGAAGCCTTTCAGTCTCGCCCCTTCTTTTTAAAACACATTCTGGTTATTGATTCGGCAAAAGGTGAGTCACCTCCTGAAGGAACCCTTTCTTTCAACAACCTCCTCAAAAAGGTTGATCTGAAGCAATATCCAAAAGATTACCTTCAATCCTTCAGACCGGATCCTGACGAGATCTGCCATCTCATGCCGACAGGAGGCTCCACTGGACTCCCTAAGATTGTTCCGCGGACGCATAATGATTTTTTCTGCAATTTTGACTACCGGGCAAAGGCCTGGGAAAGAAGTCCTCGTGATATTACTCTCATTGCCACTCCGATCACACACAATATGGCAATCGAAGTCTCCATGAACCCCACTTTCCTCAATGGAGGAAAGGTGGTGATGATCTCGTCCACTCGTCCCAAAGAAATCCTCGAAGTGATCGAAAAGGAGCGAGTGACGACGATGATTTTAGTTGTCGCGCAACTCCAGCAAATTATAGACTATCCTGATTTAAATCAATATGATCTTTCTTCGCTGCAGGTCATTGCTGGCGCTGGATCCCATGTGCCCGCGGAATTGATTAAAAAGATCTACGAAAAACTGGTTTGCAAGTTTTATAATGTCTTTGGCATGTCAGAAGGACCCTGTACACAAACTCGTTACGGCGACCCCGATGAGGTCATCTTTCATACGGTGGGATGGCCGGTCTGTCCCTATGATGAATTCAGAGTAATTGATTCAAACGACAATGATCTGCCTCGTGGGAAGGAAGGGGAGTTGGTGGTGAGAGGCCCCTGCATTTTCCGGGGATATTACAAGGCTGAGGTTGAGAACCAAGCCGCCTTCACAGCCGATGGATTTTTTCGAACTGGCGATATTGCCAAATTCGATCCGGAGGGGCGTCTGATTATCACAGGCCGGAAGAAGGATATCATCATCCGTGGAGGAGAAAATATTAGCGCTAAGGAAGTTGAGGAATTGATTAGCTCCCATTCCAAAGTTGTCCAAGCCGCAGCAGTGGGTATGCCGGACCCCATCCTCGGAGAGCGGGTTTGTGCCTTTATTAAACCCCAAAGGGATGTGACCATCTCTTTTGAAGAAATCATCTCCTTTCTGAAAGAGAAAAAGACTTCGGTCCTCTACCTTCCTGAACGGATTGAGATCATTGAGGAGATACCTTTGACGAATGTTGGGAAAGTGGACAAGAAACGACTGCGAGAAGAGATTAAGGAAAAGCTGAAGAAGGAAGGAAAAATTTAGAACCCAAGTTCAAATGTCAAAATCCAAATGTCAAATGAATGCCAAATTTCAAAATCAAAAACTTTTGAGATTTGAGCTTTGGATTTTGCATTGATTCACCTTTGGTTCATCACTTCGTGTGAGCTTTGACATTTGACATTTAAGAGACGGTATTTAGTTTTAGCCGCATTCATAGTTCTTGGTTACGGAACACCCTACGGGATAAAGGAGGTTACAATGCGCCTTCCAAAATTTGAATACCTGGAACCAAGATCGCTTAAGGAGGCTTCCAAGGCTCTTGCTGCAGATCCTGTAGGAACTCTCCTTCTTGCCGGAGGGACAGATCTCATCGTCAACATGAAACATGGGGTTATTCAGCCAAAACGGCTCATCAACCTCAAGGCCATCCCGAAATTGGCTTATATCTCGGATAGAAAGGATGGATTGAAAATTGGCGCCTTAACCACTCTTCACGATCTCGCTTCTTCTTCTTTGATTCAGGAGAAATATCCTGTTATCAGCCAAGCTTCCAAGGAGGTTGCCGCTTATCCCCATCAGGTAATGGGAACCCTGGGTGGAAACCTCTGCCAGGGAAACCGTTGCCGTTTCTATAATCAATCGGTTTTCTGGAGAGGCACGAGATCGACCTGCTATAAAGCAGGAGGAGAGGTTTGTCATGTAGTTCCTGGCCGTCCGGCAGGCGGGCGGGAGCCTATAGAATGCCATTCAACTTATTGCGGAGATATGGCTCCTGTCCTCATTGCCATGGACGCTCGGATTAAGGTAGTTGGTCGTGTTGAAGAGCGAAATCTTTCCCTCAAGAGACTTTACACTCAGGATGGCAAAAAACCTCTTTCACTGAAGAAGGGAGAAATTTTGAAGGAAGTTTTTGTTCCATCCCCTTCCGGCAAAACTCTCTATCTTAAATGGAGATTGAGAGATTCCCTTGAATTCCCCATTGTCTCTTTGGCTTTCCTTATTGAGAGAAATGGCGATGGTAAGACCGAAAAAACAAAGATTATCTTCAGCGGGGTAGGCTCTGGACCTGTAGAAGCCTCTGAAGCGGAAAAAATGCTTAAGGATGCATCTCTTGACAACCTAATGATTGAGAAGGTTTCCCATCAGGCGGTCAAGGAGATCTCTCCGATGCGAACTTCCATTGCCTCCCCTGCCTATAAACGAAAGATTGCCGGAATCCTTCTGAAACAAGCATTGGAAAATTTCAAGTCCTGAGTTCGGGGTTCACAGTTCGGAGCTTCTAAATTAAACCCTCCGAACTCCGAACTATTTCAAAGGAGTACTGCATGAAACGCATTCTTAAGCTTCACGTCAATGGCGAGGAATTCGAAATTCTGACAGAAGTGAACAAAACCCTTCTTGAGGTTTTAAGAGAGGATCTTGGGCTAACAGGAACAAAGCGGGGTTGTGATCTGGGCGCCTGCGGCGCGTGCACAGTGGTCATCGATGGAAAACCCCACCTCTCCTGCATCACATTAGCAGCAGCCGTTCAAGGAAAGAAGATTATGACGATCGAGGGACTTGCTCAAGAGGGAAAACTTCATTCCCTCCAAAAGGCCTTCGTTGAAAAGGGGGCGATTCAGTGTGGATTCTGCACACCTGGGATGATCCTGACAGCCAAAGCATTTCTCGATGAACACCCTCACCCCTCAGAAGGAGAGGTGAAGAAAGCCATCTCTGGAAACCTCTGCCGTTGTACAGGGTACGTGAAGATTGTGGAGGCTATTATCTCTGCGGCAGAGAATGTATAGCCCATCAATAATTCTCAATAATTTTTTGTGGCATTCGAAAACGGGGAGAGCAAAGTGAGAGAATATGAGATCATAGGGAAGCCCCTTCCAAGGGTAGATGGAATTGAAAAGGCCACGGGTCAGGCCAAATTCACTGTGGATATGGCTATGCCAGGCATGCTTCATGGAAAATTTTTGAGAAGCGCATACCCTCATGCAAGGATTCTCTCTATCAATGTGGAAAAAGCAAAAAGGCTCTCAGGTGTGAAAGCAGTCATCACTCGGGACGATGTGGCTGGCATCCGATATGCCTTTGTGGACACACCCAGGTATCCTGCAGATGAGACGCCCCTGGCTGTGGACAAAGTCCGATATATCGGAGATGAGGTGGCCGCTGTGGCTGCGATTGATCTCGATACGGCTGAGGAAGCCATCCGCCTGATCCAAGTGGAGTACAAACCTCTGACCCCAGTCTTTGATCCTGAAGAGGCGATGAAAACCGGGGCTCCGGATATCCATGAGCCCTTTGAATTAGGGTCAAAGACCGAATGGGAAGACTGGGGTGTTCACCGCGGTAAGAGAGCACTGGACTGGAGAGATGCAAAGAATCTGAGTGGCCGTACAAGCGTTGCCATCGGCGATGTTGAAAGAGGATTTGCTCAGTCAGACTATGTGAGAGAGGATCGTTTCGAGACGAAGGCCACAGCTCACTGTGCCTTAGAACCCCATGCTGCTCTGGCTTCTTTTGAACCCTCTGGAAAGCTGAACATGTATCTCTCGAGCATGGGAATCTTTTACAAGCGGTTCGTCCTTGCAAAAGCTCTCGGTCTTCCGATCAGTCAAGTCAGGATTCTCAAAACCTATGTGGGCGGAGCTTTTGGTGGAAAGATCGACCTCTTCCCTTACGAATTCTGTGCGGCCTTCCTTTCTCGTATGACAGGAAAGCCTGTCCGTTTTGAGTTGGAAAGAGAAGAGGTCTTTACCTGTACGCGACAGAGACATCCTACGATCGTCCATATCAAGACCGGTGTGAAGAAGGACGGAACCATTCTGGCCCAGAAAATAAAATTTATTGCCGACAATGGAGCCTATCGCGGCTCTGGAGCCATTGTCGTTTACCTGGGCCATGCCTTCAGCATCCCTGTCTATTCCGTTCCCAATTATCACTACGAAGGATATTCCGTCTATACCAACAACCCAATTCGAGGACCTCAGAGGGCTCACGGCTCCCCTCAGATTCGATTTGCCGTCGATTCCCAGATCGAGATGATCGCTGAAGAACTGGGACTCGATCCACTGGAAATCATGCTCAAGAACGCACGGAAGAAGGATGATATCCTTCCTAATGGCGATGTCCTCAAGAGTTGCGGCCTTTCTGAATGTCTTGAAAAAGCAGCCCAAGCCTCAGGCTGGAAGGAGTGGAGGGGAGATCGAGCAAAAAGAACCCAGGAGCGCGAATCGACATCACGATATAAAAGAGGGCTGGGAATGTCTTCCTGTTCCATGTTTAGCGGCGCACCCTTCTACCCTTTTGCCTCTTCAGCCATTGTCAAGCTCCACGATGATGGAAGTGTCACGCTTTACACCGGCGCAACCGAAATGGGTCAGGGCTCGGATACCACCATGGCCCAAGTTGCCGCTCAGGAGTTGGGACTCCAATTGGAAGATATCCGTGTGGTTTCTGGAGATACTGAACTCTGTCCCATTGACCATGGCCAATTCTTAAGTGGCGGAGCCTTTGTGACCGGCAATGCCGTCAGACTGGCTGCTGCCGATGCTAAATCTCAATTGCTAAAGTTAGCTGTGGAGATGCTGGGCGTTGAAGAAGTAACTCTTGAGGCAAAAGAGAAACGGTTTTATGTCAGGGGAAGTCCTGATAAGAGTATCTCCTATTCAGAATTGATCCAGTTGAGTGTCCAGAGGAACAATGGAAATCCGATCATCGGGAAGGGAAACATGAAGGCTGTTCAGGAGGCAGAATTCTATCCGAGCCTGGCAAAAGCTAAGGGCCACTTTACCGACGCTTATGGATTTGCTGTCCAGGTCGCCGAGGTGGAGGTCGATACTCAGACCGGTTTGGTCAGGGTTAATAAAACAGTAACTTTTCACGACTGCGGCTTCCCATTGAATCTATCTATCGTTGAAGGTCAGGTTCACGGAAATGTCTCCATGGGGATGGGACAGGCTTTATGGGAAGAAATTTTACTGGAAGGGGGACAGATCCAGAATCCCAGCTTTCTCGATTATCGAGCTCCTCTGGCTACTGAGACACCTTCGATGATCAGCGGAATGGTAGAAACACAAGATCCAGGCGGTCCTTATGGAGCCAAGGAGGTAGGTGAAGGCTCCATTTCCGGGATCTTAGCAGCGATTGCCAATGCCATTTACGATGCTATCGGCATTCGCTTTACCCAGCTTCCGATCACACCGGAAAAAGTCTTGGAGGCCCTCACCCTTCCCGCCCATCCCAAGGCCTGCCTGCCGGTAGGCAGGGGAGAGGGAAGGGATAAGGAGAAAGTTCTGGAGGCTTTATGGAAAAAGTGATCATGTATAAACCAGAGTTGGAGACGATGTCGAGAGAGGCATTGCTCAAACACCAGCTTGACCTTTTCAGAAAACAGATGGCTTACGTCTATGAACGAGCTCCGATGTATAAACGAAAGTTTGACCAAGCAGGTGTCCGACCTGAAGATATCAAGACCATTGATGATGTTCAAAGAGTTCCCTTTACAGTGAAAGAAGAATTGAGGCAGAGTCAAGAAAAACATCCTCCCTTCGGAGACTTTCACTGCATCCCTCCCGAAGAAGGGGTAAGGGTCTTTCAAACGACCGGGACCACTGGAACCCCTGTCCGTTCCTTATTGAGTAAAAAGGATTGGTTGGTAAACTATTATGACCAGTTCATGTATTTCATGTATGGCTACGGAATTACCAAGGCTGACATCATATTTATCCCTTTCAACTATGGACTCTACTTAGCCTGGTGGGGAATCCATTCATCTTTTGAGCAAGGAGGGGTTCTCGTCATACCAGGTGGAGGACAAAGTTCAGAGGATCGTATCAGAAACATCCTTGAATGGAAACCGACCGTCATTTGTGGAACGCCCACTTACATTCTCTTCCTCGGAGACGCCGCAAAAAAAATGGGGGTTGATCTGTCAAAGACTACCGTCCGAATCGTTATCACAGCAGGAGAACCTGGTGCACAAGTTCCTTCAACCAAGAAGCAGATCGAAACCACCTGGGGCGCCAAGAACTACGATGACATCGGTTCCACAGAAATTTCCAACTTTGGTTTTGAATGTGTAGCTCAGAAAGGGACTCATGTTATTGAAAGTATGTTTCTTGCTGAGGTAATTGATCCAAAGACAGGTAAATGGGTTGGACCAGGTGAAGAGGGTGAATTGGTTCTCTCTAATCTCTGTTGCGAATCAATGCCTTTGATCCGTTGGCGGATGGGCGATATCGTCAAATTCGATGTAAAGAAGTGTGATTGCGGCAGAACATTTCTCCGATTGGAAGGAGGAGTCATCGGCAGAGCCGATGACATGTTCCAGTTTGGCGGGGTTAATATCTTTCCGTCTGCGATTGAGAATTTCATTCGGGGTATCAAAGCCTTCTCTAATGAGTATCAAATTGTGGTCCCAAAAATGGGGA
>Ga0315281_10006023_pt1 | contig 17283 bp, 11 predicted proteins | sample YL17G07_0_MG_FD_204540 | JGI IMG/M metagenome (GOLD analysis project Ga0315281, IMG submission 204540) | Sediment microbial communities from Yellowstone Lake, YNP, Wyoming, USA - YL17G07_0 | ecosystem: Environmental > Aquatic > Freshwater > Lake > Sediment | place: USA: Wyoming | collected...
GTGTATTTCCGCGGGCAAAGTCACGGCAAACGTACTGCCTTGGCCGGGTTGGCTTCGCACATTGATCGTTCCGCCGTGGGCGTCGACGATGAATTTGACGATGCTCAGCCCCAGTCCGCAGCCACCGGTTCTTCGAGACAGGCTTTGGTCCACTTGGTAAAACCGATTAAAAACCCGTTTGGTGTCACGACGCGACATGCCGATGCCCTTGTCGGTCACTTCAAAGCAGACGCTTCTGTCCGTCGAATACGTCCGAACCGTGATTTGTTTGTCATTTTCCGAATACTTGTGGGCGTTGTCGAGAAGATTAAGCAAAACCGTGACCATCGCGTCGCGGTCGGCGGTTACCGTGGGCAATTCAGGGGCCAACTCGACGTTGAGCCGACATCCAGCCGACTCAAATCGATCGCGTACCGTCCCAACGGCGTCGCGGACAATGTCATTGGGCGTGACCTCGGCAAACTCGAACGCTCGCTTGTTGCGTTCCATGCGTGAAAAGGTCAAGAAATTATCGATCAACCGGCTGAGCCGCTGGTTTTCCTTGGCAATCAGCGTGAGATATTCGGCGGTTTGTGCTTGATCGCGGACGTTACCTTCGAGCAGGGTGTCGACCAGAACCCGCATTGAAGACAGCGGCGTCTTCAGTTCGTGTGAAATCGTGGCAACGAAATCATTCTTCAATCGGTTAAGCTTTGCTTGTCTGCCGATGGCGCGAGCAGCCAGTGTTCCTGAAGTCACAATCAACACCACAACGAGTATGCCCGTCCAAGTGTAAACGGCTGTCTGTCTGCTGGCCGCATTTTCAAAAACGGAATTATTCCTGAAAAAGAGATCGACTTTGAAGTCGGGAAAATATTTGCCAGGACTTAAGGTCATGAACGGTTTGCCCTCAAGGCCCGCATCTCCGATGATGCAGTGCCCGAAATTATCGTATACCCGCACGCCGACCATATTATCCTGCATGTCGTGCACTGCAGCGATGATTAGTCTAAGAAGCCTGTCAAAGGTGGAAATTCCAACGATCGTCTTGTCGGCCAGTGTGAATTTCAAGCCATACAAATCGCGTTCAGGTGTAAGCCTCCTCACGGTATTGACCGGCCAATCCTTAAGCGAGTCGGCGGTGGGATAAGCATCAGCCACATCAAGGGACATCTGCAGGGCAGCCATCCGGTGTTCTGCCAGTTGAATTTCCCGGTCAAGCCGATCAGCCAGACCGGCCTGCCGGGCGACCGCAATGAGGCTATCCAAATACCAGATCGTCGTGTCCGCCGGGCCTTGAAGCCAGCCGCTTTCCACTTCCATGCCGTCACGGCTGTCACCGCTCCCATAATGGGTGTTGCCGAGCGTTCTACGCAGGTGGTAAAATAGGCGCGTGTTCTTTGTTTCGCTGTAACGCTGGGCAAGAAACACCCGGCAGCGCATTACCACAGCAGCGAGCGGCGGCCCCACAGATTCAGGATGTGAAGGATAGGACAGGTTGTAAATCAAATCGACTGCCGTTTGTGTTCGGTGAGTTTTTGCGAGGCACCTGGCCCTTGCGATGACCGCTTGGTAGCGAACTGTTTCAGTGTCTGCGGTCTTCGCAATTGTCTCATACTGCCTGATCGCTTCTTCAAAACGGCCGTTCAGTTCATGCTGTAATGCTTCGATCAGTCCATCTGGCGTTTCAGGCACAGAGGCGTTCATGATTGGATAGATGATCTTTCCGCCCCGGTCGAACGCCAACAGTCCCGTCAAATGAGAAGAAGCTAGGACACTATCGAACCATCCCTCTGGAATGTGGCTGATCAAAGATTGCAGGTACTCTTGGTCATTAAAGTATAGATCTTGATCTTCCACAAAAAAAACTTGTGCTCTCTTGGTGTACATGTCAATCAGCTTCTGCCGAACGGCCAAACGCTCGTTTTTCACAGCCTGAGTCATGAACCACAACAGGCACACGGTGGGCAATAGTACCGTCACCAGCAGCAGCGACAACACCAGCCAGGTCCCCCCGCTCTGGTTGGTGTTCGTCTTGAATCGTCGATTACGCATTCTGTTTCGGTCCCACATTCTATTCTTTGTGCATGCGCGAGTTCATTTGACCCGACTACTAATCTGTCTTCGCGGATTTTGTCGTAGTCCCAGTCAGCGTAAAGCTCCGGACGATCGAATCAAATCCCGGCTTGTTCGCCTCAAACAGATCCTTTTCGATCCGAAAAACAAACCAGTAGACCATCGACTCACCGAGGATGTAGGTGCGATATTCCACCATGGCCTTGCCCTTGTCCTCATAGTCGGCAGCATACCCGGCGGCGGGCATCCCGGCTACCGTCAGATCTGCCCAGCTTTCCGGCCGGACAGTGTAGTTTTTGAAGTACCCTTTGAGAATGTCAATGTCGCCTCCAGCAACCTTCCTCGCCGAGGTCTCGCCGCCGGGCAGTACACCGACAGAGAGCAAGGCCCAGGAGTTCAATTCCGGCGGCAGCATCTGCAATAGCATTTTATAGACACCGGGGGAGGGATTCTTGTAGAAATACCACCCGGCGGGCGCGGTTACGGCGATGCCAAGTTCGTCGTCGTGATAGATTGCAAGTTCGTCTTCTTGCTTTTGGCTGACATCGACAAGCTCCATGATGGCCGAGCCGGAATCATATTTGACTACGTATCGGTGCTTGTCGCACGATAGCCACAGCTTGTGTTCGAGGGCCTTGACCTCGCCTGACCATACGGACAGGGTCACCGCATAACAGTCGAATGTTCCGGCCCGGATGGTCAGCTTTTCTTTGCCGGTGACATCGATGCGGCATTCGACGACAGCCCCGCCTTGAACGGGAAAGATGGGAAAACGGGCCTGGTAGCCTTTAGCGAGCGGTAGACGACGGATCAGATACAGGGCCTCTTCATTGTCGTAAGCGATACGATCGAGAGGAATGTCCCGGATCGTCTCAGGCCCGGTCGATTTGACCTTAAGCCTGACTGTATTCGGGAGGTAATTGGCCTGGAAGTCACCGAGTTCGTTCACGGTACGACCGAACATGGGGGCAAAGCTGTCTTTCTCGGCGTCCACGCGGGTGTACTCTTGGGAGTTGTTTACGGTGACGAAAAGACGCTGCTCGATTCGCCACGCGTCTTTGTCGTTGACTTTGACCGAATCGGCACTCCAGATCAACGTACCGATTTCCATTCCGGTCATCATCTTGAGATTCAGCCGTATCGCCTCGCCGTCGGTCCACGGTGCGGGATTAAGCGTCAGTGGTTCGACGTGCTGCGTCGTCAAAGGCCCGGGTTCGACATAAACTCCGCCTTCGGCTTTGGCCTTTTCCAATCCTGCCTTGACTTGGGCGTCACGTGGATTGACGTTCAACGACATTTGGTAATACTTGACGGCCATATTGTAGTTCTTCTGTTCCATGTAGGTCGAGGCCAGGCCGTTCAATGCTACCGTCGCGGTCGGGTCGGCCTGAACCGACTTTTCCCAGTTTTTGATCGCTTCGTCTGTCTTGCCCTGGCCCTTAGCGATCCACCCCAAACCGTTCAGTGCCGCCGCATGGGTTGGCTCGATCGCCAAGCACTTCTCGAACGCCACCTTCGCGTTCAAGGCCATGCCCTGATTGAACTGCGACCAGCCTAGGCCGTTCCATGCGTTGGCGTTGGTCGGATCTTTTGCCACGGCTTGTTTGAACAGTGTCTCCGCCTCGGCGAATCTTGCTTGGCTCTGCGCCACCAGTCGGGCCTTCGCGATTAGCTGCTCGCACTCCAGTTTATCTTCCGGCGAGATTTCTTTCTGAGTTTCAGCATTGATCGCCTTGGCCTGTTCGAGCATCTGCTGCGGAATAGCCGTGGGTTTGCCCTCTTTGTCCTTTGTCGCAAACAGGATAACGTATCGCTTGGCGGGCACATGGCCCGTCGTCTGAAAATTATTGTGACTTGGACTGTTGATGCCGACCCAGTATACCTTGCCCGCCTGGAGTTTGACCGTTAGCGTGCACGTCATTTTCGTGCTGTCGTATTGAGGGTTGCCAACAGTCTCCGGGAAGGTCTCGCCGCCACCGGTCCACGACCAGCTCTTGTCCATCATCGGCCGATCGAAGGTAACAGTAATTTGCGTAAGCGACGGCGAAACGTCGTTGGTGAGCGCGGGCGGACTGGTGCTCAGGACCACAGGGACAGGCCCGGTCGGTTCGAGCTTCGCGAGTTCCTTCCCGGCTTGGGTGACAACTCTCGTTTGCTCAGGGAATCGCGACAGCAGCGTCTTGAAGGTCTCGGCGGCCTTGGTCTTGTCCCCCTTTTTCAGGTAACAGATCCCCAGCCGGCAGTACGCTTCGGCAACGGATGGGCGGTTGGCTTCGGTCTCGGCGACGATCTTCTGGTAGATCGTTATTGCCTCGTTCACATCGCCCTTGGTTTCTTCGGCGTAGATTCCCTTTTCCAAGAGGACCGACGCGGGTTCTGCCCGGGCTTGCGAAACCGCGATACCGGCCAAGACCAGACTGATCAGGAACCAACGTGTTCGTTTCATGACATGACCTCCAAAAATATAATACCCCAGTTTGACCCATCACCGAAGCCCATTGTAGCGGCCAATTGTTACCAAATTATTACCGCAATGTCCTTTCTTCATCCTTTTTGGCAAGAATTTGAACAGGGAGGGAGAATAATATGCTTGGGTTGTTGCTTCCAGATCGGTTTTTTTAGTATTTGACAAACATCCGGCAGGGGGGTACAATGCTGCAGGTTGGTAACTCGAGTGAGGCAGATCTGTGCGACATGCTTTTGTGACTGCGTCCAGGCCTATCAGTCGACAATCCACCTTCTTGGGCCAGAATGTTGGCCTCTTTCACTTTGACCTTGAAAGTAAAACATCGGGTCAGGACGCCTAACAGGAGACTGTCATGGGCAAGAAATTGTATGTTGGAAACATGAGTTACGAGATGGACAACACGGCGCTGACACAGATGTTCAGTGCACACGGCACCGTGGAAAGCGCGCAGGTCATCACAGACCGCAGCACCGGCAGAAGCAAGGGCTTCGGGTTTGTCGAAATGGGTTCCGAAGCCGAAGCGAAGGCGGCGATCACGGCATTGAACGGCCAGGACTGTAACGGTCGTGCCCTTACCGTGAACGAAGCCAAACCCCGGGAAGACCGAGGTGGTAGCGTCGGCGGCGGTGGCAGCCGTGGCGGGTACGGCGGCGGTGGCGGCCGTGGCGGATACGGTGGTGGTGGCGGCCGTGGGGGTCGCTATTAATCCCTCCAGAAACGGAACAAGAGAGGAGGCCACAACAGTGGCCTCCTTTTTTTTTGACCCGCTGATCGCTCCTGCGGTCTTTCTCGTCACACTGGCAAGCCGTCCCCGACGGGTTCCACTCTTCCCAACGGCCAAAGCGGGATATTTACGACCTCACAAAAATATGGACTTTATCCGCCCATCGGGGTATTATTACCCATTAACCCAGCAATTTGGCTGGACAAAGATGAAATGAAGATCGGCAGATAACGGCCCACGGGATATTCTTCGCTGCTATCCGCACCGAGCTGAAGGACTTTTTCAAAATGAACATATTGTTGGTGTATCCCAAATATCCCGATACGTTCTGGAGCTTCAAACATGCCTTGAAGTTCATCTCCAAGAAGGCCGCATTTCCCCCGCTGGGATTGCTGACTGTCGGCTCAATGTTGCCGGAGCATTGGAACAAGAAATTGATCGACGTCAATGTCGCCAAGCTGAAAGATGAACATATTCAATGGGCGGACATGGTTTTTGTCAGTGCCATGATTGTTCAAAGACACAGCACACAGGAAATTATCGACAGGTGCAAGGCCCTTGGCAAGATCGTGGTTGCCGGCGGTCCCGCGTTTACAACGCAGCATGAACAATTCAAGGGGGTTGACCACTTTGTGCTGAACGAAGCTGAGGTGACCCTGCCGTGGTTCCTCGACGATCTCCAAAAAAGAACGCCGAAGCCCCTGTACACGTCGGCTGAGAAACCTGACATCGTCACGACGCCTCTTCCGCTGTGGTCGCTTATCAACTTCAGGGATTATGTGGCGATGCCCGTTCAATATTCAAGAGGATGTCCGTTCGACTGTGATTTCTGTGATATCGTTGTCATGTACGGACGGGTGCCCAGAACAAAAAGCCGAGAGCAACTGATCAGCGAATTTCAGTCGCTTTACGATGCAGGATGGCGGGGGAGCATCTTCGTCGTCGACGATAACTTCATCGGCAACAAGCACCGCGTAAAACAGATGCTGCCTCTGCTTATCGAATGGCAGAAAAAACACAGGTACCCCTTCACGCTGATGACGGAGGCCAGCGTAAATTTGGCCGATGATGAAGAATTGATGCGGATGATGAGCAAGGCCAACTTCCACAAGGTCTTTCTGGGCATCGAGACCCCCGATGCCGGCGCCCTGATCGAATGCGGCAAGACTCAGAATGCATCAAGAAACCTCGCAGAGGCGGTAACCATTATCCAACAGAACGGCATGCAAGTTTTGGGTGGATTTATCGTCGGCTTTGACAGCGATACGGAGAGTATATTCCAAAGCCAGATCAACTTCATCCAAAAGACGGGCATTGTCGCAGCCATGGTGGGGCTGCTCAACGCCCTGCCGGAAACGCGGCTCTGGTATCGACTCAAGAAAGAAGGCAGGCTGTTGAGCAGTACTAGCGGCGAAAACACGGACGGAAGTCTGTGTTTCCTGCCGAAAATGGGAAAAAAGGAACTGGTTGAGGGATACAAAAATCTCCTGTCCACCATCTATTCACCGAAGCAATATTATGAACGAATCCATACCTTCATCAGAAATTACAGGCCCAGTGTGAAAAGCAGGGCCTCCAAGCAGGATTGCCTTGCATTCGTCAAGAGCATGTGGAACATCGGCGTTTTGTCAAAGGCGCGAATTCGATACTGGAACCTGATCATCAGGACTTTTCTGACGAGAAGAAAGGCGTTGTATATCGCGGTTGAGCTGGCGATCTATGGCCTGCATTTCGAGAGGATCACCAAGAAGATATTAAGTGAGCCGCAGGTGTAGATGAATCTGCCTTGTCCGTGAGAGAAACGTTTCCGGCCCATATCTATCACTCCAGCCTTGAGCTCTGCCCAAGTGACGGCCTATAATTGCAGAAATCTCCACCATGCAAAACCATGATTGCGTTGTTGGGAGGAACCTGAAATGATCACGGAGTTGAAAAAGGGTGTTTATTGGGTCGGAGCGGTTGATTGGCCCCGAAAGCATTTTCATGGCCATGAGCTGTCGACCCATCGCGGCTCGTCATACAACAGCTATCTTATTCTCGATGAAAAAGTGGTGCTGGTGGACACCGTTCTGCAGTCGTTTCAGGACGAACTGATAAGAAACATTTCTGAAATAATCGACCCGGCCAAGATCGACATCGTGGTGGTTAATCATTGCGAACTGGATCATTCCGGGGCTTTGCAAGCGGTGATACAGCATGCTCCGAGTGCGACCATCGTTGCATCCACACGAGGGCGGGAAAGCGTCGAAGGCCACTTTCATCAGTCCTTGAATCTGAAAATCGTTCGAACCGGCGACCGGATACGCATTGGCGAAAACGAATTGGTGTTTATCGAAGCTCCCATGCTGCACTGGCCCGACAGCATGTTCACCTATCTGACCGGTCGAAATATTCTCATGCCCAACGATGCGTTTGGTCAGCATTACGCAACGGCATTTCGCTTTAATGATCAGGTCGATCAGCAGGAACTTTACGAGGAAGCACTCAAGTATTATGCCAATATTCTCAACCCGTTCAGCAACGCCGTGGCCAAGAAGATTTCGGAATTGCTCGCTCTGAACTTGCCCATCGATACTATTGCGCCGAGCCATGGAGTGATCTGGCGTGACGACCCGTTGCAGATCGTCAGGAAATATCAAGAGTGGGCCGCCCAGAAGCCGGAACCGCGGGCGGTCATCCTTTTTGACACGATGTGGAACGCCACCCGGCACATGGCCGAAGCCATCGAGGATGGATTGGTCGAGTCCGGCGTCGACTGCAAACTGCTGTATATGCCGGTTACCGACAGGAACGATGCCATCGTCGATATCTTCAAAGCCAAAGCCCTCGTCATCGGCTCCTCGACTCTCAACAACGGTCTGCTTCCTCCGATCCTCACCGCACTGGCGGATATCAAGGGTCTGAAATTCAAGAACAAGATTGGAGCCGCCTTCGGTTCCTATGGCTGGAGCGGCGAGGCGGTGAAGCTCATCGAGGAACACTTTCAGAAGTGTCAGATTCCCGTGGTTGGAGAGAGTCTGAAGGTCAAGTGGCAGCCCACGAAAGACGATCTGGACACCTGCCGCGAGTACGGCCGCCGTATCGCCGATGCGGTAAAACAACCGACGTAGGTAAAGGGTGTCTTCCTCCCGGATTCTGGCCCAAAGGCCATTCAACCCGCATTTCCCAAGTACTGCACAAATGAACTGTGATGTAATGGTATAGGGTCTATAGAGACCATTCAAGCCAGTTTCAACCATCTGCTACGGGAGAACCCCATGGGTGAAGCACGCAAGGGCGCTCTGATGCCCGATTTTGACCGCAGACAGAACTCTCCTTAGAGAACCACACCGGACTGCGAATTTATCTGCCACTGGCTTGGCCAATGCAGTCAAATCACTTGCTCTTGTTCCCATGGCATAATTTTCACGAAGAATCTTAACTTGTAAGTTTTTTCTAAATAAGGAGTTACGTACTATATCGCCTTTTCATGCAAAATATACTTGACAGTATGACAGATATATATTACTTTATGGAAGTTATAGATTGCTTTATGACATATAAAAGTGTCACGAGGAGTCAAGGTGAATCCAAGAATCAAGTTAAAACTGGCCCGAGTGGAGCACAACCTCACACAGGCCGAACTAGCGGAAAAAGTAGGCGTCGCACGCCAGACCATCGGTCTCATCGAAAACGGCGGGTACAATCCCACCTTGTATCTATGTATCGCCATCGCTAAGGCGCTCGACAAAACCCTCAACGACCTATTCTGGGAGGAATCCAAACATGAAGGATGAACGCATTCAGACCACCCACAACCGTATTGCAGCAATAGGATTTTCTATCTGGTACGTATTGACGTTGATTTCCCTTAATTATCGGTTGCTGATTCTCAAGCAGCACCCACGGGAGTGCTGGGACATTTTCGCCATCTTTATCCTCGTCACGTTCTTCGTAATCATCGCATGCGCAAACAAAGGCCTCTATGTCTTTGACGACGGTTTCAAGAGAATGCGGTTGACCATCGGCATCGGTGCCGGAATCATCGTTTCTCTCACATTGCTATTCATCGCGGGTGAAATACATTCCGTCGTTGATATGGGCATGCACCTGATCAGCTTTTTATTCGTGATTGGATCGGTCATCGGGATAGTTTACTTCCTGAATCGGCGCTGGAAGCGAAAAGAAGGAATCGAAGACGAGAAATGAGAATTCAGGCTTAATCTGTTTGAACAATGCTAAACGCCTAACGCACTTCCCATTCGCTTTCAGGAACGGATTTCGTTGGGCGGTTGCGGAACATGTCGGCGGAAAGTAAGAGGCGATGCACGGAAGCGTTTTCGGAAGGCACGGTAAAACGTCGAGAGATCCTCGAAACCCACCTCGAAGGCGATGGATGAGACGGGCCGGTCGCTATGGGTGATCATCTCCCTGGCCTTTTCCACGCGAATGCCGTTGACGAACTGAGTAAAACTTGTTTTCGTCATCCGTCGGCAGAGGTTGCTAAACTGGCGGCGGCTCAAATGGGCCATTTTGGCGGCGGAAGAAAGGCTATGGACCTCATAATAATGGGTCGTAAGATAGTGCAGAACATCCTCGACCCGGGTGATGCTGTGGCGGGAGTCAGCTCGGGCGGCGGGGCTTTGCCGTTGATCGTCGCGCGTTCGAAAAAGTTCGAGCAGAATTGAGGCAAGGCATTGCTGCATGGCCAATTCGAAATGCTCCGTCCGTGCGTTCTGCTCGTGCAGCATGGTCCGCAAGGCCCGGCGGATTTTTGGCGATCGATGCGGTGGAACGGCAAGGCACGTCGGCAGTTCCTTAAACGCCTTCAGCGAGCGTTTATCAAGCATGGCCAGGCGGTTTGCGAAATACAAGACAAACACGACCATGGGTGTTTTCGGTGCGTCGATCAACTGGTGTAGCTGGCCTTTCTTCAATATCAACGCCGTGTTCGGCTGAACCGAATACGCTGCTTCTCCCAGCCGACATTGTCCCTGGCCGGAGACTACATAGATCACGTTATGGTGACCATGCGTGTGAGAGGCGGTGCGAAAGTCAGGCTCGTGATGATGGCTTTCGACCACCACGCCGTGAGCAGGTAATTTCGACGTTTTCTTAACTGTCACCATTTTTCATCCACAACAAACATTTCCTGACACATCATGATACCCGCCGTTGCGTGTCCATTTCAATCCGATTGCCCAAAACGCCAATTCACGTTTTTGCCGGATCAGCCAAGACAGGATTCCCTTGAGCGTGGTATGTTGAGACATATAATGAACCACGACCGCGTAAGAGGTAAAGACCGTGTGGCAGTTTAAGCTCCGTACCCTCGACGATTTACGGACCCTGGCCGCTGACCTGGGCGTAGCCGTCGAGGCCAATGAAAATCTGTCTGTGCTGGCCGAACCCGTCCAGGTCGGGGCGCTGGTCGCACCGAATTCACTGGCGGTTCATCCAATGGAAGGATGCGACGGCGACAACCATGGCCGGCCCGGCAAGCTGACCTGGCGTCGTTACGAGCGGCTCGCAGTCGGCGGCGCGGGCCTGCTCTGGGTAGAGGCCATCGCCGTGGCGCCGGAGGGACGTGCCAATCCTCAGCAGCTCTGGTTGAATGAGACCACCAAGGACGAGTTTGCCGAGCTGCTCAAGCGAATTCGCCAATTGTCTACCGAGCAGTTCGGGCAAGAGCATCGTCCCATTATCGTGGCCCAGTTGACCCACTCAGGCAGATACTCCAAGCCCCAGGGTGTCGCCGAGCCGATCATCCCACAGCAGGATCCCTATCGCGATCTGACGGTTCCAAAGCGAACCCCAATCAGCGATGACTACCTGGATCGGCTTGTGGAAGCGTATGTATCTGCGGCCAGGTTGGCCTTTGAAGTCGGTTTCGATGGGGTTGACATAAAATCATGTCATGGCTATCTCATCAATGAGCTTTTGGCATGCCATACCCGCCCAGGCAAATACGGCGGATCGTTCGAAAACCGCACGCGATTCCTCTTGAGCGTCATCGACCGGATTCGCCGTGAAATTGCAGAAGACAAACTGCTCACGGTGCGTTTGGGGATTTACGATGCGATACCGTATCCCTATGGTTGGGCGGTGGACAAACTTGATCAGACCAAACCGGATCTTGCTGAACCCCGTCAACTTATCGCGCTGTTGGCGGACCGCGGCGTCAGGCTGATCAATACCACTATCGCCAATCCATACTATAATCCGCATTATGGTCGACCGTTCAATCAACCCACCAAGAACGGATACGAGGAACCGGAGCATCCCCTTGTCGGCGTGAGCAGGATGATCCAATTGACCGCTGATCTGCAAAAAGCGTTTCCTGCTGTGGCCATGGTGGGGACGGGATACAGTTGGCTGCGAACACTGATGCCGTACGTCGCGGCGGCGAGTAAGGCTAACGGGTGGGCCGCCTTTGTCGGCGTAGGTAGAATGGCCTTCGCCTATCCCGATTTTGCGAAAGACATTTTGCAGAAGGGCAAGCTCGATGCAAATAAGGTTTGTCTTGCCTGCAGTGCCTGCACTCAGATCATGCGCGACGGCGGCATGACCGGATGTGTGATACGTGACAACAAAATATACGGCCCGATATACAAACACGGCCGGATGAGCAATAAAGACAATCTTGTTCGGCTTGCCGCGTCCTGTCTGCAATGCCAGGAGCCGACGTGCCGTCAGGCGTGTCCTGCCGGAATCGATATCCCGGGGTTTATCAGGCAATTTCTGGACGGCGACGAGCAATCTGCTTACGAAACCATCCGGCAAGCCAATGTGCTGCCCGAAGTCTGCGCATGGCTGTGTCCGGTCGAACAACAGTGCCAGGGCCATTGCCTGCAGAGATACATCGGCGATGGCTCGGTGCCGATCGCAGACATTCAACGATATCTTGCCGAGCAGGCGAACCGAAAGGGTTGGTCCGGACTCAACGTGCCCGAAGCCGCAACGGGCAAGAACGTTGCGATCATCGGCGCCGGTCCAGCCGGACTGGCCTGTGCAGCCGTACTGATCAGGGAAGGGCATACGGTCACGATTTACGACAAGGGGAAAACGATCGGCGGCATGATCCGATCCGTCATACCCTCCGAGCGACAAGGGCAATCACTTTCCAACGAAATTGACGCCATCTTTCAGGACGTGCCTTCGGACAGAATGATTTTGCGTCTGGGTACGGAATTGAACGCGGAATTCAACCTCGACCAGATCATGGACGAGGGATTTGACGCTGCATTCATCGGCATGGGACTACCGAACGCCATGGTGAGTTCCGACGAACACATCGACGGTCTGTGGAACGCGTTGGATTTTCTCGCTGCGGCAAGAGGGAAAAACCAGCTCGACCTTACCGGCAAGCAAGTGGCGGTCATCGGGGGCGGCAACACCGCGATGGATGCGGCGGTGGCGGCGAAGCGACACGGAGCGGAAGATGTGTACGTGATTTATCGACGATCCTTTGACGAAATGCCGGCCTGGCCCGATGAACGAGACAGGGCCATGGCTGCAGGCGTACACTTTTTGATCCTGACTCAGCAATTAAGCTATCACGCTGAACAGGGAAAACTCGCCTGGATTACCGTTTGCCCGACGCGGCTGGGCAAATCCGATTCGTCGGGGCGGCGTGCGCCTGAGCCGATAAAAGCCAGCTCATATGCGTTTAATATTAATGTGGCGATTGAAGCCATCGGCCAGGAGCCACCGAGCGATTTGGAAAAACTGATGTCCGGCGTCACGATCAAGAACGGCCGGATAAGAACGAAAGGCGACTCCTTTGAAACCCACCGGCGGGGTGTTTTTGCCGGGGGCGACCTGGTACGAGGCGCCTCCACCGTGGTGGCGGCGGTTGCCGACGGCATGGCCGCTGCGAGCCAGATCGACCGTTTTCTTAAAGATCAGCATAAACCGTGTCCACAGACCGGGAGAGATACGCATGTCAGATAATCCTGTAGCCATCGTGACCGGCGGCAGCCGGGGCATTGGCAAAGCCATCGCCATTGAACTGGCCTCACTCGGCTATGACATCGTGTTCAGTCATTTCGACGTAACCCCAGACGGCCATCCACTCGAAACCGCGGCGAATCAGACAAGGGTCGACATCGAGGCAAAACGCGCCCGGTGTGTCTTTCTGCGTGGAGATGTGAGCAAGGCTGAAGATCGCCAGGCCCTGATCGCATTGGCGCGAAACACCTTCGGGCGATGTGACATGCTGGTGAACAACGCGGGAGTCGCACCCACGAATCGCAGAGACCTGCTTGAAGCCACCGAGGAAAGCTTCGACAGGGTGATGTCAATCAATCTGAAGGGGCCATATTTTCTGACCCAACTCGTCGCCAATTGGATGATCGAGCAGCAGAGCAACTTCCCGGAGCGGGTGTTCAGGATTGTCAACATCAGTTCCATCTCGGCGTATACCAGCTCGCCAGCTCGAGGTGAATACTGTCTCAGTAAGGCGGGCGTGAGCATGATGACCGCACTCTATGCCGACCGTCTGGCTGAATACGGCATCGGGGTATTCGAAATTCGTCCGGGGATCATCTCGACCGACATGACCGCCGCTGTCAAAACAAGATACGAAACGTTGATTGCCGAAGGGTTGACGCCGATAAAGCGTTTGGGTCTACCCCAGGATGTGGCCGGGGCCGTTGGCGCCATTGCCGAAGGCCGACTCGATTTTTCGCCCGGTCAGGTCATCAACGTGGATGGCGGCTTTCATCTCAGGCGGCTTTAGACACTCGTTCGAGGTAAACATCATGCAAACACTACGCATTGCCGATCAGACAATCACGGTTCATCGTTATAACACGGTCATCGTCGGTGCAGGCGCCGCGGGAATGAACTGCGCCAAGAGACTGTACGAGTTTATGTATCATAAAGGTCTCAGCGACGCTCAGGATCGCATCGCCGTGGTAACCGCCGGGCTGCCTCTGGGGGCGTCCAGGATGAGCGGCTCGGACAAGCAGACCTACTACAAATCGGGCACCAGCGTTGATGTTGCCGACAGCGCCGAACAGTTCGCAGCCACTTTGACGGCGGCCGGTTGCTGCCACGGTGATCTTGCCTTGGCGGAAGCGGTCGGATCGTTACACGGGTTTTACCATTTGGTTGACGTTGGGGTTCCTTTTCCCCATGACTCTGTCGGCAGTTATGTGGGGTATAAGACGGACCATGATCCGTTCGAGCGGGCGACCTCCGCCGGGCCCAAGACAAGCAAATTCATGGCCGAATGCCTGGAAAAGTACGTTCGACGATATGGCATCAAGATTTACGATCATCATGAGGCCGGCGAACTGATAACGATCGGACACAATAACGCAAAGCGGGTCGTTGGACTCTTGACAATAGACAAGAAAAGGACTGCACCCGACGACCATGCGATCAATCTGTTCTGTTTCGACAATCTGGTCCTGGCGGCGGGCGGCCCCGGTGAACTCTACGAAACGAGCGTGTATCCCAAAGGGCAGCTTGGCATCCATGGCCTGGCCTTTCGGGCCGGGTTGAGGGCGGAAAACCTTACCGAGTCGCAATTCGGCCTGGCCAGTATCAAGTTTCGTTGGAATGTATCTGGTACCTACATGCAGGTCATTCCTCGCATCTTCAGCACGAATGCTGACGGAACTGACGAACGGGAATTTTTGGCGGATGTTTTTCCCACGATGCGTTCGCTGGCCACCAATATTTTTCTGAAGGGATATCAATGGCCATTCGACCCTCAGCGTGTCGAAAAGTTCCAATCGTCCCTCGTCGATGTCCTGGTTTTCAACGAAACGCAGAAAGGTCGGCGTGTGTTCATGGATTTTCGCCGAAATCCGGTCGGCAGCAGGTCCATGAAGGAATTTGATCTCAACGACCTCGGTGAAGAAGCGTTAACGTATCTTTGTAATACCGGCGCCTTGCAGGCCACTCCCATCGAACGGCTGGCCCACATGAACCCGCTTGCCATCGACATTTATAAGGAACACCGGATTGATCTTCACACGGAACTGCTTGAAATCGCCCTTTGTGCCCAGCACAACAACGGCGGCTTTGCGGTCAACCATTGGTGGGAGTCGGCCCTGCCTCACACGTTCGTGATCGGAGAAATGGCGGGTACGCACGGCGTCAAACGACCGGGCGGATCGGCCCTCAATGCCGGACAAGTCGGTGGAATGCGGGCGGCGGAATATATTGCCAACGCTTATACCGCCGATCTGGCCAATCAGGGCGACATCGACGGGCGCGTCACGCAATCCATCGAAGCATTCGTGGACAAACTCAATGTGTTGCGGAAATCAAGCAGCAAGCGTCGGCCTCAGGATGTTATCAAGGACATTCAGCATCGCATGACAGCCTTTGGCGGGCACATCCGGAATATTGACCGGGCCCGCAAAGCATTGGCTGAGGCCGTCGAATTGTATAAACAGATTACACACAACGGTTTGAAGCTTGACGGCAAAGACGACGTTATCGCCGCCATCCAGGCTGAACACTTGGCGCTCACCAGCGTGGCCTATCTGAAAGCCGTCGTCCTCCTGCTGGAGCAGGGCAGCGGCTCTCGAGGGTCACATCTTGTGGTTGCCGATGACGGCGTCGAGATTCATCCCAATGTCGCGGATGCCGACACCGGCAAACCCCTGAGGTTCAAACGGGAAAACGAATCGCTGAGGCATTCGATTCTGTCGATCCGATACGATCCGCAGGATCCGGATTTGTTCAAAGGTGAAACACGTGCTGTCCGCCCCATGACAAGGCAGAGGGTCGCATTTGAGGTCATCTGGCGAGATTATCGCGAAGGCAGGGTTTTCGCCTGATGGCAGGCGAACGTGCAATCCCGCGGAAGGATTGCTGCGATAAACGGTCCAATCAGGGATTTGAGCGTTGCTGAAGGGGTTGCGTTGTCCGCAGGGTTCTGAGCAAGGGCCTGCCTTGGCTCTATCAAAAACAACGATTTTTCAAAAATGTTGCAGCCCCTGGGTTGGAAGACGTGAACCGTTTCGTAAGACGTATGACTGGCATTTTCAAAAAAAACGTATATGAGGGCTTGACGGCGACGAACAAAACGGATAAAAAAATAGTGGCTATGGGGCCGTAGCTCAACTGGTTAGAGTATCGGACTGTCGATCCGATGGTTGCGGGTTCGACTCCCGTCGGCCTCGTTCGGTAACCCCCACGAAGCCAATCACCCAGGTGATTGGCTTTTTTCGTAGCCATGATCGACGCACCGTTGATCATCAATCTTACGCCGCATAAGCCTGATCCCGTGTGATCGGTCCCGGATTGCATCAAACCCAATCATAACAAGAACGAGCTACGCCCGGCTATCCAGGATTGAAAGCACATCGTTCAGGTCGGTAATGACGTAATCCGCCTCGTGGGCATAGTCGGGCAAGACAGCGTGGGTGCAAACGAGGACGGTGGTCGCGCCGGCACGATTACCGGCCTGAATGTCGAAGAGGTAGTCGCCGACGACCAGGGTTTCGGAGGGTTTAACACCCAGTCGGTGGGCCAGCTCGATCACGCCATCGGGGTCCGGTTTCATCAAATTGTCTTCGCGAGTTAATATCTCAGCCACGGAAAGCTCATGCCGGTGCAGGGCGAGATCGACGGCGGCATGACAGTTGCGGGTAAGGATGGCGGTCTTCAAGCCGCGACGGGTGAGTTTGTCAAGGAGTGCCCTTGCCCCGGGAATAAGTTTGCAGCGTTGAGCTCCTGCCATTTCAGCCGAGACCAAAACTCGTTCAGCGTGTTCGCGGGCGAGGCCGTCGAGCGAGAGGATCGTTTCCCAGACCGGGCCCGGGCCGAACCCCAGCTCGCGGCGAAGTTGAGAGAAGTCCACTTCCGGCGTAATTAACGTCCCGTCCAGGTCGAATATGACTGCTCGTAACATGGCCATGTGCGTACTATAGCACGCCGTCCCAGCTAAAACAAACGTCAGCCCCGCTCGCTGACGGACTTTATGCGCTATGGCTCTCTTACCTATTGCGCCAAAGGAAGTTCGCGTCCATACTGATGTTAAAGTTACTCTTTTAGGAGACATCCGCATGGAACGCGAACTCTGGAAGATTGTATC
>Ga0315281_10006024_pt1 | contig 17281 bp, 15 predicted proteins | sample YL17G07_0_MG_FD_204540 | JGI IMG/M metagenome (GOLD analysis project Ga0315281, IMG submission 204540) | Sediment microbial communities from Yellowstone Lake, YNP, Wyoming, USA - YL17G07_0 | ecosystem: Environmental > Aquatic > Freshwater > Lake > Sediment | place: USA: Wyoming | collected...
CATCGCCTTCAGCCCGCTCGCCCGCAGGATCGCCTTGCGGATCCACTGCAGCCCGAAGATCACCAGCAGCAGCCCGACGAACACGCGCAGGTCGTCGATCGGTACGTAGTGCACCAGCGACGGCCCCAGCACGCCAACGACGACTGTCAGCGCCAGCAGCGCCGCCACGACGCCGGTCAGCGCCGTCCGCCAGTTGTGCGTCAGTCCCACGGCGAGGACGATCGTCAGCGCCTCGACCATCTCCACGGTCGACGCCAGGAACGCCGAGCCCACCAGGATCAATGTCCCCGTCACGCGATCTCCTTATGGTCCGGCAGCACGATCTGACCGCAGCATACCCTGCGATCCGGCTTCCGACCTCCGACTTCCAACTTCCAGCCTCAGCCGCCCGGCGACCGCGCCAGCACCCGCCGCAGCACCCCCGCCGCATCCAGGTCCGTCGCCCCGCCCGTCGTCACGTCGCGCTGGCCGAACGTGCGCAGCGTCAGCAGCATCAGCAGCAGCGACGCGGCCAGCAGCAGCCCCACGTGCGGCCAGTCGATGCCATCGACCAGCGGCAGGCCGGCGCCATAGTAATAGAAGGGCGTGCCGTATCGGAGGTGCCGCAGCGGCTCCACCCCGTTCGCCAGCGTGTTGATGAAGTACGACGCCGTCGCCAGCCCGATCACCGCCCCCGACGCCGTCGACCGGTTCGGCATCACCGCCCCCAGCCACAGCGACATCGAGAAGAACAGCAGCGTGATCGGCAGCATGTTCGCTGAGGCGATAGCGGTGTCGGTGAGCGCCACGTCGATATCGACGAATGGCACCGAGACCAGGAACCCGAGCCACCCGATCGCCACGATCAGGACGCTCCCCACGCACGCAGCGGCGATCTTCTGCAACACCAGCGCGCGCCGCCCCAGCGGCTGCGAGAGCAGCAGGTCCATCGTGCCGCTGCTCTCTTCGCCGGCGATTGCGCCCGTCCCCTGGATCACCGCGTACACGATGAGCAGGATCGGCACCCAGCTGAAGAACTCCGCGCTCATGAACCCCGCGCCGGTCGCGATGCTCAGGTCGCCCCCGAAGAACGCCTCGACCGCCGCTGGCAGCTTCAGGTTCTGCAGCGTGTCGCGGTACGCCGGCCAGATGTACACGTGCATCGCTGCCATCGCCGTCAGCGCCAGCCCGAAGCCGGCGATCTGCCACTTCTGATCGCGCAGCGACTTCACGGCGATGCTAAGCGGGGGCATGCGTGTGCTCCTTCTGCGCGCCGGCGGGCGCACGGCCGTCCGTGCTGCCGGCGTAGTACGCCAGGAACACGTCCTCCAGGCTCGGTTGCTCGGTGCGCAGGTCGACCACCTTGCAGCCGGAGCCCGCCATCGCCTTGATCACCGCGTCGACGCCACCGCGCGCCTGAAGGTGCACCATGTTGCCGTCGCGCCGCAGCTCGCGCACGCCCGGCAGCGCGAACAGATCGGCCGGCGGCGCGCTGGCGAACGTCACCTCCAGCACGTGCGCCGACCGCGCCTTCAACTTCGCGATGTCCTCCACCGCCACGATCAGCCCCTCGCGGATGATCGCCACCGACTGGCTCAGCCGCTCGACCTCCGGCAGCACGTGCGACGAGAAGAAGACCGTGCGGCCGTCGCGCACCGCGTCTTCGAGCAGCTTAGCCACTTCCTCCTGCACCAGCGGGTCCAGCCCGCTCGTCGGCTCGTCGAGGATCAGCACCTCCGGCCGGTGCATCATCGCCTGGACAATGCCCAGCTTCTGCCGGTTGCCCTTCGAGAGCGCCCGGATCCGCCGCGACGTGTCGAGCCCGAGGCGATCGAGCAGCTCCGCGCGATAGCGCACGTCGCGCTTCTCGGGCCGGAACGAGTCGATCAGGTCAAGGAAGTCGCTGCCGGCCATGTTGTCGTACAGCCGCAGGTCGCCCGGCATGTATCCGACGCGGCGGCGTACGTCGATCGACTGGCGCTGGCTGTCGAACCCCAGCACGCGCGCCGTCCCGGCGTTCGGGCGGATCAGGTCCAGCAGCAGGCGGATCGCCGTCGTCTTCCCCGCGCCGTTCGGCCCCAGGAAGCCGAAGATCCGCCCCGCGTCAACGGTGAGGTCGATGCCCCGGAGCGCGTGCGTGCGCCCGTAGTCCTTGACCACGCCCCGCATCTCGATCGCCGGCGCGCTCACAGCAGCGGCTCCATACTCGCACTATAGGCGATGCGGCGTGCCCGCCGTCACCCGATGCGAGTATGGCGCCTCCGCAGCCGCACGCCCGCCGCCACGAGCAGCAGCGCACCCGCCGCAATCATCGCTGGCAGCACGAACCACAGGCGGACGCCTCCCGTGGGGCCGAAGCCCGTGTCCGGCAGCAGGATGCGCCCCTGCGGGCGCGGCCGCGGCGTCGCGGCGATCGACAGCACCGCGTTCACCGGCGTCGATGTCGCGGTGGCCACGGGCGAAGGCAACGCCGTCGAGGTCGCCGCAGAGCCGCCGCCGCCTTGCCGTGCCGGCTGCGGCGTGTGGGTCGCCGTGCTCGTTGGCGTGCTGGTCGCGGTGGGTGTCGCCGTTTCTGTCGCGGTCGGCGTGTCTGTTGCTGGCGCGACCACATCTACTGTAGCGTCGACCACGTCGAATGGGATGCCAATAGCGTCGTCGCACGGCGAGCATCGCTCGACCCGCGCCAGCGTCGTGAAGCCGATCTCACCGCTATCGCCCACCACGAAGTACGGCTCCGTGCCGCCCGCGCCTCGAAGCGTCAATGCGCTCACGCCCGCTTCTCTCGCGCGAAACGTGATGTGCGCGAGTGCCCCATCGCCGGCCGGCCCGGCGTTTCCGGCGCCGTCCGCGATCAGCCCGCGCGTATTGCAGTGCATGTCCAGCGCGCCGTTGCGGTTGACGTTCTCCGGCGCGGTCAACGGCGGCGACCCTTGCGGTAGCGCGCACGCGGCCTCGCGCCCGGTGCTGGAAAGGAATGATCCGCTAGCCGCATCCACGTACTCCAGTACGCGGCTGTCGAATTGAAGCGTAACGTCGAACGCTGCGAGATCCAGCACGTTCTTCGCGGTGACGTCGACGGTGACGAGGTCGCCGGGTGCGAGCACGACCGCCGAGGGCTCCACGGCGATCTGCGCCGGGAGTGGACCTGCTGTCGTCGCGGCGCCGGTTCCGGCGCCTGCCTCGCGGCTATGCAACGGCGCCGCCGACGAGAACACCAGGCCCGTTGGCGGCACGACCGGCGGCTGCGCCGGGATCGGCTGCTGGCACGTGCTGCCGTCGCGGCCGAAGACCCTCTGCAGGTCCTTGGTGTCGATGTCGGCGTCATGGAAGCGCGGCTCCAGGTCGAACCACTTGTCGTAGAGCGCGCTGCCGAAGACCGCGCCGTAGTGCAGGGCGATCAGCGCCTCATCGGCCACATCGACGCGGCAGTCCAGGTTCACGTCGCCCTCGAGGATGCGGACCGTCACGGCCAGGTCGCCGCAGACGGGCAGCTGGCTGGTGGTGCCGCTCGCCCCAACGACCGGGCGCCCCAGCGTGTCCGCCAGCACACAGCGGCCATCCTTGATGATGGTTGTGATGCCGTTGCCGCTTCCCGGGAAGATATTCCTGACATCGTCAGCGGCCGGCACCAGCCGCAGCCGCGCCAGCTCGAAGCCTCCTGCCGGGCCGGCGTTCGGGCCGGGCGTCACGCAGCCGAAGCGCACCAGGTTCTCGGCCACCATCGTCATCGAGCAGTTCGGTGCGCCTCGCTGGAGCGCGGGGACGCCGCCCGACGTCAGAGGTGCGACACCGCACTTGGTCGGGTCATCAACCGGATTAGGCGCGACGCAGCCGGCACTGAAGATCACATCGGTCGGGTTGACGGACTGGATGACGAATTGGTCGAACTGGACATCGAATTCGTACGCGCCGATCCCCAGATTCGACGGGTTCGTGTGAACGTCCGACACCACCTCGTGGACGACGAGCGAGCCCTCACCCGGGCCGGTGCCACAGATGTTGCAGAGCCACAGGTTCGCCGCCGGCACGCTTCGGTTGACGTTGGCGCCGGCGCCGTCCGGCACCTTCACCAAGCTCGGGCTGGGCGGCACCACATTGATCGCGTACACCGCGTGCACGCTCGTGTCCTCGACTGTGCTCAGGAGGTTCGTGACTCCGACCTCGCCCGTCAGCAGCCCCGGCGTATCTCCGCCGCAGAGGACCTGTGGGGCTCCGACGCCCGCAGCGCCGAGGTCGACGGTCGGCGACTGCGGCAGGGCGACGCCGCCCTGCGGGAGCGGGCTGAACTGTGGCGAAGACGAGCCGAAATCCACAAATGGATGATCCCAATTCAGGATGGATCCCACGACCTCGGTGCCGTCGCTGTCGAGCGCCTTCGCGATGACGACCGCTTTCTCCGGCCGGTCGGGCAGGCCGGTCGTCGCGTCCTCCAGAGCGAAGACGCAGTCCGTCGGCAATACATTGAATGGTGGAACGAGCCGGTGCGGCGCCGTGGCGCCTGTCTCTATCGACGTCTTGCCCGCCAGTGTCGTCAACGTCATTGACGTCGGTATGCCGGCGACGTGGAAGTCCTTCACGATGCTCGTCGCGCCCTGCGTCACCGTCAGGTGATGCGTGCCGCGCGGCGTCGTCTCGTCGATCCGCAGCCGCGCCACGACCACGCCGTCGCCGGCGGTGGCCGCGAGCCCGTCGCAATCAGGATCGCCGCTACCGGACACGACGTGCGCATTGCCGTTGAAGCAGGTGTACGCCTGGTCAAGGTTGACCGTGGTCCGCGAGATGAACGTCCCGGCGTCGGTCTCGAACGCCACGGGGTAGTCCGCCGTGACGAACGAGAGCACCAGCAGGTCTTGCCCGTCGTGCGCCTGGTCGCGGTCGAGGTCGACCCTCGAGAAGTCTGACGGCAGCACCTGCCCGACGGTCGACGCGTCGGCACAGAAGTACAGACCATCGTCGACCTCCTCGCGGAGGCAGCCCACGTAATGCGACAGGCCGCCCGGCGAATACGAGAGTTGCTCCTGGAGGTTCTGGCAGTCGGACACTGCACCAATGATGGTAAGGCCGCCGAAGAAGATCCCGAGCGTGATGCAGTTCGACGAGTTGAGCAGCAGCACGTCGCTCGGCGCGCCCGTCGGCACGCCCACCGGCGTCGCGCAGGCGCCGCCACCGCATGGCGTGGCGGTCGGTGTGGGGGTGGCCGTGGACGTCGCCGTGGCCGCAGGCGTGGACGTTGCGCCGCCCTGGCCAACGATGACGGTCGCGGGGGAGCAGTCAGCCAGCCCGGCGCCGCTCGGCGCCGCCGGCGGACCGGCCGCGGGGTCGCACGCCAGCAGGCCTGTCCCATCGGTGCCGGAAGCCGCCGCGTTGGTGAGGATCAGGTCAGCCGAGTCAGGTCCTGCCCCGGTGAAGTGCACCGTGCCGACGGTCACCGAGCCCAGGGCCGCGATGACAATGTCCCCGGTGGGCGAACCGGCATTGAAGCACGACACCGTGGAACCTGTGGCACTGCTTCCGTAGGCGCCGTTGTCGGCCAGCGGCGGATCGGTGGTGCAGCCGCCGGCGGCGTATGCGGGAGCGTTCGGGATGGGCGTGCCGGGGGTGAGGAACGCCTTGTTGCTGCTGTACACCGCGAAGTTGAAGGCCGCCACCGAGATGGGCGAGGCGCTGTTGTTGGTCATCACCACGTCGACGTCGATGCCGGTCGTCCCGGCGTTAAAGACGCAGCCCGGCTGCACCTGGCAGACCAGCGCCATCGTCAGCGGCGCGCTCGCCGCCGAGGACCCGCTCGTCGCGATGAGTCGCGGCAGCGCGACGGCGAGCACCATAATGATGACGATCGCCGCGATCCCGAACGCTACGCGTATGCGCTGTAGCATCAGAACACCCTTTCAGCATCCGGACTGCCGCGGGGACAAGCTACGGTCGGCGCGCGTCTGCGGGGTGCACTCGCATGGCCATTATATGCCTGCATACCGATTCGTCAATCACTCTTGGCGATTGGGCGACCGCGTGTCGCGTCAATTTGCGCGTGCGCCCCTTCCGCTTGTCCGCCTCGCGCCCGGCTCCTATACTGATGCGCCCGTCGAAGACTCGCCGTGGCGAGAAGAGGGCACCGATCACGAGAACAAGGAGGGGCCGTGCCCAAGCGGACCTATCAGCCCAAAGTGATCCCGCGCCGCCGGCGCCACGGATTCTTGCACCGCATGGCGACCACAGCCGGCCGCCGCGTGCTCGCCGCGCGCCGCGCGCGTGGCCGCAAGCGCCTGACGATGGTCTAGGGCCAGGCGAGAGGCGGCACGTTATGTCGTGCGGCCGCCGTCATGGGTAAAGAAACGCGCCTGCGGCACCGGAAGGACTTCGCCGCCGCCTACCGGACGGGCCGCGTCCAGAGCAACCAACTGCTGGTGCTGCGAGTGGCCCCGAACGCCCGCGATGTCACCCGGTTCGGATTCGTCACCGGGAAGGTCGTGGGCGCCGCCGTCGTGCGCAACACCGTCAAGCGCCGCCTGCGCGAGGCGGCGCGCGAGATCGGGGCCGCGCCCGGACTGGATATCGTGATAGGGGCCCGGAAGCCGGCAGCGGCGGCAGGGTACCAGGCGCTGCGGCAGGCGCTGTATGCACTGATCAAGCGCGCCGGCGCCCTTCCCGCCACCGGGAGCGAGCGCCGGCAGGAGAACTCGTGAAGAGGATTGCCCTCGCCGCCATTCGCTTCTACCAGCAGCGCCTCTCGCCCGGCGCGCCGCCCGCCTGCCGCTTCCAGCCGACCTGTTCACACTACGCATACGAGGCGATTGACTCCTACGGCGCCCTTAGGGGCGTCGCCATGGGCCTCTGGCGCATCCTGCGCTGCAATCCACTGAACGACGGCGGGCTCGACCCCGTGCCGGAACGCCGCAACCACCGCCCGGATGGGCGCGCATCGGACCGAGGGCACTCACAGGTGTGAGTGTTTCACGTGAAACAATGACATCCCCCGCCCACACCCCCCGGCGCAGATTCGTGCTGCCCGCGATCGCCCTCGCCGCGCTGGCGCTGCTCGCCGCCGCCTGCGGCGCGCCGCCCTCGCCCGGCGGCTGGGCGCCCGCGCTCCCCGTGAAGGTCGATAGCGCGAACCTGGTGCTGGTCACCCACAAGTCGCACGTCTACGCGCTCCCGGACCAGTCCAGCAACGCCACCTGGCAGTTCCCGCCGAAGGACAAGACCGAGTACCCCGTGAGCGAGTCCGCCGGCGCTGCGCTCAACGCCGAGATCGCCAAACTGAATCTGGAAGCGGCCGCCGCGACCGCCCTCAAGGCGAAGGTCGCCGATCTGCACGTCTCCGGCCCCAGCATCAAGGCGCTCAAGGACGCGATCTCGGCCACCAGCGCCTCCGACGCCGACCGCTCGAAGTTGAAGAGTGCCGTCGACTCGGTCACCAAGTTCGAGAGTGGGGCGCTGGGCAAGATCCAGGCGATCTACGGCGATATCGGCCTCTCGCCGGACAGGAAGACGGCGTACGTCGCCGGCTTCAAGGGCATCCTGTTCGCCCTCGACACCGCCAACGGCCGCCTACGCTGGCTCCGTGACGACTCCCCGGACGGTATCGTCGGGGGGATCGCGACCGACGACGGCACAATCTACTACGGCACCAAGGGCAAGCACGTCTTCGCGCTCGACGCCGCCACCGGCGTCCAGAAGTGGCAGTTCAATACGAAGGGCGAGGTCTGGGCCACCCCCACGCTCAGCAGCGATACCATCTACGTCAGCTCGCTCGACGGCTCGCTCTACGCCCTCGACAAGTCCGGCGGCCAGAAGTGGCGCTTCGGCAGCGCCAAGTCGGGCGTCGCGGCGAAGCCCGTCGTCTCAGGCGATGCCGTCTACATCGGCGCCTTCGACAGCAAGCTCTACTCGGTCAAGACGTCCGACGGCTCGCTGAACTGGTCCCTGAAAGGGGACAACTGGTTCTGGGCGACGCCGGTCGTCAGCGGCGGCACCGTCTACGCTGCGGCCCTTGATGGGAAGGTGTACGCTGTGGACGTCGCGACGGGCGCCGCCCGTTGGGACAGGCCGTTCAACACGGGCGAGGCCGTGCGGTCGGGCCCCGTCATCGCGGGCGGCGGGCTGATCGTGGCGGCGCGCAACGGCCGCGTATTCAAGCTGGACCTGGCGACCGGGAAGGCGAGCGATGCCAGCCCGGTCGTCCTTGCGAACACGAAGATCCTTGCGGACCTTACGACTGACGCCGCTGGCAAGACCGTATACATCGTGCCCGACAGCGCGACGCTCTTTACGCTCGATGCGGAGAATCTCGGCCTGCCCGGCAACGTGCCGCTCCCGCAGTGACACACCAGGGAGATAGATGGATCCCTTAACGCTCCTCAGCTTCCTGTTCCACCTGATCTTCGTCGACCCCATGACGAACGTGCTGGTGGCGCTCGCCCGCGTCTTCGGCGGCAACTTCGGCGTCGCCATCATCGTCTTCACGCTGCTGATGAAGGTGATCACCTGGCCGCTCACCGCCAGCCAGTACAAGCAGAGCCGGGCGATGCAGACGATCCAGCCGCAGATGCAGGAGCTGCAGAAGAAGTACAAGGGCAAGGACCCCAAGAAGCTCCAGGCCGAGACGATGGCCCTCTACAAGGAGGCCGGCGTCAACCCGCTTGGCTGCATCTTCCCGATGCTCGCCCAGTTCCCGATCTGGATCGCCCTCTACCAGGTCATCCGCCTGGCGCTCGGCGGCTCGCCGGAGAGCCTGGTGACGCTGTCGCAGCGCCTCTACCCGCTGCCCTTCGTGCACACCGCCGTGCCCTTCGACCACGGGCTGCTCTTCTGGGACCTCGGCCAGTCCGACACGACGCTCATCCTGCCGATCCTCGTGGCGGCGACCATGTACGTGCAGCAGAAGCTGATCACGCCGACGCCGAGCGCAGGCGCGACGGCACAGAGCCAGCAGCAGCAACAGACCGCGCAGATGATGACGTGGATGATGCCGTTGATGTTCGGCTTCTGGAGCCTGAACGTGCCGGCCGGACTCGCGCTCTACTGGTTCGTGTCGAACCTGTCTGGCATCGTGCTGCAGTACTTCTACATGGGCCGCCAGGTGAACTGGAAGAGCATGCTGCAGTTCGGCCCCGCCGCGGCGCCGGCCCCCGCGGCCAAGATACGCGCCGATCGGCCTGCCGAAGAGAAGCCGAAGTCCGCGAAGGACAGCCGATCCAGCGCCGCGGAGGCCACGCCGGACCTGGACAGCGAGGGCCAGCCGATGAACGCTATGCTCAAGAGCGAGCGCAACGCGCGAAGGAAACAACATGGGCGACGTCGAGGCAAGCGGTAAGACCGTAGACGAGGCGATCGACAAGGCGCTGGCCGAACTCGGCGTGGACCGCGACGCCGTGGAGGTCGAGGTCCTGAGCGAGGGCAAGGCCGGCGTGCTCGGCGTCGGCGCGTCCCAGGCATCTGTGCGCGTCACCCTGCGCGGCGCCGACGAGGCCGCAGCCGGCTCCGAGACCGAAGGCGAAGAGGGCGAACTCATCGAGGACGAAGCGGAGATGGCGGCGCAGACGCTGGACCATCTCCTCGAACTCATGGGCATCGCCGCCGACGTATCGATCCGCGACCCCGAGACGCCCGGCGACGGCCTCGGCATGGCGAAGGCCGTGCTCGACGTCGAGGGTGACGACCTCGGCATCCTCATCGGCCGCCGCGGCGAGACGCTCTCGTCGCTGCAGTACCTGCTGAACCTGATGGTCAGCCGCAAGCTCGGCCAGCACATGACGTTCACCGTCGATGTCGAAGGCTACCGCCAGCGCCGCGAGAAGCAGCTCAACTCGCTCGCGTTCCGGATGGCGGACCAGGTGAAACGCACGCGCCGCCCTGTCATGCTCGAGCCGATGCCGCCGAACGAGCGCCGCATCATCCACCTGGCGCTCGCCGAGGACCGGCAGGTCGAGACCTCGAGCGTGGGCGAAGGCGACACGCGCAAGGTCGAGATCTCGCCGCGCCGCTGACCGCGCCGACCATGGACATTGGGGACACACCGGACCTCGTCGTCGTCGGCCACGCCGTGCGCGACCTCGTGCCCGATGGCTGGCGCCTGGGCGGCACCGTCACCTTCGCCGCCGTGCAGGCGCATCGCCTCGGCCTGTCAGTGGGCGTCGTGACGCGCGCGGGGTCCGACTTCGACGCGCAGGCCGAGCTGCCGTTCGCCCGCGTGCTGCGCGGCGCATCCGATGCCACGACGTCCTTCGAGAACGTCTACGCCGGCGGTCACCGTCAGCAGCACATCCGCGCGCAGGCAGCGCGCATCGAGACGGGCGACGTGCCGGAGGCCTGGCGCGCGGCGCCGGTCGTCTTGCTCGGACCGGTGTTCGGCGAGATCGAGCCCGGCTTCGCGGCGCTGTTCTCGGAGGCGTCGCTGGTCGGCGTCTCGGTGCAGGGCTGGCTGCGCGCCGCCGACGCGGAGGGCCGCGTGCTGCACACGCCGTGGGCCGGCGACCCGTTCTGGTCCGATTGCGACGTGCTCTTCGCCTCGGACGAGGACCTCGCCGACGGCGCCGACGAACTCGCGCACTGGACCGCGGACGTGCCGATCGTTGTCATGACGGAGTCGTCGCGCGGCGCGCACGTCTGCGTGAGGGGCGCCTGGCGCCGCATGGACGCCTTCCCGGAGACGGAGGTCGATGCGACCGGCGCCGGCGACACCTTTGCGACGGCATTCCTGATACGATTGCACGAGACCGGCGACGTGGACCAGGCGGCGCGCTTTGGCGCCGCGGCCGCCAGCCTGTCGGTGAGCGGCGTCGGCGCGTCGGCGATCCCGTCGCGCGCCGAGGTGGAGGACCGCTTGCGGCGGTATCCGGAGGTAGCGCTGCGGTGACCGTAATCGCACTGGCGAACCAGAAGGGCGGCGTCGGCAAGACGACGACCGCCATCAACCTCGGCGCCGCGCTCGCCCAGCTCGGCCAGCGCGTCCTCATCTTCGACTTCGATCCGCAGGCGAATTCGAGCGCCGGCCTCGGCATCCGCACGCAAGGCGCCAGCACGTATGATGTGGTGATAGGCACGGCGCATGCGACAGAAACGGCGGTGCCCACCAGCGTCGACGGCCTCATGCTCGTCCCCGCGACTCCCGCGCTCGCCGGCGCCGAAGTCGAGCTGGTGCCGATGATGGCGCGCGAGTTCCGCCTCAAGCGCGCGCTGGAGGAAATTCGCGACGCCTACGATTACGTGCTGATCGACTGCCCGCCGTCGCTGGGCCTGCTGACGGTGAACGCGCTCACCGCCGCCGACGAGGTCATCGTGCCGGTGCAGTGCGAGTACCTCGCGCTCGAAGGGCTGGGCCAGCTCACCGCCACGCTGGAGCTGGTGCGCCGAAACCTCAACTCGCACCTCAAGCTGCGCGGCCTGCTGCTGACGATGTTCGACGGCCGCACCAACCTCTCGCAGCAGGTGGCGGACGAGGTGCGCGCGCACTTCAGCAACACGTTCAAGACGATCATCCCGCGCAGCGTCCGCCTCAGCGAGGCGCCCAGCCACGGCCTGCCCATCGGCCAGTACGACCCGTCGTCGCGCGCGAGCCGCGCCTACGACGAGCTCGCCGGCGAGCTGATCGCCGGCTCACGCACGGAGGTGCCAGCATGACGTCTACGCCCCGCCCGGCACTTGGCCGCGGACTCTCGTCGCTGATCCCGAAGACCGGCGGCGGCGCCGGCTCCGGCGTCGAGTCGGTCGACATCGACCTGATCGTGCCGAACCCGCACCAGCCGCGCATGCGCTTCGATGCCGAATCGCTCGAAGAGCTGGCGGCCAGCATCCGCGAGCATGGGGTGCTACAGCCGATCATCGTGGCGGAGGCCGCGTCCGACCTGGGCCCGAAGACGTATCAGCTCATCGCGGGCGAGCGCCGGTTGCAGGCGGCGCGAATGGCGGGGCTGACGCGCATGCCCGTCGTGGTGAAGGAGGCCGCCGGCAACGAGTTGCTCGAGATCGCCCTAGTCGAGAACCTGCAGCGACAGGACCTCAACGCGCTGGAAGAGGCGGCGGCGTTCAGGCGCCTGGCCGACGAATTCGCGATGACGCAGGAGCGGATCGCGCAGCGGGTCGGACGCAGCCGGACGGCCGTGGCAAACACGCTGCGCCTGCTCACGCTGGAGGAGGATATCCGCTCCAGCCTCGCCTCCGGCCAGATCACCGAGGGGCACGCCCGCGCGCTGCTCGGCATCGAGAACTCGGCGGTGCGCCTCGACGCCTGGCGCCGCATCGTCGCCGACGCCATGACCGTGCGCCAGGCGGAGGAGATCGCCCGCGCGCTGAAGGCGACCGCAACGATCGTCAAGCCCGCCGCCCGCGCCTCGCGGCCGACGGACCCGCACGTGCGCGCGATCGAAGACAACCTGCGCCACGCGCTCGGCGCGCCCGTCTCGCTCGCGCGCGGCCGCACCGGCGGCCGCATCGTCATCCGCTTTCACAGCGACGACGAGCTCGAAGGCCTGATCGACAGGCTGACACGCTAAAACGAAATAGACACCAGCCCAACGTGGCCGTTGTAGATGAGGATCCAGTCCGCCATCAGGTCACGGCCGATGAGCGCGATGATCGGATGATCGGCTGTGCTCAAATCGGCGCAGACGCCCTCCCCTTTGACCGCGATCCTGTCTCTGTTACACCGCGCACTCAAGGTGAATATCCTCCGGCTCGAGCGCGAACAACTGCGCGTCCGGCAAGGCCATCACCACGCTGCCCCGCCGCTGGTAAAAGCGGATCGTGTTCTCCGACGGTGTCGCCGAGATATACAGCCCGCGCGCGCCGCGTTCTCGCGCCGCGGATCGAGCCTGCTCGAACAGCCGCCCGCCGAGCCCCCGCCCCCTGTAGTCCCGGCTCACGTGCAGGAACTCGAGCTGCAATAGATCGCCACGAGCGCTGCGCCACACCGTATCGAGCACCGCCACGCCAACGAGCTGGTCGTCCTCAAACGCCGCGAAGAACGCACCGCCGCGGTCGAACACCTCGTAGAGCAGCGGCGTCGTCTTCCGCACAGTATCCGCCCGCCACCCCGGCACATCGAAGTACCCCGGCCCCAATCGCAACTCCCCACCCTCGAGCAGGTACACCCGCTCGACGATCTCCCGCCGGTCGATCGTCCAGATCAGCTCGATTTCCCCCCGCGTTAGCTGCCGATACTCCATCCCGATCCTTATGGCTGTAGCAGCACCTGTCCACTGCAAGCCCACTTTCAGGCCGGCATGGGCCGGGTGCTGGCCTGCCACTACCCACCCCTCTGGTTGAGTGGGAAGATCCAGCCTCCATCGTCCACCTTCCAGCTTCAGCCACTTGAACTCGTCGCGGCCCGTGACGCGGTACCAGTGCTTACCGGCACCACCCCGCACTCACTGCGCCTCCCCGAACATCGACGGGAAGCGCAGCCGATCGACCGAGAGGATCGCGGCGTAGCGGCGCGCATTCGTCAGGTGCCACTCCTCGCCCGACGCGCGGTAGCGGTTGAAGTTGTCCAGCATCTTGTCGGCGATCAGCTCCATGTCGAAGCCCATGATGTACCGCGCGCTCATCTCGTTCAGCGCGTCGGCGTACACCTCGAAGTAGCGCGCCAGTTTCGACAGCGTCTCGCGTTGGTGCGTGTCCTCCGCCAGCCCCTCCTGCGACGCCATGCTGTACATCGCCTTGCCCGTCGTCACGTAGTACGCGGCGTCGACGGTGCGGCCAGCCTCGCGCCGCAGCGCCGTCGGCGCGGACGGGCGGCGGGCGCCCAGGCTCGCCGGGAAGATGCCGGTGAGGTAGAGCGCGCTGTCGGCGTACTTGCGGTACGCCTCGAAGCGGCTCTCGAACGTGGCGCCGAGCTTCTCCGCGTCGAGCATGTCGGAGAAGTACAGCGTTTGCGGCTTGCCCGCGGCGTCCGGCGGGAACAACTCGCGCGTGGCAATGTACGTGTCGAGCAGGCAGCCAAGGTACTCGATAACGTCGGCGTGCCGGCTGTGGCGGCCGACGTACAGCACCTTGATCACAAACAGATCGAACAGCGCGCGCGTCGGCAGGTCTTTGATCGCGCCGATGTCGTCGTAGACGGCGCTCAGCAGCTCGTCGACGGCGCGCGAGAAGCGCGCGTCAGCCGCGTTCCGGCCGTCGTTGCCGGCGATGATCTGCTTCAGCTCGTGGATCCGCTGCTCCAGCATTGCCCGGATTGTACCCGCAGCGGCCTCTTCGATGTCACGCCCTGCGCCGCGGTTACCCCTCGCGGATATGATCGGCGTCCCACGTGAAACAAGCAGCGTTACGGCTCCCGAAGTCCAGCTTCCAGCCTCCAGCATCCAGCCTCGGCCTGGAGCGGCGCCCGCCGCTGCTCGTCCAGATCCGACCTCCGCCTTCCGTCCTCCGACTTTCCCAGAGCCGGCCGCTCGACCCAGCCGCCGGCTTCCCGTACGATCCCTCCGCCTCGCACCGATGCGCGGCCAGCGCGAGAGAGAGTGCCACGTGCCCGACGAGATCAGCCCCCACGTCACCAGCCTGCACGTCGACCTCTCGTGGTTCCCGCAGCCCTACCCCCCCAACGTCTTCCTCATCCGCGACGGCGGCGAGGCGGCGCTGATCGACGCCGGGTTCAGCGACGACGAGTCGTTCAACAAGCGCACGGCCATGCTGGCCGAACTGGGCGTCGAGAAGATCAAGTACATCATCATCACGCACCACCACTACGATCATTCGAGCGGCGCGCAGCGGCTGCGCGAGGCGACGGGCGCGCAGATCGTCGTGCACACAGACGAGGAGCGCTTGCTGAAGGAGCCGCCGAGCGAGTCCGGCGACATGGAGATCCCGGAGGACCAGAAGGCCGCCCGCGAGCAGGCGAAGAAGTGGATCGCCGAGGCAGCGAAGGCCACGCCTGACGTCCGCGTGCAGGACGGCGACGTGCTGCAGGTCGGCGGCCTCCACCTGCGCTGCGTGCACGCGCCCGGCCACACCGCCGGCCACCTCTGCATCGTCCTGGAGGAGGACAGTGTCCTCTTTGCGGGCGACAACGTGCTGGGCGTCGGCACGGCCGCCATCGCGCCGCCGCCGCACGGCGACATGGCCGAGTACATCCGCTCGCTGAAGAAGATGCAGGCGCTGGGTGCCGGCCTGCTCGCGCCGGGGCACGGGCCGGCGGTGAAGGATCCGTCGCGCAAGCTCCAGGAGCTGATCGACCACCGCCAGCAGCGCGAGGACCAGATCGTCGGCCTGCTGGCGCAGGGCAAGGACAGCGTCAAGAGCCTGCTGAAGGCGATCTACCCGGAACTGGACAAGCGCCTCGCCGGCATGGCGACAGGCCAGATCCTCGCGCACCTGCACAAGCTCCAGTCCGAGGGCAAGCTCAAGCTCGAAGGCAAGGGCGTGGATACGACGATCACCAGCGCTTGACTAGGGCGCGCGTCTATCGACCGCAGTTTAGATCCACATTGATCGAGTTCTGCACTGCGACGCCTTGAAGCTGTTGGCAGACCGCGACGTCCGTCGAGGCGGCAGCGACCGATGTCGACACGAGTGAAGCATCGAGATGGTCGGGGCTAGTCGATTCCCGCTGCAGCTCTGCGATGATCGCTTGAACCGATCGCGCCAGCGACGTGTCTAACTCAGACACGATGCTCGGTGCTCGCAGGCGCTCCAGACTCGCCGCGTACTCGCTGAACGCTGCAAGTAGATTCTTGACTTCTTCGCTCCGCGGCTCCTGCGTGACTTGTGTGCTGCTGAGAATCAGGCCCGACCGGATATTGCTTTGGGTCTGTTGATGCAGCGTAGCGTTCGCGGCCTCCAATCCCTTGAAGTACTGGTCGAGTGGCTGAGGCGCGGGTGAATTACCGTGTCGTCCTCCGCAGCTATAGAGGAGTGCCAAGATAAGGCCAAGCAGCAAGCGACGTGTTACATCTGCCACACAACGTCCTCGCGGAAGAACAGGCCGCGTGGTTCGCGCAGACTGAATTCCGCCCACCACCGCTACGGCGCCAGCCGCTCACGCGCCTCGCGCTCGATCACGCGGTACACCTCCGCGATCGGCAGCCCGCGCGCCTCGGCGATGCGGCGGCACGCTTCGTACTCGGGAGCAATGCGCGGCGGTTCGCCCGGCAGCCGCTTCACCTTCACGGCCGCCGCCCCCAGGCTGGACTCGAATTCGAAGCTCTCGCGATGCGCCTCGTGCCGCGACACCGCGCTCACCCGCACGCCCAGCGTCGACGTCTCGCGCAGCAGCAGCGCGGCGATGGCGTCCTCGCGCTCGGCGCTGCACAACACCGACAGCATCACGCCCGGCCGGTTCTTCTTCATCTGGATCGGCTGGAACCAGACGTCGGCGGCGCCCGCGTCGAACAGGCGCTCCTGCACGTAGCCATAGATCTCCGGGTTCATGTCGTCTATGTTCGTCTCGATCAGCAGCATCGCCGGCCGTACGGGCTCGATCGCGTCGCCCAGCCAGAGGCGCAGCACGTTCGGCCACCCCTCCGGGTCGCGGCCGCCCGCGCCGTACCCGACGCGCGCCACGTGCATCGGCGGCCGCTCGAACGTGGCCAGCGCCGTCACGATCGCCGCGCCCGTTGGCGTCACCATCTCCATCGCGCGGTCGCCTGCGGACGAGGCCATCGGCGCCTTCGCCAGCGCCATCAGCTCCAGCGTCGCCGGCGCGGGCACCGGCAGCGTGCCGTGCGCCGAGCGCGCCGTGCCGCCGCCGGCCGGCAGCGCCGAGCAGTAGACGCGCTCCACGCCGAGCAGCCGCAGCCCGACCACGCCGCCGACAACGTCGACGATCGCGTCGAGCGCACCGACCTCGTGGAAGTCGATCTCCTCCGCCGAGACGCCGTGCATGCGCGCCTCCGCGTCCGCCAGCCGGCGGAAGATCGCCGCCGCGCCGTCGCGGTCGCCCGCCGCCAGCGACGACGCATCGAGCAGCGCGAGGATGTCGGCGAGCCGCCGGTGCGGCGGCGGCGTCTCCGCCAGGTCGACGTGCACCAGCGTCGCGGCGATGCCGGCGCGCCGCACGGGCTCGGCCCGCAGCGACCAGCCGTCGACCCCCAGCTTCTGCAGCTCAGCGCGGAGCGCGCCGATCTCGACGCCCGCATCGAGCAGCGCGCCGAGCAGCATGTCGCCGCTCACGCCGGAGAAGCAGTCCAGGTAGGCGATGCGTGTCAAAGGTTATGCCTCACGCCGGTGATGTGATTGCGATGTTCGGCAGGCGGTGGATCTGCCACCGCACGACGCCGATCCTCGGTACCGCGCTCCCCTTCCCTCCCAGGGAAGGGGCCGGGGGTTAGGTACGTCGGCAGGCGGTGGAGCTGCCACCGCACGACGC
>Ga0315281_10006025_pt1 | contig 17279 bp, 14 predicted proteins | sample YL17G07_0_MG_FD_204540 | JGI IMG/M metagenome (GOLD analysis project Ga0315281, IMG submission 204540) | Sediment microbial communities from Yellowstone Lake, YNP, Wyoming, USA - YL17G07_0 | ecosystem: Environmental > Aquatic > Freshwater > Lake > Sediment | place: USA: Wyoming | collected...
CGCGTCCACCAGCGCGGCGAGTATGCCCATGACGGCGGTAAGCGTGCCGCCGAGCAGGTCGGCGATCTGGAAATTCGGCACCACCGGCGGGCCGTCGCCCGGACCGATCTGGTCCAGCACGCCGGCATAGCCGATATAGTTGATGTCGTGGCCGGCGCGCATTGCGTACGGCCCGTTCTGGCCGTAACCGGTGATGGCGCAGTAGACGATGCGCGGGTTGACCGCGGCCACCGCATCGTAGTCGACGCCGAGCTTCTTCACCACCCCCGGGCGGAAGCCTTCGACGATGACATCGGCGCGCGTGGCCAGGCGCAGGAACGCCTCGCGGCCTGCCGCCTGTTTGAGATCCAGCCGCAGCCCGCGCTTGTTCCGGTTGAGGACGCGGAAGTACTCGCTCATGCCGTCGCGCGCGGGGCCCAGCAGCGTGCGCGCATAGTCGCCCGCGCCGGTGTCCTCGATTTTGATCACGTCCGCGCCCATGTCCGCCAGATGCATGGTCGCCATCGGACCGGGGAGCAGCCGCGTGAGATCGAGGACTTGAATTCCGTGGAGTGGTTTTGGTCGCATGGATGTCTGGGAGCTTGTCCCGCGTCGGGGCAGGATGCCGCGCTCAAGCGGCGCCACGGGAACGGGCGCACAGCCGCTTGGCGTCAGTCGTACTTCTTCGCGTCCTCGATGACCTTGCCGTCGTTCGGCAATTCGCCGTGCTTGCGCAACGCGACTTCGCCGCGCAGCTTGGTCACGTCGCGCAGGCTTTCGGCGACCATCGTTGCAAAATTCCCGGCCGGCTTTGACGCCGCCACTTCGCAGTGCAGCGTCATGCGGTCCTGGCCGCCCGGATTGTCGACGACGAGGCGTGCCTTCAGGATTTCCTTGTGGCGCTTGACCACCTCGGCGACCTGGAACGGATGCACGAACATGCCCTTGACCTTCATGGTCTGGTCGGCGCGGCCCATCCAGCCGCGTATGCGCATGTTGGTTCGGCCGCACGGGCTGATGCCGGACAGCAGCGCCGAAAGATCGCCGGTCGCAAAACGCACCAGCGGATAATCGCTGTTGAGCGGCGTCACCACGACTTCCCCGACCTCGCCCTCGGCCACCGGGTCGCCCGTTCCCGGCCTGAGGATTTCGACGATGAGTTCCTCGTCGATGATCATGCCCTCCAGGGCCTCGCTCTCGTAGGCGATATTGCCGAGGTCCGCGCTTGCGTAGATCTGCTGCACTTTGGGTACGCCGTGTTCATGCAGCCACTTCCTGAGGGACGGTGGAAGCGCTTCGGCACCGACCACCGCTCTGCTGACGCTGGAAACGTCGGCTCCGGTCTCCGCAGCCTTCTCCAGGATGATCTTGAGGAATGACGGTGTGCCGACGTAGGCCGAGGGTCTCAGTTCGGCCATGGACTGGACCTGCATCTCGGTCTGGCCAGTGCCGGCCGGAATCACTGCGCACCCCAGCGCAAACGCACCGCCTTCCATCATCGATGCGGCAGGCGTGAAATGGTAGGAAAAGCAGTTCTGGACCACGTCGCCGGCCCGGATGCCGGCTGCGAACATCGGCCGCGCCATGCGCCACCAGTCCAGACTGCGGCCCTCCGGATCGAAAATCGGCCCGGGCGACATGAACAGGCGCGCAAGCCGTCCGGGCGCGGTCGCCGCAAGCCCGCCAAAAGGCGGCACGGCGTGCTGGAAATCCTTCAGCTCCGACTTGCGGGTGACCGGCAGCTGCGCGAGGGCCTTGCGCGAGCGAATATCACGAGGATCCACACCGGCGAGGATTTTCGCGATCGCGGGCGCGTTGTTCTTTGCGTGCTCCAGCTGTCTTGGCAACGCCGCCATGAGCACGCGCTCGCGCTCCTGAGGATCCCGGGTCTCCAGGGAGTCGTAGTACTCGGGCATTTCAGGACAGCCAGCGCTTTCTTCGGCGATAAAATTTCATTTCGCGGAAGCTCTTGCGGCCGGCGGTCGACAGTCCCAGGTAGAACTCCTTCACGTCCTCGTTTTCGCGCAGGCTTGCGGCCTCGCCGTCCATCACCACGCGGCCGTTCTCAAGGATGTAGCCATAATCCGCAAAGCGCAGCGCAACCATCGTGTTCTGTTCGGCGAGCAGGAACGACACGCCTTCCTTCTGGTTGAGGTTCCTGACGATCTCGAAAATCTCCTCGACCAGCTGCGGGGCCAGGCCCATCGAGGGCTCGTCCAGCAGGATCATGCTCGGCTGCGCCATGAGCGCCCGGCCGAGCGCAGTCATCTGCTGCTCACCCCCGGAGGTGTAGCCGGATTGGCTGTTTCTGCGCTCCTTGAGCCGCGGAAAATAGCTGTAGACTCTTTCCAGGTCCCGCTTCAGCTCGGCGCGGCCGATCCCGCGGGTAAACGCGCCAGTCAGCAGGTTTTCCTCCACGGTGAGGTGCTGGAAACAGTGCCGCCCCTCCATCACCTGGCACACGCCCATGCGCACCAGTTCATTGCAGGTGAGCCGATCCACGCGCCTGCCTCCGAACTCGATCGAGCCCTTGGTCACCTCGCCGCGCTCGGCCCGCAGCAAGTTCGAAATAGCCTTGAGCGTGGTCGACTTGCCGGCGCCGTTGGCCCCGAGCAGCGCCACGATCTTGCCCTTTTCCACCGACACGGAAACGCCCTTCAGCACCAGAATCACATGATCGTAGATGACCTCGATATTCTGGACCGAAAGGTATGCGCGTCGAGTCTCGGGCTTCGGAAGGGCTGACATGATGGTTCGAACAGCTCCAGGCGAACGGACTGCCGGGTCATGCGGTGGGCAGGAAGGCCCGCCGCTTCAAACCCGGCAACCTAAGGCGGCGCGTCAGCGTCCGCCTTTTACGACTCTTTCGCGCAGTCGCGCGGGGTGATGCCCTTTTCCTTCGCGTACTGCGCGGCGGACTGCTCGATCATCGGACGCACGATGGACTGGTCGGAGGCAATCCAGTCGGAGATCGGGTTCCACTTCCTACCGTCCCACTGAATGAACTTCACCGCGCCGCCGCCCTCGTGATCCAGGCAAGATACCTTGAGCGCGTTCATCAGGCCGACCGCACCGATCTGCTTCAGGCGCGCATCATCGATCTTCAGGTTCTCGATGCCCCATCGGACCTGCTCGCCGGTGAGCGGCTTCTTGCCATACTTGGTCTGGGCCACGCGGATCGCCTCGGTGGTGACGATCCCCGCCACAATGCCGCGCGTGTGGTAGATCGACCCGATCCGCGAATTGTCCTCCATCTCGCCCTTGCCCTTGGCGTACACGTGCTTCTGGATCTCCTGTATCACGGGAAAACTGGTTCCCGACAGATTGAAAGCAGCGGCCATGTAGCCCTTGGCCGCGTCGCCAGCCGGAATCACGTCCTCTTCCGCGCCTGACCACCATACGCCCAGAACCTTGGTGCGCGGGAATCCGACTTTGGCTGCCGCCTTCAGGGCAGTCGGGTTCATGACGCCCCAGCCGCGCAGGATCACCCAGTCAGGCTTGATCTGCCGAACCTGCAGCCATTGCGCCTGCTGCTCGTTGCCCGGATGCGGCACGGCGATGTGCGTGACCTCAAAGCCGTACTTTTTGGCCTGTACGTCGAGCACCGGAATGGTTTCCTTGCCGTAGGCCGAGTCGTGATAGATGTTCACGATCTTCTTGCCCTTCAGCTTGTCCATCCCGCCTTCCTTCATGCCGATGAACTTGATCTTCGCGGTGTTCTGCGACCAGTAGTTCGTGATCAGCGGAAAGACGTACGGAAACACCCGGCCGTCGGAGGCGTCGGTACGCCCGTAGCCCATCGAGATCAGCGGAATCTTGTCGGCGGTCGCCTTGTCGATCAGCGAGTAGGTAATCCCGGTGGAAAGTGGGTGGACCACCGAGGCGCCGGTCGGGCCCTTGCTCTTGCTGCGCTCGTAGCACTCCACGCCGCGCGCATTGTTGTACTCCGTTTCGCATTTTTCCCAGGTGAGCTTGACCCCGTTGATGCCGCCGTCGCGCGCGTTGAGCAGTTGGAAGTAGTCGATCATGCCGCCGAAAAAGCCGGACCCGCCCGGTGCGTAAGGCCCCACCCAGTAGCCGTTCGCCGGAATGAACATCTCATTCTGGGCGAGCGCCGGTCCGGAAGCGAGCACCAGTGCCGCCGCCCCGGCCAACGCCCCCAATGCCATCTGTCGTTTCAACATTCTCCTGCCTCCTCAAATTGATGACTTCCCCCGAAGTACGGGGGTTTGCGCCCTTACTAGACCTACTATACCGAAATCGCCCGCGAAAGCAAAAAAGCGCCCCGAAACCCGCTTTGTCAGTGTGGAAACGGCCATAACCGCAGCTTTTCCTTGGTGATCTGCCATAGGCGCGCCAGCCCCAGCGGCTCCACGATCAGGAAGAAGATGATCAGTCCGCCGAAAATGATCAGTTCCAGATTCGACAGCATGGCGTGCGAAAGCTCGACATCGAAAGTGTGGGAGATCCAGCCCGAGACCACGCTGAGGAAGATCGGCAACAGGGTGATGAACGCTGCGCCCAGGAAGGAGCCGAGGATCGAGCCCACGCCGCCGACGATGACCATGAACAGTATCCGGAACGAAAGGTCGAGGTTGAATGCTTCGGGCTCGACGGTGCCGAGGTAGCAGAACGCGTACAGCGCCCCCGCCACCCCGCAATAGAACGAACTGATTGCAAAGGCGAGCAGCTTGGTGCGCATCATGCGGATCCCGATCACCTCGGCTGCCACGTCCATGTCGCGCACGGCCCTGAAGGCGCGCCCCGTCTGGCTGCGCATCAGATTCTTCGCAAGCAGCGCCATGCCGGCGACGACGCTCAAGGTGAGCAGGTATTTGCTGGCCGGCGTGTCGAAGGCATAGCCGAGGATGACGATTTTCTGCGCGGTGATCACGCCGGAGGTACTGTAGTTCGTAAACCAGCCGATGCGCTGCAGCGCCCAGAGCACGAAAAACTGACAGGCAAGCGTGGCGACTGCCAGGTAGAAGCCCTTGATGCGCAGGCTCGGCAGCCCGAACACAATGCCCACCGCCGCGGCACACAGCCCTGCAAGCGCGAAGCTGACCAGGATCGGCATCCAGGGCATGCGCAGTTCGAAGTTATAGGCCATGAACGCGCCGACCGCCATGAACGCCGCCGTCCCGAGCGAGAGCTGCCCTGCATAGCCGGTAAGGATGTTCAGGCCGATCGTGGCCAGCGCCGCGACCAGGAACGGAGTCAGAATGGCGGAGAACCAGTACTGGTTGCCCACCAGCGGCACAACCAGGAAGGCAACGGCCAGCAGGATCGCGAAGGCAATGCGGTCCTGCCGGATGGGAAAGATCTGTTCGTCCCCGGCGTAGGTCGCCTTGAACTGGCCTGCTTCACGATAAAACATTTCTCCCTGCTCCTAAACCCGGTCGATGTGTTTCTCGCCGAACAACCCTTCCGGCCGCACCAGCAGGAACAACAGCGCCAGCACGTAGGGGAACCAGGATTCCAGTCCGCCGCCGACGAAAGGCCCGATATAGACTTCGGCGAGCTTCTCCGAGGCGCCGATGATCAGCCCGCCGACGATCGCGCCGGCCACCGATTCGAAGCCGCCGAGGATCAGCACCGGCAGCGCCTTCAGGGCGATGAAGGTCAGCGCGAACTGCACACCGTTTCTCGCCCCCCACATGAGCCCCGCCACCAGCGCCACGAATCCGGCCACCGCCCAGACGATCGCCCAGATCTGACGCAGCGGGATGCCCACTGCGAGCGCCGCCTGGTGGTCGTCGGCAACCGCGCGCAGTGCCCGGCCGATGCGGGTCTTCTGGAAGAAAAGCGCGAGCACAGCAACCAGGATCCCGGCCACCGCCGCCGCGAACAGGTCGAACTGGCTGATGTTGATATTCGCTGACTCCGAGAGCCACTGCATCGGCTCGTCCGGAATGCCCAGTTCCAGTCCGTGCGGCTGAGATCCCCACAAGAGCTGCGACAGGCCTTCCAGAACGAAGGTGAGGCCGATCGTGGCCATGAAAAGGGTGATCGGCGGCTGATTCACGAGCGGCCGCAACACCGTGCGTTCGATCGCGATGCCCAGGCCGACCATTACCGCGAGCGTCACCAGCAGCGCGACCCAGAAATTCATGCCGCGCTCGACCAGGCTGACGAAGGTGAGTGCCGCGAAAAACACCATCGCGCCCTGGGCGAAGTTGAACACACCGGAAGCCTTGTAAATCAACACAAATCCGAGTGCCACGAGCGAATACATCACGCCCGCGAGCAGGCCGCCGGCGAGCACCTCGAGGAAAAATTGCCAGTTCATGTGTTCCCGGGCCTGTTCGAATTCAGTGCGCCACGCCCAGATACGCGTCGATCACCGCCTGATCGCCGCGCACCTCGTCGGGCTTTCCGTCGGCGATCTTGCGGCCGTAGTCCAGCACGACGACGCGGTCGGACAGGTCCATCACCACGCCCATGTCGTGCTCGATCAGGACGATGGTCGTGCCGAACTGGTCGTTGACATCGAGGATGAACCGGCACATGTCCTGCTTCTCCTCGGTGTTCATTCCGGCCATAGGCTCATCGAGCAGGAACAGCTCCGGCTCCGCAGCAAGTGCGCGCCCGAGTTCCACGCGTTTCTGCAGCCCGTAAGGCAGGCGCCCGACCGGCGTCTTGCGGATGTGCTGGATTTCGAGGAAGTCGATCACCTCCTCCACCTTGAGGCGGTGCTCCATCTCCTCGCGTCTCGCCGGTCCCACCCACAGCGCCTGTTGCAGGAAGTTGGTCCGCATTTTCAGATTGCGGCCGGTCATGATGTTGTCCAGCACCGTCATGCCCCGGAAAAGAGCGATGTTCTGGAACGTGCGCGCGATACCCTGCGAGGCGGCGTGATGAGGGTCGACATGGTGACGCGTCTCGCCCTTGAACGTGACCGTGCCGATCTGCGGATGGTACACGCCGTTGATGACGTTCAGCATCGAGCTCTTGCCCGCGCCGTTGGGCCCGATGATGGCGCGGATCTCATGCTCGCAGACGTCAAACGAGACGTTCTGCAGCGCCCGCACGCCGCCGAACGAAAGCGAAATGTCATCGACCACGAGGATCGGTTCGCCGATTTTCCTGCTGCTGCTCATGTCTTGCCCATGACCCTGCCCATAACCCGGCTCAGGCCGCCTTCTTTCCGGCAGCAATATCGAAGACCTTCGCGTCCGTGATGCGCAGGTCGGCGTTGATCATGCCACTGCGCCCGTCCTCGAACTTGACCTGCGTCTCGATGAACTGCGAGTGCTTGCCCGAATACAGCGCGTCGATCAGCACCTTGTATTTCTCCGCTACGAAGCCGCGGCGCACCTTGCGGGTGCGCGTCAGCTCGTCGTCATCGGGGTCGAGCTCCTTGTGCAGGATCAGGAAGCGGTGCACCTGCGAGTTGCTCAGCACTGCATCGAGCGCCAGTTCGGCGTTGCATTTTTCCACGCATTCCCCGATGAGGCTGTACACCTCCTGCCTTTGTGCGAGGTCGGTGTAGCCGGAGTACCCGATGTTGCGCCGTTCAGCCCAGTTGCCAACCGCGCCCAGATCGATATTGATGAAGGCGCAGACCATGTCGCGCCCGTGGCCGAAGGCAACCGCCTCCTTGATGTAAGAGAAGAACTTGAGCTTGTTCTCGATGTAGTTCGGCGCGAACATGGCCCCGTTGGCGAGCTTGCCCACGTCCTTGGCCCGGTCGATGATCTTCAGGTGTCCGTCCGGGTCGAAGAAACCGGCGTCGCCGGTGTGAAAATAGCCCTCGGCGTCGATCGACTCCGCCGTGGCATCGGGCCGCTTGTAATATTCCTTGAGCATGACCTGGCCGCGCACCAGCACTTCGCCGTTGTCGGCGATCCGGACTTCCACGCCGGGCGCGGGTGGGCCGACGGTATCGAACTTGATCTGGCCGTCCGGCTGCAGGCAGACCGCGGCACAGGTTTCGGTGGCGCCGTAGAGCTGCTTGAGGTTGATGCCGATCGAGCGGTAGAACCGGAACAGATCCGGCCCGATCGCCGCGCCGGCGGTGTAGGCAACGCGGATACGGCTCATGCCGAGCACGTTGCGCAAGGGTCCGTAGACGAACAGGTTTCCGAAAGAATAGAGCAGCCGGTCGGTGGCCGTTACTTCGGACTTGCCATCGAGGATCTCTGCGCCGCAGCGCCTGGCCACTTCCATGAAGTAATGAAACATCCAGCGCTTGATCGCACCCGCGTCCTCCATGCGGATCATCACCTGGGTGAGCAGGTTCTCGAACACGCGCGGCGGAGCGAAATAGTAGGTCGGGCCGATCTCGCGCAGGTCAGTGATCACCGTGTCGCCCGATTCCGGGCAGTTGATGGTGAAGCCGGCATAGATCGCCTGCGCATAGGAGAACAGGTGATCGCCCACCCAGGCCATCGGCAGATAGGAGAGGATCTCGTCGTCCGGTCCGAGCTTGTCGAATTCGCAGCCGGTCTTCGCCGCAGTGATGAACGCAGCATGGGTCTGGCACACGCCTTTGGGCTGCCCTGTCGTGCCGGAGGTATAGAGCATGACCGCCACGTCCTCGGGCCTGCCCTTGGCGATCTCCCCGTCGAGGAAATCAGGCTGGTTGCGGTCGTGGATGCGTCCCATCTCCATGACTTCGTCCAGGCTCTGGATTTCGGTCTGGGTGTAATGGCGCAGCCCGCGCGGATCGTCGTACAGAATGTGCTGGAGCTGCGGGCACTGGCTCTTGATCTCGAGCAGCTTGTCGACCTGTTCCTGGTCCTCGACGATGGCGAACCTGATCTCGGCGTTCTCCAGTACGAAAGTCATTTCCTGTGCCACGGCGTCCTGATACAAAGGCACGGGCACGCCGCCCAGGCACTGCGCTGCCGTCATGGCCCAATACAGGCGCGGACGGTTATCGCCGATGATCGCGAGATTGTCGCCTCGCTTGAAGCCAAGTTCTGCCAGACCGCAGGCGAGCGAGCGCACCTCAACGGCCACCTCGGACCAGGTCCAGGTCTGCCAGATGCCGAGATCCTTCTCGCGGGTCGCGGGCCGGTCGCCGCGAACCTTGGCGTGATGCAGCAGCAGCCTCGGAAAGGTATCCAAAGCGGATTCCGCCATGCCTGAGTCTCCTCCTCAGTCCCCGCAATCGGCGGGGCAGCCATTGTATCTGAGAACCCTCTGATTCCGCGGGACTTTACATCAATCGTGGACGGATCGGCCGCAGCCGTTCCGGCTCCGTGCGGCGCCGCCTCTTGAGCGGGCGGCTGCTTTACTGCAGGATGCTCCTGGATAGCTCGTGCACGATCCGGTACCGCTGTCCTGCCACAGAGCGATCGAAGTTTAAAGGGTAAGCTGGTCCGATGTTGTCGTCTCGTTGACAATTCCTGCTCGCGACCATGCGAAGCTGCGCTGATCTCCTGCGCGCCTCGATCTGGGCCAAGTCCCTGACCGGGGCCGAACTGCGGCAGGTCGAATCTGAAATGATCGAACGCGTCGTACCTGCCGGAGGTTTCGTTTCCCACAAGGGCGAACCCGTCGATCATTGGATCGGCGTCATCGACGGACTGCTCAAGCTCTCCAGCATGTCGTCCGAAGGCAAGGCGGTCACCTTCGCCGGAATTCCCGGCGGCGCCTGGTTCGGCGAGGGGTCGGTACTGAAAAGCGAACCGCGCCGCTACGACGTCGTCGCGCTGCGGGAGTCCCGCGTCGCGCTGATGACGCGCGCGACTTTCACCCGCCTGCTCGACTCGAGCATCCCCTTCAACCGCTTCCTCCTGAACCAATTGAATGAGCGCCTGGCGCATTTCATCGCCCTGGTCGAATACGACCGGATGCTCGACCCGGACGCGCGCGTCGCGCGCTGCCTGGCCGCGCTGTTCAACCCCTACCTGTACCCCGGAGTCGGACCGCAGCTGCAGATCTCGCAGGAGGAAATCGGCCTCCTGTCCGGCGTGTCGCGCCAGCGCGCCAACCAGGCTTTGCAGGTACTGGAAAAGAAAGGCTTGCTGCGCGTCGAGTACGGCGGCATCACCGTGCTCGACCTGGAGGGCATGGGACGTTACGGAAGCTGAGTCGGGGATTGGAGGCGAGTCTCCTCGAAGTACCGTTCGAACGTCTCCGGCTTCAGCACCCTAAACCTCCCGAGCTTCGCCACGGCGCGGGCCAGCCTCAGCAGCGCCTTGTCTTTCGTGACCAGGCAGCGAGCATTCGAATGCCAGGCCAATTCCAGGAATTTCTGGTCATCCGTGTCAGTGCAGCGCGGCATTTCGACCGGCACCGACAGGGCCGCGAAATCGCAGAGCGTCGTTTGCGCCATGAATCGCTCCAGCGCTGCAGATTGTGCCGGCGCATCCAGTCCCAGTTGCGGATACGCCAGCGCCCGGCGCAACTCCTCAATGCAGGCGTGACTGGTGACCGGCACTGCGGCCCCGGACCCGATTGCCGCTGCTATCGGCGCCACGCCGGGATCGCGGAACACGAACAGATCGAGTACCACGTTGGTGTCCAGCACCACAGGCTGCGGCCTACGGATCCCCGAATTGCCCAGGACCGGTCCGCTCTGATCAGTGCAGCCGCGGCTTGGCGAGCAGGTCGTTGCGGTCGACCGAGCGCACGCCCAGATGCACTTGCTCGCCATTGCGCGCCAGCGTGAGCGCAACCTCGACCCCCGCAGGACCGAGGCGCCACAGTCTGCGGTACAGGTCGGCCGACCCTGCTACGCGCTCGCCCGCCAGTTTGATCACGACATCCCCCGCGCGCACGCCTGCGCGCGCGGCCGGTCCGCCATCGGCAACCCCGCTGATTACGACTTGCCCCCGCACTTCAGCCGCATAAAGGCCGAGCCACGGGCGCGGCGGCCCGGCCGGCCGGCCGAGTTTCAGCAGGTCGTCGAGAATCGGCTCGAGCAGATCGATGGGCACGAACATGTTGCCCTGCGCGGCCTCGCCGCCGAGGGACTCGCGCTCCTGCACGAGCAGCGAACCGATGCCTAGCAGCCGCCCGTCCGCGCCGACCAGCGCCGTGCCGCCCCACTGCGGGTGCGCCGGCGCCGTGAACAGCGCCTCGTCGAGCAGGTATTCCCAGTACCCGGCAAATTCGCGCCTGGCGACCAGCTTTGCGGTGAGCGCGTGCGCGCGTCCGCCCTGCCCGATGACGATGACTTCGTCGCCCACCTCCACCGACGCCGCCGAACCGCGCTCGAGCATCGGTACGCCGACCCGGCCAAGCGGCATCACCAGGCCGAAACCGGTCGCCTGGTCGAATGCAAGCGGATGCCCCGCGACCACCACGCCCTGATTGGTGGTGAGCCAGATCGAGCTGGCCTCGGTGATGAGATAGCCGATCGTGAGTATGAGTCCGTCTTCGCGAATCACCACGCCGTAGCCTGCGCGTTCGGTGCCGAGTATCGAAGCGGTAAACGCCTCGTCTGGGACCTCGGCGCGCAGCAGCACCACCGCGTCGAGCGCGGCGTCGAGGTCGAAGCCAACGTCCTCCGGCCTGGGCTGGAGGTTGCGGGGAAAAGCCCAGTTACTCGTCTCGGCCATATCTGTCACTAACACGCGGGGTCAGAGCAAGAATACTCCGACCCCCCTCCTGCCCGATGGAACAAGCGGGACATCCCGCGCCCATCGGCGACTTGTTGCGAAGAGCGCGGGCCGGCCCCGATCAACTCACCGCGCCAGTGGATCGGGCCGCAGCTGGATGTGCACCGCGCGCGGCTTGCTGCCCTTGCCGCCTTCCATCAGCCACGGCGTGCGATCGCCGTTCGTGCTCCACAGACCGCGGCCTTTCCAGCCGGCGTTCGGATCGTCGATGCGCCCATCGAAGCCCTTGGCATAGAAGCCCAGCGGGTACGGGATGCGGATCATGACCATCTTGCCGTCCTTGAGCGCGACGAAGCCGTCGTTGAGGTTGGCGGTGGACATCGGAACGTTCTCCCCGAGGCCGAACGTGTTGTGCTGGTCGACCCAGGTGTAATAGCTCCCTTCGGCGCTGTTCTTCTCGAAGCCTTCGAATCCCGGGCCGGGGTAGCGGTAGAACGACCAACCCTCGGGGCAATGATCGCCGGTTGCATTCGGCCCGTTGAGCGGACCCTTGCATTTGCGCCTATCGAAGCTGCCCAGATGGCCGTTCGAGAGCGAGCCCCAGGCGACGCCGTTCTTGTCGATGTCGCCGCCGCGGATGCCGAAGCCGGACTTCGGCACGTTATAGACTTCCGACAGTCCCGTTGCCGGATCAAAGCGCAGGAACCCCGCCGTGCCGGCGAAAACGCCGACGGTGTACCAGATCGAGCCATCGACCGGGCTGGGCATCACGGCATAGGGTCCCGAGCCGGGCACGATGCGCTTGTCCTTGGCTGGATCGACCGGCTGGTTGGGCTCGACGTAATCGTCGCGCTTGCCGTTGCCGTTGGTGTCGAGGACGAACGGAGACCAGCCCTGCGATTTCGCCGCGTCGCCGGTCTCGTCGAACATCCTGGTGTTGACCCAGCCCGCAACCGGCCCGGTGCCGCTCAACCACAGCGTGTCGTCCTTGTCATAGCCGAACTGCGGGTGATGGGTGCCGAAGCAGGTGTCGACGAAGGTGTACTTCATGGTCCTGGGATCGAGCATCGCCACCTGGCGCGGCGACCGATCGAGCGGGAACACCTTGGCTGAGGGATGGTCCGAGCCCTTCTTGCAGAAGGCCGGGTTGTCCATACCGCGCACCGACGCAGCGAGCCACAGCCTGCCCTGCTTGTCGAACATGGAATTGTGGTTGTTGGCCCGGGTGTCCCAGATCTGTTCCTCGCCCCAGTAGGCCGACGGTTGCAGCGGCTTGACGCTGGCGGCATGACCGGGCCCAAGCGACTCCGGCATGGCCGGATCCTGCACCGGCATCTTGAAGAACGTGACCTTGTTCGTCTTCGGATCCAGGATCGGCATGTTGTCGGTGGAGTATTCGGGCGATCCGTAGAGCGGACCGTAGGCATTGACTGTCGGATTGCGGCGGTCCGAGGCAATCAGGTCGTGCAGATAGTGCTTGTCGGTGCTCCATTCCCAGGAGGTGACGACGATGTTGCGCTCGACACCCTGCGGCCGCGGGGGCCTGGCCTTCGGCAACTCCCCCCTGGCGATGCGGTCGGTCCAATCGCCGAAATACTTGTATGGTACGCCGCCGAACTGTCCGGCAATCCGGTTCGTCATGTTCTCCCCGGATTGGCCGGACTGGAGGCTGCGCATCCAGGCATCCCGGCCCGACTCGAACGGACCGAACTGCGCCGGGATCGTGCGCGTGGACGCCTGGCCGAGCTGATGGCAGCCGACGCAGTCGACGTTATTCATCTGCCGCAGCCAGTTGGCCTGGGTGATGTTCTTGGGAATGTCGCTCGTGCCGCCGAAATCGCCCGCCGGCGGAATCTTCAGCATCGTGTACCAGTAGATCGCCGGGTAATAGTGCGCCGCCGCGGCGGCGTTCGGCGCGGGCACCGCCCTGTGATTGAGCAACTGCCCAGGTTTCGCAAGCAGTTTGGGCGAATCCACCAGCCCGTAGCCGCGCACCCAGACGCTGTAGTTCGCCGTCGGCAGGTCGGGGATGAGGTAACGGCCGCGGCCGTCGGTGATGACGATCCTGGCGAACTTGGTGGGCAGGTCGGTGGTTTCCGCGATCACCCACACGCCTGCTTCCGGACCTTTCGGACCGGCAACGAGGCCGGCGATATCGGTACTGCCGCTCTTGATCGCCGCGGCAGGACGGGCGGCGACTGCGGCCGGCGCAAAGGCCAGCGACGCTGCAACGGCGATTCCAGCCATGCTCGACAGCAAAGCACTTCCAGTCTTTATGAAATCCTCCTCGTTGGTGGGTCGTACGGCTGGTCGTCAGCCCGCCTGATTGCGACGTCGCAACAATCTTACTCTCACCCCGCCTTATTATGGATTGCCGATGTAGTCTTTCTTGCCGATCTCCACGCCGTTATGGCGCAGGATGTTGTACGCGGTCGTGACGTGGAAATAAAAATTCGGCAGCGCGTGGCCGAGCAGGTATTGCATGCCCTTGAACGTGGTGTCCTTGCCACCGAGCTTGAGGGTGATGTCCTTGTCTTCGCTGCCGTCGAGCTGCGCGGGCTTGACGGATTGGACGAAGGCTATCGTCTTGGCGATCCGCGCCTTCAGCTCGGCGAAGGTCTGTTCGGTGTCCTCGTGCTTCGGGATTTCCACCCCTGCCAGCCGCGCCACCGCCCCCTTGGCTCCATCGCAGGCGATCTGCACCTGGTGCCTCATCGGCAGCATGTCCGGGAACAGCCGGTACGCGGTCAGGGCCGCAGGGTCGATCTTCCTCGCCTCAACGTGGGCCTGGGCCTTGTCGAGGATTGCGGAAAGGTTGGTCAGGATATTGACGAAGCGCGGTGCGCTCGCCTGGTACATCGACATGTTCATGGAGGTTCCCGAAAGAAGTGATAGAACGAAGTGCGCATTCTAGCTTCGCCAGGCTGCGGCCGGTTTTACACGGCTTGTTGCTCCATCGTGCCGCTCAGCCAGGGCAAGCACGCTCACTGGACCCGCGCTCCCAACGCGGCTTTTCGCAAGTGCGCAGCATGCACGTCCCGGTTGATTAAGGTATAGAGTTTGCGCACGCAATCCCCAGCGGACTCTCCTGATAAATCTTTTCGGACTTCTGCCCTCACTCGCTTTCCTGTATGAACCTCCAGCTCAGCATAGGCATGGCGTCGAACCCGCGCACCTGGCCGATTTTCGACGGCAGGGCGAAGGCCGACGGCATCGACCTGATGACTAGCCGCATCCATCCATCGGAGCTTTTCTGGCGGCAGCTGCGGTTCGCGGATTTCGACGTCTCCGAGATGTCCTTTTCCTCGCTGATCATGGCGAAAGCCATGGGCGACCAACGCTGGACCGGCCTGCCGATATTCACCACCCGAAAGTTTTATCACGCCGGAATCCTGGCGCGGCGGGACGCCGGCATCGAGAAACCCGCGCACTTGAAGGGCAAGCGCGTCGGCGTTCCGGAATACCAGCAGACGGCGGCGCTGTGGGCACGCGGCGCGCTGCAGCACGAGTTCGGCGTGCTGCCCCGCGACATGGAGTTCTGGATGGAGCGCACGCCGGACCACAGCCATCGGGGCGCGCTGGGATTCGACGCTCCACCGGAGGTGATCATCAGACAGATCCCGGCCGAAAAAAGCCTCGGCGGCATGATGCTTTCGGGCGAGCTCGACGCGGCGCTGCATTACATCGTCGATCCCAATCTGGTGGACCGCAGCACCGCCGACCTGTGGAACCATCCGGACATCAAGCCGCTCTTCCCCGACCCGGTGGCCGAAGGCATCCGCTACTACCGCAAGACCGGCATCCTGCCGATCAATCACGGCATGGTCATCCGCAGGGAAATTGCGGAAAAGCACCCGTGGACCGTCCTGAATCTTCTGAAGGCGTTCGAGCGCGCCAACGACATCGCAAACAGGGAGCGCTTCGAGCACGCCGAGTATCACCTCGCTACGGGCCTGCTCGCGCGCGAGGCCGCTCAGGCGCTGCGAACCCCTCTCGTGCGGCACGGCATCAAGGCCAATCGCATGACGCTGGAAACTGCGGCGCAGTACTCGCACGAGCAGGGCCTGACGCCGCGCCTGGTCAGGCTCGAGGAAGTGTTCGCCACGAGTTCCATGGAGCAATGACAGGGCGGATCATGGTGCATCGAATCTTCTGGGCGATGATTCTTGCGGCGGGACTGTGCCTGGTGGGAGCGGCGCCGGCGCAATATCCTGCGAGGCCGATCAAGCTGGTCGTCCTGATCGCCCCCGGAGGCGGGCCGGACGTGGCCGCGCGCGTGATGGCGCCGTTTCTCTCCGAGGGGCTGGGCCAGCCTATCGTCGTCGAGAACAAGGTCGGATCGAACGGCAACATTGCCGGCGAATACGTTGCGCGGTCTGCCCCCGACGGCTACACGCTGCTCTTCGGTGCGGACAGCCTGGTTGCAATCAACCCGCATATCTACTCGAAGATGAGCTTCGACACCCTGACCGACCTCGCGCCGGTCGCGACCACGGTGATCACCCAGCTCATCCTTTCGGTCAACCCACAAGTGCCGGTCAGGAATTTCCGGGAGTTCCTGGACTATGCGCGCGCCGCCAACCTGCCGCTCAACTACGCCTCGGGCGGCAACGGCAGCCAGCACCATCTTTCCGTGGAAATGCTGAAACTGCGCGCGGGAATCAGGCTGAGGCACATCCCCTACAGGAGCGGTTCGCCCGCCGCGGCCGCCGCGGTCGCGGGCGAAGTGCCGATCGTCATGTCGGGCACCTCCTCCGGCCCGCTGGTCAAGTCCGGCAGGCTGCGCGCGGTCGCGGTTACCGGACGCAATCGCCTGCCGCTATTCCCCGACGTGCCGACCATCGGCGAGTTCTACCCGGGCTACGAGGTCAACAACTGGCTGGGAATCTGGGCGCCGGCGGGCACCCCCGATTCCGTGATCGCGCGGCTGCGCACGGAAATCAACCGGGTGCTCGCGCTGCCCGAGGTAAGGGAGCGCTTCGGCGCGGTCGGCGGATCCGAGCCCTGGATCACCACGCCGGAGGAATTCGCCGCCGTGATACGGCGCGATTACGACAAATACGGAAAGCTGGTGAAGGACATCGGCGCCAAGATCGATTAGGCCGCTCGCCGGCGCCCGGCGTCACCTGACAAACAGACGGGGCGGATGCGGTCGGAAACATAGGTGGTCGGAATGGAATTTCGCGCCGTCTTTGCAGCCGCGTTGCTTGCTTCGGTCTCCGCCGTGGCAATGGCCATAGAAGACCGCGCTGATATCGAGCCGAACCAACCGGTGCCGCCGGATCGCGCCATAGCCTGGAAGCTCACGCCCAGCCTCTATCGCGAAACGGCTGGCCGCTCGGCGTTCGACCTGAACCTGCGCGGGAATCGGGACAACGATACGTTCTGGATCGCCCAGTACCAGCGCGGCGCGGAATTTCAGCAGGTGCGCGCAGGCTACGAGCGCCAATTTGGCGTACCGTTTGGGAGGGTCGTCGCCTCAGGGCAGTACGCCTCGCAGGGCTTCTGGGGTGGCAGCGTCACGCTCGAGGCAAGCGCGGCTGCGATGAGTTCCTACGTGGGGTTGCTCGGATGGGGGAGGACCAATCTAAAGCCCTACTACAACCTCAATTTCGACCCGAACGATTCGGTGCTGATCGGAGCCGGCTGGCGACCTGATGAGGATACGGCGGTGACCGTATTTCAGGTCCGGGACGACCGGCTGGGAACGGGACAACGCGTCACGCATTTTGTGCTGCGACAGAAAACCGGGGCACGCTCTCGCTTGACCGTGGACCTGTTCAACCG
>Ga0315281_10006027_pt1 | contig 17274 bp, 14 predicted proteins | sample YL17G07_0_MG_FD_204540 | JGI IMG/M metagenome (GOLD analysis project Ga0315281, IMG submission 204540) | Sediment microbial communities from Yellowstone Lake, YNP, Wyoming, USA - YL17G07_0 | ecosystem: Environmental > Aquatic > Freshwater > Lake > Sediment | place: USA: Wyoming | collected...
ATGGTGCGTGTTCACGAGGTACTTGATCGGCTTGCCGGGAATCAGGCGCTTGGCTTCCGCGATGATGGCGCTCGCGCGCTCTTCGCTCTGCGGTCCTTCGATGACGACGATGTAATCCTTGAAGTCCACGGCGATGCTGGCGTAGCCGCCGAGAATCAGGTACACGCCGTCGGCGAGTTTCTCGGACGGCGTCGCAGCCGCTCCTCCACCAGCCCCAGCCGCCCCACCCGCCCCGCCGCGCCCCTGCGCCGCCTGAATACTCACGGGCGCATTCGGCTTCACGTCGTTCACGGCGAGATCGAAGATGCGGTAGCCGCCCTGCTTCTGCACGATCTTCATCGGGAACTTCACGCCGCCGAAATCCTTGTAGTCGGAGTACAGGGCCTCGAACAGCATGTCGCCGAGCATCGCGTTGTCGATGTGCGTGTCGATCTTCTCAATCATGTTCTGCGCGTTGACGTACGCGTTGACCGTCGACTTGTTCTGACCCACAAACGTCAGCACCTGATATTTCTTCCCGCCGATCGTCTGCGATGTCACTGTCGCGTTGTTCGTGCGCGCCGCCTTGAGAAATCCGTACGGCGTCATCCAGATTTCGAGCTGCTGCACCCACGGCGTGCTGCTATTGATGATGATGGTCTGGTTGGCGGCCTGGTCGCCGCGGACCGGCTGCTGACCACCGCCGTGCGGCGGATTCTCGGCCTGGTTGCGCACGCGATCGACGCGCGACGAGGGCGCGTCGAAGTCGATCATCCGCGTGTAGCTCTTGTTGATGAATCGCGGCCACGGCGACGTGGGGTTGTAGGCCTGCCCCATCGCGAAGTCTTCGCCGGTCGCGGAGAAGACGATCGTCTTGAGGCCGTCGGCGCCCATGGCGCTCGACACGGTGCCGATCACCGTTCGGGCATCCTGCGCCACGGCCAGCGACGGAAGGATCACGAGCGCGGCGCCGACGATGAGCGACTTCAACATTTCTGCCTCCAAGGGCTGAGTATAACTGGATGACTCGCCTGTCAGATTCCGCACTTGCACCGGTTCTCAACCCTGGCAGAAACTGCCAACTCCGATGAACGATCGCGCGATTGGCCGATGATCGGTATCGGCATGCGGCGTGCAGACGATGCTAAGATGCCGACACACGACGACGATCAAGCGATGACCGATCAGGACCTTGACCAGCCGGCGACTCGACGCGACCTGCGGGCGCTCGAGATGAGGCTCGACGCGAAGTTCGACGCAAAGCTCGCGAACCTTGACGCGAAGCTCGACGGACGTACTGCGGAGCTCCGTCGCCACTTCGACCTCACGGCCGAGGCCTTCAGGGCCGAGTTCAGAAACCTCTTCGACTGGACCAACGCCACGGCGACCTCGCTTGGAACGCGCCTGGATCGGGTGGAGACGAGCCACGAGTCACGATTGACGTCGGTTGAGCTGCGCGTGACCCGCCTCGAGCGACGGCGCAAGCCCCACTGACACCATAGGCTCTCGTGCCCGGCGCGCCTCGGCGACCGTCATGGGAACTGGGTATAATCCGCGCCTACACAATCAGGAGGATCCGTGAAACAGGTGCTGCTCGGCGTCGTCGTGGCTGCAGGTCTTTCAGCGGGAACCGGAATCGTCTTCGCGCAGCAGCCCGCGACACCACCGCCCGCGGCGCCACAGGCCGCGCCGGCACCACCGACCGCACCCAACGACTACAGCGATCCGAAGACCTGGCTCTGCAAGCCGGGCCGCAAGGGAGATGCCTGCGACGTCGATCACACGACGACCATCGTCGCCGCCGACGGAAAGCTGACGAAAGAAACGTGGACGGCGAGCCCGGGCGCGCCAATCGACTGCTTCTACGTGTATCCGACGATCTCCACCGATCGCACGCCGAACAGCGACATGAATCCGGACCCGGCGGAAATGAACGTCGTCCGCAACCAGTTCGCGCGCTTCGCGTCACAATGCAAGACGTACGCGCCGGTGTACCGGCAGGTGACGCTCCTCGGTCTGCAGCGCGTGCTCGCGCAGAACGCCGGCGGCAGTCCGCTCGCGAAGGGCGTCCAGTACGACGATGTGAAGGATGCGTGGAACTACTATCTGCAGCACGACAACAACGGCCGCGGCGTCGTCCTGGTGGCGCATTCGCAGGGATCGTTCATCCTCAATCGGCTCATCGCCGAAGAGATCGACGGCAAGCCCGTCCAGTCGCGGTTGGTCTCGGCCATTCTCCTCGGCACGGTCATCGCGGTGCCCAAGGGCAAGGACGTCGGCGGCACGTTCAAGAACGTGCCGCTCTGCCGGGCCGCGACCCAGTCCGGTTGCGTGATCACGTACGCGTCGTTCCGATCGACGGTGAAGCCGCCCGCGAGCACGCTCTTCGGCAAGGTGCCGGACGCCGATCAGGTGGCCGCGTGCACGAATCCCGCAGCGCTCGCCGGCGGCAGCGGGGCGCTGCACGCGTATCTCGACGCGACCGGCAAGACGATCACGAGCACGCCGAAGATTTCGCCGTGGGTCACACCTGAGCAGGCGATCGACACGCCGTGGGTCAGCGTGCCGGGTCTGTTGACGGCGGAGTGCAAGACCAACGAGAACGCGACCTACCTCGAGGTCACGGTGCACGGCGATCCGGCGGATCCGCGCGTCGACGACATCACCGGCGACATCGGCAATCCGCCGAACGTGCTCGCCAACTGGGGCCTGCACCTCATCGATGTGAATCTGTCGATGGGCAACCTCGTGGACATCGTCGGCCAGCAGGCGAAGGCCTACGCGGCGAAGAAGAAATAATCAGGCATTAAAGATCGCCTGGAGCAGCTCTCTCCACTTGCCCTGCTTGCTGAACAGCAGGTCGCTGTAGTCGGGCGCGTAGTCCTCGGCGTGCGGGAAGTAGATCGACACGCCGGTGGACTTCACGACGCTGGCGCCGGATGTCGCGTTTGCAATCACGAACGCGCTCGAAGATGACGAGTCGAGCGTCGCCTTGATCGCGGACGCCGCCGACTGGACGGCCGTGTTATGCGGCAGCCGCTCGGCCAACTGCGCGGCAAAGTCTCCGAGATCGATGTACTCCGGCATCTCGTACTTCTGCGCGCGGTCGCGCGCGAGCGTGACCGTCCCGGCCAGGTGCGGAATGTCGGCGAGCAGCGCCGTCGCCAGCGCATTCACGCCTGACGCAATGGCCGCGATGCGATCGAGCGCCAGCGCCGACTGCGTCGCCGGCGTGTGCGCCTTCGTGAAGTACTTGCCGTACTCGGAGACGACGATTTTCGCCAGATCCGCCGGTCCCATGGCCGGCGTCGCCACGAGCGCCTTCAGAATCGCGGCGTACGGCCAGCCTTCGCCAGGCTCGGTCTCCTCCGATCCCACCATCACCTGCGCCGTGTCCTTCATCTCGTACGCGATTTCGAGCATGTTCATGAGGCACGCGTCGCAGCCGATGACGTCGAATTTCTTTCCGCCCGGCAGCGCGGCCGCGAGCGCCTTGCGCAGTTCCTGATTGTCGAGATAGTCGTGCGACCCGCAGTCGATCGCGATCGCGCGCGCCTCCGCCGGACGTTTGTGAATCGCCTTGACCGTCGTCTTGAAGATCGCACGCCGCAGCCGCAGGCGCCGGTGCGCGGCCGCCGGCTTCAGGGAGCGCAGGCCGTTGTAGTCGTAATCGGCCGGCAGGTTCTCCCAGCCGCCGCCGTGATTCCAGACGTCGACGAGATACCGCTCAGCGGGAAACGTCTTGACGCCCCACTTGAGAAAATTGGTCAGCACCTTCGGGTCGCCGCAGTTGACGCCCTTCATCTGCTGCAGCACCTTCAGCTTCTTCCTCTCGACCCGGTATCTCGTCGTCTTGTTCGCTTCGGTGTCGAACTGGACGATGACGTTCACCCGATCGGTGGAACCGATCCGCTTCATCTCGGCGAGGTCGGCGCTGCCGGCGCCCTGCAGGTTGTTGTCGCCCGCCATGTAAACGAGCCACGTCCATTGCGCGTGCGTGCTCATGATCGCTTCCTCGCTGCTTTTCTGGCGCCGCTCCACGGAATCTGCCTGCCGAGCATCGGCTTCGGACCGTCGAGATTCGGCGTCTGGTCGTACTTCAACGATTTCAACTGATCGGCGGTCAGTCTGGCCAGTTGCCGGAACGTCGGGTGGTGTCCCTCGCGCTCCGCCGCGCGCAGCGCCTTCGCCAGCGAGAACGTGAACGCGCCGAAAGACGATGACCCGTCGCGGTACTCGTACGAGAGCTGCTGCTCCTGACACGCCTCGAGAATGACCGGCATGTACGAGCCCTTGTGCCGCAGCGCCTTGCGTTCCCGATCGTAGCGACGGTCGGGCAACCCGCGCAGGCGCGTGCCCCGGCCGATCCTGTGCTTGTTGCCGGGCGCGTGCACCGCGGCGCGGTCGTGCCACCGGCCGCTGGTCTCGCTCCACTGCATCGCGCGATGGCGGATGTCGTCGGGCGGCGTGAGGCCGCGGGGCCGGAGGCCCCCCTCTCGCGTGAGGCCGCCGGCATGGCAGCAGTCGAAGATGGCGACGAAGCGGCTGGAGTAGGGAAGCTGGCTGTAGAACTCGACGAACTGCTTGTCGCGGATCGCGTGCTGGGGATTCCAGTCGAAGTCGTACGGGACGAGGCATTCGTCGAGCCGATCCACTTCGCCCCGCGAGGAGTACGACGGGATCTGCGCGCCGTGCCCCGAGTAGAACAAGACGCGCTCGCCGCCGTCCGGCACGTGATCCAGCAGCCAGTGCATCCGCTCGAGCACGTTGTCCGTCGTCGCGCGGTCGTTCAGCACGATGCGGATGTCGCCGTGATCGAAGCCGCGCTCCTGGAGCACGGCGCTCATCAGGAACACGTCGTTGACGCAGCCCTCGAGCCGGTTGGCCGGATTCGGGTAGTCGTTGATCCCGACCAGGAGCGCGCGACGATCCGGCCTGCGCGACGGCGTCACCCGCGGCGCGGTCGTGAGCGCCTTGTCGATTGCGCCGAACGAGCGCGTGACGCTGCGGGACGGCTTGCCGCCGGCGACGTCGGGCCACACGCGCGTCTGCGTGTTCTGGTGGTTGAAGTAGAAGATCGGATCGTGATTGAGGACGTCGCCGGGCTTGTCGAACTCCGTGAGGACCTCGGCGAAGTTCGGGGCGTCGATCCGGATGTGCGCCGTGAGCACGTGGTCGTCGCGGTTGTAGAGGTGGTACCACTGCCGGGCGCGCAGGGGCTCGATGCGGCCGGCGAAGACGTCGCGCACGCAGGGATTGCCGATTTGCGATCCGAACGTCATGAACGCCTTGTTGGCCAGCGCGCCGGGAGTGCGGCGGAACGTGTCGTAACAGGCGAGCGACCCCAGGCTGTGGGCGCAGACCAGCGAGAACGGCTGCTTCTGCAACGTGTCGAGGATGCGCTTCCGCAGATCGGCGCGAAGCGTGTCCTCCGACGCCCACTGCGCGACCATGCCGGCCGTCCAGCGAATCTGATCGGGCACGTCGAGCAGGCCGCGCGTCGCGCCGAAGAGATCGCCGATGCCGTGGATGACGCCGCTCGCGAGCAGCTCGGCGAGCGCCTTGCCATAGACCACAGGGTTGAGCGGCTCGTGCTCGAAGAGATCGTCGTACTTCAGGAACTGGCAGTCGACGGTCAGCGTCGGCTGCCATCTCCGGATGTTCTTCGTGATCGCCTCGGTCCACGTGGGCTTGAGGTCCGCGTCCTGGTCGCCGTGGCCGACGCCGTGAACGCACAACACTGAGAAGGTCGCGGGCATGACGCCTCCGTAAGAAGAGGCGCGAATCCTAACACGCCGCTTTCACGACCGCTGCACGCTCCTTGATCTAGACTTCGGCTATGACACCCATCCCGTCAGCGGATAGCCGGCCGAAGCGCTGGGGCATTGTCGCGCTGCTGCTGCTGCAGTGCGCATTCACCTCGCGTCCGAGCGCGCAACGACGCGCGCTCTTTTCAGAGGGCGAGTTCCAGGGCGCTGCGGTCAATCGGCCGGCGTCGGACGATCGCGCGGTGGTGCGCCGGCGGCGCGCATCCGCGGCGCTGACCATGCTCGCGCAGGGCGGAGCCGGTCCAGCGGGAGCGGGCGCGCTCATCCCGGCGGCGCGCTCGGTCGAACTGAACCTGTTCGCCGATGTCGATATCGTCGCGCAACTCGACTACGTCGAAACCGTCGCCAGGTTCGGATCCGCGTGGGTCGGCCGTGTCGCCGGCGTCGAGGGCAGTCGCGTCATCCTGGCGGTGGCCGACGGCGTGTTGTCCGGCGTCATCAATCTGCCGCGGCGCATGTACTCCGTGAAGCCCCTCGCCGACGGCTCGTACGACATCATCGAAGTGAACCGGCAGCTGATTCCGGGCGATGTCAGCCCTCCCCTCCCTCTCAACGGGCCCGCACGAGAGATCGGACAGCCGCCCGCCGCGCCGGCAGATACCAACAACGTGATCGAAATGCTCGTGTACTACACCACCAACGTCAAGAATGCCGTGGGCGGGACCGCCGCGTTGAATTCGATGCTGACGGCCTCCATCGCGGAGGTGAACGCCGTGTTCGGCTCCAGCGACGCCCCGCCGAAAGTCCGGCTGCTCGATGCGCGTGAGTACTTTCCGACGGAAACCGGCAGCACGTTTCAGGACGTCCGGAACCTGCAGTCCGACATCTTCGTCAAGGCCGACCGCAATACCGTCCGCGCCGATGTGGTCACGCTTCTCGTGAGCCGGGATACCGCCACCAGCGGATCCGCCCTGGTGGCCGTCTCCCGCGGCGTGCCGTATCCGGAGAACGCCTACAGCGCCGTCGTGTATTACAACTACCTCTCCTACGCATTCTCGCTGGCGCACCAACTCGGTCACAACCTGGGATGTCTCCACGAACCTCGCAACAACACGGACGGCGACGAGTCCGGCGCGTTCCCCTATTCGCTGGGTTACACGGATAAGGTGCATAGATTTCACGACATCATGTCGGAGGGCGTTGATTGCACGAACTGCGTCGAGGTCGAGCAGTTCTCGAGCCCCCTTCACCTGTACAACGGCTTTCCGCTGGGCACGGGGGATCAGGACAACGTGCGGACCCTCTTCGGCAGCACGTTCTTTGTCAGCAACTTTCGCCAGCACCTGCCGGAGATCTCACCGCCGACGAACCTGACCGCATCAGTCAGCGGATCGCGCGTCTCGCTGGCGTGGGGCGCGTCCGTCACGGGCACGCCGACGTCGTACATCATCGAGGCCGGATCGTCGACGGGATTCACCAACGTGGGCACCTTGAACACGGGGACGGCGGTCAGAAGCTATTCCGTCGACGGCGTCGGCGAGGACATCTATTACATCCGAGTGAGAGCCACAGACGGCAGGGTGATCAGCGACCCTTCGAATGAAGCCACGCTGGTCGTGGGCCGCGGCTGCTCGTTTGCGCCGCTGGCGCCCACGGGACTCGTCGCGACCGTCAGCGGCAGGACGATCTCCGCGCAATGGACGGCGTCGTTCCACGCGCTGGATTACGTGGGCGAGGCCGGGACGACGCCCGGCGGCACCGACGTGAGAACCGGCGCGATCGGTAGCGCGACGCCGGCGGCCACGATTCCAGACGTCGGCGTCGGGACGTTTTATCTGCGCGTGCGCGCGACAAACACCTGCGGCATCAGCGGGCCGTCGAATGAGGTCGTGGTCGTGGTTCGGTAGAAGTCTTCCTGAAGGCGGACACTACGGCTTCAGGAACGCGGCGATCTCTTTGTTGATGAAGGCGGCGTCTGTCGGGTTTCCGCCGCCGCCGGCGGTGTGGCCCCAGAGCGACGGGATCGGAACGAACGTCACGTTCGTCAGGAACTTGCGCTCGGACTCCGCATCCGTGACGGGAAAGTACAGGTCCGTCGCGCCGGGCATGTAGAGCACGCGCGTCTTGATCGACGCGAGCGCGTGCTCGATGTTGCCGTCGAAGCCCTTCGTCTGACTGATGTCGTGATCCTGCCACGTGCGCGCGAGCTGGACGCCGTCGTTGAGGTTGCGAGCGCCCCAGCTGCGAACTGAATCCGCGAGGACCTGCTCCACGCTTGCCGATCGCGGCTTGTACAGCTCCTGCCGCCACCACTCCTGCGAGTACACCCACGCGGACCAGTGCTGCGCCCACGCTTTCACGCCGTCGGCGGGCAGCTCGGTGTAATCGCCGCCTTTCCATCGCGGATCGGCGGTGAGCGCGCTGATCGCGCTTTCGAGACGGACGCGGCCGTGGCCGTACGTCTTCGCCGTCCCGCACAGCGCGACGATGGCGTCGACGTCGGTCGGGTGACTGGCCGCCCACTGAAAGGCCTGCTGCGCGCCCATCGAGAAACCAATGACCGCCCGCAGGTGCTGCACGCCCAGGCTGTTCAGGACTTTTCTCGAGGCCTCGACGTCGTCGCGAATCGCGACACGCGGAAAACGCGCGCGATCGAACGGCGCCGGCGTGTTGCTCGGCGACGAGGATCCGCTGCTGCCGAACATCTCGGTGGCGACGATGAAGTACTTCGCCGGGTCCAGGGCGCGGTCCTGGCCCACGAGGAACTGGTAGCTGAGCGCGCGGCCGCCGTACCACGACGGCAGGAGGATCGCGTTGTCCTTCGCGGCGTTGAGCGCGCCCCACGTGACGTAGGTGACGTGCGCGTTGTCGATCGACGCGCCGCTTTCAAACGTGAACCGGCCGAGCGCGTAGCTCTTGACCGTCCCGTCCTGCGCGCGGGCCACACCGCACACGAGGACGAGCGCGCAGACAATCCACACACGGAGGAGACGGAGCACGGACATGGCTGACCTCCCGCAATTGGTCCGGCTGCCGCCTCCGCGCCTTGCGCTACGGCGAGCCTCGCCGAAGCCAGGCGCAGGCGGGAAGCCGGACGCCACGATTCACGGCCCGGCCGAGCCGGACGCTACCAACCTACCTGCATGTGAAGTTCGCGGCGTCGTTCGTATCGCCGGAGCCCCTGTAGACGGCGACCGCGGGATACAGGCACAGCGGACGCGTGCGATCCGCGACACCGTTGCTCATATGCGACGCCTGAATCTGGGCGGGCGCCTTCTTCTGCTCCACCCACTGCTCGATCGCGGCCATGCTGTCGAACGTGCTTGTGCCGTCGCCCCCGGCGCAGTGCGCCATGCCGGGCACCATGAACAGACGAATTGACTCCGTCGCCTTGTCGACGCTGCCGATCGCCTTCACCACGCTCGTGTAGTAGTTGATGCTGTTGCGCGGCGCGATGAGCTGATCGGTCCAGCCGTGATACATCAGCAGCTTGCCGCCGCGGCTGAAGAACGGTCTCAGGTTCGGATCGGTGGCGTTCAGCAGGCCATCGTCCGCCTTGTCGATCATGTCGACGTCTTTGTCGAAGTCGAGCGTCTTGAAATCCCAGTCAGGATTCTTGAACACCGGGTACTTGAAGTACGTCGCCGCGATGCTGAGCGGCGCGGATCCGGCGAGCCCGGACCAGCCGGGCTCGCTGCCGGGCTCGAGCCCGGGGAACAGCACCGCGCCTTTCGAGTTCGTGGCCGGCGCGTAGATCTTCCGCGCGGCGTCGACTTGCGGCGCAGTCAAACAGGTCGCCGCATCAGCGCCCGTGCACTGGATCGCTTTGGGATCGAAGCGGCACCGCGTCGGGTCGTCGATCACGCGATCCTTCACGCCGTCGAGCGCGTCGCAGGCGTCCAGCGCCGCCTGGTGGACGGCGGCGTACTTCTCGCGCGGAATGAGGCTCGCGGGATCCTTCAGCGACGCCTGCGCGACCCAGATGCTGTGCGACAGCAGGTGCGTCATGTAGTTCGCCGGCGCGCCCGCGATGATGCCGTCGTAGTCCTCGGGAAACTTCTGCGCTTCCTTCAGGCCCTGGCGTCCGCCGGTCGAGCAACCGTTCCAGTACGACACCTTGGGCGGGCTGCCGTAGTGCTTCTCGATGACGAGCTTCGACCGCACGGTCATCTCGTGGACGGCGCGATACGCGAAGTCGACGAGCTTCTCGGGATGATTGAAGGCGAAGCTGGCGTCGCCGCCGTTGCCGGCGTGGCCGGTGTCGGTCGACGCCGTGGCGTAGCCGCCGCGAAGCGCCGCCGCCATCGCCGCGTACGAGATGACACCCGCCCACGCGCCGTTGCCGACGGCCTGTAACTTTCCGTTCCATCCCGAGGCCGGCAGCCAGATTTCGACCTTGATGTCGGAGTCACTCGACGGCTCGATCGTCGCAGTCACGCGACAGAACGCCGGCAGATTGCGGAACATCTGTGATGCGGCGGGCGACCCCTGGGTGGCCGTAGCGCCGGTGGGCAACGCCGGCGCGAAGGCGCCGGCGTCAACCATGCTCGCGCGCACCGTCGTGTTGAGCAGCATCATCGACGCGAGACTCTCGCAGGACGCGGCGGCGGTCAGCGTGCGACTGCCGATCATGGTTGCGAGAAGAACGGCGCACAGTGCAGCGGTGACGATCTTCATGACCACTCCCAGGTCCGGCTGCCGCCGGACCTTACCGATTTCGCGCTTCTGCTTCAGCCAGCCACCCGCGACGAAGGGCCTCGGCGGGCACGCTCGAGAGATACGGCTTGATGTCGAGGATCGGCGTCCCGTCGAGCATGTCCACGCCGCGAACGAAGAGCCTCGCGCCCTCGCGCCGGAGCAATTCTACGACCGTCAGGCCGATCGCGTTCGGGCGCCGGGGCGACCGGGTCGCAAAGACGCCGTGCGGCCGTTCTTCGTCGGTCGGCGGGTGCGCGGTGAGGTCGTAGCCGGTCGCGCGATCGAAGAGCCAGATCACGTAGAGATGCGAGAAGCCCTCGATGTCGGCGAGCCCGGCCTCGTACTCCGCCGAGATGTCGAGCACACCCTCGGCGCGATGCGCCGCGCCGCAGCCCTTGGGGATCTGCGTCGTCTCCGCATAGGGGCTTCGGACCACGCCGATCGGCTGCATGGTGATCATAATCCCAACGATTGTTCAGAGATATCGCCGCCTTTCCTCCGGTCGCACGGCGATGAAGTGAACGGTCACGAGCGCGGGCCCGGCGAACAGCGAAACCCAGAGATTGTTGACCGCCGGACCGAGACCGAGCACCAGGAGCGTCATTCCGAGGTACATCGGATTGCGTGTGAAACGGTAGGGCCCTCTCAGAATGAGCGAGGGAGAGGGCTTTCGCCGCCGAGAAACACAACCGGCGGCGGAAACCGGACGTGGGCGCCCCGCTCGCCGGAGTTGGTTGGAGCCATGCGATCTCACTGCGGAAGAGGATACCTGAAAGGGCCGCGCTACAAGACAGGTTCGAACGCGAGCGCGACGCCGTTCATGCAGTAGCGCTGCCCCGTCGGGCGCGGACCGTCGGGAAACAGATGACCCAGATGTCCGACGCACGTCGCGCAGTGCACCTCGACGCGCGTCATGCCGTAGCTCTTATCGACGGTCGTCGCGACCGCGCCTTCGATCGGCGCGAAGAAACTCGGCCAGCCGGTGCCGCTCTCGAACTTCGTGTCGGACGCAAACAGCGGCGTCCCGCAGCCGGCGCACGAAAACGTTCCGGAGCGCTTCTCGTGATTGAGCGGGCTCGAGCCCGCGCGCTCGGTGCCGTGCTCGCGCAGGACGTGACACTGCTCGGGCGTGAGCATCTTCCGCCAGTCGTCATCGGTCTTGCGCATCGCGTCCATCATGACTTGGTGTCCTTGAGGCCCAGCATCGTCACGACCCGCTGCCGGATCTCGGCGCCAGTCACCGGATGCCGGAACGTCGCGCGGTCCCGCGGAACATTCACCGCGTCTACGCGTCCGCGCAACGCCGGGAATCGCTGCTCCATCGACGAGACCCAGCCAGCGCGATCGGACTCCTGCGGCCACGCGCCGCGCGAATACGTCAGGACTTTTGCGTGAGGATTGACTGTGCCGATGAACCCGGCGAACGCGTCGAACTTGTCCTGCGAGAAGGCCACGAACGGGACTTGCCGGCTGGCCTCGCCGAGCATCGTCGAATCGTAGAAGCATGACCGGTGCGCGACGATGAGCGCCGGACTCTCCTGCAGCACTTCGTACTCGCGGTGCCACGTCGCGTTCGTATTTTCCTTCAGCAACACGACGGGGAGATCGCGCAGCAGGTCCGAGAGGTCGTCGGCGTTCGTGCCGCCGGCCTTGCGCGTCTGGTCGTCGTAGACCCGCTCGGGATGCGGGGAGTCCATCAGGACAATGACCGGCGGGCCGGATCGCGCGGGGGCTGAAGGCGCCGAGCGCGAAGAAAGCCAGAGCGCAGGCACTGCGACCGCCACGACGCCGGCGGCAGCGAGCAGCATCCACGGCCGGCGGCCCGGCCGCGCGACGACGGTGGACGCCGCCGCGACGCTGGTCGGCGCGGTCGCGCACCAGCGAAGTTCACGCGCCAGATCGCGGGCCGACTGCCAGCGATCGTCCGGCTGCTTCTCCAGGCACGTGCGGATGACGTCCCACAACCGCGGCGGCACCGAGGCGGAATCGATCTGAAGCGGCAAGGGCTCCCGCTCGAGAATGGCCGCGATGAGCGACGCGGGCGTCCTGCCCTCGAACGCGCGCCGGCCGGTGATCATCTCGTAGAGCACGCAGCCGAACGCCCAGATGTCGGTGCGTGCGTCGGCCTCGCGCCCTTCGACCTGCTCGGGCGCCATGTACTGGATGGTGCCCAGGATCGTGCCGGCGCCGGTGAGCGGTCCGGTCAGCTGCGTCGCCGCAATCGACGCGCCCGGGCTCGCGGCTCCGCTGCCGGCGCTCCCCGCCGCGATCACCGATGCCCGCGGCTTGGCGAGGCCGAAGTCGAGCAGCTTGGTCCCGCCGCTCGTCAGCATGACGTTGCCGGGCTTCAAGTCGCGATGCGTCAAGCCCTGCCGGTGCGCGCGCTCGAGGGCCTCGCAGACTTCGATCCCGAAGCGCAGTGCCTGATCGATCGGCAGCGGACCCCGCGCAATCCGCGCGTCGAGCGTCTGGCCTTCCAGGTACTCGAGCACGAGGTAGCGAACGAGGTGGCTGGTGGCTGGTGACTCGTGGCTGGGAAGATGTTCTTCGCCGACGTCGTAGAGCGCGCAGATGTGCGGGTGATTCAGCGACGACACCGCCCGGGCTTCACGCTCGAACCGCGCCTGCAGATCCGGATCGTCCGCCAGATGCGGCGAGAGGACCTTGATGGCCACGGTGCGATCCAGGCGCGTATCGGTCGCCCGGTACACCTCGCCCATGCCGCCCGCGCCGATCTGCGCGACGATGGAGTACGGGCCCAATCTGGTGCCGGGCTTCAGCGTCATCATGGAAGAGTGGAATTATACGGTAAGGATTCGCCACATGTCAGAACGCACTAACCAGATCAAAGACACGTTCGAGCGACACGCGAAGGCGATGGCGCTGCGGCCGTCAGCCGGGCGCGGCACGGCCACGACACGGGTCGCGCTGCGCGACGGCGTGACCTGCGACGTGAAGACAGACCTGCGACTCGGCAATCTGCAATCACTCTGAATACGGAGTGTCGCTCGCCTGAAGCCTCGCGCTACTTGACGTTGAGTCGTGCGAGACTGCCTCGGCCGCCGGCGCCCCACCCGACCGCGCCCGTCTTCGAGAAACTGAACGCGTGGAAACCCGGCCCCTCGATCGGCGCCCACGTGCGGCCATCGTCTGTCGACCAATCGGCGCCCTGCGGTCCGACGGCGATCAGCGACGACGCCGTGCCGGGCGCGTACGCGACGACGGACCGGAATCCCGACAACGCGTGCTCCTTGACGAGCGTCCACGTGCGGCCGCCGTCGCTCGTGACGGCGAGATTGTCCGTCGCGTTGTCCTCTTTCTTATAGTCGCCACCGACGACGACGCCGTGCATCGCGTCGCGAAACGCGACGGAGAAGATCCCGGCGGACGGCCCGGCGATAAGCGGTGTCTCCGCAACCGTCCACGTACGGCCGCGGTCGCGCGAGTGCAGGACGCGCGCTTTCGCGCCCGCGCCCGTGCCGAACCAGACGTCGTTTCCATACACGGCGACGTTGGTCCCACTTGCGGCGAACGCGCCCTCGTTCGGCAGCGCCGCCGGTAATCCCTCGGGCGGCGCGGCCGTCCACGTCCGCCCGCTGTCTGACGTGAGGAAGATCGAGAAGCGGCCGTCCACAGAATCGCCGACAACGATCCCGCGATCGGCGTCCCAGAACGTCATGGCGTCGAAGAAGCCTCTGGGATCAGGATTCGTGAACTGCAGCGTCCAGTGCGCGCCGGCGTCGGTCGTCTTGTAGATGCGCGACGCGGCGCCGGTGCCAATGCTCAGCAGGTACGCGGTGCGCGCGTCGATCGCATCCACGTCGCGGAAGTCGAGTTTATCGGCCGTGACGGTCAGCGGCTGCCATGTGCGCCCGCCGTCGGCTGTCCGAAGGATGGTGTTGCCGCTTCCGCTGGCCCACGCGACGGTGTCGCTCACCGCGCTCACGCCGCGCAGCGTCGCTGATCCGCCGCTGACCTGCGGCGACCAGTGCGGCGCAGTCACGAACGGCGCGAACACCGACGCCACGAGCGCAAGGACCGAGAGTGAAAGTTTCATGTGGAAGATTCTGACACTCGTGCGCGGCCGCGCCATGGAAACAATTGCCAACTCTGATCTCCCGCTACGCGATTGGCCGAGAGATCGGCACCGGTACACGTCGTGCAGACGATGCTAGAATGGCGGACCGGATAGACGACATGCTCGATCAGGACTTGGACCAGCCGGCGACACGTCGCGACCTTCGCGAGTTCGCCGCGTCGCTGCGCGAGGATCTGCGCGGTGACATGCGCGCGGGCGACGCGGCGTTGCGCGAGGAGATCCGCACAGGCGACACGACGCTACGCGAGGAGATGCGCGCGGGCAACGCGGCGCTACACGAGGAGATGCGCGCGGGCAACGCGGCGCTACACGAGGAGATGCAGGCGGGCAACGCGGCGTTTCGCGAGGAGATGCACACAGGCGACGCGTCGTTACGCGAGGAGATACACGCAGGCGACACGTCGTTGCTCAGCGGGATCCTGGCGCTCGAAGAACGCATGGACCGGCGGTTCGACGAGCTCCGCACCCACTTCGACCTCACGGCTGAAGACTTCAGAGCGGAGTTCAGAAACCTCTACGACTGGACGCTGGCCACGACATCGTCGCTCGGCGCCCGGCTCGATCACGTTGAGAGCGAACACGGGACGCGCCTGCTGTCAGTTGAAACGCGTGTGACGCGGCTCGAGCGGCGGCGCAAATCGAACGGGCGCTAACCGGCAACCTTCTTCTGCGCGTCGGCGACCTTGTCGCGATCGATGTCGCCGTCTTTCCAGTACTCGAGGAACTTCCGGTAGTTCTCGCGGGCCTTGTCGCGGTTACCCTGCTTCTCGTTGATCTGGCCGAGATAGTAGAACGACCGCACGAACTCAATCGGCGTCAACGCGCGCTGGGCGCCGCTCGAGACGATGCGCTCGAAGCGCGTGGCGGCCTCCGCGAGATTGCCCGCGGCCAGGTATGCGAAGCCACCGACGAACCAGATACCAGCGTTGGCGCCGAGCCCATTGCTGCCGAACGTGTTGGCGATTGCGATCGCTTCGGCCTGTTTGATCGAACGAATTGCGGTGTCGGCGTCCCGCCGATCCAGCGCGAGCTGGCCATGTAGTGTGTACAGGTTGCGTTTCAACTGGTCGCTGGGAAGTTCGTTCGCCTGCCTGGTCAGACCCTCGACGAACCCGTCGGTGTCGCTCTTGCGCCCCAGCCGGTTGGCCGCTCGCGCGGCCAGCGTCGAACTCTGCGTCGGTTCCGGTCCCGCGCCTCGCGCATCGTCGAGCGCCCGACGGGACTGCGCGAGCGCGTCCGCGGCCTGGCCGTGTTCAAGGAGCAGCGCCGCGATCGCGTTGCGTACGCCTGCCGAATTGACGGACCCTTTTGGACCGAGACTGCCGAGCGCGGCCTCGTAGGCCTTGAGCGCGTCGCGCGTGCGCCCCCGATAGAGGTGTTCAATCGCGACGTTACTGTCGGCCGCCGAGCGAAACACCGGCTCGGCGGACTTTCGGAGCCGCTCATTCCACGACGCCAGGTCGTCCCAGCGATCGCTCACGACGTCAAGACGCCAGCGAGCCATCGCCACCGCCCCCGCGGCCTTCGGGTCGAGCGCCATCGCTTTGTCGTACGCCGCGACCGCTTCGTCCCGCTTCCCCCACCGGTGGAACAGGTCGCCCAGCGCGGCGTACGCCCTCGAGTTGTCCGGGTTGCGGCCGATGAACTCCTGCAGCACGTCGCGGGCCTTTTCGAACTGCCCCAGCGCGCCGTATTCACCGGCCAAATTGGTGTACGTGATCACGATGGGGGATCCCCGGCGCCGAAGCTCTTCGTAGATGGGGATCGAGTTCTGGAATTGCTGCAAACGACCGTAGCTGACACCGAGGTTGTGCATCGCGGTCAGATTATCGGGATAGATCTCGATCGCCTTCTTGTAGGCGTCGATGCTCTTGAGGATCGTCGCGGGGCTCCGCCCGTAGTACGTGGCTTCCACGTAGAACCGCTCGCGCATCGTCAACCGATCGCGGTGGTCGAACGCGCGCTGCGAGTACTCTTCGGACTTGTTCTGGTGGTTGAGGTTGCTTTCGACGATCGACAGCTTCGCGAGCGCCATGGCGAAGCCGGGATCGATCTCGATCGCCTTCTCGAGCAGCGTGAGCGCGTCGCGCTCGCGGAACCGCTCGTGGAGATTGATGCCCTCGGCATAGTACCGATACGCCTCGACCGAGGATGTCGTCACTTCCTTCAGGTCGCGATCGAGCGCCGTGCCGGTGGACGTCGTGATCGCCGTCGGCGGCTTGAGCAGGTTCTTCGTCGGATCGACGTTGCTGGGCAACGCGAACTTGGCTTTGATGCGCTTGGTGAGATCGTCGATGGTCGGGAACAGGTTGTTATCGCCAATCGCCTCGACGCGCTCCGAAGTCACGATCCTTCCGGTGCCGACTTCCTGCAGCGTCGTGTTGATGCGAATCGTGTCGCCCGACTTCATGTAGCTGCCGAGGACGACGGACTTCACGCCCGCGCGCCGGGCCAGTTCCTGCACCGTGTCGTACGAGATCGTCTTGTCGTCCTGCCGCTTCATGTCTGTCAGGATCTGGACAAGGCGATCGGTGCCCAGCACTTCGACGTCTGGCGACTGGGAGAGATCCGTCACGAGCATGTCCGTCAGGCCCGTGCGCAGCCAGTCCAGCTGCGGGCTGCCCGTCTTGTTCTCGAAGTACAGCACCGCCACCGACGGCTTGCCCGTGTCTCCTGCGAGCGAGGCGCCCGAAGGCGATCGCGTCATCACCCAGAGGCCGGCGGCGCCCG
>Ga0315281_10006028_pt1 | contig 17270 bp, 12 predicted proteins | sample YL17G07_0_MG_FD_204540 | JGI IMG/M metagenome (GOLD analysis project Ga0315281, IMG submission 204540) | Sediment microbial communities from Yellowstone Lake, YNP, Wyoming, USA - YL17G07_0 | ecosystem: Environmental > Aquatic > Freshwater > Lake > Sediment | place: USA: Wyoming | collected...
GGCGCACGATGTTCTGCAGCAAAAGGATTTCGTCCCGCGCGAAAAGCGTCTGCAACTGCGCCGTGTAGGGCGACGTCGTCACCCACACAATCTCCTCCTCTTCCTTCCGGTCCGGGTAATCCACATAAACCTTGAACATGAACCGGTCCAACTGCCCCGCGGGCAGCGGATACGTGCCCTCCTGCTCAATCGGGTTCTGCGTCGCCAGCACGAAGAACGGCTGCGGCATCGGGAAGCGCTTCCCGCCCGCCGATACCTGCCGCTCCTCCATCGCCTCCATCAGCGCCGCCTGCGTCTTGGGGGGAGTCCGGTTGATTTCGTCCGCCAAAATAACGTTCGCGAAGATCGGCCCCTGCAGGAACTTGAACTTGCGCTCGTGCGACGCCTTGTCCTCGGAAATCACCTCCGTCCCGATGATGTCCGATGGCATCAGGTCCGGCGTGAACTGAATGCGGTTGAACTTCAGCGACAGCACCTCGGCCAGGCTGCTAATCATCAGCGTCTTAGCCAGGCCCGGCACTCCCTCAAGCAGGCAGTGCCCGCCCGAGAAAATGCAGATTAGCAGCTGCTCGATGACCTCTTTCTGGCCAACGATCTTCTTGGCCAGTTGCTCCTTCATCCTGTTGTAACTCTCCTGAGTGTGCCTTACGGCCTCCATGTCGCTCATGGGCGCCTTGTCGCTTACACCGGCATTAGACATTGAATTGCTCCTAAAGTTTCATGTGAGGGGCGGAATTCCGCTTTCTTTTCACCTGTTCCACTGCTCAACTGTTCCGCCGTTTTTCGCCATGCGGGAAACGGCTCTCCTCTACACTTACTGCCGCGGCCCGGCCTGCCAACCGGACTACGCACTTGGAACACTGCCTTATACCAGAAAATCCCATTCTGGTCAAAGAATTCCCCGGTATTTCACGGTCTTGATACGCTGTCGCCAAGGATGGGTTTGACGGAATTTCGCGGATAGTTCGCCTGCACTACATCAAGTGTTGAATACGGGGGCCAGGCGCGCGGAGGCCGAAGCCCGAGTGCCCCGCCGCGACGAAGATGACGTACATCTTCTTGCGCTTGCCATTACGCTGAAAATTCCCATTTGGTCCAATGACCGCCATTTCGCAGACCTTCCCATCCGGCGATACACCACCGCGCAACTACTCAGGCCTGTTTACTTTAACCTGGGACCTTTGACCTTTCACCTGTTCTTGACACGCGGCGCGGCGTGTGCTAGAAGAAGCCCGATGAAAAAGTTCACGCCGGATATGCTGATATACGATGCGCTTGGGATGCACGAGCGCGCAGCCGAAGTCTTCCTGTCCTTCGGCCTGCCGTGCCACAATTGCGCCGTCGCGGAGGTTGAAACAATCGAGCAGGGCGCGCGCTCGAAAGGAATGGACCCGGGGAATATCCTCGCAAAACTCAATTCGCTCTTCGAGCCGGGCGCGTCCCCGAACGCCGGCCAGGCACAATCCAGTGATGCTCAAACGTGACTGACAACAGAGACATAGAGCCGCAGCCCAGAATCCGCTCGCCATTCCGTCCCACTCGCTTTCCCGCGACCCAGCGCAAGGCGGCCCCAAGGCCCCCGGCCATTGACATCCTCCAAAGGCCCGCCCAGTACATCAAGGGCGTCGGCCCACGGAAAGCCCTCCTCCTGCAAAAACTTGGCATCAACACCGTCGGTGACCTCCTCTATCATCTGCCCCGGCGCTACCTTGACTGTTCGCAAATCGTCCCAATGAACCAGGTGCGCGAAAACCAGTTCTGCACCGTTCGCGGAAACGTCATCGAGGCCGAAACCCGCACAACGCGCGGCTTCAAGACCATCACGAAATTCGTCCTCACCGACGGCACCGGCGCTATCGCCGCCGTCTGGTTCAACGCGCCCTACATGGCCAACGCAATGAAGGAAGGCGACATGGTCGTCATGTCCGGCACGGTCAAGTCTTACGACATTCGCCAGATGGTCGCCCCGGAATTCGAAATACTCGATACAAGCGAGGCCGAATCGCTCTCGAACATGGGCGCTAGCATCCCGATATTGCCCGTCTATCCCGCCACGGAAGGACTGTGGCAGAAAAATCTCCGCCGCATCATCCGCAACGTCGTGGATCTCGCGAAAGACCAAATCCCCGACTTCCTCCCGCCGGAACTGGCGCGCGCTCGCGAAGTCCCGCCCCTCGCGGACGCCATCGAGAAAGTGCATTTTCCCGAAACCGCCGACCAGGCCAAATCCGCCCGAAGGCGTCTCGCCTACGACGAGTTGTTCCTCATGGAACTCGCCATGGCCCTGCGCCACCTCGCGCTCAAAAAGGAGGACAAGACCCAGCGCATTCTCGTAACGCCGAAAATCGACCAGCACATCCGCCGCCTCTTTCCCTTCACGCTCACGAACGCGCAAAACAAGGTCATCCAGGAAATCAAGCGCGACATCGAAGACGCCAAACCCATGAACCGCCTGCTTCAGGGCGACGTCGGCTCCGGCAAAACGGTCGTCGCGCTTTATGCGATGCTCGCCTACATCGCCAATAAATGCCAGGCCGCGCTCATGGCCCCAACGGAAATCCTGGCACAGCAGCACTACCTGACCATATCGCGCTTCCTGAAAAACAGCCGCGTCCGCATAATGCCCCTCATCGGCGGCGCGACAAAGAAAGAGCGCGCCAACCGCCTTGCCGCAATCGCAGCGGGCGAAGCGGACATCGTCATCGGCACCCACGCCATCATCCAGAAGGACGTGAACTTCGCGCGCCTCGGCATCATCGTCGTTGACGAACAGCACAAATTCGGCGTCATGCAGCGCGGCTCGCTCATCAAGAAGGGCCTCAACCCGGACGTCCTCATAATGACCGCCACGCCCATTCCCCGCACGCTGGCGATGTCCGTCTTCGGCGACCTCGATGTCTCGATAATCGACGAAATGCCGCCCGGCCGCAAGCGCGCGAAAACGTGGTGGGCGCCGCGCGAAAAAATGGCCGCCGCGTACGATTTCATCCGCGCGGAAATCCGCAAGGGCCGCCAGGCTTATTTCGTCTATCCGCTCGTCGAGGAATCGCAAGACGAGCAGACCGCGCATCTCAAGGCCGCCACCGAAATGGCCGAGACACTCCGGAAAAAAGTATTCCCGGAATTCAAGGTCGGCCTGCTCCACGGCCGCATGTCCGGCGATGAGAAAGACGCGGTGATGCGCGCCTTCCGCGACGGCAGGACGCACATACTCGTCTCCACAATCGTCATCGAGGTCGGCATCGACGTGCCGAACGCCACGATAATGGTCATCGAGCACGCCGAAAGATTCGGCCTCTCGCAACTGCACCAGTTGCGCGGGCGCATAGGCCGCGGAGCGGAGGAATCATACTGCATCCTCTTCGGCAATCCACGCACGCCGGAAGGAGAGGAGCGGCTTAAGATAATCTCCCGGACCACCGATGGATTCAAGATAGCCGAGGAGGACTTGCGGTTGCGCGGGCCGGGGCAGTTCTTCGGAACACGCCAGCACGGCCTGCCGGAACTTAAGGTCGCAAACCTCGTCGATGATTACGCGCTCCTCAGGACCGCGCGCGCCGACGCCTTCGCCATAGCGGAAAGGCGGCCGTTAAGCATCAGCGGAAAGAGCGTCCAGGTCGCGCAGGAATACTACGGCCGCATGCTGGCCGAGATTCGGAGCCGTTTTGCCGAGTTTGTGGAACTCATAGGCGTTGGATGAGATGGAACAAGGCATTCTGATAGAACTCATTGAACTTATAATCCTGCTTGCTCTCACAGCCTTCTTTGCGGGCACGGAGACGGCCTTCTTTTCGCTCACGCGAAAGCAGGTCCATGACCACCGCGAGAGCAAGTCCATCATCGGCAGCCTCATCGCCGTCATAGCCGGCAGCCCGCGCAGCCTTCTCGCCACCGTCCTCCTGGGCAACATGATAACGAGCGTGCTCTTCTCCAGCATGGCCTACGTTTTCGCCAGGCACATCCTCGGACCTGACCGGCATAGTTCGACACTCATCTTCATCAACGCCGGCCTCCTGTTCGCCCTCATTGTCTTCGGCGAAGTCGTGCCCAAGACCGTGGCCGTCAGAGTCCCGGTCGCCTTCGCGCGCCTCGTCGCCGTCCCCTTCTTCTTCATGCAGCAGGCCATGACCCCGGCTATCCGGCTTCACCGCGCCGCCGCTGGCCGCAAGGCCGACAAGCACCCGGCACACGGCGCACTGTCCGCCCAGGAACTCAAGCAAATCCTCGCCTCCGGCGCCCGCGGAGGCGAATTCGGCAAGCGCCTCAGCAGGCTCGTCAGCGAAATCATGGACTTCCGCGAAATCAAGGTCAGGGAGGTCATGGTCCCGCGCGTCGACGTCATCGCCTTCAAAAAAACCGACAGCATGGACGCCCTCATTGCTCTCATCACCGAGAAGAAGGTCAAGAACATCCCCGTCTTCGGGCACTACAAGGACGACGTCGTCGGCCTCGTTAGTGCAAAAGACGTTTTCGCCTCTTCCGCCAATGACCCCGCCGACTTGATCCGTCCCGTCCTCGTCGTCCCGGAAAACAAAAGCATCGAGAGCATGCTCATTGAATTCCAGAGGCAGCACCAGAAATTCGCCGTCGTCGTCAACGAATACGGCGCAATGGAAGGGATAGTAACCATCGAGGACATCCTCGAAGAAATCGTCGGCGAAATTGAGGACGAGTTCGACCCGCGTAAGCGGCGCATGCGCCCCGTCGGCAGGCTTGAAACCGAAGTCCCCGGCGACATGGTGCTGCGCGACTTCAACGAAATCTTCTCCACGTCCCTCACCGCCGAAGGCATTGACACGATAGGCGGCTATCTGGCCGCGCGCCTAGGCGCTATCCCGAAGATCGGAGATAAAGTCAGTGAAGGTACAATCGTCATGACTGTGAAGGAGGCAAGAAAGAACCGCGTAACACTGATTATCGTTCAGCGGGCTCCCTGGTAACGGCATGGAAGTGCTTATACTCATCCTGATTGTTATTGCCGGAATCGCGCTCTCCGGGTTCTTCGAGGGCTACGAGACGGGCATCTACTGCCTCAACCGCACCCGCCTCAGGCTCCGCCTCGAGCAGGGCAGCCGCGCCGCCAAGGGAGTCAGCGCGCTGCTCGCAAACATGCCGCGCCTCGTCGGCACCACCCTCATCGGCTCCAACATCGCCCTGTACGTCGCATCTTCCGCGCTCACGGCGCTATTCCTTTGGTCCGGCTCAACGCTGCGGCACACCGAACTCCTGGCCACACTCGTGCTCGCCCCGCTCTTCTTCCTTTTCGCCCAGATCCTGCCGAAGGACTACAGCCGTAAACACGCCGACACCCTGACCTATCGCCTCTACGGCGCAATCCGGTTCTTCTACTGGCTCCTCTATATTCCCACGGTTATTGTAAGCGGCTTCGGAAAAGCGCTCTCCGCGCTCATCGGAAAGCGCGCCCCCGCAAAGCAGTTCCTCGATGAATCCGAGTTCCTCTTCTACATCACCGAGGGCCTTGAGAGCGGCCAACTCTCGCCGTTCCAGAGCCTCGCCGCCAGAAACGTCTTCGCCCTCACCACGAAATCGCTCAAGGACATAATGGTCCCGCTCGACCGCGTCGCCTCCGTCCCCGAAACCGCAACCATCGCCCAGGTCAAGGCAATCGTGGGAGAAAAAAGGCTGTCGCGCCTCCCCGTCTATCGCGGCGAGCCCGCCAACATCATCGGCAAACTCCATGTCCTCGAACTCCCGTTCCGCTCAGCGGACGACCAGACCGTAGCCTCTTACGTGCACCCGGTCATCACGGTTCAGGAGAACACGCCCATCGACGCCGCGCTCACGCGCCTTCAGGCCGCGCGCACGCACATGGCCCTCGTCACCTCGCGCGAGGGGGCGGGCGCTCCGGCCACCGGCATCGTCACCCTTAAGGATATCGTCGAGGAAATCGTCGGCGAACTCCGCGCCTGGTGACCGCTCTCCACAATAAAAAAAGGCGGCGCTTAGACGCCGCCTTTGCCTTTTCCTCATTCCCCTGCGCTCCGGGGGGCGCGCACTACATCTTCTCCAGCAGCCCCAGCACCATTTTCGACGTCAGGTTCGCCGATGCCACCACCGACACTGCCGCCTGCGTGTTGACCTGCCGCCGAGTGAATTCCGCCGCCTCCTTCGCATAGTCGAGGTCGCGTATCTGCGATTCGGACGCGGCGATGTTCTGGAACGCGATGTTCAGCGAGTTCATGCTTGAATCGAGCACCTGCGATTGAAACGCGCCCAGGAATGACCGCTGTTCCGAAACGTCGCTCATAGCCGCGTCGACTATTCGCACCCCGTTGCCCGGATTGGTCGTCAGGTCGTTTGCCCCGCCGCTGAGTATCGACGAGAGGTACCCGCCCAGCGTAACGGCCGTGTACGGCGTGCCGGCCCCGGTCCCGCCTTCCGTGCGCGTCGGCATCCCAAGCGATGCACTGGAAAAATTCCCAAGCCCTATCGTTACAGATTCCTTCTCGGAAATCCCAGTCTGCAACTGGAACGTGAAGCCGGATTTCGCCACCGTGAACTCAACCGGGCTTGCGCCCGCGCCCGTGCCGTCAGCCAGTCTTATCCTCGCGTCCAACTGGTCCGACTTTATAGTGATGTCATTCCCAGCCGTGGTAACCTTCATTCCCGTTATCGCGGCTTGGACGTCCGCTCCCTTGTCCTTGACCACGCCCCCCACGTCCAGATGCACCGGCGTGCTGCCTGCATCCGCCGCCGCGAATATGCTGTCGCCCCTGTCAACCGTGATTGAAATTTCCTGCGCCGAACCGTACTCGTCAGACTGCAAAAGCAGCGTGTCGCCCGCGGCGGGGCTGCCGAGCGTCCCGCTGGCAAGCGTCGCGTAAACGCCGGTCTCATCACGGTGCGCGTTGATTATCGCCATCAGGTCTTGGGTTGTGGATCCGTCGTTGAGGTATGCCTGTTGCGTGCCCAGCGTGCCCGTGATGCTTATCAACTGCTCGCCGTCGGCCGTCCCGGTCGAGGGGTCCAGTTGCGCCGTTATGCTTGCCCGCTCCGCCGCTGCGCCTATCCTTACGCTGAAATCCCGCTCCGCCGCCCCGTTGAGCGCCACCGCTCGCACGGCAAGTTCGGTTATGTCGGGAGAAACGTCCTTCGTCGTGATGCCCGATGTTCCGTTAAGAAGGCCGCTGTCCCCGTACCGCGTGGTTGACGCGATCCGGTCGATGGTTCGTATGGCGCTGTCAACCGAATCCTGTTCGGCACGCACCTGCTCATTGGAAGCGCCTCCCGTGTTCAGGGCGAAAACCAGCGAAGAGCGGATGCTGCTCAGGAGACCGTAAACCGCATTCAGAGCGGAATCCGCCGTCCCCGCGATGTTCTCCGCGGACTGGCAGTTTTCGCGCGCCTGCTGGAGACTGCCGACCTGCGCGCGCAGATTCTCCGATATCACAATTCCCGACGGATTATCGGAATCCTGCGCTATTGCATCGCCGCTGGCGAGCCGTTTGAGGGAGGAACTTTGCAGGCGGTCGGAATAATCGAGGTGGCGAAGCGAGGTGACTGCATTAACGTTGGTATTCAGGCGTAAACCCATCACTATCCTCCATGATGCATATACGGATTCCATTCCGGCGCTTCTGAAGGCGCGGTGCCACAGAAGCATAGTCAATGCATCATAGTTATCGGAACTTCCCCCGTCAACACTTTACTTTTTTCACTGATTAGGTTTGCGTCGGGTGTATTTCAGAATTGTGGGTGAAACCGCGGCGCGGAACCCGGCCTTGCCGCGAAACTCAGCGGGGTTTACCCGCCGGTCAGTGTGGCGGGGCAGACGCCAAGGAGAAGTGAAGGTGACAGGCTCAATTACGGAGCGCGCCGAAAGGGTCAGACCCAGAATTACGGAGCGCAGGCGCGTGAAACGCGCCCAGCTCGTAGATTCGGGTCTGACCCCGAACTCACCCCATGTAGGAAGTCCGCGCGCAGCGCTAAGCTCGTAGAACAGGGTCTGATCCCCCATAGCGCTGCCCACAAAACTGAAATGCACCCCTTTGTGTCCTCCCCCGCGTGTCATTCCATCATTTTCCGCAGATGCTCAAGAATTGTCTGCCCGAGTTCCACATTTATACCGGTGAGCGCGGCTATTTCATCCGGAGTAGCCTTCGCGATGCGCTCCACGCTGCCGAAATGCTTCAGCAGCGTAATCCTGCGCGAGCGCCCCACGCCCGGTATGTCCTCAAGGACCGTCGCGAACGCCTGCTTCGCGCGCAGTTTCTTGTGATATTCAATCGCGAAGCGGTGCGCCTCGTCCCGAATCCTCTGAAGCAGAAACAACTCCGCCGCGTCTTTGTGGAACGTGATGGGATTTGCCCGGCCCGGAATGTACGCGATGTCCTGCTCCCTGCTCTTCCGCCCGGTCTCCTCCCGCACTTTCGCAATCGACGCCACGTCAACCCCGTTGATGCCCAGGTCCTTAATCACCGCGCACGCAATGTTCAACTGCCCCTTCCCCCCGTCCACCACTATCAGGTCCGGCATGGGCCAGTGCTCGGCCAGCACTTCTTCGCTCATCGCCTGCTCGACCCGCGAATGCCTCAGCCTCCGGCTCAACACCTCCTTCATCATCGCATAGTCGTCCGCGCCATCCACAGTCTTGATGCGGAAGCGCCGGTACTCGGACTTATCCGCCTTGCCGTCGATAAATACCACCATCGACCCGACCGCCGCCGTCCCGCCGATGTTCGATATGTCGTAGCACTCGATGCGCCGCGGGAAGTTATGGATGTGCAGTTTCGCCTGGAGAGAATCGAGAAGACTGCGTGCGCGCTCCTCCTCGCTGTGCTTCTCCTTGAAAACCGCCTCCGCGTTGCGCTGCGCGATGCTCACCAGTTGCAGCTTTTCCCCGCGCTGCGGCACAATTATGGAGACCTTCTTGCCCTTGCGTTCACCCAGCACCGCCTCAAGGCTCTCTCTCCCCTCGAAGTCGTGCGGCACAAGCGCCTCCATTGGAACGGCCGTGCCTTCGCGCTCGTAGTATAGCGTGATGAACGACGCGAAGACTTCCTCCGACGGGAACTCGTACGCCTCGCCGGGAAAACTCTTCCCCGCGGACAGCACGCCGTTCCTCACCGTGAGCACTTCGAAAAGTATGTCGTTCCCGATGCGGTGGTATCCGAAAATATCGCGGTCAATCGGCTCGTGCTTCACGACCTTCTGCTTCTCAAGCGTCGCCTGGACGGCGCGGATCCTGTCGCGCATGACGGCCGCCTGCTCGAACTGCTCCGCCTCAGCAAGCCGCCGCATCTCCGCTTCCTGCTGCTCAATCACCGCCTGCGCGTTGCCCCTCAGCATGTCGATGACCTGGTCCGCCACCGCCATGTAAGTCTTGCGGTCGGCAAGGTTGCAGCACGGGCCGAGGCACTGCTTAATCTGGTAATAGAGGCACGGGCGCGCGCGGTTGCGGAAATTCGCATCGCTGCATTTGCGCAGCGGGAACAGCCGGTTAATCACCGCGAGCATTTTCCGGCAGTCGTCCGCTGAGGCGTACGGCCCGAAGTATTTCCCCGAGCCTTTCGGAGGCGTCTTGCGGATTCGCACAAGCCGCAGCCGCGGCCATTCCTCCAGCGGGTTCACGTGAATGCTCAGGTACGTCTTGTCGTCCTTCAGCAGGACGTTGTATTTCGGCCTGTATTTCTTGATGAGGACGTTTTCGAGGAGCAGCGCCTCCTTCTCGGAATCCGTGATGATGAACTCGATGTCATCGACGCTCTGGCGGATGAATTCGCATGCGGACCTTCCGCCGCCCGAGCCGATGAAGTACGTCCGCACGCGGTCATGCAGGTTCACCGACATGCCGACGTAAACGACTGAGCACGGCGCATCCGGCCTCGGGCGCGCCTTCATCATGTAAACGCCCGGCGACCTCGGCGCACCATCAAGCAACTTGCGCATCTCCGACGATATGTCTGTTTCCGGCGTCATGCGTCACGTCAAAAGTGAAAGGTCACATCAGATTTGTCGGACCTGTCCGACGTGTCCGACGCGTCGGACTGCTTTGCCTCAGACAAGTTCATCCCTTGCCCATATACGCCAGTTCCGTCTCCTGCAGCGCCTTTATCTCGTCGCGGATCTCCGCGGCGAGTTCGAACTCAAGATTGTCCGCCGCCTCCTTCATCTGCTTGCGCAACTGCTCGATGCGCTTCGGCAAATCCTTCGCCGCCAGGTACTCCACCGTCTTCTCCGCCACCTTCGGCACCGTCACGTAATCCGCCTCGTAGATGGACGACAGTATGTCCGATATGTTCTTCTTTATCGATTCCGGCGTGATGTGGTTATTCTTGTTGTACTCCTCCTGAATCTTCCGGCGGCGGTCCGTCTCGGAGAGCGCGCGCCGCATCGAATCCGTCATCTTGTCGGCGTACATGATGACCGTCCCCTCGACGTTGCGCGCCGCGCGGCCGAACGTCTGTATCAGCGACCGCTCGCTCCGCAAAAACCCTTCCTTGTCCGCGTCCAGTATCGCCACCAGCGACACCTCCGGCAAATCCAGCCCCTCGCGCAACAAGTTTATCCCTATCAGCACGTCGAACTCGCCCCGCCTCAGCGCCTGCAATATCGCCACGCGCTCCAGCGTCTCGATGTCGCTGTGCAGATACTTTGTCTTCAGCCCCAGTTCCTTGTAATAATCCGTCAGGTCTTCCGCCATGCGCTTTGTCAGCGTCGTCACGAGCACGCGGTGCCCCTTCTTCACGCGCGCATGAATCTCCGCCAGCAAATCATCCACCTGGTTCTTCGCAGGCTTCACGACAACCTGCGGGTCAATCAGCCCCGTCGGCCGGATTATCTGCTCCACGACAACGCCCTTCGACTGCTCCAGTTCGTAATCCCCCGGCGTCGCCGAAACATACGTCAAGAGGTTCACGCGCTGGTTGAACTCCTCGAACTTCAGCGGGCGGTTGTCCATCGCGCTCGGCAGGCGGAACCCGTATTCCACCAGCGTCGTCTTGCGCGCCCGGTCCCCGTTGTACATGCCGTTCAACTGCGGCACCGTGATATGGCTCTCGTCGATGAACAGCAGGAAATTCGGCGGGAAAAAATCCACGAGCGTCGGCGGCGGCTGGCCCACCCCGCGCCCCTCAAGATGCCGCGAATAATTCTCAATCCCGCTGCAATAGCCGAGTTGCTCAATCATCTCGAGGTCGTAATTCGTCCGCTGTTCAAGACGCTGCGCCTCAACAAACTTCGCCTGCGACTTGAACCACTCCACCCGCTCCTTCATCTCCTGCTCGATGTTCTTCAGCGCCTGCTCCAGTTTGCCTTTTTCCGTCACGTAGTGCGTCGCCGGATATATCGCCACCTTTTCCAGGACATTGAGGTCGTGTCCGCGCAACGGGTCAATGTACGAAATCTTGCTCACCTCGTCGCCCCACATCTCAACCCGCACCGCGCGGTCTTCCTCGTAAACCGGGAAGATGTCGATGACGTCGCCCCGGGCGCGGAAAGTGCCGCGATGGAAATCGATGTCGTTGCGCTGGTACTGTATCTGGATAAGTTTGGAAAGTATCGCCCGCCGTTCAATTCGCTCGCCCTGCCGCAGCAACAGTATCATCCCGTGATACGCCTCCGGCGAACCCAGCCCGTATATGCACGAAACGCTCGCCACGATTATCACGTCGTTCCGCTCGAACAGCGAATACGTCGCGGAGTGCCGCATCTTGTCGATGCGGTCGTTGATGGATGCGTCCTTCTCGATGTAGAGGTCGAGGCGCGGCACGTACGCCTCCGGCTGGTAATAGTCGTAGTACGAGACGAAGTACTCGACGGCGTTTTCAGGGAAAAGTTCCTTGAACTCCGTGTAGAGTTGCGCGGCAAGGGTCTTGTTCGGCGCGATGACGAGCGACGGGCGGTTGACTCTCGCGATGACGTTCGCCATGGTGAACGTCTTGCCGCTGCCCGTCACGCCAAGCAGCGTCTGTTGCCTGACGTTCTTTTCAATGCCCTCAGCCAACTGCTCGATAGCGCGCGGCTGGTCGCCCCTCGGCTCGAACGTCGTTGTAAGTTTGAACTCCGCCATGCCCCTATTTTATCAGGTTTTCGGCGGTTCAACAACGCCGGACGGGACATACATCCGCAAGTGCTGCTTCACTGAAACACCTTCGCCCGCCTCGGAAATGCGCTTGTAGCGCCCCGGACAACGTGTTATCCTCACATGCCGTGTTAACGGTTTTGACATCTTCAAGGAGAAGCACACGCGATGAATGAACACGAGAAACAGCACCGCGCTATCTTGCAGAACATCGCCCACAGGGTGATGCTTGAGCGGGGATTGCTGCCCGACTTTTCACCCGAGGCGCTCGCGGAACTCGCCCGGCTTTATCTTCCCATGCCGGAAAACGGGGCGGTTCGCGATTTGAGGAACCTCCTGTGGTGTTCCATCGACAACGATGACTCCCTTGACCTTGACCAACTCACCGTTGCCGAGGCGATGCCCGGAGGCAAGACGAAAATCCTTATCGCCGTGGCTGACGTGGACTCGCTCGTCGAAAACGGCTCGGCCATTGACGCGCACGCCCGGCACAATACCACCTCCGTCTATACCGCCGCCAAAGTTTTCCCCATGCTCCCCGAAAGACTTTCCAACGGCCTTACCTCCCTGAATTTCGGCGACGACCGCGTGTCCATTGTCGTTGAAACAGTGATTGGCGGGGATGGAGCCCTGCTGGATTCTGACATATACCGGGCGCGCGTGCGCAACCATGCGAAACTCGCTTACAACAGCGTTGCGGCGTGGCTGGAAGGGCGCGGGAATATTCCTCCAGCCGTTGCCGCGGTGAACGGGCTTGCGGAGAATCTGCAATTGCAGGACAGGGCCGCGCAGAGCCTGCACAGTTACCGCCACGCCCGCGGGGCGCTGAGTCTGGAAACCGTTGAGGCGAAAACGATATTTGAAGGTGAGCAAATCCGCGACCTCCAGGAACAACAGAGAAACCGCGCAACGGAAATCATTGAAAATTTCATGATTACGGCCAACAGCATAGTTGCGCGGTACCTTGCGTCGAAACAATTCCCTGCAATCCGCCGCGTAGTCCGCACGCCGAAACGATGGGACCGGATTGTCGATATTGCCCGGGAACACGGATACAGCCTTCCTCGTGATCCGGATTCAAAAGCACTGGAGAGTTTTCTGATAAAGGAAAAAACTGCCGATCCGCTTCGATTCCCCGACCTCTCACTCGCCGTCATCAAGTGCCTTGGGCCCGGCGAGTACATAGCGGATATGCCGGGAGACGTTGACCCTCCGGGGCATTTTGGGCTCGCCGTCAAGGACTACGCGCATTCCACCGCGCCCAATCGCCGCTATACCGACCTCGTCACTCAGCGCCTGGTGAAAGCCGCCATGGAAGGCAGGACAGCGCCGTACAGCGCGTTTGAACTGGGCGAACTGGCCGGCCACTGCACAACGGCTGAGGACACCGTCAACAAGGTCGAGCGGCAGGTCAACAAATCCGCAGCCGCGCTTTTCCTTGAATCGAGAATTGGCGAGGAGTTCGATGCGATTGTCACGGGCGCCGCTCCGAAAGGCACGTGGGTCAGGCTTCTGCGCATGCCGGTTGAAGGAAAACTGGTGCAGGGCTTCGAAGGCGCAGATGTCGGCGACCGCATGCGAGTGCAACTGCTATCTATAGACGTCGAGCGCGGATTCATCGATTTCAAGAAAGCCGGCCCATCAAAGCCCTGATACTGGATTTGAGGCTGTTCATGTTCAACACTCAGAAAACCCGTTTCGCCCTTGCCGCAAGAAATGCGCGGCACGCCCCTTGCATGGATTTTTCGCTGAATATGCTATAATATCGTGCGTCAATAACGTTGACCGATTTAAGGAGGATTCGCCATGAAGTCTCTGAAAATACTCGCCTTTGTGTTCGCCATTGTGATAGTGGGCTGCACCATCAACGTCCGCATCACGTTCCCCGAAACCGAATTCCAGGACGCCGCCAACAAGATCGTTGACGAGGTCCAGAAGGGCGCGCACAGCCAACCCGACGACGCCACAAGCCCCTCCAGCGCACTGCCGCGGCTTAATAACGCCCCAGCATGGTCGCTCTTCAGTTACGCCTACGCAAAGGACGAGAAAAAAATCGACATTACTATCTCCAACGCCGAGATAGAGGCCATCAAGGCCAGAATGCAGAAAAACTTCGATGACTACAAGAAGTACAAGGACAACGGCTCCGTCGGCGAAACGCTCAACGGCTACCTCGAGGAACGCCGCGAAGGCTCCGGCAAACTTGACACCACCGCTCAGAAGGACCTGCGAAAACTCATCACCCGCGAAAACGCCGACAGGAAGCAACTCTACCTCGCGCTCCTGAAGGCGAACAACTACGACGACAGCCAACTGTCCAAGATAGAAGAAATCTTCGCGAAGTCCTGGTACGAAAAGGCGGATAACACCTGGTATGTCCGCTACAACGACCCGGACAAGGGCCTGGTGTGGCTGACGAAGGCCGAGTGGCAGGCGAAGCAGAAATAACGGCGCACAATATTTATCGGACACGTCCGACAGGTCAGAGAGGTCAGACAGGTCCGACGACCTGCTTCAGTGCCAGAGTGTGAAGTAGCGCTTTATCAGTTGCGCCTGCAGCGCCTTCTCGTCCGCCGCCTCCGGCGAGATTCGCAGTATGCGCGCCGCCTTGCGAAGGTTCTCCGCCGTCGGCTCGAACAGAAGCAGCGGCATCGCGTCAACCACGCGCTCGCGCATCGGAAGCAGGTAGCGCTTCAGTTCTTTGAGCCCCGCTGGCGGGCCAAGCCGCATGAAGTTCGACGCGAACGCGCGCGGGCGGCCTTGCTCTCTTTCAAATTTTACAGGCACCGATTCCGCGTATTCCTTCCAACCTGCGAAAGTCCTCCCCAGCCGCTTCTCCTCCCACCACTTGAAAAACACGTTGTGCCGCTCAGCGCATTCCGCAAACCACCGCCCGAAATCCCGCTCCAGGAAAGGCTCAAACACCGGCCGCACCTTCAGTTCAAGCATTTCCTTGTACAACCTCAGGATTTCCTGCCCGTCCGGAACGTCCGCGATATCCAGTTCGTGCGCGCGATTCATCCGCTCCACGTACGACGCGCAGTATTTCCCTTCGCGTATCAGGAGACAATCCCCGAGCGCAAGCGCCGCCTTCGAGAGTTGAATCACGAAATACATCTTCCTCTCCCTCGTTGCGAAATCGTCCTCCAGCAGCATCTTCTTCGCCAGCAGCAGGCCGCCCGCGCGGTTGAACAGCAGCAGCGTCCCATCCCAAAGCGGAATCCTGGTCGCGTCCAGCGCCGGCATCGGCCGGAAGGCGTTCCGGTCGCCCCACAGAATCTTGTTGCCCGCCTGGATTTCATACCAGATGATGATATTCGGGACGGAGGAAAGGTCCTTCGGGTCCCGCGCGTCGAGATCCACCGCTATACCCAGTTGCTTCTCCAGCCTCGCCGAGAGCGCTGCCAGAACACGCCTGACGCGGCGCTTCACGAAGACAGGTGAGCGCGGGATCGTAAGGGTGATGTCGTAATCGTTCACCGGCGTCGGCTGTCCGTCACGCATAATAACGCCGCCCTCGCCTCGCCCGAAGCCGCCAGCCAGCGCCACCGCCGTCACCGGGCAAACAGGCGCAACTTCCTCCAGAATCCGCGCGACCACCGCCAGTAAGTCCGCCTGAATCCGCTCGCGTATCGCTGGCGTCTCGTTCAGGCAATACGGCAAATCGTCAGGTATGAGTTTAACTCCTGTTTCTTTTTCCATGATGTGAGATTATAGGGGATCGCAAAACCAAAATGTAGGGAACGACCTTCAGGTCGTTCCGCGGAACGGCTTGAACGCCGTTCCCTACAAAGTATTACCACGCCGCGAGATTATAAGGAGTGCGCTGTGATTTGCAAGGACTGAGACAACCGAGTTGCTCTTGCTCGCTGTAACTAATTCAGGGCCCACGTCGCCGCCCTGATTCTTCAGCCATCTTTTCTCAACTCTTCTTGGCCGTCCATGTGCCGGTAATGAAGTGACGGCCATCAGAGAGTTTCAAGTCGCCCGCCGCGGTTGTGGCGGATGTGAAATGCCCGGAGAACTCCATAGTTACGGGCAATGGTAATGCGCTGTCCAGCGATCGGATCGCCAGACACACTATCTGGAACTTGCGATCTTCCACGGGCGCTTTGGTGATATGCACCTCTATCTCGGTTGATCGGCCCCACTGCAAATAGGTAACTGTATTGTTTTCGACAATGAATGTTATATTGCCAAATGGGAAATCGTCTGTGCTTGCGATGTTGGCGTGCCAATGCCCCTCATAGGTTATATTCTCGTTCAGTCCCTGCATCCTGGGTGCCGATGCGGCGACCGGCGGTTGCTTGCCGGGATCGGCGGGGCTGAACACTTTCATCACTACAAGCAGAACGCCGACCACCACAACCAGTGCCACCGCGCCTAAAATCCCGAACAACACTTTCCGCGATACCGGCCGCATATCCTTGGTGCCCGGCCTTGTCTGCACTAAGGCCGTAGCGGGGGGGAGGGTGGGAACTTCCATTGCCGATGGTTCGGAAGGCTGGGTAGGAACCGTCAGGACCGCTCCGCAGGCCGGACACTTCGCCGTCTGTCCGGCCAACTCCATTTTTGCCTTCAACGTTTTCCCGCAAGCGCAGCGGACCAGGATGCCGCTATCTTCATTGCCCATGATTACGCCTCCAGGCTAATGACCTATTTCTGGCTATGTGTTGCCATCAGTCTGTGACCGACGCAAAAGCAATATACAGGGTTATCTTGCTTGCGCAATCAAAGTGGCCAAACCCCGCAGTCGCTTACTTGACGCGAGTACTTGACGCATCCATTCTACATTTGCGGACTTTTTCATAAGTTCCCGCACGGGCGGTGCAACTGCCTGTGGCGGTCACGGTCTGTCCTACCGGAACAAGAACGTTTGCGGTCCAATGACAAAGTGTATTGCCGTTCTCATCGTATAAGGCAACGCCGACGACCACATTCAAAGGTTTATCCGTTTCATTCGTGATATCCGCTGTGAATGTGTAACTATCATTTTTCCCTTTGGACATGTCCGCCTGAAGGGTGACCGGCGCTTTGATGGTGAATTGTCCGTCCAACGACGCAAACGCTCCTGAGGCTCTCCCCGTCGGAAAGATCATGCTAACCGCACTTCCACCCTTTACATAAGAAACTATCTCAAAACCTGTAATCGGCGCCAGCGCCGATACCAGAGGAGCGCGCATGCAAGCTGTATCAGGCCCAAGTAGTTTCGCCAGTTCTTGTCGTA
>Ga0315281_10006029_pt1 | contig 17270 bp, 16 predicted proteins | sample YL17G07_0_MG_FD_204540 | JGI IMG/M metagenome (GOLD analysis project Ga0315281, IMG submission 204540) | Sediment microbial communities from Yellowstone Lake, YNP, Wyoming, USA - YL17G07_0 | ecosystem: Environmental > Aquatic > Freshwater > Lake > Sediment | place: USA: Wyoming | collected...
TGGAAAACGGGGACACATTTATTGCATCTACCGTAGAGGAGGCAATAGATGCCCTGAAGATAATTATGAAAGACAAAGGTTTTGATAATACAAATACAAGGGTAATTATAGAAGAGGAACTTAAAGGAGAAATGATGTCATGCATGGCATTCACTGATGGGAAGACCTTTGTCCCACTTGCAGTTTCAAAGAAATATAGGCAAATATTTGATGGTGATACAGGTCCGGTTACAGAAGGGACGGGCGCTTATAACCCTGTGCCTGCTCATACAAAAGAGTTGGAGACTCTAATCGCGAGAAAAATATTGCAGCCTGTATTAAAGGCTCTCAATTTAGAAGGGTTAAAATATAAAGGTATCTTCTCTGCAGACATTTTGATGAAAGATGGCAGCCCGTATGTGCTTGGGCTCGACTGTACCTTTTTTGATCCGGAAATACAGGCAGTTTTCCCGAGGCTGAAGACGGATTTTATGGAAATTGCATTGGCAATAACAGATGAAAGGCTTTCTGATATTCAGAACTCAATCGAATGGAGGCAGGATACATCAGTTTGCATCGTCGTCTCTTCAAGAGGCTATCCTGGCAAATCTCAAAAGGGCTTTGTGATATCCGGTCTCGAAAAGATAAAAAACATGAAAGATGTTCTCATATTTCATGCAAATACAGGGTATGACAACAGTAATATAGTTACATCGGGTGGAAGGGTTCTCAGTGTATCAGCGATGAGAGCTAACATAAAAGATGCGAGAGAAAAAGCATACAGGGCTCTAAAGGAGATCAATTTCGAAGGGATGCACTACAGAAAAGATATCGGTGAGATTCAATAACCAATAACCAAATTGTAATAATCAAATAATAACCAATGGCACAATCAACAATAACCAAACATAGCTTCAAGATAGTAATTTGTTACTGGTCAATGACAAGTAACTACTGACTAATAACTGAAGGTGTTAGATTATTGGATATTGGAGTTTTTGGTTATTGATGATTGGTTATTATTGGATATTGGAGTTTTGGTTATTGATGATTGGTTATTATAATGTAAGGAGGATACATGAGACCACAGGTTTTGATAGTGATGGGAAGTGATTCGGACATGTCGATTATGGAAGAGGCTTGTAAAATTCTTAAAGAACTTGGAATCTCATATTCGGTGACTGTTGCTTCAGCACACAGGACTCCTGAACTCACAAAGCAACTCGCCCATAAAGCTGAAAAAGAGGGCATTGAGATTATTATTGCAGGTGCTGGAATGGCAGCCCATTTAGCAGGTGTAATCGCATCTCACACGACTTTACCAGTGATAGGTGTACCGATAGATTCCTCGCCCCTGAATGGTCTTGACGCCCTTCTCTCTACGGTTCAGATGCCTGCCGGGGTGCCGGTTGCAACAATGGCAATAGGTAAGGCAGGCGCAAAAAACGCTGCTATCTTTTCAGCTCAGATTATAGGAAGGAAAAACCCAAAGGTTGCAAAAAGGCTGAAAGAGTATAAAAAGAAGATGTCTGAAAAGGTTGAGGAAAGGGCAAAGATACTCAGAAGACAGCAAAGATGAAGGTACACCTTGATTGTTTCCCATGCTTTCTGAGGCAATCTATCATTTCTCTTAGACTTGGTACAAAAGATGAAGCGTTGCAGAAAAGGATTTTAAAAAATATCCTGCCCGAAATCCAGAATGCTGATCTTTCGAGACCACCTGCCTATGCAACCACATTTATTCACAGGAAGATAAGGCAGTTGCTTGGACAGGACCCCTTCAAGGAGATCAAATCAGAATATAATAAGGTTGCACTCGGGTTATATCCCTCTTTGAAGATTATCGTTGAAAAAAGTCCTGATCCCCTATGGACTGGAGCAAGGCTTGCGATTGCTGGAAACGTGATTGATTTTGGAATCTTTACTTCAATAGATATAGAGGGTGCCATAAACATGGCACTGAACAACCCTTTAGCCGTTAATGACTACAACACATTCAAAGATGTTGTTTCTAAAGTGAGCAGGATACTCTATCTGGTAGACAATGCTGGAGAGATCGTATTCGACAGACTTCTTATAGAAGCACTCGTTTCCGCTGGTAAAAATATGACAGTAGCTGTCAAGGGTTCTCCAGTAATCAATGACGCCACAGCAGAAGATGCTTTGGAGACAGGCCTTTCAGAAGTGTGTGAAATAATTGATAATGGCTCTGATGCTGTAGGCACCATCCTTAAATGGACATCTTCACCTTTTCAAGAGGCGTTCAGGGAATCACAACTTGTTATAAGCAAGGGACAGGGAAACTTTGAGACCCTTACCGGTTGTGAAAAGAAAATATTTTTCCTCTTCCAATCCAAATGTGATGTGGTTTCTAAAGAACTTGGCCTTTCAATTGGCTCGATGCTTCTAAAGAAATCCTGATCTTCTTGGCTGGTTAAACTATCAAGAAAAGCTTATTTTCTTCTCCCTCTACCAAAACCACCCTCTCTACCAAAACCACCCTTTTCACGAACGAAGCCTCTCTCGCGACTCTCCTGTGGTTTTGCCTCATTAACAACAATGTTTCTGTCCATGAAGGGCTTACCATTGAACATGGAGATTGCCTTCTGTGCGTCTTCTTTTGAAGCCATCTCCACAAAGCCGAACCCTCTCATTCTGCCAGTGGCTGCATCCGTAATCAGCTTGACAGAAACAACCTCACCTGCCTGGGAAAACAGCTCCTTCAGATCATCTTCTGAGGCCTTGAAAGAGATGTTTCCTACATAAATCCTAGTACTCATTCCTCCTCCTTTTATATTTTTAGTTTCCCAGAGACCCCAGGGGCCTTAAAAGGAATATAGTAGCTTTGCATGATAAAAGGCCATTTGTCAAATAATAAATGTAAGAGGGAAGTCTCTGTGTTAGTATTTTGGAATGCTACGAGTAGTTTTATCTGAAACAAATAGGGAGTTGATTTTAAAGCAGGCTGTTGAGGCACTTGAAAAAGGCAGCATTCTTGCTTATCCAACAGAGACTTTTTATGGCCTTGGCGTAAAGTTTGATATAGAAGATTCACTAAGGAAACTTTACGAGGTAAAACAGAGACCAAAAGACAAGGCTATGCCTCTGATTATAGGTAATAAAGGATTGCTCCCTCTCATTGCAGAATCTGCTAATCCCAAAGCTCTTCTTCTTATGGAGAGGTTCTGGCCTGGTCCTCTTACCCTGATTTTTCCTGCGAAAGGAAATATTTCGAGTTACATCACTGCAGGTACTGGCAGGGTTGCAGTCAGAATACCCGGGGAATCATTTGCTCTTTACATCGCAAAAAGGGCTAATTTTCCAATAACCGCAACAAGTGCCAATCCAGCAGGAATGCCACCAGCAAAAGATGCAGAAATTGTCATAAATTATTTTGGGGATAAAATAGACCTTCTTATTGATGGAGGACCTTCTCGTGTCGATATGCCATCAACGATTGTGGATGTTACAGGTGAGGAGATTAAAATCTTGCGGGAGGGGGCAATAGGCAGAGAATCATTAAAAAGAATTCTTGACTTTTTTTAGTCTTTGGACAAAAATATCCTTGCGTTACAGGTGCTAAAAGGCTTAATAGGGAATCCTGTGGAATGCAGGAGCGGTCCCGCCGCTGTAATCCCGCCTTTTTCAACTGAAAAGGGAACCCTTTGGCATTCATAAACCACTGTCTCGATATATCGGGATGGGAAGGTAGCCAGAGGGCGGGGAAGCCAGAAGACCTGCCTGGGAACGACAGTAATTAGTTCGGAGTGATGAGTTTTGAGATAAAAATCTCTAAACACTGAACTAAAAGCTCCGAACTTGCTTTCCCGAGGAGGAAGGTGGGGATGAAGTAAATCAGGGTGCAATCCTCAGAATTCATAAGGGGTTCTGGGGTTTTTTATTTTATAGGACTATGGAAATGTCATTGCGAGAAGGTCGTTCGACCGACGAAGCAATCCTTAAAAGACGAGATTGCTTCACCTTCGGTTCGCAATGACAGAAAGAAGCGTTTTCATATGAAAAAACTAATACTTTCATTTTTACTTCTCACTTCTCATTTCTTATTTTTCACCTCTGTTTATGCAGGCGAGCCACCAAATCGAATTGTTTCTCTTGCACCAAACATAACAGAGATACTTTTTGCGATGGGGCTTGGAGACAGGATTGCAGGCGTAACAAACTTTTGCGACTATCCTAATGAGGCAAGAAAAAAGCCAAAGGTGGGAGGTATATATAATCCCTCGCTGGAAGCAGTTGTCTTATTAGAGCCAGATATTGTTGTTATGACTATGGATGGCAACACAAAGGAGTTTGAAGAAAGGCTGCGTTCATTGAAAATAAAAACATATGTATTCAAAGCAAAGAGATTGCATGAACTGCCGCAGGGCATTAGGGATTTAGGTACAGCGCTTGGAGTTAAAGAAAAAGCAGAAGGACTTTCAAGAGAGATAGAGAAAGGTCTCAATAAATTTAAAGTCAGGAGTCACAAGTTAAATCCCCCCTTTAATTCCCCCCTTAGTAAGGGGGGATATAGAGGGGTCAAAGGGGGACATGGGGGGATTAGGGTTTTGTTTATTGTCTGGCCTGAACCATTAATAGTTGCAGGCTCAGGAACTGCCATAGACGATGCAATCAGCCTGCTTGGTTGTGAGAATATAGCAAAAGGGACTTATACCTCTTACCCTAAATATTCTGTGGAAGAAATCATTCGCAAATCTCCAGATGTAATCTTTATTGGAGAAGGACATATGAATATGAAGGAGACGTCAAGAGCGCTTCTGAAAAAGATTTCAAAGGTTCCGGCAGTTAAAAATGGTGAGGTTTATTATGTAAGCGATAGCATTTACAGGCTCAGTCCGAGGGTTATCAAGGGTATTGATGAGATGGCAAGATGTCTAAGATAAAAATTTCAATGCTAATCCTTGTTTTGGTATTAATTGTATCCGCTTCTCTTTTTGTTTTGCCAAAAGTGATAAATCCTTTTCAAATGGATACCGTTGAGAGAAATATATTGTTTTCAATAAGATTTCCAAGAGTGATTGTTGCATTTTTTATGGGAATGGCCCTTGGAGTCTCGGGGGCTGTCCTTCAGGGGATATTGAGAAACCCCCTTGCTGACCCTTATATCCTTGGAATCTCAAGCGGAGCCTCATTATTAGCAGTGGCAGGTATCCTTTCAGGCATTTATTTCTTCGGAAAGTTCACCATTCCCTTGGTAGCCTTTATAGGGGCCTCATCTGTCAGTGTATTAGTCGGCTTTTTCGGGTGGAAAAAAGGGAGACTCTGGCCTGAGAGACTTCTTCTTGCCGGAGTTGGCCTGAGTTTTCTATTCCATGCAGTCCTTATGTTACTCATGAGCGTTTCCACTGACGAGCGTCTCGGGAGAATAATGTTTTGGATATATGGAGACCTCTCGACTGCAGACTGGTCATTGATTCCCGTCGCTTCAGTCTTCATCATATCCGGTATCTCTATTTCCCTTTCGCGGGCAAAAGCCCTGAATGCCTTAATATTAGGTGATGAACTTGCACACAGCCTTGGTTTTTCCGTCCGCAAGGAAAGACTCCTCTTGTTTGTCTCTATCTCTCTCATGACCGCAGCTTCTGTATCACTCGGAGGGATTATTGGCTTCATAGGTCTTCTTGTGCCTCATGTAATGAGGTTTCTTATCGGAGCTGACAACAGGTTCTTGGTGCCTGCCTCAGCCCTCGGGGGTGGAACACTTTTGTGTATGGCAGACCTGATCGGGAAATCGATTCTATCGCCTATGGAAATCCCGGCAGGTATTGTAACAGCCATAATAGGTTCTCCGTATTTCCTCTATCTGTTGGGAAGGAGAGATGTCCTCAGTGCATAAATATACCATTCTTCAATTTGACGATGTCGGGTTTTTCTATGAAAAGGATAAGGAATTTATCCATGAGCTTTCCTTCACTGTCAGCGATAGAGAGTTCATCGGGCTTTTAGGAGCAAATGGTTCTGGAAAATCAACCATCCTCAAGCTTGCAAGTGGGATTTTAAATCCCTCTGAAGGTTCGATAAGACTATGGGGAAAGCCCCTCCAATCATTCAGGCATAAAGACAGGGCAAAGCTGTTGAGTTATCTCCCCCAACTTCTTGATATGAATGTACCTTTCAGAGTAAGAGAGCTTGTGGCCATGGGCCTTTATCCTTACGACATAATTCCTGAGATGGCTCTTTCTGAAGCATTAGAGATGGTTGGGCTTGAGGGGAAAGCGGATTTATACATTAAGAACCTCAGCGGCGGGGAAAGGAGAAGGGCATTTATCGCAGTGACCCTTCTTCAAGGTGCTGGACTTTTGCTTTTAGATGAACCACTTGCAAACCTCGATATTAAATACCAGATTGAAGTAATCAAGTTGCTCAGGGAATTGAGGGAAAAGAAAAACATCTCGATTATTATGGCCCTTCATGACATAAATATGGCGCTGCAGTTTGAGAAGGTGATGCTAATCAAAGACGGGAAAGTATTAGGCATGGGTAATCCCGAAATTGTGCTGTCAAGAGACTTGCTCAAAGAGGCATTTGATGTAGATATTGAAGCAAGAAGCTTTCAGACAGCTTATGAAATAAGGAATACAGGGTCATAAGATGAAGGGTAATAAGATAATATTTATCACAGGAGGTGCACGAAGCGGGAAGAGCTCATTTGCAATGGCCGCTGCATCAAAAATAAAGGGGATAAAGGCTTATATTGCCACTGCAGAAGCCCTTGATGAAGAGATGAAAGAGAGGATTGAAAAACATAAACGCCAGCGCGGTGATGATTGGGTTACGTATGAAGAGCCAATAAAGATTTCAGATGTTCTTAAAACAATAGAGGGAAGATATCGTTTGGTAGTTATTGATTGTCTCACACTTTGGTTATCGAATCTAATGAAAGCTGGTTTGAATATAGAAGCTCAAATTGAACATCTTCTATCTTCACTCGTTACCTGTCCTTCATCCCTCGTATATGTTGTTTCAAATGAGGTAGGCATGGGTATAGTTCCAGAGAATGAAATGGCAAGAAGATTCAGGGATATGGCAGGGATACTCAATCAGAAAATGGCTGAAATCTCTGACGAAGTTTTCATAGTCGTGGCTGGTATTCCCATAAAGATAATGGACAAACGAGCATGATAAAGGAGACGGTTCAAAAGATAAAACTTGTTGAAAATGAGTTTGCTGAGAAAGCACAGAGACGGCTTGACAGTCTCACAAAACCGCAGGGGAGCCTTGGAAGGCTTGAGGAGTTTGCAAGGAGGATTGTTGCGATTACAGAAAATATCATGCCTCTGCTCGACAAAAAAGTCATCTTTACATTTGCAGGTGATCACGGTGTTGCAGAAGAAGGAGTCTCAGCCTATCCAAAAGAGGTTACACGGCAGATGGTCTTTAATTTCCTGCATGGTGGTGCAGGTATAAATGTCCTTGCAAGGCATGCAGGTGCGGAGGTCGTGGTTGTTGATATAGGGGTTGATTATGATTTTGACCCCTCTTTATCCCCCCTTACTAAGGTCATGACTCGTAGAGGGGGAATTAAAGGGGAGTATGGGGGATTATTCATTTCAAAAAAGGTTGTTATGGGGACAAAGAATATGCGAAAGGGACCTACTTTGTCGAGAGATGATGCCTTAAGATGCATAGAGGTGGGAATAGAGCTTGCTGATGAATACACAAAGAAAGGTTATAAAATTTTTGCAACTGGTGATATGGGCATTGCAAATACTACACCATCCTCTGCAATAGCAGCAGTACTGACAGGCAAGCCAGTAGCAGAAGTCACAGGCAGAGGCACAGGCATAAGTGACGATGCTTTTAAAAATAAGGTTAAAGTTATTGAGGATTCAATCGCCCTAAATAAGCCTGATTCAAAAGATCCGATCGATGTCCTTTCAAAAATTGGCGGTGCTGAGATTGGAGGTATTACTGGATTAATTATCGGTGCAGCCACAAACAGGATTCCTGTTGTCATCGACGGCTTTATATCTACTGCTGGGGCGTTAATAGCTTATTGCATTGAACCAAAGACAAAAGACTATATGTTTGCAGCACACAACTCTGTTGAGATCGGGCATAAGGCAATGCTCGAAAAAATTGGATTGAGGCCCATACTTGACCTGGATCTAAGACTCGGTGAGGGCACTGGTGCTGCACTTGCAATGCTTATGATTGAGGCAGGACTAAAGATATATAAAGAGATGGCAATATTTGGTGAGGCAGGAGTATCAAAAAAATGAGTGGTAACTTACGGGTTATCAGCAAAGAAAATAAATATAATAACGTATTGCTGAAAAAATCGCCCGCCATTTGTCGATCATTTGTCACCCATTTTTTACTTGCATTTCAATTCCTTACCATCATGCCCTTAAAGGTTAAAGGTAATATCTCTGAAAGAGAAATAGCACAGTCAGTAACCTTTTTCCCGGTCGTAGGTGTATTTCAAGGCTCATTGGTTCTTTTGTCTGCTTTATTGCTGTCAAAAGTGCTTCCTTCAGAAATCGTGAGCGGACTTATTATTTTGATATTGATAATCAGCAACGGAGGATTTCATCTTGACGGCCTTGCTGATACATTCGACGCACTATCTGTAAAATCAAGCGGGAACGAAGCAATCGATAGAGAGAATAGACTATCCGTGATGAAAGACAGTGCCACAGGCGCAATCGGTGTAACTGCAATAGTGTTTACAATCCTGTTGAAATTCCTTCTAATCAAAAATCTTCTTGCCACGTATACCTTTCCCCTCGTTCCTTATTTCATGCTATTTCTAATGCCTGTTTTTTCAAGGTGGTCAATGATCCCGGCAATATTTCATGGCAAATCTGCAAGACGGGACGGGCTTGGGAAAATATTTATTGACAATGTAAGGGCAAAAGAGTTTTTGCTTTCCACAACACTTACTGTTGGCTGCTGGTTTGTCCTCAGTTTCACGCTACCTCTACTCAGTCACCTGCCACTTCTACTGCTGTCATTGTTTGTGCTTTATATTTTAAGTTTTTCAGCAACAAGGTTTTTTAACAAAAAGTTTAACGGACTTACCGGGGACAACCTCGGTGCAATAAGTGAAATATCAGAAGTACTATTTTTGATGGTGACCTCAATATGGTTACGACTCTCTATTTAATAAGACACGGTGAGACAGAAGGTGGCGAGATAAGACGGTATAAGGGGACAATTGATGTGCCGCTTTCTGAAAAAGGTATGAGTCAAATGGAACAGATATCAAAATATATAGTTGAATTAGCTCAAAATATCTCCACCTTTAATAGTTCAAAGCAAAAATCTAATCCCCCCTGCCCCCCTTTACGAAAGGGGGGTAAGGGGGGATTAATGAGTGCTGTCTATTGTTCTGATTTAACCAGGGCAATAAGAAGCGCAGAGATTGTTGCAGAGCCCCATTCTCTAAAACCTATCATTGTATCCTCTTTGAGAGAGAGAAATTTCGGATTATGGGAAGGGATGAGTTTTGATGAGATAAGGGAAAAGTATCCCCTCGAGTTCGATGCATGGGCAGGTAATCCACTGAAATTCAGTCCCATGGAAGGTGAAAGCACTTTAGCAATGAGAGATAGGGTAATACCGGCAATGAACGAGATTATGGAAAATCACAATAAGGAAAATATCGCCATAGTTGCTCATGGTGGGGTGAACAGGATAATCCTCTGCCACATCCTCGGAATACCCTTGGAAAATATTTTCAGGATTGAACAGGATTATGGAGCAGTAAATATTATTGAATTCTGGAATAAATACCCGGTTGTAAAGCTCGTAAACGGGAGTTCAAGTGTAGAGAGCATTGGTAACACAGGAGGGAGGTGATAAAGAACAGTTTCAATTAAACCATATACTGGTATTTTGATTCCGATAGCTGGATGTCAGGGAAGAGAGGTGAAAGTCCTCCGCTGCCCCGCAGCCGTGAAGGGAACGAAAACCTAACTCAAGAGTCACTGCTATGGGTAATACCATAGTGGGAAGGCTGGTAAGTAGGTGGCCCTGAGCCGGAAGACCTATCCAGACTTGAAGAAGTGCAGAGTTATGAGTTCAGAGTTGTAAGTTAAGAATACGAACTGAAGACTCTGAAACATAATAATCCAAAAATTTCCCGAGGGAGGAAAAATGAAAAAACTTATCATTTGTGCTTTATTGGTTCTCACTTATCACTTATCACTTATCACTTCTTTATTTGCAGAAGAAAAGGCCGTGTCATTAGGAGAGATTGTTGTTACCGCTACAAGATATGAGGAAGAGATAACGAGTGTCCCTGCCAATGTTGCAGTTATTTCTGAAAAGGACATTCATAACTCCACAGCCCAAAACATCCCTGACCTTTTAAGAATGGAGGCTGGTATTCAAGTAAACGACATAACAGGGAATCGCCGTCATTTTACTGTTGATATGCGCGGCTTTGGAGAGACCGCTTCTTCAAATGTATTAGTGCTCGTGGATGGCAGAAAGGTTAATCAGGCTGACCTCAGCGGTGTTGACTGGACACAGATCCCTCTCGAAAGGGTAGAGAGAATTGAACTCATAAGAGGTGGAAGAGGGAGTGTCCTTTACGGAGATAATGCAACAGAAGGTGTTATCAATATAATCACAAAGCAAGGGGACAAATTCATTGTGGGAGGAGAGCTATCTGCAGGAAGTTATGAAACATTCAAAAGTGATGCTTATTTCAGCGGAAGTATCAATAATCTATCTTTCTATCTATCAGGACGTTATTTAACTTCAGATGGATATAGGGAAAATAGTAATACGGAGGCTAAAGATATTGGTGCGGATTTAAGTTATTATTTTAGAGACTTAATTAAATTAAATTTCAGCAGTGGATATCATAAAGACAATACAGGACTTCCAGGTGCTTTGAAGGAAAGCGATTTTGCCGCAGGTGTTTCAAGAACAGAATCCATAAATCCCGACGACTTTACTGAAGTTGAAGATTACTATTTTAAGGCTGAACCCGAGATTTACTTTCTTGATGACAGCGTCTTGAAAATTGACATGTCTTTTAGAAAAAGAGGCTGGTTATCTTTTTCTTCTGGCGACTGGGGTAATTTTTTGGGTGACAGCGAGATTGATACAGTGACATTGTCTCCAAGAGTTCTTTTAAAGAACTCTTTAGGGAGAGCGAAAAACAGTCTCATTTTTGGTATTGACTATGAGAAAGTAGATAATAATATTGTAAACGAATCACTTTTTTTCGGGTTATCATCCACCGGTATTTTTGACCTGAAAAAGAAGAATTATGGTTATTACATCCATGACGAAATCAATGTAGCTGATGCACTTTATCTTTCAGGGGGATATCGACATGATAGAGCAGAATTTACATTTGATCCAAGTACACCCGACAGCATAACTATGTCGAAAGACCTATACACTGCAGGTATCAATTACATTTTCTATAAAAGGTCTTATGTTTATTTCAGTTTTTCAAGGAGCTTTAGATATCCCCTCCTTGATGAACTGTATAGTTTTTTTACCAATACAGTAAATACAGCGATAGTTCCCCAAACATCTGATAATTATGAGCTTGGGATTAGACATTATTTTACTGATGAAGTATATTCTCACATTAATTTCTTCAGAATCGATTCAGATAATGAAATCTTTTTCAATCCAATAACTTATACAAACGAGAATTTAGATGGCATGACCCATAGAGACGGTGTTGAAGTTTCATTTAGTGTAAAGGCTGCCAGATGGCTGGCTTTGAAGGGGGGCTATACTTATTTGAATGCAGCAATAAAAGATGGTACATTCAAGGGAAAAGATATTCCGAATGTCCCTAAGCATAAAGCAGTCCTGGAAGTAATATCTTCACTGGGAAAAGGTTTCACGATTGCTCTTAACGGAATCTATATTGGAGAACGTCCATTCATTAGCGATTTCTCAAATGACTTTAGTAATCAAAAAAGTTATTTGGTTCTCAATAGCAAGATAATATACCAATGGAAATCTCTTAAGGCCTTTTTAGACATAAATAATTTGACTAATAGAGAGTATTCAGAATATGGGGTTATAGGGGGTTCCCCGATTGAAAAGGCATTTTATCCTTCACCAAAGAGAAACTTTTTTGCTGGACTCTCAGTCGAGTTATAAATAAATGTATATTAGGCAGAAAATAATAATCTCTCTTATTCTTCATATAACACTAATTGTCGTTTCTTTTTCCATTAACTTCAGTGAGAAGGCATACCCACTCCCTGAAGAACATGTGATAGTCTCGATTGTCGAAGAATTTTCTGGAGATAGGCTCTTTACTGTTGAAAATAATACTGAAAACCGTCACCTCAACCAAGAGATTCTTCAGCTTCGCCTCAGAATAGCAGAAAAGAATAAAGACGAGATTGCGGAGCCTGCCTTAATCCAAAGAGGTTGCTTTAATCGATACGACTGTGCAATGACAGATGAAGGTAGCCTCAAAAATCCACAAACCGAAAACACTGCCTCGGAGGATAACAAAGAAAATACCCCCCCCCATCCCCCCTTTAGTAAAGGGGGGATGGGGGGATTTCCTGAGCAAAATACCTCTTCTCAGATCATAGACAAAGGTCAATTAGAAGGGGAAATCCTGGTTAAAGTCGAAAAGAGTTTCCTTGAAGGAAACACAGGTTCATTTTACGTCCTTATAAGGGCTGCAATCGAAAAGGCAAAAGCTTATCCTCTTATTGCAAGGAAAAGAGGTGTAGAAGGCACTGTGCTTGTCAGTTTTAGAATAGATGTAAAAGGGCTGCCACAAAATGTAATGATAGTAAAAAGTTCGGGTTATCAGATACTCGATGATGAGGTACAAAAGATGCTGAGGAAAGCCTCGCCATTTCCAGAGTTGAATGGAAAAATAGTAATCCCTATAACATTCAAACTTTCGGGGTCTGTCTCGAATCGCTAATTCTCTCTACTGCTTTAACAAGCAGATCTCTTACGTTCTTATCAAACAATATCCGAGCATGGTTAAGGGGGAAATCATAATGTTCATTGCACCAGGGAATCCTTGAACTCTCTGCAGACACTAAGCCATCACCTTTTCCTTTTTTGATCTCTTCAGGATAGATTTTGTCAGGTATAACCTTCTGGAAAATTTCAGGAATTGAGAAAAGTTCATCAGGCCTCAGAAACCACTTAAAATATTTGTCCTCTTTAACAGATTCCCATTGCCACCTGTAGAGGCTGAAGAGAGTCGGGTCTGTACCACCTATAGAGATATATTTCATCCAGTTAAGGGGTTCATCCTTTAGAGACTTTAAGAAAGATGATTCAGGAAGAAGTTCTTTGATGGCCTTACTTTTCAAGAAATCAAGGACATGCTTTATCGAGGAGGATAGCGTACCCCTGTTGCCAACACTTAAGAAAGGACTTATCACAGAAGCGAGGGGTTTTAAGTAACAAGTGATCTTTGCTATAGAACTTCCCTTATGGGGAGAAGAGATTGTTATAATGCCTCTTATTGACTTATCCTTTCCCATGAGAAATTTCCTCCCGATGAGCCCTCCTCTGCTGTGTCCTATAAGAATAATGCCTGCTCTTGTCAGCTCTTTAGCAGACTTCATGACCTCTTCCAACTCAGAGACAGCAAAATCAATAGGTCCTGCAGGCCTTTCCTGGCTCCATGTTATAACTGGATATCCCTTGATCTTGAGGTCATTAAAGAGTGTTTTTATTGAATCAGGTTGTACTCCTGTAGAAAATTCTGAAACCTTTTTCTTTGGCATGTTCTTACAAAGTCCGAAATCTTTTGCAAGAGGTTGCTTGCTAAGGAAGACTTTTAGAGGGAGCTTTCCACCGAGGATACGGGATTTTGATGGATTTACCCATATATTCTTATCCATACCAAGGCCATGGATGAATACAATGGCGGGTTTGTCAGCATTGCCCCTGTGGGAAGCAATATCTAAATCCATAGGTCTATTGTATAGAATTTTGTGATAGGACGTGGAATTTCTATTTACTTTTTTTCATTCGGTGGGCATTTTATCCCTATAGAGTATCTCGGGCAGCAAATAGGAAATTAAATCTCTGAAAGTAATCATTCCAATAATTGCATTGTCCTCGACAACGGGTAGATGTCTGATCTTCTTTCTTAATGCTGTAGATAGCACTGCACTTATTTCTGTTGAAGGGTCAAATGTTGTAAGATCATGCCTCATTACATTCCGAATTTTTCCATTCTCAAAAGAAATATTTTCTGTAACACAACGTACAATATCTCTCTCTGTAAATATACCCACTAATACATTATTCTCATCAACAACGAACACTCCGCTTACATTCTGCTCAGCCATGGTTCTTATAGCATCTGCAATAGTGCAATCCTGATGAATGGTTATTATCACATAAGGTTTTAATTTTAAAATATCTTTCAGTTTCATTTTACATCTCCTATCTAAGATTTCTACGGTTTCAAAAGGTATTTGAAGTATCTCTTCAATAACTGCGTATCTCTTTTTCTCTACCTTTACCGCTTCTACGGGACATGCCAAGTAGCAGGCTTTGCATTTTGTGCAGTAATCCTGATCGATGAAAAAACTCCTCCTCGTCTCCTTTATCGCATCAAAAGCGCATGCCGGTTTGCAAAGACCACAGAGAATACATTCCTCTTGCTCTATCCTGAAGAAACCGAGATTGCAAACTTTTGCCCTGCAGTACTTATCATAGATATGTTCTTCGTATTCATCACGGAAATACTTTATACTTGTAAGCACAGGATTTGGTGCTGTCTTGCCAAGTCCGCAGAGAGAACATTCCTTTACCAGTCTCCCAAGCCTTTCGAGTTTCTCTATATCTCCTTCCTTACCATTACCAGAGGTTATCTTCTCCAGTAACTGGAGCATCTGGTATATTCCAATCCTGCAGGGAGGACACTTTCCACAGGATTCTGACTGGGTGAAGGAAAGGAAGAACTTTGCAATATCTACCATACAGTTGTCCTCATCCATCACGACCATTCCGCCTGAACCCATAATAGAACCAACCTTCGAAAGAGAGTCAAAGTCTACAGGAAGATCAAGATGCTGTTCTGGAATACACCCTCCTGAGGGGCCTCCTGTCTGAACCGCCTTGAATTTCTTATTGTTTATAATTCCTCCACCTATATCAAATATGATCTCCCTGAGAGTTATTCCCATTGGAACCTCAATGAGCCCTGTATTTTTGACCTTCCCTGCAAGGCTAAATACCTTTGTCCCAGGTGAGGTTTCAGTCCCTATACTGAGAAACCAATCTGCCCCGTTTGTAATGATATGAGGAACATTTGCGAGCGTCTCCACATTGTTTATTACCGTAGGCATGCTCCAGAGACCCCTCTCTGCAGGAAAAGGGGGCCTTGTTCTTGGCATACCACGCTTACCTTCTATTGACGCCATGAGAGCGGTTTCTTCGCCACATACAAAAGCACCTGCACCTTCCCTAATGTGCACTGCGAAATCAAACCCTGTACCCAAAATATTACTACCTAAAAGCCCCAATTTCCCTGCCTGTTTGATAGCTATTTTTAGATTCTTGACAGCAAGAGGATATTCATGACGGACATAGATAAAACCATGATGCGCGCCTACCGCATAGGCGCATATGAGCATACCCTCAAGGAGACTGTGTGGATCACCTTCCATGACCGATCTATCCATAAAAGCGCCTGGATCACCTTCATCTCCATTGGCTATAACTATTTTTTGCGCGTATGGAACCTTTCTGGCATACCCCCACTTTATGCCAGAGGGGAATCCAGCTCCGCCTCTGCCCCTGAGGTTAGACTTTTTAATTTCATTAATTACATCCTCAGGACTCATTGAAGAAAACATCTTTTCAATAGCAGAATAACCGCCGGCACCCATATAATGATAGATATTGAGGGGATCTATGTTACCAGTGTTTCTGAGGGCAACCTTAACCTGTTTCTTATAGAAAGGTATATTCTCCATCCTCTCTATGGGCTGTTCAAGAAAGGACCTTCTATAGAGAAGCTCTCTAACAGGGAAACCTGTTATGTATGTGCACATGATATCCTGTGCTTTTTCAGGACTGACTTTTTGATAAAAATATCCATAAGGCTCAATTCTTACAACAGGACCCTTCTGACAGAGCCCTTCACATCCTGTCCTGACAATTTCTATAATGAGGTCTTTGCGAGATATTCCTTCCTCTAATTTCTCAAACGCCTTAACAACTTTATTAGACCCTAATGAAATACAAGGAAGTCCGCAGCAGACTCTTATCCGGTTTAAACCAGGGATAAAGACTTCTTCGGTAAGAAAATCCCTGATACTACTAAGTTCTTCTATGCTCTTAAGCCTTTCCATGACATTACCCCCTGTTGGGTAAAGCAGACCTTTTTTATAGATATATGGAAACATGATCAGAAAAATTAAATTTCTCAGGTTTTATTCAATGGCGCCAACTCCTCTTTGAGAGTCGTGTAGAGGGACTGAATTTATAGAAACAATGGCAATAAGATTTATCTTGAAGGCTTTTCTACTTTGGGATCAAAAACTATAGAAAAACTACTTCATAATTTAGTCTTGGAAATGGACGGAGGGGTTATAATGTATTTCTATGAGATAATTAAAATTTTATTTGCATCAGGAGTATTAGGTGCCCTTCTACTTTCCTTTATAGGATTCAATGATTCATAACACGTCACCTTACTTTAAGTAAACTATAAAATTATATTTTAGTCAAATTAATATTTTAAATGAGGAGAATAAGGTACTTTTATAAATCTATTTATAATTTTAATTTTTTAAATCATTTTTCCCTAATAACTTATTAAAAATAAAAGATTTTTAATAAAAAGTTGAAAATCAAAAATGGAAAGGAATAGTTGTAATTCTTTGATTTGAGAGAATAAAAGGGTACAGTAAAATAAAAAACCTGTACCCTCTTAATCAATAGCGTCCCCAACGGGATTTGAACCCGTGTTACCGCCTTGAAAGGGCGATGTCCTAGGCCGTACTAGACGATGGGGACAAATGGTGAGCCGCGTTGGGTTCGAACCAACCACACCCGCCTTAAAAGGGCGGTGCTCTACCAACTGAGCTAGCGGCCCAAAAATATTTTTACTTTACCTGTTAGATAATTTCCTTGTCAAATATCAGGAGAGCCTTTTTTTGTATATGGTAGGAGGCCACCGGACAAGAGGATATCCTTTTCTCGTTCGTTGAAATCCGAAGACACCTCAAAGGAATAATTTTTTGTCACATTATAAATTTTATAAGACTGATTTTCTTTTAATGGCCTTTTTATGTCCTCTAAAAGAAGTCTATCACCTTTTTCGATCTTTTCATAATCTTCAG
>Ga0315281_10006030_pt1 | contig 17270 bp, 17 predicted proteins | sample YL17G07_0_MG_FD_204540 | JGI IMG/M metagenome (GOLD analysis project Ga0315281, IMG submission 204540) | Sediment microbial communities from Yellowstone Lake, YNP, Wyoming, USA - YL17G07_0 | ecosystem: Environmental > Aquatic > Freshwater > Lake > Sediment | place: USA: Wyoming | collected...
CAGCATGCCGGCGGCGACTTCCCCCAGGCCTCCCTCTCCGGGCTTGTTGACCAGGGGGTCCCCGGATTCGGTGGTTTCCTTGAAGAGCAGAGAGCCCGCCCTTTCCAGCCCGGTTAAGCTGGGAAAGTCGGCCAAGGCCAGGCGGGCGATGTTTTTCACGGCTCCGTTGGTAAAGTGGCCGACGATATCCCCCTCCGATGTTATGTTGATTCCGGAGAGGGTCCCGGCGGCATATCCATCCTGGCTGAGGCTCTGAATGATGGAAGGAGACCCATACTGGGTCGTGGACGAGAAATCGACTTCAATGTCCGTAGCCGCGATCCCGTTGGCAAAGGTGATGCCTCCCGCGTAGAAGTCCACCGGCATGGCAGTGGAGAGGAGCCCGTTCGTGGTGAATGCGATGTCTCCCGTGCCGAAGAGCTGGGCCGTTCCCGGTGTCCCCCCGTCCATGTCGGACCCGTCGATGGCGGCGTTCCATTCCCAGGCCTGGTCGCCGGTCTTGGTGAAATAGACCGTGATGGTATGGGACTGGCCCAGGGTGTCGTAAATCGTCAGGGCGGTGGAATAGTTGGAAGTCCCCCCCGGGTCGGTGAGGTCAAAGGTTCTATCATCTTCCGCGGAGTCCAGGTTCAACATCATATTGACTTCTTCGGTTGTGCTCGGGGCGATCATGTTGGTTTGATCGACGACGATATCGTTCAGCGTTTCGATGAGGTTCGTTCCGCTGGAGTCATAGAGGTATCCCTGCACCCGGAGGTTGTTCACGTTCACAAAGTAGCCGTCGCTGTCCACGTGAAAGTTTCCCGCCCGGGTGTAAGACTGCTCGTTGGTGATGGCGTCCTCGACGATGAAGAATCCTTTGCCGTTCACCGCTAGGTCGGTGCCCACCGAGGTGGTCACCACGGTCCCCTGGGTGAAGGAGCAGGGCATGGCCGAGACATTGGCCCCGACGCCCAAATGGCTAAACCCGCCGATGCCTTCCAGGGACATTCCCAGGATATCTTCAAATTGGATCGTAGTGCTTTTAAAACCGACGGTGTTGGTGTTGGAGATGTTGTCGGCAATGACCTGCATGGCAATGCCGTTGGTGTTCATCCCCGACAAAGCTGAATAGAAAGAAGAAGCGATGGACATGGAATACTCCTTTCTTCTCTTTAATTCATGATGGATAGGATATCGTTAAATGCCACCTTGTCTCCGTTCACCTGGAGAGCCACCGCGCCGTTTTCCAGGGAGACTCCGTCCACGGTGCCGATCCGGTAGGTGGTAACCGGAACCGACTGCCCCTGGGCATCCACCGCGATCACCCGGAAGGTGTAGAGTCCGTCCGGAAGGGCGGCCCCGGCCTGGTTCTGTCCGTTCCACCCGATCGTCTGGCGGGAGGTGTCGCGGGCGCCGGCGTCGATCTGCCGGACCAGGCCCCCCTGGGAATTCAAGATCTGAATGACCACGTTGGCCGGACGGGCCAGCTGGTAGATTCCCTCTCCGACCGCTCCCTGCTGGATGGCCAGGCGGTTTCCCTGGGTTTCCACTTTCTTCCCGATCAGGCCGGCGGCCTGCAACTGGCTCATCGAATTCTGACTGGCCATCAGCTGGTTCAGGGTTTCATTCATCCGGGCCAGGGAGTCCACGGTGTTGAACTGGGCGAGCTGGCTGGCCATCTGGAAGTTATCCAGGGGCTCCAGGGGGTTCTGGAACCTCATTTGCGTCGTGAAAAGCTTTAAAAAATCCTCCTGGGTCAGGGTGGTTTTCTTGGTTCCCGCCGTGGCCTGGGAATTCGAGGCTGAAGCCGAAGCCACCGATGCAACACTCATGATTCCATCTCCTTTCAAGATTAAACAAATAAATCTAAATACTGGCTCCCCGAATGCATCCGACGAGGGATGCGGGAAAAGGAATCCGGGGCGCTGGCAACAGGAGCTTCGATATTTCCGGAAGTAAAGGAACTCCGGGAATCCGAATGAAATGGGCTGTCTTTCCGCTCCTGAAAATGGCTTAAATCCTGCTGTACCAGGACGTCAAACTTCTCCATCTTGAAGCCTTCGCTCTCGATGATCCTTTGGATCTCCCGCTGGCTGGATTCCAGGGTCACCTTGGTCACCGGATTGTCCGTGTAGAGGGTCGTCTGAATATTTTCCTTGGTCCGATGGATCTCCAGGCAGAGGTGACCCAGCTCGGGCGGGTCCAGGGACATCCTGATTCTTTCTTCCTGGTTGCGGATCAGCCAGAGGACTCTCTCGCCCACCTGCTGGTATATCCCTTGAGACTCCAATCTCATCGGGGCCGGGGCTTCTCTCCCCCCGGCCATCTTTTCTGCGCCCCCCAGGGGACCCGCGGCTGATTCGGCGGAAGCCCCATACAGGCCCAAGAGAGTCTGGCTTTCCTTTCCCGAAGGAGGAACCTGCCCGTGCCGGGTCCCCGGAAGGGGAAGGCCCTCTTTCTCCTCTTGGAAGGTGGTTGGGAATTCCCTTGCCACGTGGGAAGAGGTCGGGTCCTTGGATAGAGGATGCGGGATCTGGGCCTCTTCCCTCACCGGGGTTTTCGCCCCGGCCGGGGGCTCAGGGGTTGGAGCCTGCCCCTCATTTTCTTTCACCGCAACCCCTTTCCCGCTCACCGGGTCCTGGGCCTTGGGAGCCTGCCCCCCATTTTCTTTCACCGCAACCCCTTTCCCGCTCACCGGGTCCTGGGCCTTGGGTAAGCCCGGGGCTTCTTCCTTCGGGGCCGTTGGATCGAATTTCTCGGTCCTTTCCTGGTTCATCTTTCCCGCGATCCTGGAGGTCGCCTGGACATCAGCGATGGAAAAAGAATCGGAAGAATTCTTTCCCGGCCTTGCTTCAGGAGCGATATTTCCTTTCTCCGCCTGGGGCTTGACCTCCGGGATGAAGTTCTGCTTGGGATCAACCCCTCCCGGCTGTCCTCCCTGCTCCTCCCCCGGTGAAAGAAGGTCAGAGGCCAAAGGGAAGGGAAGGGTGGCCAGTCTTTCTCCCTGGATTTGCGGATCTCCTGGCCCCTGGGCGTGACCCTCCAATAGAGGAGGGGGAACAGGGGGCGGAGCGCTGGGGATGGAAGTTGGTTCCCCATCCGGGTTGGAGAGCGCCGGTCCGGAAGGGTTCTCCATTCCCAGGGAAAGCCCGGAAGGGCCGCACCCCGCGAAAGCCGCAAGGAGAGCGGCCATGAGAGTGGAATCCGGGCTCTGCGACGCCTGATCTTCAGACGCCGGATTCCCATCCGCCTTTTCCCCCAAACGTTGGGCCAGGACCTGGAGGAAGCCCCCCTCCCCCGGAGGATCTCCGGGAGGCTGGACCGTCTCTGCGGCTGGGGCCAATTGATTATTCACGGATGGGAGCAATAGGGTTTCCATAGTTCAGTTCCCTGACAAAGCAATGGGAATGCCAACTCTGACCCTCGTTTTTTTAAAAAAATAGCTAATATTTGCTGTGAGTTATAGATAAGTTGGGGCGGGAAGAAAAAAACCTTGAATCAGGGACCGGCAAAAATTACCTCCCCCCCGGGGGAGGAAGGAAGAAATTTCTTCCAAGGGAGGAGCAAGAGAAATGCCAAATTCCAAATAGCAAACCAAGAAAACTTCGTTTCGGGGATTGAGGTTTGAAGATTGGAATTTGTTTGGGATTTGGAATTTGGGATTTGAGATTTAACCTGGGCTGGGTGCGCGACGAAGGAACCGCAGGCTAGAAGGAGCTTTTCCCTTTGCGTTCCGGCTGGTGTTTCAGAATCGTGATTTCGTCCACCGTTTTTTGATCGGCCTTCTCTGTCTCGTACTTGAATTTCCGAAATTGCTTTTCCTTCAATTTCTCCAGGATCTTTTTCTCTTTGGTCAGGGACACCAGGGTTTCCCTTTCCCGCTCCATCTCCCGGAGGATTTTTCTCTTCCTTTCCTCCTGGGAAAAAAGCTCCCTGCGGCTGTCTTCCCCGAACTGCCGGTAGAGGGTGTATTCTCCCGCCCGGATGCCCCCCTGGAATTTCTCCTTCAATTTCTGTTCATACCCCAGCCTTTTCAGGGTCAGTTTTTCGATCTCCTCTTCCTGGGCCCTCAGGCGGGTGGCCATCTCGGCCAGCTTCATCTGCGAGTGCTCTTCCAGGCTTCGTTTCCAATTTAAAAGCGTCTGTAGAGGAAAATGGAAGCGCATGATTTATTTGAAAAGGGCCTTCATCTGGTTGAGGGCATCGGCATGGGGGACCTTCTCGGCCACGGCCTGACGGAGGAAGGCATTGATTTCGGGCGTTTTCTTGATGGCATAATCGATATTCGGGTTGCTTCCCACCACATAGGCTCCGATATTGATCAGGTCCTCCGACCTCCGGTAGGTGGCCAGCAAGGCCACCAGTTTATTCCGCGTTTCGATCTGTTCCGGGGCAACGATATCCCCCATCACCCGACTGATGCTCGCCAGGACATCGATGGCCGGATAATGGTTTTGGTTGGCCAGGTCCCGCGAGAGCACGATGTGCCCGTCGGCAATGGCGCGGATCGCGTCGGCGATGGGATCCATCAGGTCGTCCCCGTCCACCAGCACGGTGTAAATGCCGGTAATGCTCCCGGGGCCGGAGGTCGTCCCGGCTCGTTCCAGCAGCCTGGGAAGCTGCGCGAAAACGCTGGGGGTGTAGCCCTTGGCCGTCGGCGGCTCTCCTATGGCCAGGCCCACTTCCCGGGAGGCCATGGCGAAGCGGGTGATGGAATCCATCATGAAGAGAACATCCTTGCCCTGATCCCGGAAGTACTCGGCCAGGGCCGTGGCCAGATAGGCGCCCCTCATGCGCAGAAGGGGGTGCTGGTCGGAGGTGGCCACCACCACCACCGATCTTTTCCGGCCCTCTTCTCCCAGATCTTTCTCCAGGAACTCCCTCACTTCCCGGCCCCGCTCTCCGATGAGGGCGATCACATTCACGTCCGCCGTGGTGTGGCGGGCCATCATTCCCAGGAGGGTGCTTTTCCCCACTCCCGAGCCGGAGAAGATGGCCATCCGCTGTCCCCTGCCGATGGTGAGGAGGGCGTTGATGGCTCTCACCCCAACGTCTACGGGCTGGGCAATTCTTTTGCGCAGGACCGGATTGAGGGGTCGGGCATAGAGAGGGGCCTCGCCTTCATAATCAATGGGCCCTTTTTCGTCGATGGGCTGGCCCATCCCGTCCAGGACCCGCCCCAGGAGCCCCTTTCCCACCGAGGCCTGGGCCGATGCTCCCAGGGGCATGATTCTGCATCCCGGTTCGATCCCCCGGACCTCTCCCAGGGGCATGAGCAGGATCTTTTCATCCCGGAACCCCACCACTTCCGCGGGTATGGGTTGGGGCCGGCCGGCCACCGAAATGTGGCACACATCCCCGACTGCGGCCGCCGGCCCGATCCCCTCGATCACCATGCCGACGACCTGGCTCACCCGTCCGAACCGCCGGATGGTCTCGGTTTTCTGGATGGCCTCGCCGTAGGGAAACCAGGGAGATGGGGAGGGGGGCGTCATGGATTGGGCCGGTCCGGAGAAAGGGTCGATTGTTCAAACTTCTGCCACACCGAAGCGGTCAGGGCGCCGATCTGGGTCTCCAGGGTGGCGTCGATATCCCCCAGGGGGGTTTCCAGAAAACACCCCCCCCGGGTGATGGATGGATCGGCTACAACTTTTATCTTGTCCTCATCTTTCCCCTCCCGGCTGAAAGGAAAGCCCTCGGGGTGGTTCAGGAGATACTGGCAATCTTTGGGGTTCAGATGGAGGATGACCTTGCGGGGTTCCAGGACATACTGAAAGGCGGCCTTCACCGTTTCTTTCACCCATCCCTCCGGCAGGGGCAGATCGTGACGCAGGATTTTTCGGGTGAGGGCAAAGACGAGGCGCACCATCTCGCCCTCGTGCTTCTGGTAGAGATCCCGGCGCAGACGCCCGATCTCCTCCAGGATTTTGCGGAAGGTATCGAGGATCGTCTCCAGTCTCTTCTCCCCCAGTTCCCGTCCGTCCCTCTCCCCCTGGGCGAACCCTTTTTCGTACGCCTCCCGTTCAATCAGGAGCGCCCGGTCCCGGGCCTGCTTCAGGATCTTCTCTTCCATCTCTTTGGCCGCTTGATTCACCTGCCGGGCGTCCTCCGCGGACAGCAGGGGGGGCCACTGGACCTCAAAGGCCGGGGGAGATTCTCCGTCCGGATGCAGGGGGGGGCGGACAAACTCCTGAGGGGTTTCCCCGGAAGGAGAAAACTGGGGAAGGAATACCTTAGACAAAGACGTCCTCCTTGCCTTTCCCGGTCAAGATCGCCTTGCCTTCGGTCTCCAGTCTCTTCCCGATTTTGATGATTGTCTGTTGCGCGGCCTCCACGTCTCTCAGCCGCACCGGGCCCATGACCTCCAGGTCTTCCTTCATCATCTGGGAGGCCCGTTCGGACATGTTCTTGAAGATCCTCTCTTTCAGCTCGTCGGAACCGGTCTTGAGCGCCGTCTTGAGGGTCTCGCTTTCCACTTCCTTCAGAATGGCCATGATGCTGCGGTCATCCACGCCGATCATATCCTCGAACACGAACATGAGACGCCGGATCTCATCCGCCAGGCCCTGCTGCTGCTCATCCAGGGACTGGAGCACTTGGTTTTCCATGGAGGGATTCATCTGGTTCAGGATTTCCGCCGCCGAACGGATCCCCCCGACTTTTCCCCCCTCCATATTCTCCACCAGGGAAACCTCGTCCTGCAGGATCTGGTCGATCTCCTCCAGCACGGCGGGGGTAACCCTTTCCAACTGGGCGATGCGGTAGAGCACGTCGGTCTGGACCCGGAGCGGGAGTTCGTCCAGGATGCCGGCGGAATGGCCGGCATCCAGGTGGGCCAGCACCACGGCAATGGTCTGGGGGTGTTCATTCCGGATCAGGTTGGCCAGGGTCTTGGAATCCAGTTTGCGGACTTTCTGGAACAGATTCCACTTTCCTTTGAGGTTGATTTCGTCGATCAAAGCCTGGGCCTTCTCCCCCCGGACGGCTTTGGAGAAGACATTCTTGATGAACTGGCTCCTCTGGCCTTGATTCAGGACCAGGGGGCGGTGGGAAGAAGCCAGGGTGTGATATTCCGCAAAAACCGAATCGAACACCTCGGGCGACAAGGAGAAGACCCGGGACATGGAGGTTCCGAGCTTCTTCAACTCATCCTCGTCCAGGTTCTTGGCGATATCCGCGGCCAGGTCCTCCCCCAGGCTGAAGAGCAGGATCGCCGCCTTCTGCGCGCCGGTTAACGCCTCTGGGGGGGAAGCATTAGGAGTTTTTTCCTTCATTGATCCATCCCCTTATGATTCCCACGGCTTTGGAAGGGTCTCCTTGAACCAGCTGGACCGTCTGCTGCCGGAGGTCCGGAAGTTGGGCCGGCGGGGCCTGGGTGTCCGGAGGAAGGGCGGCAGGCTGGGGGCCCGTCGAGGGCAGGTAAGGAACCCCCTGGGCGTTCAGGGGGGCTCGCCTCTTGATGAGCGGCCGCGCCACGAAGAGGATGAAGAGCGCCGCCAGGATCAGGCTGAGGAGCGGTTTGTAGGCGATGAGAACGTATTCTTTCCAGCCTTCGCCCCCCTCGGCCTTGGCCTCTTCTTCGGCGATGGACCAGCTGAAAGGCATGTTGATCACTTCCACCTGGTCTCCCCGGCCTTCGTCGTATCCCATGGCCTTCTTCACGATGGCTTCGATCCTCTGCATCTCTTCGGCAGACCGGGCCTGGTACTCCCGGCTTTTCTTCCCCTTGGCATCGACCGCCTCTTTGACCGCCCCGTCCACGATGACCGCCGCGGAAATTTTCTTCAGCGTCCCCACCGGGTTCTTGATCCGCTTGTTGACCTTGGAAATTTCATAGTTGCGGACCTCGTTCTGCCGTTCCGCCTGGTTGGACTGGAGGGGACCCGGCTCCCCGGTCCGGGTCCTGGTTTCCTTCGCGGGGGGGGCTTTGGCTTTCTCTTCTCCCGCTTTGGCGCCGGCCTGGCCTTCGGTTCTGGTGCCCGCTACGCTCTTGGCGTTGGAGATCATGAAGGACTTCTCGACGTTCTTCTGCTCGCTCCGGATCACCGCATTGGGATCGTACGTTTCCTCGGTGATGTCGATCTGCTGGAAGTCGATGTCCGCCGAAACCCGGGCGATGGCCTTGTTGAAGCCCAGAATCTCTTCCAGCATTCCCTGGACCTTTTTCTTGATTCCCTCCTCGATGTTCCGCTGGTATTCCAGCTGGCTCGTGGTCATCTGCCCGAAGGAAGTGGCCTCGCTCCTCTTGAACAGGATTTTCCCCGAGGTATCGACCACGGTAATGTTTCCCGAGTCCAGTCCCTCCACGGCGCTGGCCACCAGGTGAACGATTCCTTCCACCTGGGAAGCCTCCAGTTTCAATCCCGAACGGGTCTTGAGGAGGACCGAGGCACTGGGCTTTTTCTGCTCATCCAGGAAGAGCGATTCCTTGGGGGTCACCACGTGAACCCGGGCCTGCTCCACTTCCTTGATCTGGCGGATGGTCCGGCTGAGCTCTCCCTGGAGGGCTCTCTGGTAGTTCAACTTCTGGACGAAATCGGTGGCTCCCAGGTTGGTCCGGTCGAACACTTCAAACCCGACTCCCCCCCCTTTGGGCAGCCCCTCGGCCGCCAGGGTCAGCCGCACCTCGTAAACCTGCTCCCGGGCAACCAGAATGGAAGACCCGTTGGAGGAGAGCTGGAAGGGAATCTTCTTCTCCTTCAGTTTGTTGACCATCTCGCCCGCGTCCTCCAGGGAGAGGTTGCTGAAGAGGACCTGGAACTCGGGTTTGCTGTTCCAGTAAATAAGGGAGCCGAAAAAGATAAGGGACCCGAGCAGCACGGCTCCGATCAGGAGGTTGCGCTTCCTGGCGGGGGAATGGACGAGCTGGGATACTTGATCGAGAACGGGGTTGGCCATCTTTTCAACGCTTCCGGGTTAGATTTGCATCCTCATGATTTCTTCATAGGCGGCCATCATTTTGTTCCGCACCTGGACCATCAGGCGGAAAGAAATGTTCGCTTGCTCCATGGCTACCATGGCCTGATGAACGTCCATCTTTCCGGTGATCATCTCCTGCACGCTGTGGTTGGCTTCTTTGGCGAGCCCGTCCACTTCCTCGATGGACCGCTTCAGGACCTTCTGGAAGTCGGTCAGGATGTTCTGGGCCTCCGCTCGTTCGGAGTCCATTTTCTCACCGGGGAGAGAAGAGATCCTTTGGATCTGCAGATCATTCATCCTGTCACCCTCCTCCGTTTATCGATTGCCGATCTCCAGGGCCTTGACGGTCATCGTCTTGGCGGCATTGAAAGCGGCCACATTGGCCTCAAAGACTCGGGAAGCGGCGAGCAGAGCCACCATTTCTTCCATGAGGTTCACGTTGGGCAGGAGAACCAGTCCGGTCTCATCCGCATCGGGATGGGAAGGGTCGAAAATCGTTTTCAGGCCTTCGGGATCCTGCACCACCTCCAGGACTTTGACTCCCATGGCTTCCGGCCCCATCCTGCGGGTCAGAAGCTCGGAAAAAGGGGAATCCGAGGGGACGGGCGCGGGAGTCAGGACCGCTCTCTTGCGCAGATAGGGTCCGCCTTCCTCCGTCCGGGTGGTGTGGGCGTTGGCCATGTTCTCGGAGATCACGGTGATGACCGTCCGTTGGGACTGGAGGCCGCTGGCGCTGATTTGCAGGGAATGGAACAGGTTCATGGTCTACCTCGTCTCGGTCACCGAAACTTTCAGGGCTTCGAACTTCTTGATCAGCGATTGAATGCCGGCCTGGAACATGAGGTTGTTTTCCGCCAGCTTGGCCATCTGCTGATCGATATCCACCCCGGGGGCCGGAGCCATTTCGATGAACTGGGAAAAATCCGTCCTCTCTTCCTCCAGGGTGGGCAGATGGCGCGGATGGGTTCTCTTCAGCGGAAGAACCGACGGGCCCTCCAGGGAATGCTCAAAGACCTTCTGGAAGGGCAGGTCCTTGGAAACATAGTCCGGGGTCTCCACATTGGCGATGTTACCGGAAACCACCTGGTGGCGAGCGGCCCGGATGTCCAAGGACCGCTGGACCAGGCCCATGGTCTTGTCAAACAGCTTTTTCCCGATCTCAAACTGGTTCATGGTAAGGCTCAGTTAGCAATATCCGTGCCAAAAGGTTTTCGGAAATCAGGAACGCCCTTCCGCAGGCAGACCTCTCCTGTATTCATTGAGCTTATTCCTCAGCGTGCGGATGCTGATGCCCAGCATTTTGGCCGCATGGGTCCGGTTTCCCTGCGTTTTTTCCAAGGCCCGGGATATTAATCTCTCCTCCATATCCCTCAGACACAGGGAGGAGAACTCCGTTCCTCCACCCTCCGGCTCTTTGGCTGAACCCGGAGCGGCGGAAAAATCGGCCACGTCCAGGGTGGGCTGGGAGGAAATCAGAACCGCCCGTTCCAGCGCGTTCTTCAATTCCCTCACGTTTCCCCGCCATTCCTGGGATTTGAGCCAGGCCATGGCCCCCTCGGAAAGGGAACGGAACGGCCTCTTGTTTTCCCCGGCAAACTTCTTGAGAAAATGATTCGTCAGGAGTTCGATGTCCCCCGGCCGCTCGCGCAGCGAGGGCAGGGCGATCTGGATGACCTGGAGCCGGTAATAGAGATCCTCCCGGAACTGGCCCTTTTTCACCCAAGCCTCCAGATCCCGATTGGTCGTGGCGATGACCCGGATATCGATGGGAATGGGACGACTCCCCCCGATGCGGTCCACCTCATTTTCCTGGAGGACCCGGAGAATCTTGGCCTGGAGGAAGGGGTTCATCTCACTGATCTCATCCAGGAGAAGGGTGCCCCGCTGGGCCAGCTCGAATTTTCCGATTTTTCGGGCGATGGCCCCGGTGAAGGCCCCTTTTTCATGGCCGAAGAGTTCACTTTCCAGCAGAGTTTCGGGCAGCGAGGCGCAGTTGACCGCCACGAAAGGCCCTTGATTTCTCTGGCTCTGTTCATGAATGTACCGGGCCAGAAGCTCCTTTCCCGTCCCGCTCTCTCCCTGGATCAAGACGGTGGCCTTGCTCTGGGCTACCTTCCCGCAAAGGTGAAGGATTTCTTTCACTCCCCGGTCCTGGGTGATGATGGGAATCGAGGAGCCGGGGGCCTGGCCTCCCGGGTCCGCGGTTTGATCCGGCGGTCTCCGGCGGAGGGCGTTTTCGATTCCTCCTTCCAGAACCTCCAGGGAGAAGGGTTTCAGGAGGTAGTCATAAGCCCCTTTCCTCATGGCCTCCACCGCGTTCTGGACGCTTCCATAGCCGGTCATGAGGATGACCGGGGTGGAAACCGAATGGTCCTTCATATGCTCCAGGAGCTGCAGCCCATCCATATCGGGAAGGCGGATGTCCGACACCACCAGGTCAAAGGCCTTCTGTTTGAAGAGCTTCAGCGCTTTCTCCGCGTTTTCCGCCAGCTCGAGGGAATAGCCGTTCTGCGAAAGGCCTTCCAGCAGCACTTTCCCCAATTCCGGCTCGTCTTCGACGATCAATATGGGTCTTCGGTTCATGAAGAAACTTGAGAAAGAATTTTTTCCGCTAAGAGCCAAGGGGACGAATCGCCCGTATAGAAAAGACATTTCAGCAAGACCTATGCCGCCGGGCGATAAAATAAAATTGATTTATTTCTGGTGGTTACGATATTTAAGGATGGCGAAAAAATGTCAAAAAATGATTAAACGTCACATTTTTGACATTTCTTTGACGATTGGAGTTATAGCTGAGACTCCTGCGAAACCTTTGGAATAAAGAGGAGGTCGTCATTCCGGGCAAGCGCAGCGCGACCCGGAATCCAGTATTTTCCAGCAATTATAGATTCCGGCTTTCGCCGGAATGACGGAGGAAGTGGCTTTTGCAAGAAGCTCAGAAAAAAGAAATTCGGCTAGGAGGCGAGGAATGATGATCAAGGGATTGCGAATTGCGGATCTTGGTTTGGGTCTTTTCCCATTCCGCAGTCCGCAATCCGAAATCCGCAATCGTATTAATTGTCCGGCCGCTGTAGGTTCTGGCGCTTGATCTTCTCGATGAGCGTGGTGCGGTTCAAATTCAGGAGACGGGCGGCTTTGTTCTTCACCCATCCCGTCTTGACCAGCGCCTGCAGAATCAGGTTCCGTTCAAACTCATTGACCGCTGTATCCAGCGAGATTCCTTCCTCGGGAATCTCCAGGACCTGCGCCGGCTCGGGTTCGGGCAGGAGGTGAAACTTCTCCGGCAGGTCCTGGGCGGCGATGAGGTCATGATCGACGAGAATGACCACCCGCTCAACGGTATTCTCCAGCTCCCGGACGTTGCCCGGCCAGTCATAGCGGACCAGGGCTTCCATGGCTTCGTCGCTGAATGCCCGGATTCTTTTCTTCTTGCTCCGGTTGAAATGCTCCAGGAAATGGTGAACCAGGAGCGGGATGTCGGACTTCCGTTCCCGGAGCGGGGGGATGCGGATGGGAATCACGTTCAACCGGTAGTACAGATCTTCCCGGAATTTCTTCTGGGCCACGGCCACTTTCAAGTCTTGATGGGTGGCGGCGATGATGCGGATGTCCGTCTTGATGGTCTTCACCGCTCCCACCCGCTCGAACTGCCGCTCCTGCAGCACCCGCAGCAATTTGCTCTGCAGGAGGGGGTTCATATCGCCGATTTCGTCCAGAAACACGGTGCCGCCGTTGGCCAGTTCGAACCGCCCGATGCGGGTGCGGATGGCGTTGGTGAAGGCCCCTTTCTCGTGCCCGAAGAGCTCGCTTTCCAGAAGCTCGCTCGGAATGGCGGCGCAGTTCACCGGGACAAAGGGCCGGTCCCTCCGGTAGCTGTTGTAGTGGATGGCCTTGGCGATGAGCTCTTTGCCCGTGCCGCTATCGCCCAGGATGAGAATGGTGCTGTCCGTGTCGGCCACCTTCTCCACGATCTCGAAGACCTTCTGTATCCGCTCATGATCGCCGATGATGTTTTCGAACCGGTATTTCTTCTTCAGCTGGTTCTTCAGGTTGAGGTTCTCCATCTTGAGGTTGCGGTAATCCAGGGCCCTCTTCAGGGACACCAGGATTTCATCCATCTTGACCGGTTTGGTCAGGTAATCAAAAGCCCCCGCCTTGATGGCCTCCACCGCATTCTTCACCGTTCCGTAGCCGGTCAGGATGATACAGATTGATTCCGGCGAGTGATTCAGGGCGAATTCCAGGACCTTCATTCCGTCGATGCTGGGCATCTTCATGTCGGTAAGGATCAAGTCATAGGCTTTCTTCTCGATCATCTCGATGCCGGTGGATCCATCGACCGAAGTGTCCACTTCATACCCTTCGGCCCTGAGGCATTCTGAAAAAAGGGTCAGGATTTCAGGTGAGTCATCGATGACCAGAATTTTTTCACCGCTCATCTTTTCTCCCTCGGTTGGAGTTTGCCTTTATTTTAGAACATGTCAAATTTCCTGTCAATTTTTATTTTGCTTTGGATTTGAATTATTCTGAAGACTTAGAATTGATTGCGGAGATCTTTTCTGAAAAATGGGGTGGAGGGGGGAAAGGAGAGGAGGAGACAATGTTCAAAAAATGGACATTCCCTTACCGACCGGATAGAGAGTAAAAAGGGAGAAAGGGGTTAAAAAGGATTAACGGGTTCGTCGATCGATGATGATGTTTCGCAACATCTCCCAGGATTTATCTTCTTTCTCTTTCTCTTCCTGCCGGGCCTTCTTTTCTTCCTCCGGGGTGGTGACGGAATAGTAGACTCGATCTTTTCCCCCGTCGTCGCGGGGAACCTCCTGCGAGCCCAAGCTCCCAGAAGGCTCAGGAAGGGCCTTCTCGGGTTCGGAATTCTTCGGCCCCTCCGGAGGGTCGGCGTGAGCCGGCGGAAGAAGATTCCCGCTCTCCGGGGAAAAGAGAGCAGAAGCGATTCCCAGGAAGGCCAGAAGCCAGATTTTTTTCAAATGCCCTCTCTCCCTGCGCCCTCACCCCGCGCTCGCTAACGGGTCCGGGGTTGAGGGGAAGGTCATTCAGTCCCCGCTTGGATGGATGGAGATTCCGGGGTATCGCCCCGGTGGAGAATCATTCCTTCCCGGGAAAAATCTTTTCAGATGTAATCTCCCCGGTTGAATTTCTCAATCTCCAGGGAAGAAAGGATTCCCGCCTCCGTCAGGATTTCCCGCAGCGGGTCCGAAGGGGACATTTTTTCAACCCACTGGTCCAGGCTTCTCATTTCCTCCGCCAGGGACTGAACCAAAGGATGGATTTCCCGCAGGGGGGTCCGGGGATTCTCCATCGCGCTCTGGTATTGCTCCAGCAGGTCCAAAGCCTTTTCCGCGGCCCGGGTTCCCTGAAGGCGGAGGGGAGAAGAATCCTCGGTTCCGTTCAGCCAATTCACGGGCAGGACCCCTTCGGGCAGGATTTCGGGCCCTCCCGCGGCTCCTCGCGGGGCGGCCGCGTTGGTTTCTTTCAGATTCGATTGGGCTTCCTGGAGTATTTTCTGAAAGTCAAACCCGCCCTCTTCTTCCTTTTTCCCTTTTTTCCCGGCAATCGCGGATAGGGCTCCACCCTGAATCTCCTTCACATCCATAGAATCATTCCTCCTGTAATATCCATCTGCTTTATAGGAATGCAAAATTAATGCCCCGGCCGGGGTGAATTTCCCTTCCCCGGGGCCGGGCCAAGCGCTATCCAAAAGAATTGAATTTTAAAGGGAAAAAACAGGGCGGATTATTTTTCATCGGCTACCTGGACGATGAGCGGGGGAGCCCCTCCGGGGAAGTTCGCCCTCCCCGCGATTGGACACTGGGCAATTTTTGCCGGGTGGGGGGGTTACTGGAACAGGAATTCATCAAAATAGATCTGTTTGATCATTCCGCCCACGGGTGTCTTCTGGGCTTTCGCCAGGATTTCCTTGCGGATCTCCTCCTTGGTTTGAGGGTTCTGCATGTCGGCCAGTTTTTTGTCCCCCAGAGTCAGGATCACCATGTCCGTAAGCCAGGGGATCTGTTGCTGCACCTCCTCGACCCACTCCATCCTGCCCAGTTCCAGGATGATGGTAGTCTTCAGATAATGCCGGCCGCTGGGCTCGTTTAAGTTCACCACCAGCGGACTCATCTTGATGATCGGGCCCAGCCACGAGGCCTTCGCAGTTCCCGCTTCGGCTTTCTTCTCACTGGCGATCCCCGGGGAGATGTCCCCGCCGGGAAGGGACATGACCCCGACCCATGCGGCCAGCCATAATAGACCCACCCTGGTCCGAAAAGTTCTTCCTTTTGTTGGAGCCTGAAAAATCCCGATCGATAGCTTCATGAAAATTTCCCTCTAGGCTGAAATTGAATAAGAAAAGTCCCTTCTCTCGGGCCTTCGCTCACGGAACGTTCAAAAATCCTTCCACCTTTTTCATGCGGCTTTCCAGGTCAATGATCACTTCTTCGAGGTCTTGCTCCTTCAATGCATACTGCTCCATGACCTCCTTATGGGCGTGGTAGGACAGCCCGTCGGCCCCTCCCCCGATTCCGGTCATCAGGGCCACCACATCGCAAAGATAGGCCAGAGACACCAGGTCCTGAAATTCCGGGGCCAGAAAGGGAGTGTGATGATAGCGGATTCCGGCAACGATATCCGGGGGAAACTTCCAGTTCTCCGCAATCTTTCCCCCCAGCTCCGCGTGGTCGATGCCCAGGGTCGCTTTCTCCGCCTCGAGAAAAGACAGGTTTTCCTCCTGAACCCGCCTCCGGATCTCTTCGAAATGCTCTCTTACAAATCCCGCGAGAACCACTTTTCCCACATCGTGCAGCAGAGCCGCGGTAAACTGGATGGGGGATTTTTTCTGGTTCAGCCGGTCGGCCAGGATCTGGGACAGAAGGGCGCAGGCTACCGAATGCCGCCAGAGCTCCCCGTTCTGCAATTGATATCCCTGGCAGGCCTGGAAGAAGAGAAAGGAGGTTCCCCGGGTGAGAATGATTTCCACCAGGTTGTTGAACCCGATCCGCACCAGGGCTTCCGCCAGGGAGTGGACCGGCCGGCGCAGGGAAAAATAGGCGGAGTTGCACACCATCAGCACGTTGGCGGTTACCGACTGGTCATACTGGATCACTTCCACCACGTCCCGGGCGGATGTTTTGGGGTCTTCCACGAGCTGCAACACCCGCTGGATCACTGCCGGAAAAGGGGGCAGTTGCGTCACCGACTGCAGAACCACTTCCACGAGATTCATAATTCCCTCTCCCCGTCCCCCGAAGACTTCACCCAAACTCTACCCGACACCACCTCCAGGCGAACCGTGCGGTTAACCTGGCCCCCCACCATTTCTGCCTGAATGAGGACGTTGTTCGCCCCGAGGATCTTCCTCAGGGCCATGTAGTTCCGTTTTCCAATGTTGAAATACCCCGAATCATCCAGCAGCTGGGCTCCTCCGGCCATCTTGACCTGCATCCTTCGCTTATCGCCCCCCAGCTGATAGACCTCCTGGAAAAAAAGAGGAATCCCCGTGTCGGCAAACATGAAGGGGTTGCTCTGGGCCTTCTCGGGGTTGGTGGAGGATTCGGGAAGCATGTAGTGAAGAAGTCCTCCCACCCGGCTCACCGGGTCATAGACCGTCAGGCCGATGCAGGACCCCAGGGCGTAGGTCACAATCGTGACCTTCGGATCATTGGAAACCTGCATGCCACCCATCCCGACGATCAGGTTCATTTCTCTTTGCGGTATACAGCCGGCTTAACATATCGAAACGAATGTTGGATTCCGGCCAGGCTCTCGGAATGCCCGATCAAGAGCGCCCCTCCCGGGGTCAGGTTGTGGTAAAGCCGCGTCAGCAGATCCGCCTGGGTGGGTTTGTCGAAATAGATCATTACATTCCGGCAAAAAATGCAATCCAGGGGCTCGGCAAAGGAAAAAGCTTCCATCAGATTGAGACGTTCGAAGGAGATATATTTCTTCAACGAGTCTTTTACCCTCACATACCCTTCCCAATCATTTTCGCCTTTTAAAAAATATTTTTTCCAAAGAGGAGAAGAAAGGGAGCGGATTCTTTCCTGGGGGTAAATCCCCGCCGCGGCCATCTTCAGCACCTTGCTGGAAAGGTCGGTGGCGATGATCCGAAGGTCCCAGGTTTCCGGATGGTCCAGGTTCTCCATCAAGGCAATGGCCAGGGAATAGGGTTCTTCGCCCGAAGAACAACCTGCGCTCCAGAACCGGAGTTTTCTTTGGCGGCATCCCCTGTGGGCGGCCATCTCGGGAAGGAACTCGGCCTTCAGGTAATCGAAGTGCTGCGGCTCCCGGAAAAAGCCGGTGAAGTTGGTCGAGACCGCGTCCAGCAGCCGGACCAGTTCCTCCCCGGAGGA
>Ga0315281_10006031_pt1 | contig 17269 bp, 10 predicted proteins | sample YL17G07_0_MG_FD_204540 | JGI IMG/M metagenome (GOLD analysis project Ga0315281, IMG submission 204540) | Sediment microbial communities from Yellowstone Lake, YNP, Wyoming, USA - YL17G07_0 | ecosystem: Environmental > Aquatic > Freshwater > Lake > Sediment | place: USA: Wyoming | collected...
CGCTCTTCATCCGGCCGCTCTTCTGCGAGGGCAAGGGCCCCTTCCGCTGGGCCGCGCTCTCGGGCGACCCGGACGACATCGCGCGCACCGACCGGGCCATCCTCGAGCTGTTCCCCGAGGATGCCTCACTGCGCCGCTGGATCACGATGGCCGAGGAGCGCGTCGCCTTCCAGGGTCTGCCGGCGCGCATTTGCTGGCTTGGCTACGGGGAGCGGTCGCGGGCGGGACTGGAGTTCAACCGGCTCGTCGCCAACGGGGAGCTCAAGGCGCCCATCGTCATCGGGCGCGATCATCTCGACGCCGGCTCGGTCGCGTCACCCAATCGCGAGACCGAGGGCATGCGCGACGGCTCCGACGCGATCGCCGACTGGCCGCTCCTCAACGCCCTCGTCAACACCGCCGCGGGCGCCACCTGGGTGAGCATCCATCATGGGGGTGGCACGGGCATCGGTTACTCACAGCACGCGGGCATGGTCGTCGTCGCCGACGGCACGGAGCTGGCGGCGCGGAAGCTGGAGCGCGTGCTCACCACCGACCCGGGCATGGGCGTCATCCGTCACGCCGACGCCGGCTACGAGCGGGCAATCGAGGTCGCCCACGAGCGCGGTGTGCGCATCCCGATGCTCGACGCGGAGGGCTGAGGCCGCTCTTCGCCCTCGCCGCGCCGCGTGCCGCGAACCCCGCGGTGATCGCCGCTTGCTGATGGCTGAGCGGCCATCACCCGGGGGGACGCGCCCGGAACCCAAGGCCGTGGCCCCGCCCCGGGAAGCGGGTCAGGACGACCCGGCGTCCGCGGCGTCCAGGATGGTGGTCGAGAGCAGGGGCGAGAGCGCGGCCACGACGTCGGCGGTCATGCTCGCCGGCCCGAAGGTCGTGCAGGCGTCCGCCAGCGCGGCCAATGCGGCAGCAGTGCCCGCCCCATGCTGTGCTGGAGCGCCCGCGAACCGCAACGTGTCACGTGCCAGCAACAACTCCACGACGAGGATCTCCTCGAGCGCGTCGAACGCCTCGGCCGTGCGCTGCACGGTGATGGTGGCCGCCGTGGCGTGATCCTCCTGGCCGAGATCGAGCGGCGCGATGTCGAGCGTGGCCGGCCCTGCCAGCCCGCGCAGCTCGGCGTATCGCGCGCCGGCCGCATACCGCGGCATGACCCCCGAGCCCGGCTGGGCGATCAGCTCGATGACGTCGGCCATGGACGAACCTCCGGCGCTGAAGAGCCGTGTCCAGAGATGGTTCATCCGCCGGTCGCTGAGTTGGCCAACGTGCGCGATCGCCGGGCGCAGAGAATCGAAGGCGAGGGCCAGGAGCATCGGATGGAAGTTGCCGTTGCTGATCATGCGCCGCTCTTCGACGACCACCAGCGGGTTGTCGTCCATGGCCGCCAGTTCGCCCTCGACCGCGCTCCGCGCGAACGCCAGCATCTCGCGGTAGGCGCCATGGACCTGGGGCACCACCCGGAAGGAGAGGGGATCCTGCACGGACACGGCGGCGCCCGGTTCGAGGATCGAGCCGCCGCTCAGCAACGCGCGCATGTGGGCCGCGGCGGCGATCTGACCCGCTATCGGCTTGGCCGCTGCGACGGCGGGTTCGAGGATGGACGGATTGCCGCTGACGGCCTCGAGAGACAGCGCGGCCACCAGATCTGCCGCCCCCGCCAGGCGCAAGGCCCGCTCGACGACCAGGGCGCCGTGGCCGATGCTCACGCCGTTGGCCGAGACGATGGCCAGGCCTTCCTTCGGCTCGAGCACGAGCGGGGGGATGCCGGCGCGACGCATCGCCTCGGCTCCGCTGAGCCGCTTGCCCCCGTACTCGGCAGCCCCGAAGCCGATCGCCACCTGGGCGATGGCGCCCATATGCATGAGGTCTGACGCACCGACGGACCCCGTTGCGGGCACGATCGGATGGACGCCGGCATTGAGCATCGCCGCCAGCGTGCGCGCCAGCGCGACCGTGACCCCCGCCCCGCCCCGTGCCACGCCGGCCAATCGCGTGGCCATCGCCGCCCGGACGATGTCCACGGGCAGCGGTGCGCCGAGGCCGCCATCGTGCATGCGCACGATCAGCTCCTGGTAGCGCCGCAGCTCGTCGGGCGGCAGCCGTTCGTCGCGCGCGTGGCCGAGGCCGGTGTTCAGACCGTAGACCGGTTCCGGCCGGGCCAGATACTCCTCGACGACCGACCGGCCGGCGGTGATGCGCGCTTCGGCCGCCGCGCTCAGCTCGACGCGCGCGCCGCGCGCGATGGCTCCGATCTCGGCGATGCCTAGCGGCGCCTCGCCGATGGTGACTATCGGTACGGCAGAGTTTCGCGCGGTCGAGCTGCTCACATCCCGAACTCTGGCCGCTGGAGCGGTGGTCCGTCAAGCACCGATTGACCGGGCCGCGGCCGCTCTTGTACCATCGGCACGAAATCCCGACTGGGCCGCTCAGGATTACCGCGTCCCCGCGGCGGCTGTCCTCCGACGCTGGAGACTACCTGTGCTCGAGCCCGGCTTCGCGGTCACCGGCCTGCTCACCGGTCTGCGCGAAGGTGTCGAGGCCGCGTTGATCGTGGCCATCATCCTCTCGTACCTCGTGCGCACCGGCAACGGCCGGCACGCTGGCCGGATCGCGTTGGGCGTGCTGGCCGCGGTTCTCGGGAGCGCCGTGGTCGGGACGGCGATCTGGCTCAGCGTCGGCGGGTTGTCGTCGCCCTACGAGCAGGTCTTCGAGGGTCTGGCCATGCTGCTGGCGGCCGCGGTCGTGACCTGGATGCTCTTCTGGATGCGCCGCCAGGCAGCATCCGTGCGGGGTGACCTGCAGTTCCGCGTCGATCGCGCACTGAGCGAGGGGGGTGCCTGGGCGTTGGCTGCCCTCGCCTTCACCGCGGTCGTGCGCGAGGGCATCGAGACCTCCATCTTCTTGGTCGGCCTGACCACCTCCGCAGGCACTTCCGTTGGCGCCGGCTCCGGCGGCGAGTTCGGCGCCGGAGCCGGTAGCGTCCTCGTCGGCGCGCTGGTCGGCCTGCTCATCGCCATCGGCCTTGGCTACGGCTTCTACCGGGGCGCTCGGCTGATCGACCTGCGCCGCTTCTTCCGCTGGACCGGCGTTGCCCTTGTCTTCATCGCCGCGGGACTCCTCTCTCGCGCGGTCCACGAATTCGTCGAGATCGGGGTCATCGGCCTCGGCAACGGCGTGGCCTTCGACGTCAGCGCCTTGCTGCCCCACGAGACGGGCATCGGCCAGTTCCTGCGCGCGATCCTCGGTTACACCTCGCAGCCTGAGTGGGTCACGCTGCTGAGCTGGACCGGCTACGTCGCCGGCGTGCTCTGGCTCTACCTGCGGCCGATGCGCCCGCGTTCATCCCCACCCGCCGAGGCGCCTCAGCCCGTGAGCGACTGACCCGGCCGGTACACTGCCGCCGTGTCCAAGCTCGTGGAGTGCGTGCCCAATTTCAGCGAGGGCCGCCGGGTCGAAGTCGTCGATGCCATCGCCGCCGCCGTGTCGGCGGTGCCGAACGCCCAGCTCCTCGACCGCACCTCTGACGTGGACCATAACCGCAGCGTGCTGACGGTGGCCGGCCCGCCGGACGCGGTCGTCGAGGCCATGGAGGACGCCGTCGCGGTGGCCATTCGCCTCATCGACCTGCGCCACCACGAGGGCCAGCACCCGCGCATCGGGGCCGTCGACGTGGTCCCCTTCGTGCCCCTCGGCGATACCACCATGGACGAGTGTGTGAGGTTGGCGCGCCGCTTCGGGGCACGTATCGCGGCTCGTTTCGACCTCCCTGTCTACCTCTACGCCCAGGCCGCAACGCGGGCCGATCGCGTCGCGCTGGCGGACGTCCGGCGCCCTCAGTTCGAGGGCCTCATCGAGCAGATCGGGAATCACGATCAGGAACCGGACTTCGGGCCGTCACGCGTGCATCCGAGCGCCGGCGCCGTCGCCGTCGGCGCCCGACCCTTCCTCATCGCCTACAACATCAACCTCGCCTCGACCGACCTGGAGATGGCCAAACGTCTGGCGCGCCGCGTCCGCGCCAGTTCTGGCGGGCTGCCCCGGGTCCAGGCCCTGGGTCTCTATCTCGATGAGCTGTCCTGTGCGCAGGTATCGATGAACCTGCTGGACTTCACGGTCACGCCGCTGTGGGTGGTCTGGGAAGCCGTGCGCGCGCTGGCCGCCGACGAGGGCGTGGAGTTACGCGAATCCGAATTGATCGGGCTGGCACCCCTGGCGGCTCTGACCGCGGTTGCCGACCACATCGACACGCCGACGGAGGCGCCCGTCGAGGAGCGTCTCGCGGCGGCGGCGGCATGGCTGCATGTCCGCGACTTCGAGCCGACCATGGCCCTCGAACTGCGGCTTGCAGCGGCGACGGCCCTCGGCACCACGCCGTGACGGACCGCGGGCTGCTAGTCCGCGGCGCGGCCGAGGTGGCGACACTCGCCGGCGGCCTGCGACGCGGCGCCGGCCAGGCCGATGTCGCGGCTCTGTCAGGCGCGGTCCATCCGGTCGTGGCCTGCTGGGACGGGCTCATCCTCGCCGTTGGGCCGGAGGCGGAGGTCCGTGCCCGGCTCGCCGGGGAGGGGCTCGACGAGGCCCGATTCGACGTCCTCGATGCTCGGGGGGGCACGGTCACGCCCGGCCTGGTGGACCCGCACACGCACCTCCTCTTCGCGGGCACGCGCGAGGGCGAGTGGCAGTTGCGCCAGGCGGGCGCCGGCTATCTCGACATCCTGGCGGCCGGCGGCGGCATCCTCTCCACGGTGGCCCGGACGCGCGCGGCGTCAGCGGACGAACTGCTCCGCCATGGACGTCGCTGGCTCGGCGAGATGCTGGCCCACGGCGTCACCACCATCGAGGCCAAGTCCGGCTACGGGCTCGACACGCCCAGCGAGCTGCGCCTGCTCGAGGTCGCCGGCCGCCTCGCCGCCGAGGGTCCCCTGGAGATCGTGCCCACCTTCCTCGGTGCGCATGCCGTGCCGCGCGAGGATCGCGACTCCGCAGACGGTACCGAGCGCTACGTGCGTCGGGTCATCGACGAACAGATCCCGGCCGTCGCTGCCCAGGGCATCGCCCGTTTCTGCGACGTCTTCTGCGAGCGTGGCGTGTTCAGCGCCGATCAGTCGCGGCGCATCCTCCGCGAGGGCATCGCCGCCGGCCTCGCGCCGCGCCTGCACGCGGATGAGCTGGCCCCGTCCGGAGGGGCGGAGTTGGCGGCGGAGCTCGGTGCCGCCTCCGCCGACCACCTCGCCGCCCCCTCGCCGGAGGGCATCGCGGCGCTGGCCCGGGCCGCCGAAGCCGGGCGCGCGGTCGTAGCCACCCTGCTGCCCGCGACCGGGCTGGTGCTCATGAAGGAGCACGAGGCGCCGGCCCGGACCTTCGTGGAGCGTGGCGTGCCGGTGGCCCTCGGCACGGACTTCAACCCGGGAACGTCCCCTACCCCGAACCTCCAGCTCGTCCTTTCGCTGGCCGTGCTGCGCCTGAAGATGACCGCCTCGGAGGCGCTGGCAGCGGTGACCATCAACGCGGCCCATGCCATCGGCCTTGGTGCCACGCACGGTGCCCTCGAGGCGGGCCGCGTCGCCGACCTCGTCATCTGGGACGTGCCCTCCCACGCGCTGCTGCCCTACTGGCTGGGCGCGGACCTCGTGCGAAACGTCGTCAAGCGCGGGTCGGTCATCCTGAGCCGGACCTAGCGGGGTTGTAGCCGCCTAGCTCAGGCCTTGCTCCTGGACTCGAGCAGGATGAGCGTCAGTTCGGGGGGTACCGACGAGACGGTCACGGTCAGCTTCGGCTGTCGTTCGGGCGCCTGCTTGACGCCCATCTCGTGGAGGAATTTGGCCATCTCCGCCTCGCCCGCCGGCTCGTCTTCGCCGACCGGGATGGGCACCACCAGGTTGGCGTCGAGCTGCGCCACCAGCTCCGCAGCGCGGACGGCCGAAAGATGGCCGCCCACGGGCACGATGAGCACCTCGACGGGGCCGATCTCGCCGATCATGCCCTCCGTCAGCGCGTGCCCGACGTCACCGAGGTGGACGGTGTGGAGGCCATCCAGCTCGAACACGAAGATGACGTTCTCGCCGTTCAGGGCGCCCTTCTGCTCGTCGCGAAAGGTGCGCACCCCACTGACCAGGACCTGGTGGACCTCGTATTCGCCCGGGCGATCGAGTTGGAAGGATGCTTCCAGGCTGGTCGGCCGGACCACCCCTGCGGGCGTCGGGGCCCGTCCCTTCGCCTTCAGCGGCAGGGGCCTGGGGTCGGCATGGCTGTAGGTCACGATATCGGCGGTCAGCCCACGCCCGGTGGGCCCGACGATGGAGCGATAGGCATCGGCGGCGACGACGCCCTCTTTGCCGCGCAGGCGGATGCAGCCGCCGCCGTACCAGGTGATCTCCATCGCCGGCGATTCTGCCAGAGAAAAGGGAACGGGGGACGCCAGCCCAATCGGCGTCCCCCGTCCGGAGGGAGGGAGAGGGAACAGAGATGTCGATGTCTCAGTTCACCCAACGACAAGGCTAGCCGCCGCGCGTGAAGGCCCGATGCCCCGGACGGTGAAGAAACGGACACCTTTCGCCGAACCTTTCAGGCCGGGCTGCCAGAATGGGCACTCGATGCCTCTCGCGCGCGCCCTGGTGCTCGGCCTCACGGTCGTCTTCGGCGCGCTCGGCTGCACGGGGCAGCCGCTGAGCCCCTCGCCTTCGCCGAACCCCAGCCCCAGCCCGAGCCTTGCCTCGTCGCCGATCCCTTCGCCCGTGTCGTCTCAGGCCCCGTCGCCCAGCCTCTCGGTCGAGGCCCAGATCCTGGCCGTGGAGGGCGGCGTCCCCGCGCTGCGTGGCCTCGAGTCGCTGGCCGGAGTGCCGAACCGGATCCTGGATGAGGCCGGCCTGCGCGCCGAGCTGGTCCGCGTCGTCGATGCCTCGATGACCCCCCAGCAGTTCGCCGCCGCATCGCGCTTCGGCCAGCGCCTTGGTCTGCTGCCTGCGGGCCTCGATCTGCGCCAGGTCCAGCTCGACCTGCTCGGCGAGCAGGTGCTCGGCTTCTATGACGATGACACTCGGGTGATGACGCTCGTCCAGCGCGGCGCCGCCTTCGGGCCGCTCGAGAAGGCGACCCTCGCGCACGAGTACACCCATGCGCTGCAGGACCAGCACTTCGATCTCGACAGCCTGCGCCTCGACGATCTCTCCAACGGCGACCGCGCGCAGGCGCGCCTGGCCCTCGTCGAGGGCGACGCGACACTGCTGACGACCAGGTGGGCCGGGCGGAACCTCACCCCCGCCGAGCTGCTGACGCTGACGCTTGAAGGGCTCGATCCCGCCCAGCAGGCGGTGCTGGCGTCACTGCCCCCGATCCTGCGCCGCCAGCTCGTCTTCCCCTACGTCGACGGCCTGACCTTCGTGAGCGGCCTGCAGACGGAAGGTGGCTGGCCGGCCGTGGATGCCGCCTATGTCCGCCCGCCGGATTCGACCGAGCAGATCCTGCACCCGGCGAAGTACGCGGACCGCGAACAGCCAGTCGCCGTGGCCGCGCCCGACGAGTCGGGCCGGTTGGGCAGTGGCTGGTCGCAGAGCCTCTCGGACACCCTCGGCGAGCTGACCATCGACGTCTGGCTGGCGTCCAGTGCCGGACCCGCGGGTGCGGCCGATGCGGCCGCCGGCTGGGGCGGCGATCGCGTGGCCATGTACGAGGGCCCCGGCGGTGCGTGGCTGATCGCCTGGTTCACGGCCTGGGACAGCCCCGCCGATGCGATGCAGTTCAACGCGGCCGCAACCGCGGCCGTAGCCCCCGACGTTGCCTGGGTACTCGGCGCGGCTGGGTCATCGACGGTCTCGGTCGTCCTCGCCAGCGACCCCGCGCTCCTGGAGAGGCTCTTCCCGGCCCCCTAGCGAGGATCACTCAGTCGCGGCGCGGCGCGATCGCGTGTCGCCGAGCCCGCAGGTCGACCAGCCACAGCGCGGCAAGCGGACCGGACGGAGTGGCCAGCCAGCGGCGGGCATCCGCGGCCCGATCCGGGAATGCCGCGCCGAAAGTCGCCGCGTGGCGGGCGACCAGCGAGCGGTTCGCGGTCGCGCCATCGACGAACACCAGGACGCCGATCGCGCTTGCCTGCCAGCCATGCTCGTCGGCCACGAGGCGCGGCACCACGCGGCGCTTCCGATGCAGCGTTGCCACGAGGTCTTGCAGATCCGTGAGTCGGCTCTTGACTTCCACGAGCAGCAATGCCTTGTGCTCGGGATGCCACGTCAGGATGTCCACGGACCCTCGATCTCCGAAGTGGTTGAAGGTGTACTCGGGGATGACCTGCCAGCCGTGCTGTTTCAGCAGCGTCACGCAGCGCTCCACCAGCGCGGCATGTTCCGCATCCCGCAGGCGTGCCAGCTCTCCACCACGCCAGCGGGCCTCGAAGACGATCTCCATCTCCAGCGCCCGCGCGATCCGCCGGATCGTGTCCACTCGCAGGTGCGCCAGCTGGCCGCGCTCAAAGCGGGACACGCTTGCCTGCGAGACGCCGGCCGAGGGAGCCAGGTCCCGCTGCCGCCAGCGCCTGCGCCTCCGCACCGCGCGGGCGAGGTTGCCGATCCTCACGTCATCCATGCCGCGAGTGTGGGTTGCGGTACTTACGGGTCGCTTCCCGCGAAGTTGCCGCGCGCTATTCAGCCTTGGACTGAGCCGCGAGCATCCGGGGCGCATCAGGCGCGATCCACCACGTGTGATGGCGCCGATGAATGCCGCGTGGCAGGAAACGTGGTCGCGCGTTCCCGTCGGGGCAACGCGCCCGCGCGCGAGTCCGACGCTGAATGAGGCGTGGCGACGACGGCCGCCCCCGCTCCCGCGCCCCCGCTGCCGCGCCCCCGCTGCCGCGCCCCCGCTGCCGCGCCCCCGTCGGCCGCCGCCGTTACATCGACTCTGGCGCCGAGATGCCCATCAGGCCGAGCGTGGCCGCCAGCGCGAGGCGGCAGGCGTCGACGAGCGCGAGCCGCGCTGCGGAGGTCGCCGGGTCGGCCGGATCGACCACGCGGCGATCGCGGTAGTAGGCATGGAAGGTGGTCGCCAGCTCGGTCGCATACGCGGTCAGGCCCTGTGTCTCCTCGGCCGCGGCGGCATCCTCGACCACCTCGGGCAGGCGCAGCACCTGCGCCGCGAGGCCCAGCGCGACAGGGTCGCCGCCGAGCGTCCCGGTGACCGAGGAGGCCGGCGCCAGCCCGACATCGGCGGCCTTGCGCAGGATCGAGGCGATGCGGGCGTGGGCGTACTGGACGTAGTAGACGGGGTTCTCGGCCGATTGCTTCTTGGCCAGCTCGATGTCGAAATCGATGCCCACCGTGTGACCACGCGCCGCGAAGAACCAACGCGCCGCATCGACGCCGATCTCGGCGAGCAGCTCGTCGAGCGTGATGAACTCGCCGGCCCGCTTCGACATCGAGATCTCCACGCCGTCGCGCACGAAGCGAACCCACGCCATCAGCATCATCTGCACCGCTTCGGGGTCATAGCCCATGGCCCCGGCGGCGTTGCGAACCCGGGCTACGGTTCCGTGGTGGTCGGCACCCCAGATGTAGATGAGCTGGTCAAAGCCGCGACTGAACTTCTCGGTCACGTAACCGATGTCGGCCGCGAAATAGGTGAACTCGCCGTCCGACTTGCGGATGACGCGATCCTTGTCGTCGCCAAAGGCGGTCGAGCGGAACCACACGGCACCGTCCTGCTCGTAGACGTGCCCACCTTCGCGCAGCCGGGCGATGGCCCGCTCGACCCAACCCTCGGCATAGAGCGAGCCATCGGTCTTCCAGACGTCGAAGTGGACGCCGAGGCGGACGAGGCTCGCCTCGATGCCGGTGCGCACACGCTCGGACGCCCAGGTGCCAACGATGCGCGGCGCGTCGGCGCCGGCGCCCGAATCGAGCGCTCGGGCCCGGACGTCGTCGGGCAGCTCGGCGGCGAGATCGGCCACGTAGGCGCCGCGATAGGCTTCCTCGGGCAGCGGCCGCCCCGTCGCCAGCGCCAGCACGGAGGCGCCAAGCATGCGCACCTGCGCCCCGAAATCGTTGAAGTAGTACTCGCGTATGACGTGGTGGCCGGCCCCTTCGAGCACTCGGCAGAGCAGGTCGCCCACGAACGCCCCACGGGCGTTGCCGATGTGCAGCGGCCCCGTCGGGTTGGCCGAGACGAACTCCACGTTGATCTGCCTCGGGGCATCGGTGCGCAGGCGTCCGAACGCGGGCCCCCCGATACGCGCCGCGTCCAGCGCCGTCTCCACGGCGCGCGCCGCCAGCCGCAGGTTCAGGAAGCCGGGCGGCGCGACCTCGACCGCGGCCAGCAGTCCGCCGTCGGGCGCAGACCCGTCAAGGCCGCGCAGCGCGCCAGCCAGCGTCTCCGCGATGGCCATCGGCGGCCGGCGCAGGGGACGGGCCAGCTTGAGTGCCAGATTGGTGGAAAAGTCGCCGTGCTCGGGGTTGGCCGGCCGCGCGATCTCGACCATCGGCGATGGCTGCTCCTCGCCGACTGCGGTCAGCGCGCCGGCATCCACGGCCTCTCGCCAGGCCCGCTCCACGAGGATGCGGACCGCGCTGCGCAGCGGTTCAGCGACGGTCTTGGTCACCGGTCAAGCGTAGCGGACCCGCGCCGTCAGCCAGGCCCGCCCAGCGAGCGCAGCCGAGCGATGCGATCCTGTTCGTGCGCGGCGAGCCACGGATCGGTCGCCAGCAGCTCCGCGGCATGAGCGAGATACCACCGCGCCTCTGCGGCCCGCCCTAGCGCCAGCAGGCACTCGCCGATCTCCTCCGCGCCGTAGCCCTCATCGCGGTCGCCCCCCGCGGCCGCCTCAGCCGCGACGCGTTCCTGGATGGCCAACGCCTCCCCGGCGCGGCCCAACAAGCGGAGCGCCTTGGCCACGCTCCACTCGGCGACGCGGATCTCCTTCCCGTCGCCGCGTTCCCGGCGTGCCGCCAGCGCCGTTTCGAAGGCTTCCAGCGCGCCGGCATGATCGCCGCGCTCGACCCGCGTCCAGCCCACGTTGTTCCAGAGGCTGGCTCGCCAGCGACGGGCGCCGGGCTGCGGCGACGACCCAGCGAGCGTCAGCGCGCGTTCGTGCCAGGCGTCCGAGCCGGGCGCGGCGTCGACAAGCGCAAGCATGTGCGCGGCATCCACCGCCAGCCCGTCCTCGTGCAAGGTGGACGCCAGCTGCCACGCCTCGGCGAACGGTTCGACGGAGGCCGCGGCGTCACCAGCTGAGCGGAGCAGTCGGCCCCGCTCGAGGCGCGAGCGCACGCGGATCCTTCCGCCTGGCGAGTCCGTGGCGTCGACGGCATCGAGGATGGCGTGCCCCTCGGCGAAATGACCCTGTAGCCCCATGGCACGAGCCAGCTGGGTCCGCGCTTCGGCGGTGGAGGCGGCGTCGCCGGCCGCGCTGCCAGCCTCGCCGGCGGCCCGAAACCTGGCCTCCGAGGCGGCCGGATCGTCGAAGTCCCAGAGTTCATCGAGTTCGGCGATGACGCGTTCCCTCCCTTCGGCCCTGTCGGCCCAGGAATTGCCCGATCATCCTAGGCGAAGCCCCGTAACATCGAGGGTCGGCGCGCGTCTCAGAGCTGACGATCCAGGTCCTGTCGCGATCGAGGTGGTTCCCGATGAGCGGTCTGCTCGAAGGTTCCGCGGGTCAGGCGCCGGCCAAACGAGGCGGTCTGGCCACGCTGGTCGTGCTGGGCGTGGTCGTCGTCGTCGTAACCAGCGCGGTCATCGGTCTGGGGCCGCAGGGCGTCGTCGCACCCAGCGCGACCCCCGCCATTCCCGAGTCGACGCCCGCCCCCGCCGCCGAGGCGTGGGCGGCCCTCGGCGAGTTGCCGCCGCTCCAGCCGCTGGCCACCCTGACGCCCGCCACCAGCGACGCTGCTGGTGTCGCCGCCGACACCGCCTTCACGCTGGCCAGCCTGGGCGCTGCGTCGGGGCAGGTTCTTGCCGCGGGGCTGTCCGTCGAACCGGCCGTGGCCCTCCGTGTCGCCCCCGGCGCCGGCCCGGACAGCGCCCTCGTGACCCCCGCCGTCCCGCTCGAGCCGGGCCATCGCTACCGCTTCCGCCTGCTTTCCCCCGACGGCGCGCTCGCCGGCCAGTGGGCCTTCCAGGTGAAGGCGCCGCTCCACATCGTCACGGCACTACCCGGCGACCGGAGCACCAATGTCCCGCTCGATACCGGCATCGAGCTGACCTTCGACCAGGACGGCGTGACCGACGCGGCGGCCCATTTCGCGATCGAGCCCGCCGTCAAGGGCCGCTTCGAGACGCACGGCCGCACGCTCGTCTTCGTGCCCACGAAGCTGGAGCCTGCGACGCTCTACACGGTGACGCTGAGCGCTGGTATCGGCATGGCCGGCTCGGACGCGCGCCTCGAGCAGGACGTGCGGGTCCGCTTCGAGACGCTCATCGGCCAGACGCCCGGGGAGGAGCCCTTCGCCGTGTTGGCCCGGCCGTTCACCGAGGCCTCGCCCGACGAACGGGCGGTCATCGCCGTGCACGTCGATCAGCCCGAGCAAGGCGACGCGGCCGTTCCGCCGCCGCCCGTGACGCAGCTGCCGGTCGAAGTCTATGGACTGCCCGGCGCCGCAGCGGCGTTGGCGGCCACGCAGATCATCCTCGATGCACCCGACTGGGCTCGGACCACCGTGGGCCTCGTGCCCACCGCCGGGCTCGCCCGGGTCATGGCCTTCGATGCGCCGCTCCAGTTCGTCGACGATGGCACACAGGTCATCCAGCTGTCCGCGGCACTGCCCATCGGCGCGTATCTCGTGGTCATCCCGCGCAAGGGTCGGGATCTACAGGGCCTCCTGCAGGTCACGCGGCTGGCCAGCTACACACTGGTCTCCTCGACGCGTTCGCTCGTCTGGACGAACCGGATCGGCGGCGGTGCGCTGGCCGATGTCAGGGTGGCCGTCGCCGGTGGTCCCGTATTGGGCACGACGGACGCGCGCGGGCTGCTGGTCGTCGACACGCCCCCCATGCCGGGCGGCAGCAGTGGCGCACCGGTCCTGCTGACGCTGACGGCACCGGACGGCGAGCGGGTCCTGGCCCCGGTCGGCCTCTGTTGCAGCAGCGACCCGCCGACACGGAGTTGGTGGACGGCGCTTTCGACCGACCGCATCCTGTATCGGCAGAACGACACCATCAACCTGTGGGGCTACCTGCGCGACCGCGACACCGACCAGGTCCCGCAGCGCGCCGAGGTGCGCCTCGTCCTGAACGACCAGGGCGCCGACGCCCCGCCGATCGCCTCGACGGTGGTGGTCCCGCGCACCAGCGGGGCCTTCGTCGCGTCGCTCCCGCTGGTCGATGCGCCGATCAACAGCTACAGCGTGCAGGTCGTCATCGATGGGCAGATGGTGTCCACCGCCTGGATCAACGTCGATGTCATCCGCAAGCCCGCCTACCGGCTCGTGCTCGCCGTCGACCGGCACGTCTTCATCGCTGGTGAAACGGTCCACGCGACGGTCAGCGCGCACTTCTACGAGGGCACCGCCGCGCCCGAGGTGCCCCTCGCGCTCGGTGGCGCCTTCTCCGACAGCATGACCGTCACGACCGGCGCCGACGGCGTCGCCGTGGCTGACCTGGTCGTGAATGTCGGGGAGTACGTCGGGGGCTTCCAGATGGGAAATTTCAACGTTGGGGTGACTGGTTCCGAGGAGGGCTCCATCTCCACCGAAGCGCCCATGATCGTCTTCCCGTCGGCATCCTGGCTCGAGGGGACCGCCAAGCTCACCGGGGACCGATTGGTGGCCACGGGTACGGTCAGCCAGGTGGACCTACCCAGGCTCGAGAGGGACTTCGGCGCCCCGGGCGAGATCGACCCGAAGGGTGCGCCCATGGCCGCGGCGACCGTGTCCGCCGAGGTCATCGAGGAGGTGCCCGTCCGGCGCCTGATCGAACAACGCTATGACTTCATCGCCAAGAAGGTCGTCAACGTGTACGAGACGACGTTCGACGACAACTTGCTCGGGACCGTGTCGCTGATCACCGATGCTTCCGGGCGGTTCAGGCTGGCGCGCACGGTGCCGCACCCCGGAAACGGGTACCGGATCGTTCTCTCCGTTGCCGATACAGCCGGACGGAGGATGGCGCTGAACCTCTTCGCCGCGGCTTCTGGCCAGCGCGATGACTCGTCGATGCTACCCGTCCGTCCCTACCTCGGGCTGGTACCGGAACCCTGCGGAGGTGGTCGCTCCATCGACTACAGCGTCGGCGACGCGATGCGCCTGACCATGGCCGACGGCTACGGAAGCTACCCGACCGGCCAGGGCAATACGTACCTCTTCGTCACGGGTCTGCGCGGGATGCGCGACGTCATCCTGCAGGCGTCGCCAACGCTCGTTCGAACGTTTGGCGCCGCCGACGTTCAGGGCCTGGGCATCTTTGCCGTGCGCTTCACCGGCCGCACGTATCTCGATGGCGCCTACTTGGCCGCGCGACTCGACTCCGGTGACCGCCGACTGGCCGTGCGCCTCAGCACCGATGCACTGCGCTACCGGCCGGGCGCGGCGGCCACGGTGACCGTGCGCACGCTCGATCCCGCAGGGCGTCCGGTCCCCGCCACGGTCACCCTGCGCGGCGTCGACGAGAAGATCTTCGCCCTCGGCGGCGCGCAGGAGGAGGACCCACTCGGCCAGCTCTACGGCTCGTGGCCCGACTCCGGCCTGCGTGCCTCGTACGCCTCGCATCCCCTCGTTCGCGCGTGGTTCGACGGCGATGGCTGCGGTGACGCCGGGGGCGACACCGACCGCAGCGACTTCCGCGACACGCTCTTCTACCGCCAGCTGGACACGGGGCCGGACGGGATCGGCACGGTGACCTTCCGGCTCTCGGACGACCTGACCTCGTGGCACCTCAGCGCCGCGGCCGTGACGGGTGACCTCGAAGCCGGCGTTGGCTCGCTGCTCATCCCGGTCGGCCTGCCCTTCTTCGTGGAGCCCAGCCTGGCGCCCGAGTACCTCGCCGGCGATCATCCAGCGCTGCGGCTGCGGGCCTTCGGCTCCGACCTCCATGCCGGTGACGCGGTGACGTTCACGGTCGCTTCCAGCTCGCTGGGCATGCCTGTCACGACGGTCTCGGGGCGCGCCTTCGAGCCGGTGGACGTGGCCCTCCCGGCTCTCGTCCTCGGCGACCAGGCCCTGGTCATCTCGGGCTCCACGGCGGACGGCGCACTGAGCGACCGTCTCACTCGCCACTTCACCGTGGTCGCCTCCCGCCTGCTGCGGACGGAGACACGCTATGCGCCGCTGGTCGCGGGGATGCCGGCCGAAGGCGGCACCGGCCTCACCACGTACGTCTTCGCCGACGCCGGCCGGGGCCGTTACCTGCCCGTCCTCGAGACGCTCGCCTGGGACGATGGGGCCCGTCTCGACCAGGCCCTGGCGTCGGTCGAGGCGCGCAAGCTGCTTGCCTCGGCCTTCGGGGTCGACCCGGCCCGCTTCCCGGAATCGACCTTCGACCCGACCCGCTACCAGCAGGGTGACGCCGGCATCGCCCTGCTCCCGTACGCGTCCCCGAGCCTCGACCTGACCGTCCGCGCTGCCCTCGCCGCTCCCGATGCGTTCGACCAGATCAGCCTGCGCAGCGTGATGGCGAACATCGCCGGCGACCCGGAGGCGACGCGCGAGCGCAAGATCCAGGCGCTGGCGGCCCGTGCCGCCCTCGGCGATGACGTACTGGGCGAGGTCCACATCGCGGGCGCGGCGACCGACCTTTCCATCCGCGAACGCCTCTACCTCGCGCTCGCCGCCTCGAAGCTCGGTGACGGGCAGCTCGCCACGGACCTCGAGCGGGCACTCCTGGCGACGTACGGCCAGCGCCTGGGGCCATGGATCCGCCTGCAGGTCGGGCTCACGCTCGACCAGACGGTGGAGGCGACGGCCCTCTGGGCTCTCGTGGCCATCGAGGTCGGCGACCCGCTGGCCGACGAGGCCGAGGCCTACGTCGAGGCCAACCCGCTCGACGATGACCTCAGCGCCCTCCAACGGCTGGCCTTCGTGGCCCGCGCGATCGAGCGCACGCCCGCTGCGGCGGCCCGCTTCGCCTACACCGTCGACGGTGCGCGGACCGCGGTCGACCTCGAGCCGGGCGCCAGCCGCACGCTCACGCTTACCGCCGCCCAGCGCGCCACGCTGCGCCTCGAGCCACTCAGTGGCCAGGTCGCCGTGGCCACGTCCTGGCGCGTGCCGCTCGACCCGGCGACGGTCAAGCCGGATCCGATGCTCACGTTGACGCGCGTCGTCACGCCAGCCGATCCGGTCGAACCGGGCCAGCTGGTCAGGGTCGAGCTGCGCCTCGTCTTCGGCAGCCAGGCGCTGAAAGGCTGCACCGACGTCGTCGACCTGGCGCCCTCCGGCCTCGCGCCGCTGGCGGCGCGACCGAGCTGGCTGGGATCCGCAGAGCCGCCGCCCGATGTCCTCTCGCCGTACCTCATCGCCGGGCAGCGCGTCGCCTTCTGCGCCTCGCCGGATCCGAAGCGGTCCTACATCGCGATGCGCTACTACGCCCGCGTGGTCACGCCGGGCACCTACATGTGGGAGCCGGCGAGCGCCCAGTCGGGCGTGGCGCCCGAGAGCATCACGCTGACGCCTGCGACGGGCATCGAGCTGCGCTAGAAGAAGGTGCGCACCGCGTCGATGACGGCGAAGTCGTCGTCGATGATCGGGATGACCTGCCAGCGGTCGAACGTCGTGCAGGGATGGGTGGTCCCGAAGCCGACGAGATCGCCCGGCTCGAGCTCGATCCGCGGAGCCAGGGCCATGAAGGCGTGCTGGTCGTTGAGCTGGGTGACCTGCACGCCCTCGGCGCGCCGCGGCCGGTCGGCCCCTGCCCGCCACGTCCAGCGCACGGTGGGCAGCGACACGTCCCAGGAAAGGTCGCGCCGCCCCGCCGAGGCAAAGGCCTGGCCCGGCTCGGGCCGTGACAGGACGCGCGCCCAGATCACCGCCGCCGGCCGCAGCTGGCCCGCGAAGCCGGCGCGACGCAGGGGGCTGTCGTCATCGTCGGGGATGTCGGCGTGGGCGATGTAGGAGCCCGGCCGGATGAGCACGTGGGGTCGCTCCGCCGCGGGCCACGCGTCGTGCAGTTCGTCGACCACGAGGTCGAAGTAGTGTGATCCGGCGGCGCTCATCTTCGCCGCCCGGGTCGAGGGCAGGATGCCCGCCGCGACGAAGGCCGTCAGGCCATCGCGCAGCCCCGACAGGTAGGCCCGTGCCTGCTCCACTGCGCCGGGCGCCCCGTGGTAGCCGAAGAGCCCCTCGTAGCCGGCGATGCCGACGAT
>Ga0315281_10006032_pt1 | contig 17269 bp, 14 predicted proteins | sample YL17G07_0_MG_FD_204540 | JGI IMG/M metagenome (GOLD analysis project Ga0315281, IMG submission 204540) | Sediment microbial communities from Yellowstone Lake, YNP, Wyoming, USA - YL17G07_0 | ecosystem: Environmental > Aquatic > Freshwater > Lake > Sediment | place: USA: Wyoming | collected...
TTTATTGCAACGGTCCAGATCCTTCGATTGTGTTCGTCTGACTCACTTCGCTCAGGATGACAAATGAGTTGCTAGTTTTATTGGTAGATACTTTTCGCCAATTCCCAAAATTCCGGATGGTTTTTGACGGTCTTCATCCAATACCACCATTCTACACCCCAGTAATCGATTGTCGATAGGCTGGAACGTTTGGCAAAAGCTATATTATCCTGCATTTGTTTGAGGTCGAACGTTTTCATCTGTTGTTCCACGGTAGTTCCCAAAATGGACGGATCCACCCACGGTTCCATTTGGAATTCGCTGACGTAGATGTGAGGATCGCGCATGAACCACGAGAGAAATTGCGCTTTGCGCAGGTAGAGTTGCGGCGGCACGAACCAGTAGCGCCAGATGCCGATCGGGCTCACGACAACGCGGTAAATGCTGATGCCCAGTTGGTCGACTTTTTTGCCCATGGTCCAAAGCGCGAGTTCGCCCGAGTCCGTCGAAGCGATCGGCCGGCTCGGATCCAGCTTGCGTACCAAGGCGACTTCTTCCTCGAATAATCCTGCCCGTATTTTCAGGCAAGTGCCGAAAGGAAATCCCGGTTCGTTTTCGACTTGCCAGACTGAAATTGACGGGTTGTCGCGGTAGCGGTTGACGGTTTCGGTCAAATAATTTTTTAGTTCATTCTCACGCGAGCCTTGGTCTAAACTCATAGCCCAATCCGGAATCCAGCATTCGGGCCAGCGTGGGAGTTTTTGTCCTATCGCTAGCACGACCTTTCCTTGGCGCGCGCCGATAGCGGCCAAATCCTTATCCAGATTTATCCAATCCCATTTTGCCTGTTGCGGTTCCACCAGGCTCCAGTATGCCGGGACGCGGAAGCGTCGAATTTTCAGTTCGTCCAATGCCGCGGTTAAAACTTCGTCAGGTTTGAGTTTCAGTTCTTCCGCATAAGGCCTGCTGATTGTAACGCCTGCCGTCTGCGCCACGTAAAAGTCTTTGTCCATCAACCGGAAGCATACGAATCCGATAAAAGACAATGCCGCCAGGATGACAGCGGCGATCAGCAAACGACGTTGCCAAGTTGGGAGTTTGTTTTTTTTCATACTCAGACGACGAGAGCCAAACCCAGGGCCATAACTATCAAAGCTGCGACTTTGGTTGCAATGACGGATTTGTTAAGCGATTCGCCCAACAATGTCTGGGCTTTTGATTTGAGCAGGAAGGCGATGACGACAAGCAAAGCGAATTGCATTACCTGAAGCGCATTGACGATGGACGCGCTGCCCAAAGACATGGCGTATTGCACGCCGATAAAACCCACGCCTCCCAGCACTTGTCCGAGCACTGCGAGTTTGGCTGCAGAGCGTCCGGACATGATTTGGCTGCCGGTTTTCTTATGCATCGTTTTCGGATGCAGAATTTCCATCATTTCCGCGCCAGACATGGGGTCGATGAGCAAAGCCAGAAGCAGTGCGGTAAGGGCGGCTGTGATGCGGCTGGTGACAAAGCCGGTCAAAAATCCGGCGTGGTCGTAAACCGCCTTGCCTGCGACCGAGCTGACGGCGAACATCAAGGCTGAAAGGACCGCGAAACCAATTGCCGCTTTAGTTAACCGGTGTTGCGCTTTGCCCGCTGCCAACAAAATCGTCGCGACGATGAGCAGGACAAAGCCGATTAGTTGCGTCGCGTTCAAGCGTTCACCTAAAAATATCGACGTACCTCCGAGCGTCACGATCGGTATCAACGCGCTGATTATCGGCACGACGCGGCTTGCTTCGCCGCGCGACAAGGCTGCGAAAAACGTCCACAATGCGGCCATAAACGTGATGCCGCTCAAAATGCCGAGCAGCAAATCCCCGCCTTCGGGCCAGCCGGACATCCAAGGGACCAAAAAGATTGCGAGGCCGGAAAGCAAACCGACCATGCCCGCATAAGTCGCGCTCCGTTTGAACGCATTCTTAAGCAGGATCTTGTCGATCACGAAGGCGAAGCCGTTGGCCGCGTGGCCCGCAAGGGCGATGAGAATCCAGACCATATTTTTTTAATAATTTGCTTTAACCGGTTTCGTTATAAGGTTCCTCATCCGAATAATACTTGTCTTCGCTATAACCACCCGCCGAGGCGTCGCGCTTCCTTAAGCGCACTTTAATATCCTCAACCTCCTGTTTGTCCCTGCCTACCACGATATAAACGTTATGCATGGTGTCTTGCCCGATTGAATACGTGCCGACTTCGACCAGTTCTACCGCAGCGCCGCGTTTTTTAGCTTCCATTTCAGTCAACTTCAAAATCCATTTGTACGTAGTTTTTTCACGGGCATTAGTAAAGATGGGAATGAAGGGCTTGTCGTCAGTTCCGTATGAATCAAAATATGTACGGATGAACTTTCTGACCAAGGTGGGTCCGGCTGTGCTGTTTTTCGGATCAGCCGCTAGATCTGAAATGTATACCGCCGCTTCGCCGCCTTCCTGCCCTTCATAGGCTACCATGTAGCCAAGGGGCGCGCCATTTTCGTCTTTGGCTATGAACGATAGATTCGGCCGCTGAAAGTACTGGTTGGCAATTTGCGCTCCGATGATATTGTTTTGGATTTTATGCAGATATTCCATCAAGCTCTGGTTGTCCGCATAAGCCCGGCTTTCAAGATACGCGGCGGTTATGGCGTCGCGCACGGTCAACGGCCGGAACTCAACCCTACAATTTTCGTGCGTGTTGTCGGAATAACCCATGGGCGCCTGTGGGATGTAATGGTTTTCTTCCTGTCTAAGCCCAAGCGCTGACGGAGTATATCCCATGCCAATTACGACGCGGGTTCGGTCTACGCCTAGTCTTTCCGCGTTTTCCGCCAGGTATTCCTCAAAAAATCTTTCGTAAACGGCCTTGATGTTTTTGCCGCGTCCGCCTTCTTCGTTTTTGGCGATTTCGATATTATCGCAGGCAATTACGGGTTGATTAGTAAAATCTTCAGGCTCCACAAGCTCGGACAAGGATCGGTGTTCCTCGTAGGCCCGAAGCATTTCCTTGGTCGTGCGTTTGGTTTTGTGGTCAATGGTCAATACCGACTGTGCCGCTGTGCGCCATGACCCGTCCGACAATTGCCTTTCCAGCACCAGTTGGACGCAGTTTGGATTGAACATGTAAACGTTGTTCTTGCCCGAACCGAAAGGCATACAGCTTGCCGTATCGTTACCGGCCACGGCCATTTCCGGATCGCTTTTCTTGCCGATCCGGATGCGGTACGTGTCGCCTGATTTTTTTTGCTCAATCCCAACTTCGGGTTCGGTAGCTATGCGCATCAGCTCGGACAAGTCGTCCGTCGATAAGCCTTCTATGGTTTTGACATCGGTTATCAGTTTGCGGACATCGATGCGTCTTGGATTGCAGAAACGCCGCACATTGTCGAAAAGTTTTTTTACGTTCTTGGCTTTGCCCTTAATTCCCTTACGTTCTTGTCCCAAAGCGGCCACCAAAAGTTTGTGTACTTTTGCCGCAGAAGCGCGGTCGGCAAAATCGCCTTCAGTAACGTTGGTATAAATCCGTTCCATGGGCGGCAGAGTCTGCAATGCGTCCAAAGAGCCTTCTATGTAAGCATCACGCAGATTTTCGGCCGTAAGACCCAGATACGGAAGGGAAATATAGTTTGAAGGTTTTTTCACGTTAAGTTGGACTACTTCATGATATTTTTTTAACTTGCTAATTCCGCGCCAGCTCTGCTGCGCGGTAGTTCATTCAAATTTTGCCAAATGATCAAGTACAGCCTGCGTCCGGCCGGCATTGATGAGTTTGAGCGTTTGTTCATTGTCCAACTCATGGTATTCATCTAAGTTGTCTGCGACCGTATCGGCAAACCCGGCGTCAATCAGTTTGTTGGCAATTTGCAGTAAACCCACCCCTTCTTCATGCCATGCTTCGTCGTAATTGTGGAAACGAGCTATATTATGTCCGACTCTGCCGCCAAATCCTGCATCGATAAGTTCTGATGCGATGGCCAAATCCAATGCATGGAACTTGTGCAGGTTGTCTCCAAGTACGGCTATTTGCTTGGAATCTATAAGTCTGCGAGCAAATGCTCGGTTATCCAGAAAATTGAAAAGGTGTATATTTCTGGCCATGGCTTCGTATTCCCCCAAGTCTAAAAGGTGCGAAGCGATTTTTTCTTCGTCATTGTTTTTAAATTTATTTATATTCTCCGCGACTGCTTTGCCGCAACCGGCGTCAATAAGCTCGTCTGCAATCTCAGGATTCAAGTTCGAGAATTGATCGATGTTTTTAGCCAAGGCATCGCCCGCTCCGCAAGCGATGAGTTTATGGGCGATTTCTTCATGATCCAATCCATCAAAATTCGTCAGATTCTGCGCGACGGCTTCGCCTTGGCCCACGTCGAACAGCTTTTGGGCAACTTCCTTATGATCCAATCCTTGAAATTTTTTTAAAAACATGGCAACGAAATATGCCTTGTCAGAGTTTATTGTTTTTTGATATATGTCCTGGTCATGGCCGTAAAAATTATCGAAACTCTGGGCAACGGCATAGGCATATCCTTGTTCAAGCAGCTTTTGGAGAATCTCCTCATGATCCGCGAACTGGAATTGTTTGATATAACCGGCGACCAAATGGCCTTGTCCGTTTTCGAGCATCTTAAAGGCTACTTCTTTGTTCAAATTTTTGAACTGGAAAAAACGATAAGCCGTGGCCAATTCGGTAATAAATCCGGCGTCGATAAGTTTTAGGGCTATCAGACTGTGTTGTGATTTCTGAAAATGTACCATGCCGTTCAAGACGATTTCGGCTTGACCGACCGCAATCAATTTTTCAGCTACTTGGACATCCAGTTCTTCTAACTTGTCAGTCAGTACATTTTTTAACACGTCAAAACGGCCTTCGTCGATTAGTTTAATCGCTAATTGGTTATGTAATTTCGGGTTGTCTGATAGGAAATCTCGGAATTCCCTGATAGGGCGCAGTTTATTGATCGCGCCTAAAGCGTCAATGACCCGTTGCATGACTTTTTGGTCGATTTCGTCTTGCAAAACTACCGGTTGCGGCGGTTGCCTTTCTGATTGCGGCGGTTGCTGCAAAAAAGGATTTTCTGGCATATTTAACGGCATTGCAAAATTACAGATCGTCTGTGGCAATCATCTGTCCGAATCTTGGCACCTCCGCTGCCATTCCCCTCTTCGTCAGTTCGGTCGCGAAAGCCGCGGCCGCGGCTTCCTCGCCATGAACGCAGAACGTCCGTTTGGGCGGTCTGGCAGCCGAAGATATCCAGTTCAGCAGCATTTTTTGGTCCGCGTGAGCGCTGTACGCTCCGATGCTGACCACGCCGGCTTTGACGTCGATTTGTTCACTTAGAACTTGTACGTGCTTTTCGCCCGAATACAACTTTTGTCCAAGTGTGCCATGTGCTTGAAAGCCGATGATGAGCACGCTGGATTTTGGGTCGGATAAATAGCGAACCAAATGGTGCAGTATGCGGCCGCCGTTCATCATGCCCGAGCCGGCGATGATGACTTTGGGGCGCTTGGATTCGTTGATGGTTTTTGACTCGTCCCTGGTAGCCGTGATGTGTAGTCCTGGAAATTCGAAGAGTTTGTCGCCAAGAGCCATTTGGCGCAGGGCTTCGCGGCTGTAGTAATCGGGATGGGCTTCGAACACGTCGTCGACTTCGATGGCCAGCGGACTGTCGAGAAAGATATCCACTGCCGGCATCAAACGGTTCTCGACAAGATGGTTGAGTTCGTACAGAAGTTCCTGCGTACGCTCCACGGCGAACGACGGGATCATTAGCACGCCATTGCGTTTAACCGTGTCCACGATCGTGGCTTTGAGTTTGGTGGAACGCGTGGACTCGTCTTCATGAATGCGGTTGCCGTAAGTAGTCTCGATGAACAGTGCATCGCATTCGGGCAGTTTGTCCTTGGGCTGCAGGAGCGGGGTGTTTGAGTTGCCCAAATCGCCGGAGAATACTGCTGTCCGTCCATTGATTTCTTGAATGCGAATGGATGCGCTGCCCAGGATGTGGCCGGCGTTATGGAATTGGATGTCCAGATTCTTAAAACAAATGGCGCCCGTATCATCAATCGCTTTGAAACATTTTACGATATTGTCTATATCCTCTTTCTCAAAAAGTTTTGGCGTGTAAGAACGGCGGAATTCTTCGTCCATAATTCCTTCCGCGTCTTCCAGGATCAGCCGCGTCAGTTCGAGCGTGGGAGGCGTGGCGTAGATCGTGCCTTTAAAGCCCTGTTTCGTTAAAAGCGGCAAACGTCCGGTATGGTCCAGGTGGGCGTGCGTGACGATGACCGCGTCGAGTTTTTTTGGATCAAATCCCAGAGGCTCAAAGTTTTTGGCTTTGGCGAAAGAACTGCCCTGAAACATGCCGCAATCCACCAGGATTTGGGTCTTGCCGGTTTGGATGTGATAACACGACCCGGTTACTTCCCGGGCCGCGCCGTTCAAAGTTATACGCATGGGTTAAGTTTATCATGCCCGACGATTTTAAGCATCAAAAAACAAACATTCAATGTCATATCGAACGCATATGAGATATCGCTTGTCTGATTCACTATAAAAACTTAAACATCTAGTCATTGTGGTTCGACGTGTCACTATGACAAGGGATTTCTCCCATTTGGTCGAAATGACATTGCTGTTATTTATGGCGACAGATACGGCCGGAGGATGCTGGTGTGGCGCCGGTTAAGCTGATCATGAACGTATTGCAGGAAACTCTGGTTGTTTGTCAGCGTCGTGTACTCTTCCGACGCGCCTTCGTCCTGCCATGTCTGGGGAGTGAAAAATCCGTTTTGGTCGCGCGTCAAATCAGCGGATATTATTTTTGTCATGGACTGTTCGCCTTGGCCGTTGGCCGACCATGGCTGGCAGATAACGAAAAACCGCAATGATATCATGTCAGCCGGTGTGGGCATGTGTCCAAGCGGTACCGCGGCACAGGTTGCCATCAGGTCGTTGGGCATCAGCTTGTCTTTGGCTGCTGTTTCGAGTGATACCAACAATGGAAATTCCTCGTTCATTTGCGGAGTAGACCCGTCAAACATGGGGCATAAAATATCTGCCAGATGGGTTTGCGGATGTAGGCATTGCTTGTGCGCCACTACGTTCAACACCAAGCTGTCGATGTTTGGATTGACTAGCAGCTGGATGATCAAAAAAGTTTGAAGGATAAGCAGGATGCCGGCCGTAACCAACATAATCCTGAAGGATGTCTGTTCATAACCGAAAACTTTGGCGTATTTGTCACGGAAGATCCACACCGTGCCGCGCGTGAAAGCCTCGATGGCGACGATCGCGAAAGTCGCGGCGCAGCCCAGAAGAAACGAGTACAGGGGCTGGAAGCCAAGCGCGTTGAGCGACATGGCCACGACCGGCAGACTCAAGATCGTCAACGCTGCCCAAACTGCATCGGAGGAACGATCTGCTAAAAACGGTTCGCGTTTTTTTGTATGTTTCCGCGAATATAAAACATGTCGCATAACTCAAAGAGTATAGCACAAACGACTAACAAACAATAATCAGCAAATCGCGTTAAACGCGACCGCAGTCGCGTTTAACGCGACGAATCAACAGATTACCAAATCACCAAATTAATTTCTAAATAATCGAATGTCTAAATAACAAAAAATAGGACATTCTGGTATTTAAATATTTGGTAATTCGAGTATTCCTTTGGCGATTTGTTTATTTGGTAATTTGGTGATTTTTAGTCAGTTTCCCTGTTCCGGTCCCAGCAGCGAGGCTCCGTATCTGAGCAATAAAGATCGTGGAATGAGTTTTGGCAAAAAGCGTCCCCAAAATGATATCTCGCCCACAAGGGCAAAAGTTTTACCCTGTTTAAAAGCCTTCAGGGTCTGTTCGGCTATGGTTTGCGGATCGGATAAACCGGAAAGTTTGGGATATTTGGCAGCATTGATGCCAGCCGTGGCATAGAATCTGGATGCCGTGGGTCCGGGGCAGGCGCACATGACTTTGACGCCGGTATTTTTTACTTCCTGTGCCAAGGCCTGACTATAAGAAATTACGAAAGCCTTGGTCGCGGCGTAATTTGACATGTAAGGTACGGGAAACAATCCGGCTACGGCTGCTATGTTGATAATTCCGCCTTTTTTGCGCGCTGTCATTTCCGGTAAAAAGAGCTTGGTCAAAGCCAAAACCGCGCGGCAATTAAGGTTGACCATGTTCAGCGCATCTTCGTAACTGATATCCGCTTCCAGCCCGTGCTTGCCGAATCCTGCGCAATTGACCAGAACGTCCACGTTAATGCCCATGCGCTTCAGTTTTCCTGGAAGCTGCGGAAGGTCTTTTGAACGCGCCAGGTCGATGGATAAAAAGCGGGCGTCGACTCCGTAACGCGTTCTGATTTCTTCAGACAATGATTTCAGCCGCGTTTCGTCGCGTCCCAACAAAATCAGAGGCTTCTTCTTGGCTGCCAAGGCGAGCGCGAAAGCCTGGCCGATGCCCGAAGAAGCGCCGGTCACCAGGGCGTAATCTTTCTTTGGAGCTTGTCCGGCTTCGGGTTTAACCGTGGGAGCCGTGAGCGATGGCATGGCCGCCGGTGCCATCAGTTCCGGTGCCGGTTCTGCGGCCGTCAACGCATGATCGGTCGTTGGTTGGACCATGGGAGAAATCGTGTCAGGCATATGCTTTCGAGTCAAAAGTTTAAAGTTAACGTAATGAGACAATAGACAGTAGACGGTAGCTTTGAATTGACGCAATAGTTGGAAGCTACCGTCTACCGTCTAATAGCTACCGTCTTTGAAAGGGTAAGAAAATGTTACTCCCACTCTTGACGTTTTGTCCATGCCAGCCCTTGCTAGATGAGCGCTTCGACAATATAATTGGTTAAAATCATAATTTACTATAATTCTATGGCCGAATTTTCACCGCCGTTCGATCGACAGAAGCATGTTACAAGAACAGACAAGTTTATGTATTCAGAAGACGATGCCATAGGGATTCGTATCATTGATAGCATTCCGGATGACCCTAAGGATGTCGCGGCTTGGCAAAAGGAAACGCTGGATGATTTGAAAGATGCTTTGCTGGAGTTGGACATGGATTTGGAAAATGATCCTGAAATGATGGCATTGGCCGAGGGCGTATTTGATTTGGCTCTCGAAGATGACGAAATGACGGATGACAAGGTTCGCGTTGCTTTTCCTGAACATCCGGATGAAGCGGTAAAGATTTACAAATTACTGATCGATCCGGAATGGGGACCTAAGGCAAAGGCTTTAAAAATGCCCATACCCAAACCGGCTAATGACAACAGTGAACCGCCGCAGAACATGAAAGGCAGTTTGCCGATTCCGGCCGAAGAAGAGGAAGAACAGTGGCGGAAAGCGGCATAATCTTTCAGCAAGAAAAAAGACACGAATGACCTTCGTGTCTTTAGTTAGGTTGCGGCACGCAAGCTTTGCCGCTCTTCATTCGCCCGTTTGAGGACCCTGTAGACCAATACTTTGGTTTTCAGGTGGTGGTAGATGTCGTCCTCGCGAATCGCCTTCTGGACTTCGGGAAAGGCGTTCATCGGTTCCTTGTAGCGCAAGGTCAGAATGCCGTGCAAATCCTGTCGGTGCAACCGACACTTCAGGAGTTGCAGGACAAGTGAACTTCGCCTCGTCGCTTCCGGTACTTGGGCCAGCGCACTTTCTACGTCCGTTATGAGCAGGGAGATGTACTCTGCCCTGGACAAGGACTGCAGGTAGCGGATTCGCTCTTCCCATGCAATCGTGGGGTCAATGTAAGGTGCTTTTTCTGTCATGGCCTGCTCCTGGGTCGCGTTTAACGCGACATTCGGTCGCGTTTAACGCGATGGTGATTATAGACATACCACGTTTTTCGGTTTTCGTCAATGGGTGGATAATCGTCAAAAAAGACTCTTTTTAGCCAAAAAATATCCCGAATCAGGGATATTTTTTGTGTTGATTCTTTCGGCTATTTGCTTGTACTGACTCCGGTTTTTGTCACTTCAAAACTTAAGACCCGCCATTCGCCGTTCTCTTTTACCAAAACCACTTGCAATGGCGTAACACCGCCGTCCGTGGCTCTGAGTTCCCCGTCCAGTTTTCCCTGGTCATTGTTGATTTCGCGCGACGACCACGAGGCGCTTTGGTTGTTCTTGAATGACGGATATGTGTCCAAATAAGATTTGAATTGATCCAGGGTGACCGAGTTCTGGAAGCCTTTGGCCGTGGTTTTGTAGGCTTCTTCGATTTTACCGCCGCGCAGGAGCGTGAGTTCGACATCAACCGCTTTGACCGGACCGGATGTGGCCCAAAAAGCCAGTCCAATGATCAGTCCAACGAAAACGACTAAGCAGCCCAGGACAATCAAAACGATTTTTAACCATTTAGGCATACTTCAATCAATTACGAATTACAATTAACTGCTACCGTCTATGGTCTACGGTTTACCGTCAACCGTCTAGTTATTTTTCGTTCATGTTCCACGACTGGACCATGGCTTGGGCAAGGTCGGTGTACTTATCGAACAAGTTGGTCGGTGCGGTAAAGGCCAGCATGTAGATGTAGCCGCCTTCGGGCCGCGGGAGGATGACTTGCCACTGGCGGCTAGTCTTGCCGTCTCTGGTATATTCCACCACGAATTGCTTGCCTTTCAATTCGACGCCTTTTTGCGTTGTATACGAAACTTCTCGCGTTTCCATGGGATATTTGACGTCCGTAGCACCGGCCTTGACCTGGTCTTGCATGTCTTTGACCACGCTGTCCGCATCCGTGTATTTGCCGCCGGTCTTGGTGGTCATCAGGTTTTGGATATTGATAGTTGCATCATACGCCTCGGTCCCCTGTTTGCCGCTGAACATGACTATCGAACTTTTTGGATCCGGACGTTCCACGATCCAATCGGACGGATAGGCCATGGTATAACCGAGATCCTTGCCGTCAAAAAGCATGTCCAACTTTGTTCCTTGGGCCGTAGGTTGTGTTGTTTGTGGCTGTTGTGCCTGGTCTGTCGGTGGTGTTTGCTGCACAGGCTGTTGGGCTGCCGGAGCCGCCGTTTTGGCCGGTTCCTGACTCTTTTTTCCGGTCGTGCCTAAAATATACAAACCAATGAAGACTAAGATCATTGTCGCCAGGATAGATAAGGCAATGGTTTTGAATTTTTCCATAGCATGGCGGGGAAAATTTCCCCATTAAATATGATGGGAAAAATTATAGCACACCCGCTTTGGCAAGGATAAAAGAAAAACGACCCGTAATGGGTCGTAAAGCTGAGGCACGCCGTGGGCGTGTGAAAGATCGTAGGTCTAGCCTTCACGCTTGCGCAGCAACTCGCGCACCGCGGTCTTGAGCTTGCCGACAGGCATGTCGAGGCATCCCGCGATTTCCGTGATTATTTCGCCAGGATTGCCGAAGCCGAATCCCGCCGGATCATTTTGCAGCCGCAGGACGAACTTGGGCAAAAGTTGGCCATTGGTGTGGGCCATGATGCTGCCCATGACGCGCCGCGAATGGAAGTCGTCGCCCGGCAAGTCGAGTTTTTTGCAGACCTCCTGGAACTTCTTGGCAAAGGCTTCTTCGCCTTCCTTCTTGGCCCTGAGAAGCTCCACGCGCCAGCCGTCCTTGACGACCAGATCCGCCTGTTTTTCAGCATCGGTCATGGTGTCTCGGGCTCGTCGCGGTTTGGTTGCAGCGGGCCTGGTCGGAACGACTGGTTCCGGCTGACTGGCCTGCGGAGCTTCGGGCGTGGGCTGAGTTGCTCCGCCTTCCGTTGCCGCCGCTTCCGGTACCGGAATCTGCGCCTGCGAAGGCGGCCCGTTGCCGCCTCGACCGTCCAGCCTGGCGCGTTTGCGCTCCAGGGTCTGGATCATGTCGTCCAGCACGCGTTTTTCCGCACCGGCTGCGCCAGTGACCGCGGCCAACAGATTCTGGATGTCCTGCTTGATGGCCGGACTCAACGCCATGACCGGCCTGAGCCGCTGGCGAATTCCCCGAAGATCCTCTTCGTTCAACTTGATACCCTTCCTTTCGGTCACCGTCCGATGATCGTCTGTGGATTCGGCGAATTGCCTATCCGGAAGCATGGGCATGACGGTTTCGCCGTCCACCCAGGTGCAGGAAGCACTCAGAATCAGGTTGGCCAGCATCCTTCCTGCCTTTGACATGCTGGGCGGTTCGGCAACATCTGCGATGTGCAGGAAGTAAGTCCTCATCCTGAAATTGTTCGGGCTGTCCGAATGGTAGATGAATCTTTCCAATCGGTCAGGCAGGAATTTGGGATGCGGCAACTCGCCGAGCTTGTTGTCGAGGTAGGACTCGACCATGTCGACCGGGGCGACACGCGTCAATGCCAAGAACACGTTCAGCAGCACGGCGAGCTCGCGCAGGGTCACTTGGTCAGGATTCGCTTCGACATTGCACAGGCAAGTCAGGGGCAGTTTGTGCAACAGCCGGAGATTGCCTTCCACACGATCCAGCCTGTTGCCAAAAACGGCTTGGGCAAGCTGCATGATTTTTTCCGGCTCCTCCAGCGACCGGTTGCGCCGAGCGTCGGCTACGGTGATGGCCAGACACTTTGCCTGGCCGCGAAGTACCAATGGGAAGATGGCTCTGAGGTCGTTGATTACGGGCTCCAGGGTTCCACACAAGTCCCAGTGGAAATATTCCAAGCCCTCGCGCAAGCCGTTGTGGGCTTCGAAGGCTCCGGGAAAACGGGAAAGTTGTCCGTGAATATGGAAGGCGTCAGGATACATTCTGACCAGGTTTTGCGACCTGTTGATCTTCCTCTCGATCAGCCACAAATGGTTTTCGGGGACACCGGCTTCCTTCCAAACCGATACCTCGAGTCCCTCGCCGCCCAGCGTGGCGATATTAGCTTGTTCCAGGGGTATGTAACTCCTGACCATATCCGCTAGCTGCCTGAGAACCGTCCGTTTGGGTATGTTCATCGAGGTAAACCCTCTCAGATTTTCGAAGTTCAACCGCACAAAAAACAGCGGTTTTAAGGCATGTTAGGCAACAAATGAAGAAAATGTCAAGAAGCGAAACGGATAACTGCGTCTATCACGTCTTTCATGTTTATCAGGTCTATCAAGTCTGTTTTTGACATGATGGATATTTGACATGATAGACCTGACGAACTGTTGGCAAAAGTCTTGACATATCGCTAATTTTACCCTTATACTCGACCTACGATAAGCGAAAAACCAACCTTGTCCCTTTGACAATTCTGAAAGGAACGGGCAATGCCACAAACCATGGCCGAGCGCAATGAGCGTTTGCGAAAGCAGCGCGAAATTATGCTCAAGCTAGCCAAATTGAACAAGGAAATGCGCGACTCTGTCGTGCATAAAATGAGACAAGAGCACCTGGAGCCAATCAAATTGGCTAACAGACTCAGGTCAAAATACGGTTCGAATCCGCAGGATACGGTCAGTGCCATTCTCGGTACGCGTATCATAGGCGCGGGCAAGATGCTTAGCGCGTTTGCGGATTACACCGACAAACACAGGCTGGCCGATGATATCCGCGCACTGGTCGGACAGATTCCTGCTGACCCGCAAATGGGTTTGGCTGTTTTTCCGAACAGTGTGATTATGCTGGCTTTCGATATTCAAACCGCTTACGCGGGGATGGATGCGGAAGAACAAACCAGCATCGAGCACTTTTCTTCGGTTTTCGGAGAGAACGCCGCAGTCGTCGAAGGCGTGCTAAAAAACTGGCGCGCCGAGGCGCTGCGAACGCTGAACGAAAAACCGACCGTGGCCAGCGAGATACTCGATCAGCTGGCTGACACGGAAAAACTGGTCGCCGACGTCAAGTCGGTGAGGGACGCGGAACGTGCCAAGTTGGAACTCAAAGTTCAGGAGTTCCAAGTCTTGTTTGGCGAACTCGCGCCATTGTACGACGACCTGGACCAAGCCGCCCAAGCCATGGGATGCAACAAAAAGCAGAGGCCGTCGCTGGCGTATGTGGAAGAAATGCTCCAAAGCGTTCAGCGACTGTTGTCTGAAAATGCGGATCGAAAAGCCGCCGACCAGGGCAAGCAAAAGGGCAGCCGGTCGAAAAAGAACGGTACGACGACGGTTCAACGGCCAAAGGCTGTCGAAGATTCTGCCAGCCGTTTTACCATCGAGCTTGCCGAACCTGCCAAATCCAAAACGCAGCCGCCACCGGCACCTCAGCCCGTTAACGTCACTGAAACAGGGCGTGTTCAGCTCGAAGAATGCTTCGGTCTGCTCAACATTCTGCTTAACGGCCTTCGCGTGTCCGTTTCGGCTGTCATCGATCTGACGCGCATTGCTAGCATCAATTTGCGACCGCGCGACCGGCTGGAGCTGGCGCGCATCGTGGTCAAACTGAGCGAGCTGGGCAAACTGGATCAGGATGCGCTCGAGGAAGCGTGCGGGGGCAAACCTATCGAGGATTTCCCCGCGGTCATGAAATCTCTGAGCTACCTGTTCGGTGAAACAGGAGCAAGAAAGGGCAGCCACCAATGACCGTCGATTTTGAAGCTTGGAAACAGGGTTTTAGAACCTCTCCCCTGTTTTACGTCGATACCATGGCGCGCAAACTCTATCGCAACAAGGTTAATTGTTTGCGCGAACTCTGGCGCAACGGCGCTTTGGCCTGCATGCTGGACGGTGTGGTGTGGGATCCGACCAACGCGCAGGTGGAAATCTGGCTGGTGTACAACCACCCGCTGGCACCCAAGTGCTGGGCTCTGATCATCAAAGACTGCGGCAGCGGTTTTACCGTGCCGCGCGTCAAGCAGTATCTGGAAATCGGACCCCAGGAAGTCGATACCAAGCACCGGCCAGCCTGTCATTGCGGCGGTTCCCAAAACCGCATCGGCAAATTCGCGGGTCTGGGCTTGAACAAGCGCTGCCGCGATCGCAAGTCCATGACAGAGGGTTTCTACATCCTGACACGGACTTCGTCGTCAGGTCCGGTGACCATGGTCGAGATCACCCCCCAGGTGATTGCAGACCAGAATCCCAAGCCCGTATACATCAATCCGGATGCCACCGAACTGGCGTCCTACAAGAACATCAAGGGTTCGTTCACGATCATCGTGATCCCGAACGCGGTGTTCACATCGGCCGACGAGATCAGGGAGACGCTCAAGTGGTGTCTGCCGCGCAAGAAGAATCTGGCGATCAAGACTTTCGTGGACGGCGTGCTGTTGGAAGCTCCGCCGCTGGCGAACATCAAGATCGATGCCGGACCATTCGAAGCGCATTTGGGACGCCCTAAGGTGACCCAGGCCAAGTCCACCGGCATCTGGCTGTGTGATGCCGCAAGCGGTCTGCGCTGCGCCTTGGCATCAGGCCTGGTGGGGTACCTGCCGTATCCGCTAGCCAGGCCCGATCTCGAGGGTGACATCTTCATTCCCGGGTTGCTGGCGCGTCAGGACACATCGCGTACCACGCTGGATGACGCGTACCTGAACGATGAAGACGAAACCCATGAGTGGGAGAAGATCTGCGCTGTTCTGGAGGCCAAGATCGCCCCCGAGGCGCGCAAGCTCCTGGGAGACGACGACGTCGTTGATCCGGCCAACCCGGCCAACAAGACGTTGTACTATCTGACCGACTGGATGCGCGACTGTTGGGGAGAGGTCGAGACCCATGGCGGCGACTTGACCGAACCTGATCCCAACAAGCCCAAGCCAAAGCCCAAATCCAAACCCGGTCAGATTCCCCTGCCGCCCAAGCCTCCGGGTCCTCCCGGAACGTCTAATGGTCGCGTCCGCGGCATCGGCAGGAAGATCGGAGACGAGGACTATTACTTCCAGGTAATGTCCACGCAGGATCCCATGCTCTATGCCGAGGTCGGCATCAAGGGCAAGGTGATCTTCATCAACCCCAGTTACGCCATCGTTCTGAACCACGCCAAGATGGACATGGAGCACAAGCTCGAGTGCATCCTTGGCGCCGTGGCTCGCTACCGCTTCCCGAACAGCGCGGAAGACGCGTATCGGTATGCGGCACAACTCAGGCAGGAGATGGAGAGCTGCAAGCGCACCTCCAGGTAGCCACGTTCCTACACTAACGTAAAAAGGCCGGTCCATTAGTTTGGACCGGCCTATTTTGTTTCTCCCGATTTTTCTTCCCTGGCTTTCTCCCTGGCCGCGGCTTGTTGTTTCCGTTCGGCGCGGAGTTCAGAGAATATCTTTCGGTAAGCTTCTTGAGTCGTCTTGGGAATGAACGTACTGATGTCCCAGGGCACTCTGTCTTTGCTGCGGATGAAAAGCGGTCTACCCTGCCACCTGTTTCTCAAGTATAGCAGGGGTTTCACTTTATCGTGCAGCGGGTTGTCATCTTCCGGTACGGCAACCAGCTTTCGTGCCGATACCCCCAGATTGTCGATGATGCCGGCTTCCATGGCGCTGTCGATAACGACCCTGGTGGCGGCCATCATTTGCCTCCGATCGCCGGGAATCAGCTCGTACAAGCTGATCAGCAGCACATCCGCCGATTCGACGCCGTATTTTTGAGCCGCCGCCGCCAGTGCGATCCGCAACGGATTGAATGTGCCTGAGTCTGACGGTGCCAGGGGCTTGGAAGGAATCGGATCGTCTGCGGTACCGGATTCTACTTCAGCCGCTGCCTCCGCATCCATGCCCGGCCATTCCGGGATTGGCGGAAAGACCGCATCCAGGATCTGTGTCGGGACACCGGCTCGAGCTGTTTCGTAGCCCGTCATGCAGGCTCTTACGCTTCTGTAACCGGCTTTCACATCGGCTTCCAGCTTGGCGAGCTCTGCACCGTAAGCCTCGAACATCGCTATCAGACGCTCGATTTCAGCCAGCTGCTCCTGGGCTTCCGCCGCATCCGCATCGCGGTTTTCCAGCTTGGCCAGCCGTTGCGCATCTTCGGGTTCAAGACGATCGCGTTTCAGGCCTTCTATGGCCTGGCCCACGTCCCCACTCCGTTCCTGGATGTCGGCCAGATACGTTTCGTAACGCTTGAGCGCAACGCGTACCGGTTCGATGTCCGGGCCTGCGGCGGTTCCGCTTGCTTTGAAACCGGTGCTTTGCAACGTTTTCACACCATCCGCAATCTCGGCCAGCCGACTGAGAATGTCCTCGGACCTATCCGCGGCTGGCGGCGTAGGTTCCGGAGCGACGGCTGTCGTCTGCTGCCAGCGTTCTTCGGCCAGTTGTTTGGCTAGTGCGTCGCGTTCGGCATTGGCTTTGGTGACCGCTTCGGCCCGCGCATTCAGTTCGGCTTCGGCCTGAGCCAGCAATTTAGCCGCCTTGTCCGATTGCTCGCGCAACTCGGCTTCGCGGGTCTTGG
>Ga0315281_10006034_pt1 | contig 17268 bp, 14 predicted proteins | sample YL17G07_0_MG_FD_204540 | JGI IMG/M metagenome (GOLD analysis project Ga0315281, IMG submission 204540) | Sediment microbial communities from Yellowstone Lake, YNP, Wyoming, USA - YL17G07_0 | ecosystem: Environmental > Aquatic > Freshwater > Lake > Sediment | place: USA: Wyoming | collected...
GCGGGCGTTCCGTTGTGGTGAAGCCGTAGCGCGCCAGGGCCGGCAGGAGTTCGGAGGACCGGTAGTCGCGGGTGTGCGTGACATACGCAACTGCGGAACGGAAGCCTTCGCCGTGTTGGTCTGCCATTGTCGAACCCCCGTATCTAACAGCCGGCGCCAATGGCGGCCCGGCGAAGCTGTCATCAGGATATTCGGCACGTTGGTGGCCGGTCGTAGGGTCATTTTGTGAGATTGCCGTGCGCATCCGCCTCGGCGGGCGACGCCACACGCCGGCAAAGCGGCCGGGAAAGCGAGAAAGGAAGAAGATGTCAACCTTCGTTGTTTCATTGCATAACTGATATAGTGCGAAGTTACTAATCCTAGGCGAAGCCCGTTTCAGCCCCGCCCCTCACACGCGCCGATTGGCCCCCAGCGCCTGTAAACGCGCGGTAATCCCCGAAATTGCCGCCCGGATCGGCCCGGCTGTAGACTCGGCAGACTCGATGCGTCTCCAGCGACGCGATGAAAGGGCCTCCTCCCGTCGCCTTATGGAACTACCTCGAGACCCGGCAGTGACCACGCTCGGTGCGGGCGAACGCGCGATCCGGACAGCGGCTGCCGTCTTCATGGGCCTCGCCTTGCTCACCCTGGCCTTCGGGCTCGGCTATATGGTCAAAGACCTGCGGGGCGATTCCACCTCCCCGCCTAGCGGCAGTGGCACGGTCGCGGCCGTGAGCACCGATCCGGTGGGCGCAAGCATCCTCGACCAAATTTACGACCTGCTGAAGAAACACTACGTGGACCGGGACACGCTCGATGTCACCGCCCTTCGCCAAGCTGCGATTTCGGGAGTCATCACATCGCTGAACGACCGCGAGACCAGCTACCTGACGCCCGACGATGTACGGAAGAGCGGCATCGACCAGGGCGCGACCTACCAGGGCATCGGGGCGACGGTGTCATCCGCTTCCGGGCAGGTGCAGATCGTAGCGCCGTACCGCGATTCGCCGGCGGAGAAGGCCGGGATCAAGGCCGGCGACCTGATCCTTGAGGTCAACGGCGAACGCACCGACGGTTGGACCGCCGACCAGGCGGCGCAGAAGGTGCGGGGCGTCAAGGGCACCACGGTGCTGCTCACGGTGAAGCACTCCGATGGCAAGACCGAGTCCGTCTCCATCATTCGTGGCGAAATCGACATCCAGAGCGTATTCACGGAGCCGGAGATCGCCCCGATTCCCGGCGAAAGCGGCAAGAGCCTGGTGGATAGCACCGGGCGCGAAGTGACGGATATCGCGTACCTGAACATCTCCCAATTCCATGAGAAGACGCTGGGCGAACTCCGCACCAAGGCGCGGGACATCGAATCGAAGGGGTACAAGGGCCTGGTGCTGGACCTCCGCAGCAACCCCGGGGGCCTGCTTTCGGCCACCGTTGATGTGGCCGAGGAATTCCTGAACAGCGGCACCATCCTTGCGGAGAAGGACGGCGACGGGAAGACACAGACGTGGAACGCGAAACAGGGCGGCATCCTCACGCGCATCCCCATCGTCATCCTTATGGATAAAGGCAGCGCGAGCGGGGCCGAGGTACTCGCAGCCGCCCTCCGCGACAATGGCCGCGCGAAGATCGTCGGCACCGTGAGTTATGGCAAGGGCACGGTGAACCAACTGATGCCGATCAAAGACTGCGGCGACTCGAAGGGCTGCGGCGCGCTCTACATGGCCGTCGGGCGTTGGCTTACCCCCAAGGGTGACCAGATCGAAGGCACCGGGATCAAGCCGGATGTCGAAGTGCCGCTGACTGCGAACGACTACATCGATAAGGGCGACCTTCAGCTGTTCAAGGCTATCGACATGCTTCGGGGCAAGTAGCCGCCCTCCTCTTCGCTACCGTGACCTTCGCCTGCCGAGCCGCTACGGTGACCGTGTGAGCAGCGCCACCATCGCCCAGAACCGCCGTGCCCGGCACGACTTCGAAATCCTCTCCACGTATGAGGCGGGGATCGTGCTGACTGGTTCCGAAATCAAGGCCGTCCGGGAGCACAAGGTGCAGCTCCAGGGCAGTTACGCCCGGATCAAGGGCGGCGAAGTGTGGCTGGCCGACGCGCACATCGCGCCGTACGTGAACGCCGGGTACTCACAGCACAACCCGACCCGCGACCGGAAGCTGCTGCTCCACAAGAAGGAGATCGCGCGGATCAACGAGCAGCTGGGCGAAAAGGGGCTAACGCTCGTCCCGCTGGCGATGTACTTCAAACGGGGGAAGGCCAAGGTTGAACTCGGGGTGGCACGTGGCCTCAAGCGTTATGACAAGCGAGAGCGGATCCAGGAACGCGACGTCGAGCGGGACATCGCGCGGGCGGTGCGGCGGAACGCCTGACCGCTCGACGGCTCTGCTATGCTGGAAGCTGGTTCCATGTGGGGACGAAAGGATTCGACAGGAGGCCAGGTAGCCGGATAGCAGGCCGAGGTTGGTCATCACCCTCGTAAATCAGACGACCACAAATAGTTGGCAACAACCAACTCGCTCTCGCCGCCTAATTAGCGACGACGTCTCTCGCAAGCCTCGGCCCGGTGGGCCTGCGAAGGGACGCTGCAATGCCGGGATGCTGCGAATGGACGCCGATGCGATTCGCAAAAGATTATCGGCTGGCCGGTTTACATGGGGACCACCACTGGAGTGGCCGGCGAGACCCAAATAGGTGGGAAAGCCTGTAGGACAATCCGGAGCCGCACTTCTCTGGACCGGGGGTTCAACTCCCCCGCGTCTCCACCAATTCACCATCTCCCCGCGCCGTGCGCGGGAGCGGTCCGAGCGCAGGACGCTTGCTTACGCGCGCGGCTCGGCTTCGATGCGGAGTTCATCCCCCACCGACACGCTGCCAACAGACAGCACCGTCGCGTAGACGCCCACGAACGCTTCGTTTAGCTCGCCTGCGCGCTTGAGGACCGAGGGCGTGGCCTCGCCAGTCTCAGGGTCGAGCGTGATCATGAGGCAGCGGCGGTCCTGTTCCGTTACGGCCAGACGCACGTGCCCAAGTCGCAGGATCTTGCCAACCCAAGCCTGCTCGGCAAAGGGCGGCGCATCGCTTTCGATGACAAAGTTCATACGGAAACGACGGTGATCGGGTGCGACGCCCGCGGCTTCGGCCAGCGCGCGCAACGTGGCGGTGGTGATGAGCGAGACGTACGCGATGTCGTGGTTCCCGCGATGGTCGGAGTGGAGCCGCGCCGCCCGGCCAGCGCCAGCTTCGACTGCCTCGCGCAGCGCCGGGCTATCGATCGGGAGCTTCTGACCCTCCGGTGTCGTTACGAGGAGCTTGGGCCTTGGCTGGGAGTCGTCCCATGAGGGCTGGTAGCGCAAGAGGCCGGAGAACTCGCGGCCGGTGAGCCACGGAAACGGCGTGTGCACGCTTTCCTGCACGAACGCGTACATCCGATCGCCGGGTAGTCCCTGGAAGCCAACGCTAACCGACTGGAGTTCTTCTCCGCGCATCGACTTCACGGGGTAGCGGGCGATGTGTCGGAGGGTACCGAGCGTTTGCATCAGACCTTCGCGGTCTGTTTCTTCGCCGCGATGATCGTGTCGAGTTCCGCCTTCAGGCGGTCGAGGACGGTGTCATATGGAAATGCGCCCAACTCATCTTCGCCGCGTTTCAGGTTCACGAAGTTTGGGGCGCACCAGAGGCCGAGGTCGGCATCGTCGGTTTCGCCGGGGCCGTTCACGCGGCAGCCCATGACAGCGATCGTTATGTCGTACGGCTTGGCGAAGGCCGAAACCTCCTTCACCTTTAGTGCGAGGTCGATGAACGCTTCGTTCTCGACACGGCTGCAACTCGGGCAGCTGATGATGTTGAGTCCATGATCCTGAAACTTTGGGACGGATCGAAAACGCCCCGCCTCGATGTCCGTAAGGATCTGTTGGCCCGCCTCCACTTCCTTCCACTTGTCCACGAAGGGGAGCGTCAATGAGACGCGGATCGTATCTCCGATCCCCCTCGAAAGCAGCTGCTCGAAGGCGATGCGGGTCTTGATGACGCCATCGGGGAGCAGCCCGGCTTCCGTCACACCGAGGTGCAACGGCACATCCGGTCGGGCCACGGCGAAGCGTTCGTTCCCCGCGATCACCTTGCGCGGGTCGCTGTCCTTCATCGAGACGACGTAGCGGGTGAAGCCGAGGTCGTCGAGCATCCGGCAGTGGTCGAGCGCGCTCTCCACCATGGCGGTTACGCCGCTCAGGAGCGGTTCATCGGAGCCATCGAACTTTTCGGCCATGGCCGGGTCAACGGAGCCGCAGTTCACGCCCACGCGAATGGCACAGTCGTTGCGCGCGGCGGCTTCGGCTATGAAGGCTACCTTGTCGCGCACGGACTTGGTCTTTTCGTGGTGGTAGAGGTGCCCCGGGTTGTAGCGCACTTTACTCACGTGGGGCGCGACCTGGGTGACGAGGCGGTAGTTCTCTTGCAGGTCCACGACCAGGTTCGCTTCCGGCACCCGGGCGTGCACTTCGGCCAGGGCCTGCACGTCCTTGGGGTTGTCGACGGCGATACGGACGAGTCCCGCGCCCGCTCCGTGGATCATCCGCACCTGGGCTTCCGTGGCGGCCAAGTCTTGCGTCTTCGTCGCGCACATGGACTGGACGACGATTGGGTTGCCGCCGCCGATGGTCACCGAACCTGCCCGAACCTGCCTGGTATTCGCACGCTTCATCGCGGGAAGTGTATCAGCCCGCCCGTGAACGGTCGGTGAGCGCCCTTAGCTGACGGTCACCATGACGTGCATGCCCTGCTGGTAGTGGCTGAGCGGCTTGCCGTCGATGATCTCGACAATGTCGCACTCCAGCTCGTACTGGCCGGGCTCGAGACGCACCTTCAGGTCCGCGCTCGCGCCGGCTGCCAGCTCGGCGGATTTTGCGACGACCTGCGTTGTGCCGTCCGGCAGGTGCCTGACAACGACGAGATCATGCATCGCACCGCCGACACCGTGAGAGTGGCCCGCCTCGCCGTGGACCGCCTTGAAGGTCACCTCGCCCGCAGTGATCTGTAGCTTCGACGGGGTCACGTTCCAGTTCGTCAGCTCGACCCGCACTTCGCCAGCACCGAGGCCATCGCCGCCCCCGAACCAGCCGCGGTCGATGCCGGTGAACACCAGTAACGGCACCAGCAGCACCGCCGCGGAGGAACCCATCGCAACCAGGGGGCCACGATTCGCGGCGATGAAGGACTGCCGCGCGCCGGTGAATTTGTTCCCGCTCGCTTCAGCAATGGAGCGCGCCTTCGTGTTCAGGCGGAGGCTGTTCGCCATCACGCTGACGGAACTGAAGGCCATCGCGGCGCCAGCAATGATCGGGTTCAGAAGCCCCGCGGCAGCGATTGGGATGGCGATCACGTTGTAGCCGAACGCCCAGACAAGGTTCTGACGGATGGCCGCGAGGGTCGCCCTGCCGAGGAGCACGGCTTCCGCGATCTTCGAGACGTCGCCATGCAACAGCGTTATGTCGCCCGCTTCGATCGCGACGTCCGTCCCGGTGCTCATGGCGATGCCGATGTCGGCCTGGGCGAGCGCGGGTGAGTCGTTGATGCCATCGCCGACCATCGCGACCTTCAGACCATCGGCCTGGAGCGCCCGCACGAGAGCGAGTTTGTCTTCGGGGCGGGCGGTGGCGTGGTATTCGGTGATGCCAACGCGTTCCGCCACCGCCGCGGCGACGCGCTCGTTGTCGCCCGTCATCATAATCACGCGCAGGCCGAGGCTATGGAGGGCGGCGACGGCGCGAGGCGCGCTCTGTTTCACTTCGTCGGCGATGCCGATGACCCCGGCCACTTCGCCGTTACGGGCGGCGATGACGACGGTGCGCCCGGCTGCCTCCAGGCGAGCCACGGTCGCGTTGATGTCGGTCGCCACGCTGATACCCCGCTCTTCCAGCAGGGCGGCATTCCCCACAAGGACCGGCGCACCCCCAACGGTGCCCGAGACACCCCGCGCAGTAACGGCTTCGAACCCCGTGACCTCGGGGACGGGAATGTCCCGTTCGACGGCTGCATCGACGACCGCGCGGCTAAGGGGATGTTCGCTACCCGACTCAACGGCCGCGGCCAGCGCCAGCAACTCCACGTCGCTGAGTCCGGCGACAGGTACGAGGTCGGTAACTTCGGGGCGGCCCTCGGTCAGGGTGCCAGTCTTGTCCACGATCACCGCGTCAAGGCGGCGGATGCCTTCGAGCACCTCGGCGTTCTTGATCAGCACCCCGCGCTCAGCGCCGAGGCCAGTGCCCACCATGATCGCCGTGGGCGTCGCGAGGCCGAGGGCGCAGGGGCAGGCGACGACGAGCACCGCCACCGCGTAGACCATCGCGTTGACCCAGGAATCGCCCAGGAGCCCCCATCCGAGGAACACCCCGAGAGCCGCAAGGATGACCGCCGGCACGAAGACGGCCGCCACCTGGTCCACGAGCTTCTGGATCGGCGCCTTCGAGCCCTGCGCTTCTTCGACCATGCGAGCGAGGCGGCGCAGGGCCGACGCTTCTCCCACGGCGGTGACTTCCATCCGCACAACGCCGTTCTGGTTCACCGTGCCGCCGATCAGGGCGTCGCCCACCTTGCGTTCAACGGGGATGGATTCCCCGGTGAGCATCGACTCATCGACCGTGCTGGCGCCTTCCCGGATGATTCCATCGACGGGGACGCGGCCGCCAGGACGCACGACGACAATGTCGCCGGGCGCCAGTTGCTCGACGGCGACTTCCTTCTCTACCCCATCGCGGATCACCGTCGCGGACTTCGCGGCGAGGCCCAGGAGCGACGCGATAGCAGCCGAGGCGGCGCCCTTCGAAAGTTCCTCGAAGTACTTGCCCATGGTGATGAAGAGGAGCACCGCCGCACTCACATCGAAGAACATGTGCTGGTGCTGCCCCGAAACCACCACCCAGGCGCTGAACGCGTAGGCGACGCTCGTGCCCAGAGCGACGAGCACGTCCATGTTGGGGTTGAGGTGTCGCAGGCTGGCGAATCCGCCCTTGTAGAACCTCCAGCCCAGCCCGAACTGGACAGGCGTAGCTATGCCGAAGAGAAGCCAGCCGGTAAGCGTGTGGTCGCCGTTGATGGTGATATCGGCGATGTCCATGGCCATCGCGAGCACGATGGTTGGGATGCCGACGATTGCGCCGAGGATGAGCGTGACGAGGGTCGCGCGGGCATGGCTGGCGCGTTCGGCGCGGCGGTCATGCGTGGGCTCAGAGAGCCGCGCTTCGTAGCCAGCCTTTTCGACCGCCGCCACCAGCGTCTCGACCGGGACGGCGTCCTCAAGCGTGACGCGAGCGGTCTCCGCCGCGAAGTTCACCGTCGCGACCTCGACGCCCTGCACCTTGCCCAGCGCCCGCTCAACCCGCCGCACGCACGAGGCGCAGGTCATGCCCGTTATGTCGAGCGTGACTGACGATTGCTGACTGCTCATGAGCGGCGCGCGTCCTGGTTCACGGTCAGCGCACGGTCGCCGCGTAACCCTCTTCGGCGATCGCTTCGATGATCAGCTTCACGTCGAAGTCATCGTCGCCTTCGATGACGGCCGATTTGGCTTCGAGGCTGACCTTCGCGGCCTTTACGCCCGCGACGTCTTCGGCGGCGTTGGTCACGGCTTTGACGCAGTGGTCGCAAGTCATACCGGTAATGGAGAGTTCGATGGTCTTTGACATGGGTCGGTTCCTTCCTTTGGTTCTAGTGGTGGGGTAGGTCGTCCGTGAGCGGCTCAGCCGGTCCCTGGACTTTGTAAAGCCGCAAGAGTTCGCTGACCGCGCGTTCCGTTTCGCCACCGGTCATCTGTTCGATGACGTGGGTGCGCAGGTGCCCTTCGATGACGAGGCCATCGAAGCTTCGAAGCGCTTTCTGGATGGATAGTGAGAGGTCCAGCACGTCCATGCAGTAGCGGTCGTCGTCGATGTGCTTTTCGAGGGCAGCGACCTGCCCGGCGATGATCTTGAGACGGCGCTGGGCCTGTTTGCGGGTTTCGGGGGTCATCTCGGTGCTGCCTGTATAGGGTACCCCCCTATCCTTGCAGATCGAACCGGACGCCTGCAATGGGCCATCCGGTACGGCTAACGGGACCCGATCGCCCCCACTTCGCGCAGGTGGCTCACCTGGTCCCAGGTGAACCCGTGCTCAAGCAGCACTTCTTCGGTGTGCTCATCGAATTGGGGCGCGGCGCGGCGGATAGAGCCGGGGCTCGCGCTGAGCTGTACCGCCGGGCCAACCATCCGCACTGTCTTGCCCGCCGGGTGGTCGAAGTTGACGACGTAGTCGTTGGCAACCACCTGGGGGTCTTCCACCACCTGCCCGTAATCCTGCACGGGCGCGATGGGAAGGCCGGCATCAGCGAGGAAGTTCACCCAGTCCCATTGGTCCCGCGTCGCGAATAGGCCGTCTAGCAGGGCGATAAGCTCGGCGCGGTGCTCGGTGCGCTCCCGGAACCCGCAGAACCGCTCGTCGTCGCGGACATCCGGGCGGCCCAATGCGTCGCAGAACGGCGTCCACCAGCGGTCGCCCTGCGCCATCGAAAGCGCGATCCAGCGGCCATCCTTGCATTCGTAGACGTTCCACAGGGGCTGAGCATCGGATCGGTCGCGGCGCGGAGGCACCATACCGCTGAAAAGCGTGTTCGTGATGTTGAACGACTGCAGCATCACTTGCCCGCCAAGGAGCGAGGCGTCGATCTGCTGGCCTTCGCCGGTCCGCGCCCGGTGCCAGAGCGCGAGGAGGATGCCGTAGGAAAGGGCGATGGCGCCAACCTGGTCGGCCATGCCCCCAAACGAAAAAATGGGCGCGATATCGGGCGGCCCCTGCATCATCATTGTGCCGCCCCGGGCCTGCCCGAGGATGTCCATCGCGGGCCACCGCGCGTGCGGACCCTTGGCCCCATAGCCGCTGGCTGAGGCGTAAATAATCTTCGGGTTCCGGGCTTTCAGATCCTCATAGGCCAGTCCGAGCTTCTCCATTACGCCCTGGCGCATGTTCTGCACGAACACATCGGCCGACTCCACCAGGCGAAGGAGCGTCTCCTTGCCCTCAGGGTGCTTCAGATCGATGACCATGCCGCGCTTGTTCCGGTTATGGCTCTCGAAGTAGCCGTTCAGAGCCGTTGGGTCGGCACCGGTGGATAGGCCGCGCCCGGGATCGGGCGATTCAGGGCCTTCGACCTTGACTACGTCGGCACCGAAATCGGCGAGCATGGCGGTTGAGTAGGTGCCTTGCTGCCAGATCGTGCAGTCGACGATCTTGAGACCAGACATCGGAAGCCCGGTATTCGGGACATCAGGGAACATCTGCGGACCCTCCAGGCGCGCCCCTGCGCCGCTGACCGGATCATGGGAATGCCTCCAGCGGGTGTCAACGCGGTGGGCCTGTCGGCTATCCTGCGGGGATGCGAGAGCGAACGACGGGCCACAGGGTCTTCGCGTTCATCTGGGATCGTCAGACGAAGCATGAGAAGCCGTCGATGCGCGCTGCCCGGCGTGCGGTCGCTGGCGAAGCGCACGGACGCGTGCTGGAGATCGGCGTGGGTGTGGGCGCGAACTGGCCCCACCTCCCGCAGGGCATCCATTACACCGGGATCGAGCCGGATGCCTACATGCTCGAGCGCGCCCGCGGCCACGCGGCTGAGGAGGGACGGGTGGTTGACCTCCAGCAGGCATCCGCCGAACAGCTCCCCTTCGACGACGCGACCTTCGATACGATCATCGTCACACTGACCTTCTGCAGCGTCGGCGACCTCTCACGGTCGCTCGCCGAGGCGATGCGCGTGCTGAAGCCGGGCGGCGAATTACGCTTCTGGGAGCACGTCGCTGCGGACCACGGTGCGAAGGCACGGGTACTCGATGCGATTACGCCGCTCTGGCGGCGCGTCGCGGCGGGGTGTGAACCCAATCGGAGGACGGAGTCCGCGGTCCGTGCCGCCGGCTTCGATGTCCGGATCGAGGATCGCTCCTCCATTAGCGGATTGCCTGCTATCCGGGGCGTCGCGACCAAGCCGGGGAGCGCGGCATGAGGATCGGCGCGCACATCTCGAGCGCGGGCGGGCCGGACAAGGTCTTCGAACGCGCCCTGGCCATCGGGGCGGAAGCCGTGCAGCTTTTCATCTCCGCACCGCAGCAGTGGCGGCCGCCGTCGCTCACGCCAGAAGTCATCGCGTCGTTCCGGGCAGCCAAGGAAGCCGCCAGCATCCCAGCCTTCTTCCACGGCATCTACCTCATCAACCTCGGGAGCGCCGATGAGGCGCTCCAGGGCCGCTCGGTTGAGTCGCTGAAGAACTACCTGCGCGCCGCCGACGAGCTCGGCGTAGTGGGCACGATCTTTCACGCGGGCAGCCACCTGGGGGCGGGCTTCGACGGAACCGTGGCGCAGGTCTGCCGTCTCATGCGCCAGGCGCTGGACGAGGCGCCCGGCGATTCGAAGCTGCTCATCGAAAACAACGCGGGGCAGGGCGGCGGCATCGGGACGACGTTCGCAGAAATTGGCGCCATCATCCGGGGGCTCGACGGCCACCCGCGCGTGGGCGTCTGTATCGACACCTGCCACGCCTTCGCGATGGGCTACGACATCGCGTCGCGCGAAGGCTGCGAGGCGGCGATGACGGAGTTCGACCGGGAGATCGGCCTCAACCGGCTGCTGGCCGTGCACGCGAACGACAGTAAGATGCCGCTCGGTGGGATCCGCGACCGTCACGAAAACATCGGCGATGGCCACATCGGGCTCGACGGGTTCCGGACGGTGCTCGCGCACCCGGCCTTCGCCCATGTGCCGTTCTTCCTCGAGGTGCCCGGGATCGAGGGGAACGGGCCCGACGCCGAGAACATCAACCGCCTCAAGGCGATCCGTGAAGCCGTCGGCGCGCCGGGGCCCGACTAGCCCGGCTCCCGCGCCGCCTTTACCCTCACTCTATGACCACCCCACAGACCGGAAAGCTCACCGGCGACCTGTTCAACGAATGCGCCGAGTGGATCTGGGAACAGATGCAGGACGATGGCTTCTTCCTTTCGGGCGAGCTCGTCGACCTGATCCTCCTGACCGAGCGCGAACTGGGCATCCACACGCGTGATCTGACCGAATTAGCGGCGCTCCTCGATGAGGAGTTCAAGATGCGAGGCGTCTCCGCGGACCCGTACCCTTTGGACCCGCTGATGATTCAGCAGGTGCTCCAGTGGGAGGACGATTTCCTCGGTTTCGCCGGGATACAGCGCGCGGAGAGTTAGGGGAGGGTTGACCGCCGCCGATCGCGGGATCATCCTGAACTTCAGACCTTTTTTGGAGGTGGCCGCGAAAGCAATCCGTACACGGCACGCAGGAGAGTGAACCAGAAGCGCCAGGTCCGTCCCATGGGGCGGGCGACGAGGCGGGGGCAGTATCGAAAGACTCGGCGGATGGCCCCCCGGCAGGCATAGCCGTCAGGCAGCACACAAACCAGCATGGGTAACCAGCTGACAAAGGTGCGCCAGGTGCCAGGGAACTCGCAGTTTCCTCACCGCTCTCCCATGTGACTCACCGCACCTCGTGCACTTTCCGGCGCCGGGGTGGGCGTCATGCGCGCCCCGCGCGCCCGCTCCGGCGGGATACACGGGAGAAGAACCTATGTGTGGAATTGTTGCCTACGCCGGCACGAGGCCGGCGGCCCCGATCCTCATCGAGGCGCTCCATGCGCTGGAGTACCGGGGGTATGACTCGGCCGGGATCGCCGTCCTGAGCGCGAACGAAGGGCCGCTGGTCATTACCAAGCGCGAGGGAAAGATCGCCAACCTCGAGGCGGCGCTCGCCTCCTCGGCGGCGCTCGCCGGCACCACCGGGATTGGGCACACACGCTGGGCCACCCACGGGGAGCCCAACGACCGTAACGCCCACCCGCACGAGAGCTGCGGGGGCGAAGTCGCGGTCATCCATAACGGCATCGTCGAGAACTATGCCGCGCTTCGCACCGAGTTGACTGCGGCGGGCCACCGCTTCCTCAGCGAGACCGATACCGAGACCATCGCGCACCTGATGGAGGACCGGATCAAGGTCGGCGACGACCTTCTCTCCGCCCTTTGCACCACCGCCGCCCGGCTCGACGGGTCGCAGGCGATCGTGGCGATGAGCGACCGTGAACCGGGTGTCGTGGTGTCGGCCCGCATCGGGAACGCGGGTGGCGTCGTCATCGGCTACGGCGAAGGGGAGATGCTGCTGGCCAGTGACCTTGCCGCCTTGCTCCCCCACACCCGCCGAGTCGCCTTCCTGGCTGATGGTCAGCTTGCCCGGATCGACGCCGCCGGCGCGCGCTTTGTCGACCGCTCAAACAGCCCGATCGAGGTCCCGGCCCGCGACGTGCCCATCGACCCGGAGAGCGCGCTGAAAGGTCAGTACCCGCACTTCATGCTCAAGGAGATCATGGAACAGCCGGTGGCGCTCTCCGACACGATCCGCAGCCTGGTGACCTTCGAGCCGGCGACCCTGCACCTGCGCGACCTCGGAATCGCCGAAGATCGCCTGGCAAGCGTCAGCCGGGTAGTGCTCATCGGCATGGGCACGAGCCTGCACGCGGCGATGGTGGGCAAGCAGTACATCGAGACGCTGGCGCGTGTGCCCGCCGAAACCGACAACGCCAGCGAGTTCCGCTACCGCGACCCGATCATCGGGCCCGAGACGCTCGTGGTGTCGGTCAGCCAATCGGGCGAGACGGTGGACGTGCTCGAAGCGATGGCCGTCGCGAAGCGGGCAGGCGCCTTGCAGGTGACGATCTGCAACATGGAAGGCGCCCAGACCACGCGCGTGGCCGATGGCACGGTCTACACCCGCGCGGGTCTCGAACGGGGCGTAGCCAGTACGAAGACCTACGTCTCGGCGATGGTTGCGCTGTACGCGCTGGCACTCCGCCTGGGGCAGGCGCGCGGCATCCTGAGTTCCGCCGACCTGGACGCACGGATCGGGGACCTCGCCCACCTCCCGAGCGCAGCCGCTGAAGTGCTCTCCGACCTCACGCCCTACGCCGCGCTCGCCGAGAGCTTCGCGGACACACGGGACATGCTCTTCCTCGGGCGAGGGCTCGCCTTCCCGAACGCGATGGAGGGCGCGCTCAAGATGAAGGAGATCAGTTACGTCCACGCCGAGGGCTACGCCGCCGGGGAGATGAAGCACGGGCCGATCGCGCTGATCGAACCCGCCTTCCCGACGGTGGCGATCGCCACCCGGCACGCCCTGCGGACGAAGATGGTCTCCAACATCCAGCAGGTGCGCGCGCGAGGTGGCCCGGTGGTGGCGATCGTTACGGCCGGCGACGACGAGGTCCCCGCGGTTGCCGACCACACGCTGACGCTCCCGGACGTCCCGGCGCTGCTGGAGCCGGTTATCACGGCGCTGCCGATGCAGTTGCTGAGCTATCACATTGCGGTGGCGCGTGGCTGCGATGTGGACCAGCCCCGGAACCTCGCGAAGACCGTGACGGTGGAGTAGCAGCCGCCCATTGGTACCGCTCTGCGGGCCGGATGACCATAACGGCCCGCAGTTCGTGAAAGTACCGTGCGCAGCGAGACTCACGGCGAGTCCGGGGCGTTCGCACGTCCCGGAATTTGCTGTGGCGCGCACTGGGGGTGCGATATAATCAGGCGACGGAGCTATCGACGATCCTTATGCAACGTACTGGAGGTATAGGGCGCGTGATTAGCATGACCCGGTCAGTGGTCTGGTTTTCCGAAGTGGGCCGCGAAGATCTCGGCCTTGTCGGCGGCAAAGGCGCCAACCTTGGCGAACTCGTCCGCGCCGGCATCCCCGTCCCACCCGGCTTCGTTGTCACAGCCGATACCTACTTCCGCTTCCTCCAGGCGAATGCCCTGGAACCCGTGATCAAGAAAGAGCTCTTCAACCTCGACGTGCAAAACGCGAAGGTGCTGAACGAGCGCGCTGCCCGCATCCGCAAGCGCATCGTCGAAGCCGACATGCCGGCGCACATCGCTGAGGAGATCCGCGAGGCCTACAAGAAGCTCGGTGAGGGAGCGGTCGCCGTCCGCAGTTCGGCCACCGCCGAAGACCTCCCTGAAGCCAGCTTCGCCGGGCAGCAGAGCACTTTTCTCAACGTCGTCGGCGCCGACAACGTCGTGCTCGCGGTGCAGGCCTGCTGGGCCTCGCTCTACGAAGGGCGTGCGATCTTCTATCGCGAAGAGGCCGGCTACGACCATCTGAAGGTGGGCCTCGCCGTTCCGGTGCAGAAGATGGTGCAATCGGAGAAGTCCGGCGTGATGTTCACCGTGGAGCCGGTCACCTCCGACGCATCGAAAATCACCATCGAGGCCGTGTACGGACTGGGCGAAGGCATCGTCTCCGGCGAACTCTCCCCTGACCTGTACATCGTGGAGAAGGAGTCTCTGCGAATCCTGAGCAAAAGGACCGTTACCCAAACCCGCCAGATCACACAGGCGAAAGGTTCGGACGGCAGCCACGAAGGAGCGAACGCCTGGGTGCCGGTGCCGCCTGAACTGGCGGATCGGCCGAAGCTCACCGATGCCGAGATCAAGGAAATCGCCCGCATTGGCCGGGCGGTGGAAGAGCACTACGGACACCACCAGGACATCGAGTGGGCCTGGGAGAAGGGCAAGTTCTATCTCACGCAGGCACGCCCCGTCACCACAATGCGTGACCACGGCGATGATCTGGGGGACGACGAGACTGCCCCCGTTTTGCTCAAAGGGCAGCCAGCCAGCCCGGGCGTCGGGTTCGGCAAGGCGCGCATCGTCCTCGATCCGAACGACATCGATATCGTCCGTCCGGGCGACGTGCTCGTCGCCCAGATGACGACGCCCGATTTCGTCCCTGCCATGAAGCGCGCGGCGGCCATCATCACCGAGCGGGGCGGGCGCACCTGCCACGCCGCCATCGTCAGTCGCGAACTGGGCATCCCCTGCGTCGTCGGCGCGGCGGACGCCGTCCGCCGCCTGCAATCCGACCAGGAAATAACCGTCGATGGGTCGCAGGGAAACGTCTACGCAGGCCGCGCTGAAATGCGGCTGGCCTGGGCCGACCGTCAGAAAGAGAGGTACGCCCAGAGCGTAAACCTGAAGACGGTCACAAAGCTCTACGTGAACCTCGCGGAACCGGAGCTCGCTGAGAAGGTCGCGGCCAAGCACGTGGACGGCGTTGGGCTGCTCCGCGCCGAATTCATCGTTGCCCAGATCGGCGTCCACCCCCGGACGTTCATCGACGAAGGGCGGCCCGAGGAGTACACGCGCCAGATCGCGGCAGGGATCAGCGAATTTTGCCGCGCCTTTGCGCCGCGCCCGGTGGTCTACCGCCTCACGGACTTCAAGACGAACGAATATGCGAACCTCCGCGGCGGCGCGAAGTACGAATCGACCGAAGAAAACCCGATGATCGGCTACCGCGGCGCGAGCCGATACATCCGCGAGCCCGACATCTTCAAGCTCGAACTGAACGCCATCAAACAGGTACGCCGTGAATTCACGAACCTCTACGTGATGGTCCCGTTTGTTCGCACGCCCGCCGAACTTCGGGGAGTCAAGCAGCTCCTCGCCGAGCAGGGGCTGGTCCGCGGCGACGACTTCAAGCTCTGGATGATGGTCGAGGTGCCCTCCAACGCGATCATTCTCGACAAGTTCGTGGATGTGGGGATCGACGGCATCTCCATCGGTTCGAACGACCTCACCCAGCTCGTGCTGGGCATCGACCGGGACAGCGAATCGCTGGCCGACACGTTCGACGAACGGGATGAGGCGGTAATGGCAGCGATCCAGACGGTGGTAAGCACCGCGAAGCGCCGTGGGATCACCGTCGGCATCTGCGGCCAGGCGCCCAGCGTCTACCCCGAGATAACCGAGAAGCTCGTCGAGTGGGGCATCACCAGCGTCAGCGTTAGCCCGGACATGATCGACCACACGCGGGAGATCATCGCGAATGCCGAGGCGAAGCTGGGCCGCAAGTCGCAATAAAACGACAGAAGCTGCCCGCGTCCACACGATAGAATCGGGCTGTGGATCTGCATGTCGTGCGAAGGCGACTCGAAGAGGATGAGGAGCGGCTCAGCCCGTTCGCCGCGAAAACGTCCAACAGCCGCGGGCGACTCAAGCCGGAAGAACCATCCCCCGTGCGTACGGCCTACCAGCGCGACCGCGACCGGATCCTCCACACCAAGGCGTTCCGGCGGCTCAAGCACAAGACCCAAGTGTTCATCGCCCCGTTGCTCGACCATTATGTCACGCGGCTTACCCACACCCTGGAGGTCGCGCAGGTCGCCCGGACGATCGCGCGCGCCCTGAACCTGAACGAAGACCTCGCGGAAGCCGCCGCCCTCGGCCACGACATCGGCCATGGGCCGTTCGGGCACGCGGGAGAAGAAGCGCTTGCTGAGTGCCTCCCCGAGGGCTTCCGCCACAACTACCAGTCGGTGCGCGTGCTCGACCAGCTGGAAAACAGTGGCCGGGGCCTCAACCTTTCGTGGGAGGTGCTCGATGCGGTCGAGAAGTCGAGCAAGGCACGGGAGGACATCTTCGCCGAAGGCTGGGGGGTGCCCGCGACGCTCGAAGGGCAGGTCGTAAAGACGGCCGACGCGATCGCCTACGTGAACCACGATATTGGCGATGCGGTGCGGGCCGGGATCCTGCGTGAGACCGACCTACCCCAATCCGCTCAAGGCGAACTTGGGCGCAGTCACGCGGAGCGGCTGAATACGCTGGTATGCGACGCCATCGAGGCCAGCTGGGCGGCCACAGGCGAGGTCCCGCGGGTCGCCGCGCCGGTGATCACCTTCAGCCCGCGCGTCGCGGCGGCGGCGAACGAACTGCGCGCGTTCATGTTCCAGCGTGTCTACTACTACGACTCCACCCGAGCCGAAGCCGAACGGGGCAAACGGGTTGTGATCTTTCTCTTCCACCATTTTGTCAGCCACCCCGGCGGGATCTCACCGGACTACTCGCTCGAAGGCGACCCCGTGGAGCGCCGCGCGGCCGATTTCGTCAGCGGTATGACTGACCGTTATGCCATCAGAGTGGCGCGGGACCTCGGCTGCGAAGATGCGCTTGCCTGGGATGTGCGATAGGGCCACGGCCCTCGATGACCCGGACTTCGTTTGCCGGTACCCCCACCCGCCCGGATAATCGAAGCAAGGTCGTCTCGACATATCTATGAGTGAACCATACGGGGCTCCCCCGCCCGACGAGCCGATCATCGGCGCCGACACCCCTCCCCCTGCCGTCCCCTCCCGCGCCCCTGCATCTCCGGGGGCGCCCGCGTACGACGCGGACCAGGAGGACGACTGGGAGGACGAGTAC
>Ga0315281_10006035_pt1 | contig 17268 bp, 14 predicted proteins | sample YL17G07_0_MG_FD_204540 | JGI IMG/M metagenome (GOLD analysis project Ga0315281, IMG submission 204540) | Sediment microbial communities from Yellowstone Lake, YNP, Wyoming, USA - YL17G07_0 | ecosystem: Environmental > Aquatic > Freshwater > Lake > Sediment | place: USA: Wyoming | collected...
TCCGCGAATTCTGCCAGGGAAAAATCGCCACGTTCAAGATTCCCAAGTACATCAAGCTGGTGGATGCATTTCCCATGACCGTCACCGGCAAAATCCAGAAATTCAAAATGCGCGAGGTGGCCATCCAGGAACTCAACCTGGGGGCCGCCGCGCGCATTGAAACCGCCTGAGGCCGCCCGTGACCATTGCCAGCTACGAGGACTATTACAAGAGTTTCCGCTGGGAGATTCCCGAGCACTTTAATTTTGCCACGGACATCGTGGACCGCCACGCCGCCGACCCCGCGCGCATGGCCCTGCATTCGCTGGACGCGCAGGGCCGCGAGGAAAAGTTTACGTTCGCCGCGCTCAGCGAGTTATCCCGGCGCTTCGCCAATGTTCTCGCGGGCCTGGGCCTGCAGCGCGGCGATGTGGTCATGGTCATCCTGCCGCGCATTCCGGCCTGGCAGGTGGTCATGCTCGGCCTGCTGCGTTTGGGCGCGGTGGCCGCGCCCGGCGCAACACTCCTTCAGCCCAAGGACATCGCCTACCGCGCGCAGCTCTCCGACGCCAAAGCCATCATCACCGACACGGAGAATGGGCCCAAGGTCGACGCCGCGCGCAAGGACGCTCCCGGACTGAAACAGTTCATCCTCGTCGGCTCGGAGCAGCCCGGCTGGGTCAGCTACGATAAATCCATGTCTTCCGCCTCCGCGAATTTTCAGGCGCCGCCCACGCGCTCGCAGGAGCCCGCCCTGCTCTATTTCACTTCCGGGACCACCGGCGGCCCCAAGATGGTCCAGCATTGCCATGCGTACACGCTGGCGCACCGCCTGACGGGGGAATTCTGGCTGGACCTGACCAAAGATGACCTGCACTGGAATCTTTCCGATACCGGCTGGGCCAAGGCCGCCTACAGCACGTTGTTCGGCCCGTGGCATCCGGGAGCGAACGTGTTTTCTTACGGCGGGCCGTTCGATCCGAAAAAAACGCTGGAAATCCTGCAGCAATATCCCATCACCACGTTCTGCGCCCCGCCCACGGTGTTTCGCCTGATGGTCAAGGAAGATTTGAAAAACTACCGCTTTTCCCTGCGCCACGTCGTCGCCGCGGGCGAGCCGCTCAATCCCGAAGTCATCGAAGTTTGGAAGGAAGCGACGGGCACGACCATCTACGACGGCTACGGCCAAACCGAAACCATCATCGCCGTCTGCAATCACCCGAGCGTGCCCGTGCGCCCCGGCTCGATGGGCAAGCCCATGCCCGGCCATGAAATCGCCATCGTGGACGCCGAAGGCCGCGAACTGTCCGCCAACGAAGAAGGCGAGATTGCCATCAAGGGCCATCCACCTTCGCTTTTCCTGGGCTATTGGAAAGAACCCGCACTCACCGCGGGCACGCGCCGCGGCGACTGGTACGTCACCGGCGACAAAGCCTGCCGTGACGCCGACGGCTACTACTGGTTCGTGGGCCGCGCCGATGACGTGATCATCAGCGCCGGCTATCGCATCGGCCCGTTTGAGGTGGAAAGCGCGCTGGTCGAACACCCCGCCGTCGTGGAAGCCGCCGTGGTGGCCAGCCCCGACGAAGTTCGCGGGCACATCGTCAAGGCCTTCGTGGTGCTCAGCAAGGGGTACGCGGCCTCCGCCGAACTCGTCCGCGAGTTGCAGGAGCACGTCAAGAAAACCACCGCTCCCTACAAATATCCGCGCGAGATTGAATTCCTCGCGGAGCTGCCCAAAACCATCAGCGGTAAAATTCGCCGCGTGGAACTGCGCAAGCGCGAAATGGAAAAAGGCAGGTCTGGCAAGCCCTAGCGAATTCCGCTCCGCCGAAGTCTAAAGGCGCCTCCGTCCGTTGCGTCTATTTCTTGTCCCGGGCATCCACCGCGCGGGTGTCATTGCGCAATTCATCCTGGTTGATCCAGTAGTAGGAGCCGAAGGGCTTTTTCTCCGGCCAGACTTCATCCAGCGTGGTGGCGTCGTAGAGCGTTCCGGCCTTCATCACCATCTGAAGTTTCAATGTGTTGTGGATGTCTTCTAGCGGGTTGGCATTCAGCACCAGGAGGTCGGCCAGTTTGCCGGCTTCGATGGTTCCCAGGTCCTTGTCCGCGCCCAGGAAATGGGCGCCATGGACGCTGGCGACTTCCAGCGCTCCCATGTTGCCGAGGGCCGTGGCCAGCATCCACACTTCCCAGTGCGACCCGATGCCGTGAAACTGTCCGTGGGAGCCGATGGCGCCATAGCCGCCGTTGGCAATGATGTCCGCGACTCCCTGGCTCTGGACGCCAAAATGATAGTCGGTCTCCGGACGAACCCAGCGGCGGCGCGTGTGCGGCAGCAACTGGCGCCAGGGAATCCATCGTTGCTGCTTGGGGTCCTTCCAGACGTCGCTGAGTTGCATGAAATATTCTTCGTTCCACGGGGCTGTGCCGCCCACGGTGAGCGTGGGCGAATAGACGGTATGAGCCTTGCCGAACAGTTTGGCCACGTCGTCATAGAGCGGCGCGTACGGCGTGGGATGTTCGAATCCGGCCTGGCCGTCCATGAGCATGGTCAGTTTGTGGTTGAGGTCGCTGGACCCTTCGCCGGTCACCCGCAATCCTCTTTTGCGGGCGATTTCGGTGATCCATTGCCGCTGCTCGCGGTTGGGCTGCAGATATTGCTTCAGCGCCGTGGCCCCAAACGATTGCAGCCGCGCGATCTCGTGTTCCGCTTCCTCGTAAGAAGTAAGTTCATTGCGGTGCGGTCCGTCACTGGAGACCATCGGATCGCCGGTGGAGAATGTCCGCGGGCCGATGGTCCGGCCGGCCTCGGTCATTTCGGCGAGGGAAAAGACCTCTTGGGTCCAGGCCGCGGGATCGAGCGTCGTGGTCACGCCGTAGGCCAGGTAGACCGCCGATTCAAAATTCCGGGAGGGCGAAATTCCGGCGGATTCGCGGTGGTGGTGCGCGTGCATGTCCACCCATCCGGGAATGACCGTCTTTCCCCGGGCGTCGATGATTTTGTCCGCGCCCACCGTGCTGCACGTGCCGACGCAGGCAATGCGTCCGGCCTTTACGAGAATCGTGCCCTTCTCGATGACCTGCTTGTTCGCCAGAGTCACGATGCGTGCATTGGTCAGCGCAATCGTCCCGGAGGCGATGCTCCGGGGAATGCTGAGCTGGATGGCCGTGGTGTCGGTCTTACCCGAGACGGCATGAAATATGTAGTAGTTGCTGGAGCCGCCGTATTCGAGCGTTTGCGCATCTCTCCAGTGTGGGAAAAGTCCGCCCTCGGGACTGACCACCTTCACGGGCAGCGCCGGCATTTTTTTATCCAGAGAAACCGCCTGTTCGCCCGTGGCATTCAGCGGGATCGGCGCCATATAGATTTTGTCGCCTTCTTCGTAGGCGATGTGGGAACCGTCGGGCGAGAGTTCGCCGTCGGTGGCATTCGCGAATTTGGCATGGAGTCTGCGGTCGCTTCCGTCGGGGCGCACGGAGAAAAATTCGGCGACGGACAGGGGCACGAGGCCGCCGGTCTTTTCAACACGGTGCGCCATGTAGTAGATCCGGCCGTCGGCGCCGAAACGGGCGCGCGGGCCGGGCGCTTCCGCCGCATCCACGCGCACAATGGCCCGGGCCTCCCCGCCGGCGGAGGGTTGCAGGACGATGTCATACCATTCATTGCGCACCCAATCGCGCCCCCGCAGCGTGGCTCCCGAACCGCGCGAATACACCAGGGTCTTGCCGTCGGGGCTCCACAGGGGATTCAGGTATTCGCCGGGTGCGGCGGTCAAAGGCTGGGGAGTTCCTCCCGTGCTGGGCATCGTCCAGAGTTGGCCGTGTTTGTCGTCATCCCAGGTGGCAAAAGCGATCGTCGCGCCATCGGGCGACCACGAAGGCGAGAATTCGCTGAAGGCGAAGGAGTCCGGCGTCAGGCGCTTCGGCGTTCCGCTGGGAAGATCCATCATCCATAATTTACCGACGGCCTGGAAGAGCAGCCGCTTGCCGTCCGGCGAGCCGGTTTGCCAGCGCACCATGCGCGGCTGAAAGGGGCCATCCTGGATGGGCAAAGGCGACCAGGCCATCTCGGAAATCGTTCGATGGACGCGCGCGGTGAAGGGAATGGTCTCTACTTTTCCCGTGGCCACGTCCAGCCGCCGCAATTTTCCTCCCTGGGAGAGGATCATTGATTTCCCGTCTTCGCTCCAGACCATGCCGGGAAGAATCGGCATCTGCCGGGAAATCTCCTCGGCCAGATCCAATTCGATGGGATCCATCAGCAGGCGCTCTTCGCCGGTCTGCAAATCGCGCAGCCACAGCGCCGTGCGCGGGCCGAAGACGCGGCCCTTGTAGGATTCGGTTCCGTCCGGAATACGCCGGCCGAAGGCCACGGTGCGCCCGTCCGGCGATACCACCGGGGCCACGGCGCCGCCGCTGGTCCCGCGGTCTTGCTGCTCCGCCTGGCCTCCCGTGAGGTCCTCGACCTTGCGGGTCTGCAGGTTCAGTCTCCGGATCTGAAAGCATCCCAGCATGGGGTCGGTGTGCCCGAAGGGAAGTGGCGAGCAAACGGAGGAGTCGAAATAAAGATATTTTCCGTCGCGGGAAAGGGAATGCCATCCCGGCCCCTTGTCCGCGGCCACCAGTTCAATGCCCGTGCCCCCGTCCTTGTGGTACATCACCAGTGTCCAATTGAACTCCATATCGTTCGGTTTGGTGCCCTGCCGCTGCACAATGATGTAATTGCCGTCGGCCGTCCAGACCGGGCTTAATACGCGCAACCCCTTGTCCGTGAAAACGGCGCGGGGATTCTTGCCATCGGCGTCCATCAGCCAGAGATTGTTTTGTCCTTTGCGGTCGGAAACGAAGGCGATGGTCTTTCCGTCGGGCGAGTAACGAGGAGTCATGTTGATGGCGATTCCCGAATCCTGCGTCAGGCATTCCGCTTTGCCCCCGGCCGCCGGCATGCTGTAGATCTGCCCCAGCAGATCGAACACGATGCGCTTGCCGTCGGGAGACACGTCCAGTGCCATCCAGGTGCCTTCGCTCGTTTCAAAATCAATTTCCCGTGTTGCTCCCCGGGCCTTGGTGGTATCCCACTCCGCGGCCGCTTTCTCCTGCGCTTGCAGAGCAGGAACCGCCGAAACGAGGGCTGCCAGGCATACCATTACGAACCGAATCATGCGCCGGACCTTGGGGGACATTTTTTCTCCATCCTTTGCAATGAGGAATTTCCGGGGTCAGCGCCCCGAAGGCTCTGCCGCGCACGTCTTTTTGTGGGGCATCGAGGCGCAGTCTGGCACAGGAGCCGGGGTGGGAGCAAGAAGGGAATTCGAGTGGAGTGGCAATCCTGTGGAAAGAAAAGAGGTTGCGGGAAGGGCCAAAGATACGTGTGGCTCAATGTGGCACAGTAGTTAACAGAGGAACTCATTATAATGGTAAATAGTGTTGCAGTGAGCGAATACAAATGGCACGATGGCGGCCGCTGCATCCTGGCGATGCCGGCGAAGGAGGTTCGATGAACGCATTGAGGCGAAATCCCCAAACGGCGGTTCGGTTCGGATTGTTCCTTTCATTGGTCCTGGTGATTCTAGCGGCGGCGCTCTCCGCGACGGGGGATGATTTTAACCCGGGCTGCGCGGTTCCCTACGGTGGACTTCAGCAACCGCGCCCGATTGACGCGCAGTGCGGCCCGGCGGGATCCGCGGATACTCCGGCCAGCGCCGAGCAGAACAAAGCCAAGAACAATCTATGCGCTTCCGGCAGCGCGGTTCCCCTGACCATCAGCGCCTTTGATGAACTGCAGCAGGCCGCGGAAGAAAAAGGCGTGACCTTCGGCAATCAGCATGTGCCCCATCCCGAACCGCTGCCGCCGGACCGCTCCGTGCTGAAGGACCTGATCCAGTCCGGCGGCGCGCCGGTGGGCGAAGGAACCAAGGTTGTTTATGTGGGTTTTGTTCTAAAGACGAAAATCGCCGGCAAAGAGGGAGTGAATTGTCACCTGCCGGGCAAAGCCGCCAATGACATTCACATTGTCATGGGAAAACGCCCGGACGACACGGAGTGCAGCAGCGTGACCGCGGAAATGATTCCGCACTTCCGCCCGGCGTCCTGGGACAAAATCACCTTTGCCGCGGTCCTGGCCAAGCTGAAAAAGCATCCCGTGAGAATTACCGGGCAGATGTTTTTCGACGCCAGTCACGCCTATTGCGGGCATCCGGAGTTTCAACCGGGGGGCGATCCGCACCGGCGTTCGCTCTGGGAGATTCATCCGGTCTATGCGCTGGATGTGTGCAGGAACAAGACGCTGGCCGGCTGCAAGGTGGATAAGGCGGCGGTGTGGACCGCGTTTGACAGTTGGGTGCAAAATCCGCAGTGAGGGGAAGAACTTCCAATCGTCACGAACGGCGCAGAGACTGGTCCATGTCCAGTTTTTCTTCCGAGGTGAGCGGCCGCGAAGCGCCCTTGGCCAGCGCGCCCAGCGCCAGCGGGCCGATGGCCACGCGAAGCAGCCGGAGAACCTCAACGCCCAGCGCTTCCAGCATGCGCCGGATGTGCCGGTTCTTGCCTTCTTCCAGTGCAATTTCCAGCCACGAGTTGCGCTCGCCCTGGCGAAGCATCGTGGCCCGTGTGACGCGCAGAAACTCTCCCTCTGTCGTGGTCAATCCTTGTTCCAGTTTTTGCAGTAGCTCCGCGCCGGCGACCACGCCGATCTGCACGTGGTAAATCTTCGCCAGATGTGTTTCCGGAGCAGTGATGCGCGCGGCCCATTCGGAATCGTTGGTGAGCAGCAGCAACCCCTCGCTGGCTTTATCGAGCCGGCCCACCGGAGCCACCCAGGGAAGATCTTCCGGCAGGCAGGAATAAACGGTGTCGCGCCCGCGTTCGTCGGCGGCGGTGGTGACAATCCCGCGCGGCTTGTTGAGCACGAGATAGATCCGCGCGGAAGCGGCCAGCGTCTCGCCGTCCACGGCCACGCGATCGCGTCCCAGGCGCACGGGAGTTTCCGGGTCCAGCCGAATCGCGTCATTTAACCGCACGCGGCCGGAGCGAATGAGGTCGGCGGCTTGGGAGCGCGAGCACAGGCCCAGTTTCGAAAGCGCGCGGGCCAGGCCGACTTTGCGCGCGGTCTCGCGAGGCTGCTTCGGATTCTTATTGTCGCGGGGAGGCACGCTAACAGTATAGCGGGAATGCGCCGGGCGCGGGCTACATCGAGCCGGCGTTGGCGCCGCCATCGACCAGATGGGCGATGCCGGTGACGAACGAAGAGGCGTCGCTCACCAGATAGAGGACGGCCTGGGCGATCTCTTCCGGGCGGCCGACGCGGCCGAGCGGGCGGTTGGAGCAGGCGGCGATAAATTCCGCGTCGCTCTGGCCCAACTGCGCGGATTCCGCGCGCAGCATGGGCGTGTCAATATCGCCGGGGCAGATGCAATTGACGCGGATGCCCTGCGCCGCGTGGTCAATCGCCATGGCCTTGGTGAGCAGGACCACCGCGCCCTTCGAAGCGCAATAGCCCGCGGCGTTTCTGCCGCCGTTCAAGCCCCAGTCGGAAGCGATGTGCACGATCGCGCCGCCGCCGTTGCGGGCCATCGCCGGCACCGCGAATTTCGAAAGCAGGAAAGCGCCCTTGGCGTTGACGTCCATCATGGCGTCCCAGTCCTCTTCGGCAAGCTCCACCACGGAAAAGCGCCGGATGATCCCCGCGCAAGTGGCCAGGATGTGCAGAGCGCCGCAGCGCGCCGTGGCGGATTCCACCACGCGGCGGCAATCGGCGGCGCGGGAGACGTCCGTCTTTTCGAACGCGGCCTTTCCGCCCGTGGCGGTGATTTCGCGGACGACGGCTGCGCCTTGCTCGGCGTTGACGTCGGCAATGGTCACGTCGGCGCCTTCCAGAGCGAGCAGCATGGCCACGGCGCGGCCGATGCCGGAGGCGCCGCCGCTGACGATGGCGGCTTTGCCTTCAAGAATTCTGCGAGTGGCGGGAGCAGTTGTAGTGGTCATGGACGCAAGGTTCCCTTTGTTCGGCGAACAGTATAAAGAAAGTTTTTCCGGCTGGAAAGAAAATAGGTGTGGCGCTGTCCGTCTTTAGAAAGTCGTGGCGCGCGCTTTTTCGATGATGCTGTCCCACTTGCCCTGCGATTTCAGAATCAGCTCGACCACTTCGCGGATGGCTCCCTCGCCCCCGCGCGCCTTGGTGATGAAGTGCGCCGCGCGCTTGACCTCGTCCACGGCGTCGCCCACGGCCACGGCCAGTCCCACGCGCTTGAGCAGGGGAATGTCGGGAAGGTCATCGCCCACGTAGGCCACCTGCGCATCGCTGACGCCGGCCTTGCGCAGGATCTCTTCATAGACGGGCAGCTTGTGGCCCTGCTTCTGGTAGACGAATTCCATGTCCATCTCCCGCGCGCGGCGGGCCAGCGCGGGGCTTTCGCGGCCGGTGATGACGCCGGTGCGAATGCCGGCGGTGCGCGCGAGGGTCAGGCCCTGCCCGTCGTGCGGGTCGAAGCTTTTCAGTTCGACGGCGGTGCCGTCGGGGCGCGAGAGCAGCCAGACGCCGCGAGAAAACGTGCCGTCCACGTCCATCAGCAACACCTGAATCGGTTTCGCTCTGCGGGAGAGTCGCGCGGGAATTTTCTTGGCCTTGGGCACGGGATCCTCTTTCGAAATTTGTTAAATCAGCTCCAGCGTCCAAAGATCGTGCAGGTGCACCACGCCGAGAACCTTTTGCGCGTCGTCCACGACGATGACGCCGGTGATTTTTCTCTTTTCCATCACGTTCAGCGCTTCGCTGGCCAGCGCCTGCGGGCCGATGGTCTGCGGGTTCTTGCTCATGCAGTCCGCCGCGGTCATTTCCAGCACGGAGGTTTTCTGCCTCTCCATCAGGCGGCGCAGGTCGCCGTCGGTCACCACCCCGGCGAGGCGGCCCTGCGCGTCCACCACAGTGGTCATGCCCAATCCCTTCTTGCTCATTTCGTAGATGACGTCCGGCATGCGCGCGTCGAGCGCAACTTTGGGCAGATCAGCGCCCTTGTGCATGAGGTGTTCAACGCGCAGCAGTTTTTTGCCCAGCCGCCCGCCGGGATGCAGCGCCGCGAAATCGTCGGGGCTGAAGCCGCGCCGTTCGAGCAGGGAAACGGCCAACGCATCGCCGACGGCCATGGCCACGGCCGTGCTCGCAGTGGGCGCGAGATTGAGCGAGCAGGCTTCCTCGCGCACGCTGCAATCGAGAGCCACGTCGCTGGCTCCAGCCAGTGTCGAGCGAAGATTGCCGGTGAGCGATACGAGATTAATTTCCAGGCGCTTCAGCGTTTCCAGCAGGCCGATCAGTTCCTCGGTTTCGCCGCCGTAGGAAATCGCCAGCATCGAATCGCCCCGTGCCAGCATGCCCAAATCGCCGTGCATGGCTTCGGCGGGATGCAGAAACAGGGAAGGAGTGCCGGTGCTGGCAAGCGTCGCGGCGATTTTGCGGCCGATGAGGCCGGACTTGCCCATGCCGCTGACGACGACGCGCCCGCGGCAATTAAAAAAAAGCTCCACGGCCTTTTCGAAACTGGCGTCCAGACGCGAGAGAACATCCTGAATGGCCTGCGCTTCAATGCGCAGAACGCGCCGCGCGGATTCCAGGCTCATTGCGCCCCCCAGCGGCGGACCATCGCGGAAAGTTCCTTCAGCCGCGCCAGCAGCGCGGGAAGCTGCGCGAGGGGCAGGGCATTCGATCCGTCGGAAAGCGCCTGCGCGGGATTGTCGTGGACTTCCAGAAATACGCCGTCGGCTCCGGCGGCGACGCCCGCGCGCGCCAGCGGTTCGATAAATTCCGGTTGCCCGTCGCTGGCCGTGCCCTGGCCGCCGGGCAATTGCACGGAATGGGTTACGTCGAAGACCACGGGATAGCCCAGCTTGCGCAGGATGGGAAAGGAACGCATGTCCACGACGAGATTCTGATAGCCGAAGGAAGCGCCGCGCTCGGTGAGAATGATTTTCGAATTGCCCGCGCCTGCAATCTTCTCCGCGACGTTGGCCATATCCCACGGCGAAAGAAACTGCGCCTTCTTGACGTTGACGATGCGCCCGGTCTTTGCCGCGGCCAGCAGCAGGTCCGTCTGCCGCGCGAGAAACGCGGGAATTTGCAGAATGTCGGCGACTTCCGCGGCGGGCGCGGCGTGCGACTGCTCGTGAATGTCGGTGAGAATGGGCAGGCCCAGATCGCTCTTGATCTTGCCGAGAATGCGCAGCCCTTCGACCAGGCCCGGCCCGCGGTAAGACTTCACCGAAGTGCGATTGGCCTTGTCATAGGAAGCCTTGAAAATGTAGGGAACTCCCGCGGCGGCGGCGATGCGCGAGACTTCCTCGGCCATTTTGCGCGCATGGGCTTCGCTTTCGATCACGCACGGCCCGGCGATCAGGAACAGGGGATGGGCCCCGCCGAGGCGGAGGGAACCGAGAGCGATTTCGTGCACGGGAGTCATCGCGTCAAAGGCTACGCACAGAACGGACTTTTTGCAATGGCTTCGTCAGTCCGTGGCGTGCGGCGCTGCGCCCAGCGTCCGCGCGCGTTGCGGCTCGGCGGCGGAGCGTTCGCGGCGCTTCTGCTGCTCGATGGCCGCGCCGATAAAGGCGGCGAAGAGCGGATGCGGCTCGAGCGGCTTGGATTTGAACTCCGGATGGAATTGGCAGCCCAGAAACCAGGGATGGTCGGGCGCCTCGACGATCTCCACGTAGTTCTCGTCGGGCGTGCGCCCGGTGATGCGCAGCCCCGCTCCGGTGAGCGTCTTTTCGTACTCGCGGTTGAATTCGTAGCGGTGGCGGTGGCGCTCGCTGATTTCCGTCTTGCCGTAAGCCCGCTGCGCGAAGGAACCCGGTTCCAGCTTGCACGGCCAGGCCCCCAGGCGCATGGTCCCGCCCATTTCGTCCACGCCCAGCAGTTCGCGCAGCTTATAGATGACGCGATGGGGCGTTTGCGGATCGAACTCCGTGCTGTCGGCTTCGCGCAGCCCCGCGGCGTCGCGCGCGTATTCGATCGTGGCGCACTGCATCCCCAGGCAGATGCCGAAGAAGGGAATCTTGCTTTCGCGCGCGAACTGAATCGTGTGCACCATGCCCTGAATCCCGCGTTTGCCGAATCCGCCGGGAACCAGGATGCCGTCGTAACCCTGCAGCCGCTTGGCGGCGGCCTCGGCGGAGTCAATCTCTTCCGCTTCGATCCATTCGAGAACGGTCTTGTGTCTGTGCGCCAGGCCGCCGTGCAGCAGCGCTTCGCGCAGGCTCTTGTAAGCGTCCTCGAGCTGCACGTATTTGCCCACCACGGCGATGCGCACTTTTCCCTCGGGATGGTGCATGCGCTGCACCAGGTCCAGCCAGGGCTTCATGTTCGAGGGGCGGTCCTCCAGATGCAGCAGGCGAATGATTTGCGCGTCCAGACCCTCCTTGCTCAGTTCGGAGGGAACGGCGTAAATCGTGTCCACGTCTTCCATGGAAATCACGCAGGACTCCACCACGTTGCAGAAGAGCGCGATTTTTTTCTTCAGCTCGGCGGGAATGTGGTGATCGCTGCGGCAAAGCAAAATATCCGGCTGGATGCCGATGCCCAGCATCTCCTTGACGCTATGCTGCGTGGGCTTGGTTTTCAATTCGCCCGCGGCGGCGATATAAGGCACCAGCGTCACATGCACAAACAGCGTGTTCTCCGCGCCCATCTCCAGGCGCAACTGGCGAATGGCCTCCAGAAACGGCAGCGATTCGATGTCCCCGACCGTCCCGCCAATCTCCACGATGACCACGTCCACGCCTTCGGACACCTTCTTGATGATGGTCTTGATCTCGTCGGTGACGTGCGGAATCACCTGCACGGTTTTCCCGAGGTAATCGCCGCGCCGCTCCTTGGTCAGAATGGTTTCGTAGATCCGCCCGGTGGTCCAGTTATTGTCGCGGGTCAGCTTGGCATGCGTAAACCGCTCGTAGTGCCCCAGGTCCAGGTCGGTTTCCGCCCCGTCTTCGGTCACGAACACCTCGCCGTGCTGGAACGGACTCATCGTTCCCGGGTCCACGTTAAGATACGGGTCGCATTTCTGCAGGGTGACTTTGAAGCCGCGGCTTTCGAGGAGACATCCGATGGAGGAGGCGGCCACTCCTTTTCCCAGAGAGGAAACAACACCGCCGGTTACAAAAATATATTTGGGCTTCATTCTTGCGGGCGGCATCCCCCGTACTGCGGGAATGCGGCGTGCCGAACCTCCGTGGGAGTGGCAGTACGAGATATTATGGACAGAACTATTTCCGGTGTCAAATGCGCTGTTTTGCCGCTCACCCCGCTCCGGATTCCGCGGCGATCAGCGCTTCCACGCGCGCCACGTCCTCGGGCACGTCCACGCTGACGGAATCGTAAGGAATCTCCGCCACGCGAATCTTCCACCCGTTTTCCATCCAGCGCAGTTGTTCGAGCTGCTCGACGCGCTCCAGCTCTCCCTGCGGCAGCGTGGGAAATTCCAGCAGCGCATCGCGCTGAAAAACGTAAAGCCCCAGGTGCTTCAGGTGCCGCGCATGCACCCGCTGCTGCTCGTCGCGCACCCAGGGAATCGGCGCGCGCGAAAAATAAAGCGCATTGCCGTCGAAGTCCAGCACCGTCTTGACCACGTTGGGGTCCATGATGTCCGCCGGAGTTTTCACCGCCGTGGCCACCGTGGCCACCGCCGCCGCCGGCTCTTCCAGCAGCGCCGCCACCGCCGCATCCACCGCCGCCGGATTTAGCAGCGGCTCGTCCCCCTGCACGTTCACAAACACTTCTCCCTCGGTGTGCGCGGCCACTTCCGCGATGCGCTCCGTTCCCGAGCGGTGCTCCGCCCGCGTCATGCGCGCCTCGCCGCCGAACCCTTCCACGGCCTGCACGATGCGCGCATCGTCCGTGGCCACGATCACCCGGCTCACCCGCTGCGCCATCTTGGCGCGCTCCCAGACCCGCTGGATCATGGGCTTGCCGGCCAGCATCACGAGCGGCTTGCCGGGCAGGCGCATCGCTCCGTAGCGCGCCGGAATCACCACCACCACTCGGGGAGTCGTCATCGCCGGTTCCTTCCTTCCGCCTCTGCCGATGCTAGCATATCCGGCCCGCCGCGCAGGGACTCCGCCCTTGTCTGCGCCCGCCCCGGTGGTAAGATGTGGGCGTTGGCCCTACAAGCGGCTGCGGTCCGCACGGGCCACCAGGGGGAGTTGTGCAAAGCGCCGCGAACCATTTTCGCCCGGCTTCTCTTGTGCGCACTCTTCTTGTATGCGCCGGCCTGGCCTCCCTCCTTCTAGCCTCGGGCGCTCGCGCACAGTCTCCCGAAGCGAAGCCGCCGGCGGAATTGAAAAAAGATACCCCCGGCCAGGCTCTCAAACCCGGCCAGGCGCTGCGCTCCGATGTGGATATCGCCCTGGTCAACGTTACCGTGACGGACCCCTACAGCCGCCTGGTCACCGGCCTGGACATGGAAAATTTCCGCGTCTTCGAGGACAACGTCGAGCAGGAAGTCGTCCATTTTTCCTCCGAGGACGTGCCCATTTCCATCGGCGTCATTTTCGATCTCAGCGGCAGCATGTCCAATAAAGTGGACAAAGCCCGCGAAGCCGCCCTGCAATTCTTCAAGACCGCCAATCCCCAGGACGAATTTTTTCTGGTGAGCTTCAACGAACGCGCCGAACTCTCCAGCGTCTTTACCAACAGCGTCGAGGATCTCCAGACCAGCATGCTTTTCAGCAGGGCCCATGGCCGCACCGCCCTCGTGGACGCCGTCTACCTGGGCCTCAGCCAGGTGAGGGGTGCACATCACGCCAAACGCGCCTTGCTCATCATCTCCGATGGAGGCGATAATCATAGCCGGTACAGCGAACGGGACATCAAGCGTCTGGTGCGGGAATCCGATTGCCAGCTTTACGCCATCGGAATCTTCGACCCTTACGGAAACCGCGGCCGCACTCCCGAGGAATTACGCGGCCCTTCGCTGCTCACTGAAATTACCGAAATGACCGGCGGGCGCACCTTTTCCGTGGAGAACCTGAATGATCTTCCGGATATCGCCGCCAAAATCGGAATGGAGCTGCGTAACCAATATGTTCTTGGATATCACCCGAGCAATAAGACTCACGATTCGCGCTGGCGCAAGATCAAAGTCAAATTGCGCGCTCCCCGCGGTTTGCCTCCTCTCAGCGTCTATGCCCGCACCGGATACTATGCTCCCGGCCGCTGAAGCCGGCCTCCGCGCCCGGCCGTTTTCCTCCGCCCTGGCTCTGCTCGCAGGATTTTTCTTGCTCCTTCCCGCGGTCCAGGCGCAGTTGCCTCCCCCCACAGCTCCTCCCCCTCCGCCTTCCGCTTCCGGCGCTCCCGCTCCCAAGGACGAACCCTTCAAACTGCGCCAGAGCGTCAACCTCGTCGTTCTGCACACCGTTGCCGTGGACGACCAGGGCCACTTCGTGGACGGATTGAAGCCCGAGAATTTCAAAATCCTGGAAAGCAAGGTTCCCCAGAAGATTTCCGTCTTCAAGCGCGAGGACATTCCCGTCAGCATGGGCCTGGTGATTGACAACAGCGGCAGCATGCGCGACAAGCGCCCCAAGGTCAACGAAGCCGCCATCACCCTCGTGCAGGCCAGCAACCCCAACGACGAAGCCTTCGTCGTCAATTTCAACGACGAGTTTTACTTGGATCTCGATAAGGATTTCACCAGCAGCGTTCCTGAACTCAAGGAAGCCCTCGAACGCATCGATTCCCGCGGCAGCACGGCCCTCTACGACGCCATCATCGGCTCCCTCGACCATCTCAAGAAAGCCAAAAAGGACAAGAAGGTCCTCCTGGTGGTCACCGACGGCGACGACACCGCCAGCCGCAACTCCCTCGAAGCCACCATCAAGGAGATTCAGAAGACCGATGCGCTCATCTACACCATCGGCATCCTCGGCGACGAAGAAAAGAAAACCAAGAAAAAGGCCCGCAAGGCTCTCCAGGAAATTGCCGAGGCTTCCGGCGGTCTGGCCTTCTTCCCCGAGAGCGTCGAGGCCGTCCACAGCATCTGCGAAGAAGTGGCCAAGGACATTCGCAATCAGTACGTCCTGGCCTATTATCCGACCAACGCCAATCAGGACGGCAGCTTTCGCCCCGTGCAGGTGACCGCGATCCCTCCCAAGGGCCACGGCAAGATTTCCGCGCGCACCCGCAACGGCTACTACGCTTCGGTCGCCAAAAAATCGGCCGACTAGAAAAGTTTTTTCTGGTCCTGCGATTGGCCGCTCAGGCGGGTTTGCTGTTTCCCAATTCCTGCAGAAAACTGCTTCCGTGCTCGATTCGCGCCCCGAAATTTTCCGCCACGCTCTGGCCCATGTCCGCCAGCGTCGCGCGCACTCCCAGCGCCGTGCCTCCGGGAACTCCCGGCGAGTAAGCCAGAATCGGCACGTACTCCCGCGAATGGTCGGTGGTCTCCCAGCGCGGGTCCGGGTCGCATCCGTGGTCGGCCGTGAGAATCAGCAAATCATCCGTCTGCAACTCCTGCAATAGCCCGGCCAGCATGCGGTCGAACTCCTCGAGCGACCGCGCAAACCCCTCGACGTCCTTGCGGTGCCCGTACAGCATGTCGAAATCCACCAGGTTGCAGAAGATAAGCCCCGCGGAGCGTTCCCGCAGCGCCGCTGAAACCTTGTCCATGCCGTCGGCGTTGTTCTTCGTCGTCACGTAATCGTCCACTCCGCGCCCGTTATAGATGTCGTGTATTTTCCCCACTCCATATACCGGGACGCCGCGCTCCGCCAGCGCGTCCATCAGCATCGGCGGCGGGTCCACCGCGTAGTCGTGCCGCCGCGCCGTGCGCGTATACGCTCCGCTCGCGCCGGTGAAGGGCCGCGCAATCACCCGCCCCACGCGGTGCTTGCCGTCCAGTAACTTCCGCGCGATTTCGCACATGCGGTAGAGTTCCGCAACCGGAATGACCTCCTCGTGCGCGGCCACCTGAAAGACGCTGTCCCCGGACGTGTACACGATGGGGAAGCCGGTGCGCACGTGCTCATCGCCCAGCTCCACCAGAATTTCCGTCCCCGAAGCAGGCTTGTTCCCGATCGTCTTGCGCCCGATGCGCCGCTCGTATTCGATCATCAGCTCCATCGGAAAACCTTCGGGATAGACCGGAAAAGCCTGCGCCAGCCACACACCGGCCATTTCCCAGTGCCCCGTGGTGGTGTCCTTGCCGGGCGAACGCGTCGCTCCCTTGCCAAACGCCGCCAGCGGCTTTGAAGCCGGCGCCAGATGCTTCAGCGGCGCGATATTGCCGATGCCCAGCCGCAGCAGTTGCGGCAGCGCCATCGGACGCGACTCCGCGATATGCCCCAGCGTGTTGCGTCCCTTGTCGCCGTAACTCCCGGCGTCGGGCAGTTCGCCGATTCCCACGCTGTCCAGCACGATCCAGATGATGCGCTTGAAAACCGCCATGCGATTTGCTCCTCGTCCACTTTAGCATACGGCATTCTGCGGCGCGGCGCGCGCGAAACGCACAGCAAGGGAATTCGCCTCGCCGCTCGGAATTGCGCTATCTTAAGATCTGCGGCAGAAAGGCAAGCGCACGGACAGCGATGGAATTCCTCCTGATCTTCGGTTTTATCTTTCTCCTGAATCTGATTCCCGCTTTCGCTCCTCCCACCTGGATGGCCGTTTCCTATCTCGGCATCAACCATCCTTCCATGAACGCCTTGCAACTGGCCGTCCTCGGCGCCACCGCCGCCACCCTCGGCCGCCTCACCCTGGCCAAGCTGGCCCGCCTGCTCATCCGCGAAAAGTTGCTGAGCGCAGACACCCGCCAGAGCGTGGACTCCCTCCGCGGCGCGATCGAAGGCCGCCGCAAACTGACCTTCAGCCTGTTTCTTTTCTATGCCTTCAGTCCGCTGCCCTCCAATAATCTTTTCCTGGCCTACGGGCTGACCACTCTCGGCTGGCCGCTCATCGCCGTCCCGTTCTTTCTCGGCCGCGTGGTCAGCTATGCCGCCTGGTTCAAGACCGCCACGGTCGCGGCCCAGCACTTCAAGATCACCGGACTTCCCGGCTGGATGGTCGCCTATTTCTTCGTCACCCAATCCCTGCTGCTTTTTCTCGTCTATCTCTTTACCCGCGTGGACTGGCGCTTTCTGCTGGAACAAAAGAAGTTTCGCTGGCTCCCCCGCGGCGGACAACCGTCTCTTCCGCCGGATCTACTTAAATAACGAACCATTCCTCCACCCTGCGAATTCTCCTCCCTGCGAATTCTCTTGGAACTTTCCCGGTGACCTCTGCGTATTGACAATCAGGAAGGTGGTGTG
>Ga0315281_10006036_pt1 | contig 17265 bp, 14 predicted proteins | sample YL17G07_0_MG_FD_204540 | JGI IMG/M metagenome (GOLD analysis project Ga0315281, IMG submission 204540) | Sediment microbial communities from Yellowstone Lake, YNP, Wyoming, USA - YL17G07_0 | ecosystem: Environmental > Aquatic > Freshwater > Lake > Sediment | place: USA: Wyoming | collected...
CAGCAGCGCCAGTCGGATCGACACCGCGACCTCGCCGACGATCCGCAGGTCGAACTCGTACAGCAGGTCGTACGTCTCCCGGATCGTGCCGCCCAGGGAATTCTCGATGGCGATGACGCCCGCGTCCGCGACGCCGTCCCGCACAGCCTCGAAGAGCGAGCGCCACGTGGGCACGTTGAACGCCAGGGGCTCGCTGAAGAAGGCGAGGGCCGCCTCTTCACTGAACGCCCCGGGCTCACCCTGGTAGGCGACCCGCGGCTGCTGCCCCATCCCTAGCGCTCGAACCAGGAGGTGACGTCGTGGTCCGCCCCCTCGCGGTCGAACTCGGCCCGATCGTCCTTCGAGCCGCTCCGGGGTCGCGAGGCCCGGGTCCGGCCGGCCTCTTCGGCGGCGCCCGCCCAGTGGGCCTCGGCGAGGAGCCGGTTGAGGCCGTCGACGTAGGCCTCAACCGAGGCCGCGATGATGTTGGCGCTGCGGGCCTCGCCGACGTAGCGCCCGGTTCCGCGCCGGCCGGCTGCCGACGACGGCGGGCCCACGGTGACCGTCACCAGGGCATCCGCATCAGGGCCCTCGGCGGCGGCGTGGGCATCGTACGTGAGCAGCCGCGGGTGGCCCGCCAGGATGTCGTGGAGCGCCCGGTCCACCGCCCGGTAGAGCGCGTCGACCGGTCCGTTGCCCTCGGCCGACCCCTCCCAGCGATGCGAGCCGGAGGCGATGACCACCGCCCCCCGACTCTGGACGTTGCTGCCGGACGACACGGTCCAGCGGGCCAGGTGGAGCGTCCGGCTGTCGGCGGCATTGCCCGCCTCGGGACCCGGACCGCCGCTGTTCGCATTCATGGGATCGAAACCTCCTCGGCGGTGGCCGGCATCGTCCCTCCCGGCGAGCCGGCCTGGCTCAGGTGTCGTTCATCGCGGCGCCGGACCTCGGAGCCAGTCTTCCAGAGCGCGTACTCGAGCGAGTCGACCAGCGCAGCCGCCGAGGCCGCGATGATGTTCGCATCGCTGCCCATGGTGGACCAGGAGCGTGCGCCGTCGCTCGAGTCGATCGTCACCCGGGTCTGTGCGGCCGTGGCGGATGCGCCATCCAGGATTCTCACCTTGTAGTCGATGAGGTGCACCGCGTCGAGCTGCGGGTAGAAGAGCCGGAGCGCCTTGCGGAACGCGGCGTCGAGGGCGTTCACCGGGCCGTTGCCCTCGGCGGCCGTGTGGAGCACCTCGCCGGCGACCTCCACCTTGACCGTCGCCTCCGCCCGCAGGTCCAGGCCCGAGCGCTGCTCGACCAGGACGGTGAAGTCGAGGACGCGGAAGGGCGGCACGTAGGCGGCATGGTGGCGCCGGACGAGCAGCTCGAACGACGCCTCGGCCCCCTCGAACGCCAGCCCGTCCGCCTCGAGCTGCTTGATGAGGCGGCTGAGCTCGCGCGGATCGACCCCATCGAGCCGGTGCCCGAGCTGCTTGGCCCGGAGCGCCGTGTTGGCTCGACCGCCCAGTTCGGACACGATGACCCGCGATACGTTTCCCACGAGGGCGGGGTCGACGTGCTGGTAGCTCTGCTCGGCCCGGGCGGTGGCGGCCCCATGGACGCCGCCCTTGTGAGCGAAGGCCGACCGGCCGACATACGGCTGATGATCATCGGGCGCGATGTTGACGATCTCGGCGACGTAGCGCGACAGCTCGGACAGCTCGGACAGCGGGCCGGCCGGGCGGACAGGCACGTCGGTCTTGAGGGCCAGGTTGGCCAGGATCGTGACCAGGTTGGCGTTGCCGCAGCGCTCGCCGTAGCCGTTGATCGTCCCCTGGACATGGCGGATGCCATTGGCGATCGCCGCCATCGAGTTCGCCACCGCCAGCTCGGCGTCGTTGTGGGCGTGGATGCCCCAGGTGATCTCGCCGCTGACCACGCCGGATCGCTCCACGACCCCCCGGGTCGCCCGGATGACGGGAACCAGCCGCTCGGTCAGCGTTCCGCCGTTCGTATCGCAGAGAACCACCGTGCGGGCCCCGCCCCGCAGCGCGGCAAGCAGCGTCGCGACGGCGTAGTCCGGGTCGTCGCGGAAGCCGTCGAAGTAGTGCTCGGCGTCGTAGACGACCTCCCGACCGGCGCCGTGGGCAAACGCCACGGAGTCCTCGACCATGGCCAGGTTCTCGTCAGGGGTTGCGCCCAGGACGTCGCGGACGTGCAGCAGCCAGCTCTTGCCGAAGATCGTCACGACGGGGGTCGCGGCCTCCACCAGCGCCAGCAGATTGGGGTCGGCCCCGGCCCGGTTCGCCCGGTGGCGGGTCGATCCGAAGGCGGCCAGTCGCGACGTCCGCCACGTCATCGAGCGAGCGGCCGCAAAGAACTCGACGTCCTTGGGGTTGGAGCCCGGCCAGCCACCCTCGAGGTAGGGCATCCCGAAGTCATCGAGGCGGCGGGCGATCTTGAGCTTGTCGGCGAGCGAGAGGACCAGTCCCTCACGCTGGGCGCCGTCGCGCAGGGTCGTGTCGTAGAGCCGCACCGCCTCCGCCATCCGGTCCGCTGGCCCGGTCATCAGTCGGCCCGGTCCGGCCCGGGCGTCGCAAGGCGGGCCAGGATCGCCCCGGTCATGCCCGCGGTCCCCACCGTGTGGATGGCGGACGCAGCGTCGTCGCCCGGTCCCAGGAGGTCGCGCGTCCGGTACCCGTCGTCGAGTACGGCGCCCACGGCGGCCTCGATCGCGACCGCCGCGTCTTCCCGCCCCAGCGACCAGCGCAGCAGCATGGCCCCGGAGAGGATCGTCCCGATCGGGTTGGCCAGGTCGCGGCCGGCGATGTCGGGCGCGCTGCCGTGGATCGGCTCGTAGAGGCCGTGCAGGCCGTGCGCGGTCCGCCGGGCGCCGATCGAAGCGGAGGGCAGCATCCCCAGCGAGCCGGCGAGCACGCTGGCCTCGTCCGAGAGGATGTCGCCGAAGAGGTTCTCCGTGACCAGGACGTCGAAGTCGGCCGGACGCCGGATCAGCTGCATGGCGCAGGCATCGACCAGACGATGGTCGACCGCCACGTCCGCGTATTCGGGCCGCAGCTCGTCGACGATCTTGCGCCAGAGCCGGCTGGAGGCGAGGACGTTCGCCTTGTCGACACTCGTGAGCTTCCGGCGACGGGCCCGGGCGAGCTGGAACCCGAGCCGCACGACGCGCCGGATCTCGTCCTCCGTGTAGATGAGCGTGTCGATCGCCATCCGACCTTCGGGGGTGGAACGCTCCTCCGATGGTCGCCCGAAGTAGAGGCCGCCGGTGAGCTCGCGGACGATGAGCAGGTCGACGCCCTCCAGGAGCTCGGGCCGCAGCGGCGCGCTCGCGCGGAGCGCCGGGTGGACGCTGACCGGACGGAGATTGCCGAACAGGCCGAGGCCGCCGCGAAGCGCGAAGAGTGCCTGCTCGGGACGGACGGCGGCGTTCGGATCGTCCCACTTCGGGCCGCCGACGGCTCCCAGGTAGATGGCGTCGGCATCGGCGCAGAGGGCGAGGTCCTGCAAGCGAATCGGCTCGCCCCAGGCATCGATCCCCGCGCCCCCGACCACGATCTCGTGCCACTCGATCGTGAACCCGAAACGGGCGGCGGCGGCGTCCAGAACGAGCCGACCGGAGCGGATGACGTCCGGTCCGACGCCGTCCCCGGGAATCGCGACGACCCGGTAGGCGGGGATGGTCACGGCAGCTTGTCGGCCGCCGGGGACTCGACGAACGCGGCGTGAGCCCGCCCGATCTCGGCGCCGTGGAGCTTGTTGAGGGCCACGAGGTAGGCCTCCAGGGAGGCCTCGATAATGTTCGTGGAGAGCCCGTGGCCGCTCACGACCAGCGCTCCGGGGCCCTCGTCGATCGATCGCCGACAGCGGACCAGCACCTGGCCCTGGGCATCCTCGCCGCCCGAGACGGCCTTGATCTCGTACTCCGTGAGGGTCGCGTGCCAGCCGAGGACCGGCTCGACCGCCCTGTCCACCGCGTCGAAGAGCGCGTCCACCGGCCCGTTGCCGGTCGATTCCGTCGAGCGGAGTTCACCAGCGACGCTGAGCGAAACGGTCCCGGTCGCGTGACCGCCGAGGGAACTGGTCTCGCTCCATCCCTGGACCACGATGGAGGCCGGGACCTCGGCCGTCCGTCGCTCGACGAGGGCGAGAAGATCGGCGTCGGTCACTTCCTTCTTCGCGTCGGCCAGGGCGATCGCCTCGCGGTAGACGGCGTCGAGCGCATCGCCCTCGATCTCGTGGCCGAGCGCCCGCAGCTTCTGCTGGAGGCCCTTGCGGCCGGAGAGCTTCCCGATCGTCAGCTGGCTGCCGGTCAGGCCGACCGACTGGGGCGTCATGATCTCGTAGGTCAGCGGGTTCTTGATCACGCCGTCCTGGTGGATTCCGGACTCGTGAGCGAAGGCGTTGGCCCCCACGATCGCCTTGTTGGGCTGGATCGCGAAGCCGGTCAGATAGCTCACGAGTCGGCTGGCGGCGGTGATCTGCTCAGTCTGGACACGGCTGGCGAGGTCGGGGAACTGCGTCGGGCGCGTCCGCAGCGCCATCACGACCTCCTCGAGGGAGGCGTTGCCGGCCCGCTCGCCGAGGCCGTTGATGGTCACCTCGACCTGTCGCGCGCCGGCCTGGATAGCGGCCAGGGTGTTGGCCGTGGCCAGCCCGAGGTCGTTGTGGCAGTGGACGCTGACCGTGGCATCACGCCCGACGAGGTCGACGACGCGGCCCACCAGGGCCCCGAACTCGGCCGGGATCGCGTAGCCGACGGTGTCCGGGATGTTGACGGTGCTGGCCCCGGCCTCCACCACGGCCTCGTAGACCTGGAAGAGGAAATCCGGGTCGGTCCGGCTGGCATCCTCGGCGCTGAACTCGATCTCGGCGTCACGGCCGAGGGCGTTGCGGCCGTAGCGGACCCACTCGCGGGCGGACGCCAGGGCCTCATCGCGGCTCATCCGCAGCTTGTGCTTGAGGTGGATGTCGCTGGTGGCGATGAACACGTGGAGGTGAGGCCGCTCGGCGACCCGGATCGCCTCCACGGCCCGCTGGGGATCTCCGTCGCGGCATCGGGCAAGCGCAGCGACGGCAACGCCGCGGGCCTCGCGAGCGATCCGCTGGACGGCATCGAAGTCCCCGGGTGAGGCGGCCGGGAAGCCGGCCTCGATGACGTCAACCTTGAGGCGAACGAGCTGGCGGGCGACCTCGAGCTTCTCCGCGGCGGTCAGGCCCGCACCCGGGGCCTGCTCGCCGTCCCGCAGGGTGGTATCGAAGATGCGGACGGTCCCCGCCGGTACGGTCATTCGGTCGCCTCCCGCTTCGCCCCGGATCCCGAGGAGGGAGCCGAGGCACCTTTCGTGCCGGCCGCGGCCTGGGCCTGGCCGGCGTGGACCACGACCGGGTTGAGGAATGCCATCTGGGCTCGCAGGTCGGCGCCCACCCGCTCGATCTGGTGATCGCGGTCCTGGGCGCGGAGTCGCTCGAAATTCGCCCTGCCGGCCTCGTTCTCGGCGATCCAGTTCCGGGCAAACGTGCCGTCCTGGATATCCGTCAGGACCGCCCGCATCGTCGTCCGGACGTGCTCGTCGATGATCCGCGGCCCGGACACGTAGTCGCCGTACTCGGCGGTGTCGGAGACGCTGAAGCGCATGAAGTTGAGGCCGCCGCGGTACATCAGGTCGACGATCAGCTTGAGCTCGTGGAGCGTCTCGAAGTAGGCCAGCTCGGGCTGGTAGCCCGCCTCGACGAGCGTCTCGAAGGCCATCTTGACGAGGGCCGACGTGCCGCCGCAGAGGACCGACTGCTCCCCGAAGAGATCAGTCTCGGTCTCTTCCTTGAAGGTGGTCTCGAGCACGCCGGCACGCGTGGCGCCGAGCGCGCGGGCATAGGCCAGGACTCGCGCCCGGGCGGTGCCGCTCGCGTCGCGGTGCACGGCGAAGAGCGCGGGCACGCCGCCCCCGGCCTGGTAGACGCTGCGAACGAGGTGCCCCGGGCCCTTGGGGGCCACCATCCCGACGTCGATAGTGGCGGGCGGGTCGATCCGCCCGAAGTGGATGTTGAAGCCGTGGGCGAAGAGCAGCAGCTGGCCGGGCCGCAGGTTGGGCCGGATCTCGGACTCGTAGACGTCCTTCTGGGCGGTGTCGGGCAGGGCGATCATGATCACGTCGGCCTTGCGGACGGCAGCCCCGACGTCGGCGACCTCGAGGCCGGATTCGCTGGCGATCGCCCGGCTCTTGCTGTTCGGGGCAAGCCCGACGACGACACTGACCCCCGATTCGTGGAGGTTGAGGGCGTGGGCGTGCCCCTGGCTGCCGTAGCCGATGATCGCGACGGTCTGGCCGGCGAGCGCCGACGCGTCGGCGTCGTTGTCGTAGTACATCTTCGCGGTCATCGCTTTACTGCCTCCTCGATCGATTGGGAACCGCGGACCATCACGACGGTCCCGGTGCGAACAAGCTCCTTGATTCCGAAGCCGCGGAGGAGCGCCACGAGGGCGTCCACCTCGGCCTCGGTGCCGGTCGCCTCCACGATCACCGCATCCGGTGCAAGGTCGACGACCCGGGCCTTGTAGAGCTCCACGATCTTGACGATTTCCATCCGGTTGCGATCGGTCGCCCGGACCTTGACCAGGGCCAGTTCGCGCTCGACGGTCGGCTCGCTCGTGACGTCCTGGACCTTGAGCACGTCGATCAGCCGGTAGAGCTGCTTGGCGACCTGTTCGACCGCCACATCGTCTCCCCGGAGGGTGATCGTCATCCGGCTGACGTCCGGCTGATCAGTGTGGCTGACCGCCAGGGACTCGATGTTGAAGTTGCGTGCCCGCATCAGGCTGGCCACGCGGTTGAGAACGCCCGGCTTGTTGAGGACGATCGTCACCAGGACGTGCCGGCGGGTTTCGCCGCTGCCAGGGAGCGCGCGGGCCGGAGGGGCAGCGTGGGCGGGCGCGGGTCGCTGTTCGGTGCTCATGCTTCCGGCTCGCTGTCCGGCCCGCCCCAGGTCTCGATCAGGTCGGAGAGGCCCTTGCCGGCCGGCATCATCGGCAGGACGTTCTGCGCTTCGGCGATGAGGAACCAGACCAGGGCGGGTCCGTCGACGGCCTGGGCGGCGCGGATCGCGGGGTCCACCTCCTCGGGCCGGCTCACCTTGAAGGCCGGGATCCCGAAGGCCTCGGCGAGCTTGAGGTAGTCGGGTCCCAGCAGGTGGGACGAGTGGTAGTTGCCCGCGTAGATGATCTCCTGCCACTGCCGGATCATGCCCAGCTTCTTGTTGTCGAGGAGTGCGACCTTGACCGGGATCCTGTCCTGGACCAGGGTCATCAGCTCCTGGAAGGTCATCTGGAAGCCACCGTCACCGGCGATCGCCCAGGTCTCCTTGTCGGGACGACCCAGCGCCGCTCCCATCGCGGCCGGCAGCGAGAACCCCATCGTCCCCAGGCCGCCCGAGGAGATGTGGCTGTTCGGACGTCGGTAGCCCGCGTAGCGCGCCATCCACATCTGGTTCTGGCCCACGTCCGAGACGAGGGTGGCGTCGTGGTCGGTCAGCTCGCCGAGCCGCTCGATGACGAAGTCCGCGGACAGGTGACCCTCGCGCCAGGCACCCGATCCGTGCCAGCTCACGGCCTCGGACTCCCGCCGCCACTCGGCGAGCTGGGCGAGGTAGTCCTGGCGGTCCGCCGGCTGCACCCGCTCGACCATCTCGAGGAGCGCCCGGAGGACATGCTTCGCGTCGCCGACGATGGGGACTTCGACGGCCACGTTCTTGCCGATCTCGGCAGGATCGATGTCGACGTGGATGATCCGGGCATAGGGCGCGTAGGTCCGGACGTTCCCCGTGACCCGGTCGTCGAAGCGCATGCCGATGGCGATGAGCAGGTCGGCCGACTGGATGGCGCGGTTCACGTGCTTCCAGCCGTGCATACCCATGTAGCCGTAGCTCAGGGGATGCGTCTCGTCGATGACGCCGATCCCCAGCAGGGTATGGGCGATCGGGATCTGGGCCTTCTCCGCCAGCTCGCGCAGCTCGTCCCAGGCCTCGGCGTGAAGGATCCCGTGGCCGGCCAGGATCATCGGTCGCTTCGACCTGGCGATCTCACGCGCCGCGACCTTGAGCTGGCGGGGGTGACCCTCGAGCTTCGGGCGGAACCCGGGCAGCCCGGCTACGGCCTCGGCTTCGGTGATGTGCTTCGCCGTCGTCTCCTGCTGGAGGGCGTCCTTGGTGATGTCGATGTGGACGGGGCCGGGACGGCCGGTCCGGGCGATGTGGAAGGCCTCGGCAAAGACCCGGGGGAGATCGTCGGCATTGCGGACCAGGTAGCTGTGCTTCGTCATCGGCAGAGTGATGCCGTTGATGTCGATTTCCTGGAAGGCGTCCTTACCGATCAGGGCTCCTGGCACGTTGCCCGTGATCGCGATCATCGGGATCGAGTCGAGCTGGGCCGTCGCGATCCCGGTCACGAGATTGGTCGCCCCCGGGCCCGAGGTGCCGAGGCAGACGCCGACGCGGCCCGTGGCGCGAGCGTACCCGTCCGCGGCGTGGGCGCCGCCCTGCTCGTGCCGGACAAGGATGTGGCGTAGTTCCGGGTAGTCGCCGAGGACGTCGTAGAGAGGCAGGACCACGCCGCCCGGATAGCCGAAGAACACATCGACGCCCTGCAGGATCAGCGCCTCGCAGACGACGTCGGCACCGATGCGGGTTCGCCGGAGCGTCGCCGCCCGGCTCTCGTTGAACATCTCCTTGCGTGCCTGCTCGACGGCCGCCGCCTCGGGCGTGCCCTCGTTGGGCACGTGGGAGCGACGAGCCGGCGGACGTTCCGGTTCGCGCCTGGTCAGCGTCATCGCCTCGGTCCCTTCTGCTGCCTGTGTCTTCGCTGGTGGCGGCCGCCCCGCGGCCATCAAAAAACCCCCGCCGCTCCCGGCGAGGGTCCCTTCGGTCTTCGGTGGTCTTCGCGCTAGCGGCGCTCGTCCCTCCGCGTTCCTCCGATCTCCCGCCGGGAGCCGGTAATGAGGCCGAGAAGGCCAGCAAGACCAAGCCCGAGCGACCGAAGAAGAGCGAGGAAGGATACGTCGAGGAGACTGCCGTCCTGGACGGGCAGATGCACGCGGCGACCGTCCGTCGTGACGACGACGGCGAGGCGGCTGCGGTTCTGACCGTTGAACAGGCCCAATGCGATCTCCGGGTGCTTCTCGCCGACAATCGCGGCGATTGCGGGGAGTCTATCAGCAGGCGTCAAGCGGTGTCCTCGATCTGTGTCCTCGATCCGTCCCGTTGTCCTCGATCCGTCCCGTTGTCCTCGATCCGTCCCGCGCGGGCCGTCTCGTTGCCGCCGACAACGGTGCGGTGGCGCACCCACGGCCCGCAGCACGATCCGCGCCCCTCGTCCGTCCCCGCGCCTGATGAGACTCGGTGCATCGGCCCCGTCCGAGGCCTGATGCGTAGGCCTTCAGAGCGCATGGATCGATCCCGAAGAGACTCGCTGCATCGGCCCGGCTGAAGACAGGCGGCCCCGCGATGATCGTCCCCCGGAACAGGCCGACACACGACGGGCCCCGCCGCCCTGGGCCGGATGATCCGGCCGTAAGCGTCGGTGCATCGCCCTCTGGCAGACTCGCGGCATGAAGCCCCGATCGACGGCGTGGCGCGAACAGTCCACCGGACCGCGACGCCCGACACCGCTGCTGGAGCGGTTCGGGCGAGATCTCGCTGGTGCACGCGCGGCGTGGGGACTGAGCCAGAGACAGCTCGGCCGCATGGCTGAGGTGGACCAGGCGTCCATCTCCCGACTTGAACGCGGGCTGGCTGGCGGGATGGCGGTGGAGCGTCTGGCCCGCCTGATCAACGTCATCGGGTGGCCGACCGTCGACCGGCCGCGAACTGACAGCGGGCGGCGAGCCGACGATCGGCAGCCCGGGTGATGTCGCGAGTCTCATCGCTGGCGGCAGTCCCGGCGGCAGTCCAGGCGGCAGTCCAGGCGGCAGTCCAGGCGGCAGTCCCGGCGGCAGTCCAGGCGGCAGTCCCGGCGGCAGTCCCGGCGGCAGCCCGACGTGATGTCGCGAGTCTCATCATCGGCCTCTGCTACCCTGTCGCTTCGTTCCATTCGCTCCCCCATCGAGTCGTGGTATGTCGAATCCGGCCACCAGTTCCACCAGCGCCGCGGGCGCGCCGCGTGAGCCCCGGCAACCACGGGAACCGCGGACCCTCTTCGGGAAGATCTGGGATGCGCACGTCGTCGCCCAGGACCCGGACGCGCCCGCCGTCCTCGCAGTCGACCTCCATCTCGTCCATGAGGTCACCAGCCCCCAGGCCTTCACCGGGCTCCGGGAGCGGGGACTCAGCGTCCATCGCCCCGGGCAGACCGTGGCGACGGCCGATCACTCGACGCCGACGCACGCCAGGAGCCTGCCGATCCTCGACCCGATGGCCGCCGCCCAGGTTCGCCAGCTGGACGAGAACTGCCGCGAATTCGGCATCCCGCTGCATGGGCTCGGCTCGCCCTACCAGGGGATCGTGCACGTCATGGGCCCGGAACTCGGCCTCACCCAGCCGGGGATGACGATCGTCTGTGGCGACTCGCACACCGCGACGCACGGTGCCTTCGGCGCCCTGGCCTTCGGCATCGGCACCAGCGAAGTCGAGATGGTCCTCGCGACGCAGTGCCTGCTGCAGCGGCGGCCACAGACCTACGAGATCCGCGTCGACGGCCACCTCCAGCCGGGGGTGAGCGCGAAGGACGTCATCCTCGCGCTGATCGCCCGGATCGGGATCGGCGGCGGGACGGGACACGTGTTCGAGTACCGCGGCGAGGCGATCCGGGCGCTCTCGATGGAGCAGCGGATGACCATCTGCAACATGTCCATCGAAGGCGGCGCCCGGGCGGGCCTGATCGCGCCGGACGAGACCACCTTCGAGTACCTCGCCGGCCGCCGCCACGCACCGCAGGGTGCGGCCTGGGACGAAGCCGTCGACTGGTGGCGGACGCTGCCGACGGACGACGGCGCGGGGTTCGACCAGGCGCTCACCCTGGACGCCGCCGCGCTCGAGCCGATGGTCACCTACGGCACCAACCCGGGCATGGGCATCCCGATCACCGGCCACGTCCCGGACCCGGCCACGGCCGAGGACGGCACGACCCGCCGGGGCCTGGAACGCGCCCTCGAGTACATGGACCTGCGACCCGGCCAGGCGATCGTCGGTCAGAAGGTCGATGTCGTCTTCATCGGTTCGTGCACGAACAGCCGCATCAGCGACCTGCGGATCGCCGCCGGGGTGCTCCGGGATCGAACGGTGGCCGATGGACTCCGGGTGATGGTCGTGCCCGGCTCCGAGGACGTGAAGCGCCAGGCCGAGCGCGAGGGCCTGCACGAGATCTTCCGCGCCGCGGGCGCCGAATGGCGCGAGGCGGGCTGCTCGATGTGCATCGCCATGAACGGCGATCAGCTCAGCCCCGGCCAGTACGCCATCAGCACCTCGAACCGCAACTTCGAGGGCCGCCAGGGGAAGGGCGGCCGGACCTTCCTGGCCTCGCCGCTCACCGCCGCCGCGACCGCGCTGCACGGCGTGATCAGCGATCCCCGGGAGCTTCCGCTCGAGGTCCTGCCGCGATGACCGTCGCCCGGGATCCCTTCGCCACCCTGACCAGCCGGATCATCCCGTTGCCGGCAGAGAACGTCGACACCGATCAGATCGTGCCTGCCCGGTTCCTCAAGATGACCGACCGCTGGGGCCTCTCCGAGGCGCTCTTCGCCGACTGGCGGTTCGACGATTCCGGGGACCCGAAGGCGGACTTCGTGCTCAACCGCCCAGAGATGCGCGGCCGCCGGATCATCCTCGCGGGCGACAACTTCGGGACGGGATCGTCCCGTGAGCATGCTCCCTGGGCGCTGGTCGCCTGGGGCATCCGGGTCATCATCTCGACCCGCTTCGCGGACATCTTCCGCTCCAACGCACTCAAGAACGGCCTCCTGACAATCGCCGTGGAGCCCGAGCGGCACCGTCAGCTGTTCGAGATGGTTCGCCAGTCGCCGGATGTCGAGCTGACCGTGGACCTCGAGACCCAGCGAGTCCACCTGCCCGGCGATGAGGACCTCGAGTTCGACATCGATCCGTTCGTCAAGCTGATGATCCTGGCGGGGACCGACGAGATCGGCTACCTGCTGGGCAAGCTGCCGGGCATCGAAGCGTGGGAGGCGAGCCGCCCGCCCAGGGTGGACACCCGCCGTGGTTCCCCCGCGGCCTGATCAGGTGGCGCGGATCCGGCGGTGAACGAACTCGACGTCGTCGCGATCATCGTGGTGGCCGTCACGGTCGTCAGCGGCCTTCGCTCAGGCTTCCTGCCACAGCTTGGGGGCCTGATCGGGGCCGCCCTCGGCGGAGCCTCGGCCATCGTCGTGCTGCCGCTCCTCCGACCGTACGTCGAACAGCTCGACCCGTGGGCTCGGGCCGTGGCGGTGGTCGCGGAGCTGCTCCTCCCTGTCGCCATCGGCGAGGCCGTCGGCTCGGCGCTCGGGGCCATGGTCCGGTCCCGGATCGGTCAGGTGCTGGGGACCGTCGACTCCTGGGCCGGCGCCGCCCTCGGGGCTGCGCAGGGTCTGCTCGTCGTGTGGCTGGTGGGCGGCCTGCTCGCTGCAGGACCGCAACCGGACCTCGCCGCCCAGGCGCAGCGCTCGCTCGCCGTGCGGGCGCTGAACGAGACACTCCCGCCACCGGTGCTGATCGCCGGCGAGCTCGGGCACTGGCTTGATGCCTCGGGGCTGCCGGAGGTCTTCGTCGGGTTCGAGCCGTTTCCGGCGCCGCCGGTGGACCTGCCCACCGATCCGCAGGCCCGCCGCATCGCGACCAGGGCGATCGCCAGCACGGTCGAGGTCAACAGCGCGGCCTGCTCGATCACGCTCGCCGGGACGGGCTTCGTCATTCGGCCGCACTACGTGATCACCAACGCCCACGTGATCGCGGGGGCCGCGAAGATCTGGGTCACGCCCGTCGCCGGGAGCCACGCCGCGACCGCGGTCCTCTTCGACCCGCGGCTGGACATCGCGGTGCTCTACGTGCCCGACCTCGACGCGCCGTCACTGAAGCTCGCCACGACGCTCCCCGAGCGTGGTGCCACGGGAACGGCCCTTGGCCACCCCGGAGGCGGCCCGCTCGCGGTGATCCCCGGCGCCGTCTCCGCGACCTACCGGGCCCGCGGCCGCGATCTGTCGGGCGAGTCGTATGTGACACGCGAGATCGTCGAGCTGCGCGCCCGGATCCAGCGAGGAGACAGCGGCGGACCCTTCGTCCTCGCCGATGGCACGGTCGGCGGTGTCGTCTTCGCCCAGGCGAAGACGGACAGCAGCGTCGGCTATGCGCTCTCCCCGCTCGAGGTCGCCGAGGCGATCACGCCCGGACTGACCCTGACAACGTCCGTCGACACGGGCGCCTGCACGCGCTAGCGTGTGAGCGTGTCCACCCCCGAGTCCGGCGTCGCCGGAGCCAGCCTGGCCGACCTGTGTCAGGAATACTGGCTGGCCCACCTGGCCCGATCGCCGATCGAAGCGACACAGCTCGGGGAACATCGCCACGATGATCGGCTGGACGACCTGACGCCGGGGGCCACGTCCGCCTACTCGGCAGAGCTCGACGAGATCCTTGCTCGACTCCGTTCCGTGGCGGCCGCGGGGACGTCCCTGTCGCCTGAAGACCGCGTCACCGCATCGGTGCTGGCGCACCAGTTGGAGACGGAGCTGTCGGAGCTCGCCTGCGACCTCGACGCATGGACCGTCGACCCGCTCGAAGGTCCACAGATCGCCATCTTCAACATGGCGGCGTTCCAGCCCGTGGCGACCACCGGGCAGCGGGAAGCCCTCGCGGCTCGATGGGAAGCGATCGGCGCCTACCTCGACCAGTACGTCAGCAACCTTCGCCGGGGCCTTGGCGAGGGCCGGACGGCCGTTCGCGCACCGGTGATGCGGGCCATCGGAGCGCTGGAGCAGATGCTCTCCCGGCCGGACGAGGGGTGGACGCTGCTGGATCCGGTCCGCGAGGGCCACTCGGCGTGGCCGGCCGCCGAACAGGGCGCCTTCGAGGCACGCCTCCGGGTCGCCGTGGCGGAAGTGGTCCGGCCGGCGCTCACCCGCCTGCGAGATGCGTTGCGCGACGAGATCCTGCCCCGTGCCCGCCCCGACGAGCACCCGGGGATCATGCACCTCCCCGGCGGCCGGGAAGCGTACACGCGGCTGATCCGCGTCCACACCTCGATGGAAGGCACGCCCGAGGAACTCCACGCCATCGGCCGGTCCGAGGTCGACCGGATCAACGCAGAGCTGGAGGCGCTCGGGCGCCGCGTCCTTGGCGACGCGAACCGGTCGGCCATCCTGGCACGCCTCCGGGCCGACCCGACCCTGTACTTCACGACACGCGAGGAGGTTGCCGCCACCGCCGAGACGGCGCTGGCACGGGCCAGTGCCGCAATTCCCTCCTGGTTCGGTCGGCTGCCGCGCGCGGAGTGCGTCGTGGTGCCCATGGGCGAACACGAGGAAGAGCACGGGACGATCGCCTACTACGCCCAGCCGGCGCCCGATGGGACGCGGCCTGGGCGGTACTACATCAACACGTCCGCGCCACGGACCCGCCCGCGATACGAGGCCGAGGCGCTGGCCTACCACGAGTCGATCCCCGGGCACCACCTCCAGATCGCGATCGCCCAGGAGGCCGGCGCCCTGCCCGAGTTTCGCCGCCACCTCGGGGTGACGGCCTTCTGGGAGGGATGGGGACTCTACACGGAGCGCCTCGCTGACGAGATGGGGCTGTACAGCGGCGACCTCGACCGCATCGGGATGCTCTCCCTCGATGCGTGGCGCGCCTGCCGGCTGGTCGTGGACACGGGCATGCACGCGTTCGACTGGTCGCGCCAGCAGGCGATCGACTTCATGCTCGTCAACACCGCCCTGGCGACGAACAACATCGAGAACGAGGTGGACCGCTACATCGTGTGGCCGGGCCAGGCGCTCGCCTACAAGACCGGCCAGCTCGCACTCGTGCGGCTGCGTGGTGACACCGAGGACCGCATGGGCTCACGGTTCGACATCCGGGCGTTCCACGACGCTGTCCTGGGCCACGGCGCGCTCCCGCTCCAGACGCTGCGCGAGGTGGTGGAGCAGCAGCTCGGGACCGCCTGAGCCCCCTCCCGGGCCCGTACACTTGGAGCCACGCACCCGTGGCGACACGACCCGCCACCGCGAACGCCCGAGGACCTCGCCCCGATGACTGCACAGCCGCCCAGCCGACCCACCGACCCGGCCAAGCGCCACTCCGCCGCGCTCACCGATGGACCCGACCGGGCCGCCGCACGCTCGATGCTCAAGGCGATCGGATTCACGGACGAGGACCTCGCCAAGCCGATCGTGGGCGTGGCCACGACCTGGACCGAGACGATGCCCTGCAATTACAACCAGCGCCGGCTGGCCGAGTTCGTCAAGGAGGGCATCCGGGCGGCCGGCGGCACGCCGATGGAGTTCAACACGATCGCGATCTCGGACGGCGTGACGATGGGCACAGAGGGGATGAAGGCCTCGCTCATCAGCCGCGAGGTGGTCGCCGACTCCATCGAGCTGGTCAGCCGCGGGCATCTCTTCGACGGCATCGTCTGCCTCGTCGGCTGCGACAAGACGATCCCGGGGGCGATCATGGCCGTGGGCAGGCTGGACATCCCCGCGATCATCCTCTACAGCGGCACGATCTACCCCGGCGTCTACCGTGGGCAGCGGAACGCGACGGTCGTGAACGTCTTCGAGGCGATCGGGGCCTACCGGGCCGGCAGGATCAGCCTGGAGGACCTCTACGAGGTGGAGAACGCGGCCTGCCCGGGCCCTGGCGCCTGCGGCGGCCAGTTCACCGCCAACACCATGTCCACGGCGGCCGAGTTCATGGGCCTCTCACCGGCCGGCCTGAACGGGGTCCCGGCCGAGCATCCGGACAAGAACGACGCGGCACGGCGGGCCGGCGAGCTCGTCATGACCCTCGTGCGACACGACGTGACGCCCTCGAAGATCGTCGACCGGCGTGCGCTGGAGAACGCCATCGCCTCGATCGCGGCGACCGGTGGCAGCACCAACGGCGTCCTGCACCTGCTGGCGATCGCCCACGAGTACGGCATCCCGCTCGACATCGACGAGTTCGGGGCGATCGCTGACCGGACGCCGATCGTGGCCGACATGATGCCCGGCGGCCGGTACAGCGCGGCCGACATGTTCGAGGCCGGCGGCGTCGCGCTGGTCATGCGCGAACTGCTCAAGCGCGACCTGATCGACGGTGACTCCCCCACGGTGGACGGGCGGACGCTCCGCGACATCGCGGCCGGGGCCGTCGAGACGGCCGGCCAGAAGGTGGTCGTCCCGATTGAGACGCCCATCAAGCCGGTCGGCGGGCTGACGATCCTGCACGGCTCGCTGGCGCCGGACGGCTGCGTGGTCAAGCTCGCCGGCCACGAGCGGCGGCACCACCAGGGACCGGCGCGCGTGTTCGACTCCGAGGGGGCCTGCTACGACGCCGTTCGAGCGCAGCGGATCAAGCCCGGGGACGTGGTGGTCATTCGGTACGAGGGACCGGTCGGCGGCCCGGGCATGCAGGAGATGCTGAGCGTCACCGGCGCCCTCGTCGGAGAGGGCCTGGGCGATTCGGTGGCGCTGCTCACGGACGGTCGCTTCAGCGGCGGCACGCACGGCCTGATGATCGGCCACGTTGCCCCGGAGGCCGCCCTGGGCGGACCGATCGCCGTGGTCCGCGAGGGCGACCAGGTGACCATCGACGTGGAGAGCAAGCGGCTGGACCTCGACGTTCCCGCGGACGAGATCGCGCGCCGCCTCGCCGCCTGGACCCCGCCCGCCCCGCGCTACCGCGGCGGCGTGATGGCCAAGTACGCAGCGCTCGTCAGCTCGGCATCGCGTGGCGCGGTCACGACCGGCTCGCGGATGGCCGCCGCGCTGGCCCGGACGGAGGATCCGGAGCCATGACGACACCAGCCCCCCGCGGGAATCAGCTCTCAGACGCCGACTACGAGCGGGCCACGACGGAGCGCGCGCGGCACGCCCGGGCTCGCGGACTGGCCGCGCCCTACATCCCGGGGGGCGAGGATCCGGAGGCCGAGGCGACCGCTCGCCGGGAACGTGCGCTGATGCGCCTGCTGATCGTCATGGTCGTGGCCATCATCACCGGCGGCTTCGCCATCAGCATCGTCGGGCTGATCATCACCGGCGGTCGATGAGCGGCCTGGCGTTGATCCTGCCCGCCACGCCGTCCCCCAGTGCACCAGTCGGAGGC
>Ga0315281_10006037_pt1 | contig 17264 bp, 12 predicted proteins | sample YL17G07_0_MG_FD_204540 | JGI IMG/M metagenome (GOLD analysis project Ga0315281, IMG submission 204540) | Sediment microbial communities from Yellowstone Lake, YNP, Wyoming, USA - YL17G07_0 | ecosystem: Environmental > Aquatic > Freshwater > Lake > Sediment | place: USA: Wyoming | collected...
AACCTGGGCTTCGCTACGGAAGACCGTCCAGTTTTCAGCCGGCGAGAGGTGTCCAGTATTCAGGCGGCGTCGACACCTGGGAATGGATCCAGGCACGCGACCAAGCGCCCGAGTCCCCTTCAGGAAGGTGAGCATGCGAGGCCACCTCGAGCCTCGGGGAAAGAAGACCTTGGCGAGCCAAGGTCTTCTTGGGTCGCGATCCGATCTCCGGCAAGCAGCGCTACCTTTCCCGAACGATCCACGGCTCAAAGCGCGAGGCCCAGGCCGTCCTTGCAAAGATCCTCGCCGAGGTCGGCACCGGAGCCCCCGAGTTCGTCGACGGCACGCTGGAGCAGCTGGCGTCCAGCTGGCTTGAAACCGCCGAGCAGCGAGGCCATCACCTGCCACGCGACGCAGTGCTACACGGCGGCGGCCATCATGGTGCGCAAGACACTCGAGGAATTGTGCCGCGACCGGGGAGCCGAGGGCGACACCCTCAGAGCCCGGCTGGCGGCGCTCCGAGACAGGGTGGTCCTGCCCCTGGAGCTGTTGGACGGGCTGGACGACTTGCGGCTGCTCGGCAACGACGCCACCCACGTCGAGTCTAGGGTCTTCGACGAGGTCGGCAAGGAGGAAGTCGAGCTGGCCCTTGACCTCACCAAGGAGGTCTTGAGAGCGGTGTACCAGTACAGGACCATCCTTGAGCGCTTGCGGGCTCGGAAGAAGGCGAACAAGGAGGACGGCTAGTCCCCGATGCCGACGATGGGCTCGGCCGTCCAATCCCTGCCAGCGCATCATTCGCGAGATCAGTCATGCGGCTGGGAGTGTGAAACGCTTGACGCACACTTGAATGACCTGGACAATCCGCACACTACCCGCGTCCGGAAGGGACATACCTGTCAACCAGAACTCAGAACTTGATAAGTCACGGAAGGCGCCAGGAGTGAGGATGCGCTGCCGGGGGGCCTCGAAGTCGCCGATGCCCGACCGCTACGAGCCTTCTGTGTCCATTGCCTCTAGGTTGGGCCACTCAAAGGCGAATCTGCGAACAAGGGTGCGGCGGCCCTCAGCTCCTACCGGACTGGCGGGCGACCATGCCGTCCACTCCCCGCGGTATACCCCCTTCCGAAGTACGCTGCCTCCCTCGAAGTGCTCCGGATAGGTCGCCTGCGGAATGAGGTAGTGCGGCGAATCGTCGGCGAACATGGCTCGAGCAGGTCTATCGTCTGTGGCTTGGCCGGGGCTCCAGACATCGCATTGCAGACCTCTGAGTTGGCGGGCTTCCCTACCCGCCTGCACGAAGATGGTTACCTGGTCCCCGCCGCCGACATGAATACCCTCCCACCTGACGAACCATCCGGGCTCGCCATCCGGGATCCTGAAGGGGCAGGAGCACCGCATAACTTCGTGTCGTCTTCGGAGACGCCCTGGTCCACGCAGCAACACGGCATATTCGCCTGCTTGCAGGACGTGTGACGCCGTGGGGAAGTGCTCGGGGTACTTCACCCCGAGATCCTCGCCGATCCATGGCTGCACCCACTCCGACAGGGCGTGCTCGTTCCCCTGCGGATCGCGGACGGTGATTCGCGACCCATCCCATCCCCGAATCAATATGCTCACGTGAAGTTCCTGCATGACCTGGGCTCTTACGTCGCACCGCCGCGCCATCAACAGATCCCAAGCAAGCCAGGCGCCAGTCGCCAGCGCACCAGCTCCGAAGACCCATCCCGCAAGGCTGCCTCGCAGCCAGAGACCCAGGGTGGCGAAGACGAACGCCAGGAACAATCCCTCAAGGCGCGCGCGGCGCGACATGTTGAGAGCCTAGGCTCAAGTTCTCGGCGATGGGAGCACCAGGGCTCCGGAGTCCTCCTGTGAGCGCAGACGACCTAGGACCGAATCGTTCGTTCGATCCCGGCGTAGTTCCGTTTGGCGACGCCGAGGGATCACCGGGGAACCGGCTCTGACCGACCGCACGTCACAACGAGCGGCCGCGTTGGGAGCAGGACCGTGACTGTGTTGGAAGTCATGGGGTATGGCTGGGCGGATGCAGTGATCCGCCCGAGGCGGGCCAGAACGGCGTATTGGAGCCCTCAGGGCCGCTCGCTCGTCGAGCCGACGATCTCGGACTCGAGGTAGACGGCCCAGCCGAGGACCGTGCCCGGATCGTCCACGCCGTTGGCGTTGATGCCGACGCCGGGAGAGGGGGAGGCTGTGTCAACGGCCGGATCGACCTGCACCTCGCGCTCGCCGAGAATCACCGAGGTGTTCGGGTCGAAGATGAGCTCCTCCCGGACTCCAACCCAGGTGTACCCAACGCCGATGCCGGGGCGCCCGGCCTCGTCTGTGACCCGGCCCAGATACTCCGTCCGGGGCAGGATGGCGGCGACCTCGAAGAGCGCTTGGCGGAGTTCGGGCGGGGCGTACGTCTCACGGAGCAGGTCCCCGATCACGACGAACATCTCGTAATCGGTGGGGGGATCTGCCTGGGCGGCCCGCCGCTCGATGTAGGCGCGGAGCTCGTCGATGTTGGTCGGAAGCTTCGAAAGGTCCTCGAAGTACAGCCCCCCGGGACCGAACACCTCGTCGCCGTGGCGGTCGCCCGTCTCAAGGATCCTTCCCGACCCGTCGGGGCCGATCCAGATCTCGCGGGTGAAGTGGTCGAGGGTCCAGGTGCCGTCCGAGGAGTAGGCCGAGGAGTAGGAACGCCAGGCGTCCTCGGAGCGGGTGTAGACGTACTGCCCGGGCCCGACGGCGGGTGGGGCGGGCCGCCGCCCGGCGACCTCGGCGGCCCCGCGAAGCGCCGCGGCAGCGGCCTCGGGGCGCCGTCCCACCGGCAGCAGCAGGGGCACGAGGAGGGCAAGCGTCAGCCCCGCCGCGGTCAGGGCGGCGAGCAGGGCCAAGCGCCGGCGTGCGGGGAAGCGCAGGCGTCGGGGCTCGGCCGATCCCTCGCCCTCGAGCGCGGAAAGGAGCACCCCGCGTGCGCGGGCCACCGTGGTGGGGTCCGGTTCTGGCACCTCGTCCCAGAAGCGCTCGAGCAGTTGCAGCTCATCCATCCGCGGTTCCCCCCTTAGTGGGAAGGATGTCGTCGTCCTCCCCTAGGTATTGCCCCGGGTCGCCAACGAGTTCGCGCACACGCTGGCGGGCCCGGTTCACCCTGGAGCGCACCGTTCCCACTGGGATCCCGAGCGACTCGGCGGTTTCCCGGTACGACAGGCCGGCCCAGGCCACGAGCAGGAGGGCGTCACGGTCGCGACTCGGAAGCGAGGCAAGCGCGAGCGCGATTCGGGGTCCGGCCGCCCGTGAGTCCACGCGCTCGGCGACGCGCTCCGCCTCGTCGGGGGCGGTGGACTGGTCCCATCCGGTCCTGGCCTGGGCGAGAAGGCGTCGACGCTCGTCCCTGAGGTGGTGGCGGAACAGGTTCGTCGCGATGCCCAGGAGCCAGGGCCGGGCGTCGGGGCGCGAAAACTCGTACCGGGCGCGGATCCGAAAGGCCTGAACGAAGGTCTCGGCGGCCAGGTCGTCGGCGAGCTGGCTCCCGACGCGTCGCGCGAGGTAGCGGTGGATCGCCGGGAAGTGGCGGTCGAACAGCTCCTCGAAACGCGCTGGGTCAGACCGCGAGGCAGCGACGATCTGCGCGTCCGGTTCCCTCTCCGGCATCACCTGATATTGCCCTATCGGGCGTCAGGAGTTCGCGGGGCTAGTTGTGGTGTCCACGCGAGGAGTCGAACCCGCGAGACCCGGTCCAGGAGCCTGTGGAAGGGCTGCGAACGGACGCATCGCGCCAGCCGGGTAGAGCACCCACGCCGGGGTCGCCAGCGGTGTAGAGCACCGCTGGTTGCGGAGCGAGGTCGCGAGGACCTGGTGGGACCGACCGTTCCAGAAGCTCAGGCGACCTGTGGTGTCAACGGCGTCGGGGTCCACGCCAGGGGGGCTGAGCCCGTTGCTACGTGACGTAGCTGTCGCCTGCTGCTCCCTTGAAGTCCGTGTGTAGCTTCGACGACCGCCCATCGAAGGCCAGCTCGCCCTTGGTGTCGCGGTCGGTCCAGTAGCGGCCAGCCAGGCGAACTGGTGGTGACCCGTGGATCTCCAGCATCAGGGCGCCGTGGTGGATCCGGCTGCGATCCTGGATCAGAAGTCGGGGCGTGTTCCGGTAGGTCGAGGTCACCGTAGCGACGCCCTCGCGTGGGGCGTCGAGTGAACCAACGAGCGACATCGAAACTGACTCGGCGGTGATCAAGCTCGTCGAGATCGTCGAGTAGCTCTGTCGAATGACGAGAAACGCTTCGATCGACTCGAGCTGCTTCCCCGTCGATGGATTCACCCAAAATGTCAGGCGGCCCCTCCACGTCCCGCGGAGAACTGGCCGATGCGCGAAACGGGCAATGATCTTCCACCGCCAGAGCCACCTATCAAATGCCATGAAGGACAGAATCACGGCTCCGACCGCGAGGGAGTACGGCTTGAGATACGACGCCTTGAGCGCGACTCCCTGCAGCAGTAGTAGGACGGCCCACACGGCAGCGGCTATGGCGACCACGACTTGGAACTGCGAGCGAGTAGGCATTCTCACTCAAGACCCATGAAGTTCCACGCCTTGAGGGCGAGGTCGCGCGCTTGCGTTCGGGTCCACGGCTGCGTGGGGTGGAACAGGTACTTCCGTTCACTCACCTCCAGCCACTCCTTGCAGGTGTCGTCGCTCTCGGTTGCATGGTAGATCCTCGCCAGCACCGCGCGCATGTCTGCAACGTAGGTGGTTGCGTTGAACTTTGCGTTTGGCACGTTGTAGACGAGGCACTCCATGAAGAAGGAGGGCAGCTCAGCGATCTTCCTAGCACCAACCAGCTGGTTCTCCAACCGCTTCAAGGCGCGGACCATCCGCTTGTATCGTCGTCCCGTGGCATCGTTCTTTGCGACCCCCTTGTCGTACTGCTGCTGCGCCCAATTGTGGATGTGATAGCCCTTGTCGGGATAGATGCGTGTGCCCTGGTGGTAGACGGGGCGGCCCTGCAAGTCTAGGTCGTAGATGAAGTGGTACTCGAAGCACGGAACGACGTCAGCGGGAAGTGTCGTCTTGTTCTCCCGCACCCTCACGGCCATGTTGCCTCGCGTGACGGCGCTGCGCCCGTAGTAGGCAACGAGCGCCTGCTCCACATCGTTCTTAAACGCGCCTGGGCCGTAACCTCCGGCATACGCTCGGAGCGCCGCCTTCACTGCCGCCTTCTTCACATCTGCTGCGGCACCGGTCTCGTCGTGGTAGTAGAAGTCCGTGCACTCGACAGCGATGTCCACATCGTAGTCGAGCCGGACGTTGGTGTTGTTGGCGTACGAGCCTTTCGCATACACCCTGTAGCCAACGTCCTTGAGCCGCTCCGACGAACCGAGTGCCGTCTTGATCTCCGCCTCGGTGTTGTTCCGTTTTGTGTCTTCGTGGTCGCTCGGCGGCTTGACCCAAGCCCGCAGCGTCGCTTCCCAGTCTGTCGCCATCGCCATACAGTACGACGGTGCTCTGACAGTCGGTCAGGACGGGTCTAAGGGGAGGGCGTTGCCTTAGCCGCTGCTCGAACTCGTTCCGGCGCTGCCCGGCCGCGTGCGCCGGGTCGGTGATGCTCTGGTGGCGGGCCCAGCACCGGGGGTGGTCGGCGACGATGCGTCCGGCGCAGGCGACGGATCCGCGCGCTGGGAGAGGTGCTCGCGCTCCTGGACACATGAGCCGTCGCTTGTCGGTCTAGCGTGTTCCGGCGAGGATGAGCTCGCCGGCACGCGCGACATTGGGAGACGCTCAGGCAGCTGGCGCCAGCAGGCGCTCCATACTCCACGTGATAGCGGCGGACCGAGTCAGTGGGGAAGACTCTCTCCTAGGTCCGCGCGTCTCAGGGATCGCCCGGCACCGCCTTCTCGCGCGGGCAAGTCTTGGGGTGTTTGGGACACTCCCACACCTCACCCCTACCTCGTCTCACGCGGCGGAGCTTCGTGCGTCCGTCGACCGAGCACACTGGTGCCTCCCGGAAGGGAGATCGTTCATCGACATTCCTCAGGTACTTCTGGCAGTTGGGGTTCGCGCACCCCACCTTCATGGCCTGCGTGTCCCAGTTCCAGTGCTGGCGCCGCTGATTCACCACCTGCGTCGGCCCGTCGCATTCGGGGCACCGACGCGGGGTCCCGTCTTCGTGGATGCCGGCACTCCGGATGTACCGCGCCTGCAAGAACTGGAGTACGAGCTTCGCCAGTGCGGGACTGTCGGTCCGGTGCATGATTTCTCGCCGACCGCGATGGCTAGCCCAGTTGAGGCTGCCGGTGTAGTGCACGCGTTCGTCGATGATGATGTCCTTGCCGTGCAGGCCGGATCCGAACACGACGACGGCGCCCATAGAGCGTAGGTTCGCGATCGCGCCTTCGACGTATGAGGCGTTCCTCGCCTCCTTGCTCGGAGGAACAACCAGCGTTACCTCCACACCACGGTCGAGAGCCGCGGCGAACAGCGGCTGAACCCGTGGCCAGCGGTACTCGCCGAAGAAAGGCACGAGCCCGAAGACATTCAGGGACGCGCGCGTCATGTCGTCCGCGAAACGATCGAAGAACGTCTCCTCATCGAGGAGCTCGTGAACGGGTCCTGCGCCTGACAGAGGAAGGCGCCAGCCATCTTGGGTCGGCCCATCACCGGCGAGGCGCTGGAGGAATCCCTCTTCGACAAGCTCCGTCGCCGACACGAAATCCGCCCTGTCCTTCAAGAACTGCCACAAGGAACCTAGACCGCTCCCCGCTCTCGCGTGCGCGTTCAGCCACTCGGATGAGCCGATGAACACGAACTTGTCACGCGCCCGGGTGACGGCCACGTTCAGGTCCCGAATAACGTCTGCGACCGACTTCGGATCGCACAGCCTGGCGGTGTAATAGGGCTCGTCGAGCACCGAGTCGAAGACGATGAGCGGCGCCTCGCTGCCCTGGAAGGTGTGGACCGTGCCAGCCAAGACCCATGCGGCTAGATCCATGTCACGTACCAGGCGGGCGAGTAGGCGACGCTGCGCGGCGAATGGCGCCACCACGCCTATTGGGGGAGGCTCGTCGAGCGAGGGCCGGGAGATCGGTGCCGCGGCCATCGCGGCGAGCTCAACAGCCAGCGTGGCCGAGTAGAAGTTGAACCTGCTCAGAGACCCGGGCTGCTTCCCGCTCCAGCAGTGGAGGTCCGCCGTGTCCACGACTACGAGGGGAGACTCCGGGAGGAAGGACAGCCAGCCTGGGCGATCGCGCTCCAGCACGGTGGCGTGGTCGTGGATACCGTCGGGCCCGTACGCGAGGTGGCGGGCCGCGTCGGCGATTGGCGGCACCATCCTCCGCTGCGTTGTGAGCCTGGTGAGGACGGAGCAACCCTCGATCGGACGGCGCCCCTTCACGATTCCGGCGAGGTGGAACGCGTCGCGGCGGAGCCGGGAGTCGCTTACCTCACTGTCGCTTCTCACGATCGGGGGAAGTTGTAGGAAGTCTCCAACGAGTACCACGCGTCGCCTAGCCCTGTTCGCAGCGAGGAAGAGCAGGGGCGGAAGCGCCATTGATACCTCGTCGACGATGACCGCGTCGAACGACTGCCCCTGAAGCTCGCGCCCGACGTAGTTCTTGGTGAGCGTGCAGCAGATGACGGAAGCCTGAGCGATGAGCCGGTCCTGCAGATTGGCGAGCTCTTCCTGGAGCGCCTCGATCCGCCGCTCGATGTCTTCGAGGCCTCCCTGGATGGATGCGAGCTCCGTCTCGAGTGCTTCCCGGGCAGGCAATCCCCGGCACGCTGCCCGAGCCACCTCGAGGGCGGACTCAAGCTCCAGCGTCGTCGGCGCGAGCTGCTCAGCCTCACGCTGTTTCATATCCAGCTGGCGCTCAGCGGACTCAAGGCGTGCCGTTGATTCACGCAGCCGCACAGCGGCGCGCTCGCTCTTCCGCTTGCGACCGAGCCACGCCCGCTGAGCACGTTCTAGGTCGGCCCTACGCTGCGCAAGAAGCGAGTTTGCTTCGGCGATGTCGGCTCGCAAGCGGACTGACTCCTTCTCGAGGGCGCCGCGCCTCTCGCGGTGGGTCATCAACGCATGTTCGAGCTCATCCAGTCGCTGCCACTCCGCGCGCTGAGCTCTGACGCGCGCTCGGTGCTCGGTCAATGGTCGGGCTTTCGCCTGCAGATCGGAGATCTCGGTCTGCAGTCCGGCAGACTCGCGCTCGACGACCTTGTCGAGGCGTACCTCGTCCGGAATCTTCGGATCCATCGTTCGCCCGACTCGGAGGACCCTTCCCTCACCGACGGCGGGGTGGGTGGCCAGCGGCCCCTCCACCTCGACGCTCACGGTTTCGTACAGCGCCTTGTCTATGGCGGCATGTGTGTGGCTCGTGAGCAAGACTCGCTCACCACGGTGAACCAGCACAGCGATGAGGCGGGCAATTGCATACGTCTTGCCGGTCCCAGGTGGACCCCAAACGTAGGTGAGGGACGATTCGCTCGCCTGTTCGACCACCCGCCGCGTGTCCGAACTGATGGTCGCCAACCCGGGTACGTCGGACACCGAGGAGAAGCCGACCGATGCTGTGAGCGGATGGAACGGAGTGACGGCGAGTGGTCCGATGAGGCTCGGCGCCTTCGCGAACTCCTCAAGCTCTTGCGCGAGCCGCCGGAGCAGCGCCGTGTCGTCCACGACGAGGACTCCGTTTGTGATCCCGGCTGGAGTCGCTACCTCTGCCTCAAGAAGGACCTGAACTCGGTTCGCCTGTTGGCTGATGACAGAGGCCCTGAACTCGGTCCCGAGGGCTTTGAGGCGACCCTCTGCATCCTCAGGGATTCGCGTGCCGTCAGCAATGATGAACTGGTAGATGGCCTCAGCCGGACCGGTGACCTCCAACCGTCTTCCGCTCAGCAGCTCGTAGTTCTGGCTTCCGCCTGCCTTCTCAAGCTGCGCGATCTCGGCCTCTACTCCCCCCTGGAACCAGGCGGCGAGTTCGCCGGGGCTCTTTGGGGGGACATCGGTGGGCTCGGGCCGCGGTGCCCGCGATGGCTCGGCACCACTACTCTTGGCGGAGGCCATCTGTCTGCGGCGCCCTAGCAGCACGAGTGTGACGCTACCTCGCGTGGGCGATCAGGGACAAGGGTGATGAGTGATCCGTCTGGCCATGCTGTGTGCGATCGTACCTGCCTACGAGTCGAACACCGGATCCACCCAGTCGTCCGGCACCTCGATCTTCGCCTGGATACCCGCATGTTCTTCAAGCAGATATAGGAGGTTGCTCCCGCTGAGAAGCTCCATCGGCTTCCCTTCAGCGAATTCGAAGGCGGCCTTTCCGTAGCCGCTCGTGGTGACGAGAATGCCCTTCGAAGCCCCTTCGTTCTGCATCGTTCCGAAGAGGTCGCGAACGGCGCTAACGCCAACAGTGTTCTTGTACCGCTTCGCCTGAATGACGACCTTTCCTCCGAAGATAGGACGTGGGTCGTAGGCGACACAGTCAACTCCGCCATCCCGGGAGGCTTGTGTGAGCTTCGTTTCAAGTCCCATCTTCTCGAACAGATTCGTGATCAGGTTCTCGAACTCCCCAGGGGTGAGTTCCATCAGATTTGGGCGCTCATCGAGTGTGGACAGGACATCGGTCTCCTGGACGAACCTGGGGTCAACCATGCTGAACTCCAGAATGGGACGGACGGGTGTCAATTCCGCCGGGCTCCGAGAGACGGAAGCGTTTAGGCCTTTGAGGCAGACCGCTGGATCTACCTTCGAAAGGTCGATTGCAGTGAATACGTCACGGCTCGTTCGAACCGTTACGAGATGGGGTTTCACAGCATGCCCGGTGGCTTTGTCTGTCGTCTCCACATATCCGTTGAAGACGATTGTCTCCAGCTTGGCCATGCGGTCGGCCTCGAAGAGTTCGTGGAGGGTACGCAAGGTGATCTGGGCGATGAGCGACGCGTACAGAGCCTTGCGCTGTGTCACCGGGCGCTTCGTGGGCTCGATCGCATCGCCGGCCTTCACGTACTTGTACGATGCGACCTCCGGGACGATGTCGTAGTTAGGCAGTTCGACCTCAACGACGAGCTGCTTGGACTCGGGGACGAACGCCATCCTGAATTGGTGGGGGAAGCCGCTCGGGTATGCCCTCGTCTGCAGTACCTCGCTGAAGTACCAGACAATTGCATCCGGCTTCCCGGCCTCGAAGTCCGCCCTCCTTGCTTCGATTTCGGCGTTGCGAGGCTCCGCCTCCGCCTGCTTCTTTGCAGCAGTCTCCTCGTATTTTCGCCGAGCCGCAGCAAGTGCCTCCTTCCGGCGTTGCTCTCCCTCAGTCCAGTCTGCGGAGGCTTGCTCGTATCTCGCCGTCACGTCGGCCACAGCTCTTGCATGGCGCTCTTTGGCGCCGGGAACGCGACTCGCGAGCCCTGTAGGTTCGGGAGGCAGCTGCAGGGGCGCTGGTGGAGCCTCCGGAACGTCCAATCCACGCGGATCGAAAGGTTCGACGTCAACGGGTTCCTTCAGCGACTCAAAGGCAACGTAGTCGTCCACGGACAGCGTCTGGCTAAGCACCGTCTCGAGCTGCGCAATGAAGTCCTGCAGCTGCTCCGCTTGGAAGTTCGCGTCCGCACTTCGGGACTCCACGTACAGGCGCTGTTTCTCCTTTGCTTCTAGGTGTAGGCCCCTCTCGTAGGCCTTCTGAGCGCGATCGGCCTCTCGAGCGGCCGCGTTGACCTGCCGGGTCAGCCGCATTGGCGGAACCACGTTCTTCTTGTGGCAGCTGGGGCAGCGGAAGAATCCCTCGGCGTCGCCGAAGAAGTTGATGAGCATGCCGCATCGTCGGCAGGTGACGAACCGAACATACGTCTGGCACGCCCTGCATCGGTAGCCGGCGGATCCATCAGGGATGGTTTCTGATGTGTTGCAGTTTGGGCAAGTGACTGCGACCATCTTGTCCTCCGCCTCCGAACGACCGCTTCAAGCATGAAGGTCCGGGTATATGGGGGTCAAGCGCCTCAAGTAGACGCTGCCCGGGCGAGTGGCCGGAAGACAACTGATTCCTGGCACCGAGGCAGCGCCGAGACAGTACGCGACCCGGCGCGGCCTATCGCAACATGACGGCCCTGTGATTCTGTTGCTGGTCTGACCGGCGGGTTCGTGCATCGCCCTAGGTAGACAGGATCGTACGCACGCGGGGCGAATCACCGGTCCCCGTGGCGAGGCTGCTCACGCCGGGCAGCGGGATGTCACTGGACCAAGATATCCTCGGGCCATGTTCTGTCGGCGGACGTTGGCAGGAGGCGCGAGTACCTCTCCCCAACGCAGGACCGGAGCCATTCGGGGGCGGCGTCCGTGACTTTCCGCTTCGTCCACGCAGCCGACCTCCACCTTGATACGCCGTTCGAGGGGCTGAGGAGGCTTTCCCCGCTCGTGGCGGAGGCGGCGCAGGACGCTTCCCTCGACGCGTTCGACGCCCTCGTCGCTCTAGCTATCGATCGCGGCGCAGCGTTCGTGCTCTTCGCCGGTGACATCTACGACGGGCCCGAGCGAGGAACGCGAGCCCAGATCCGATTCCTTCGCGGGCTCGAGCGGCTAGACGAACGCGGAATCCAGTCCTTCGTTGCCCATGGCAACCACGACCCGGTGGTGTCTGGCTGGTCCGCCATCCGCGCGTGGCCCCCGCGAGTGACCGTCTTCGGGCATCAATCTGTGGGCTCAGTCCCTGTCGAGGTAGGAGGCAAGGAGTTGGCGACCGTTCATGGCATCAGCTTCGGGTCCCGCGCCGTCACCGAGAACCTGGCCCTTCGCTTCAAGCGGTCTGGCGCCGGGTTCCAGGTGGGCCTCCTGCACTGCAACGTCGGAGGTGACCCGAACCACGACCTCTACAGCCCATGCACCGTGGATGACCTACGTGACTTCGGGCTTGATTACTGGGCGCTAGGCCATATCCACGCTCGGCGAGTGCTGCATGAAGGCGACCCGTGGGTCGTGTACCCGGGCAACCTCCAAGGTCGGAGCCCCAAGCCCAGCGAGCTCGGCCCGAAGGGCGCGGTCATCGTAGAGGTCGACGGTGGGACCGCCGCCGCGCCTGAGTTCATCGAACTCGACCGCGTGCGCTTCGAGCAAGTCCTGGTTGACATCGCCGGCCTCGGAGACTTGGCCGATGCGCAGAAGGCGCTGCGAGACGCCGGGCGCGAGCTGCAACAGGAGAGCGCGGATCGGTCGCTGCTGCTGCGTGGGGTCCTGACCGGGGGCGGGCCGTTGCACACCGACCTCAGGCGCGAAGGGGTGGTCAAGGAACTGCTCAGGAGCCTGCGCGACGAGGAGGGCGAGGTGCTTCCTTTCGTTTGGTGGGACCGGGTGGAGGATGTCACTCGGCCCGAGGTCGACTTCGACACCCTCAAAGGGCGTGGTGACTTCCTTGCCGAGGTACTCGCTCTCGCTGAGGAGGTGGATGCGGACGTGGAAGCCCGGCGCGTCTTCGCCGAGGACCACTTGGCCAATCTGCCTGGCGCAAGGCTTCAGCGGCTGGTCGGTGAACTGCCCAACGCGGCCGGGGAAGCGGCCTGGCGCACTGCGGTGGATAGGGCCGTTGATCTCCTTCTAGAGGACGGGGCCGCATGAGGATTGTGGGCTGGGACATCGACGGCTACGGCCTGTTCGCGAACCATCAGGCGCGCGATCTGTCTCCATCGCTTGTCGTGGCGTACGGCCCGAACGAGTCCGGCAAGAGTACGCTCCTTGCGTTCCTCCGCGGCGTGTTGTTCGGCTTCCCAGACCGACGCTCCCGGGAGCGTCTGCACGAGCCACTGCGAGGCGGGTTGCATGGTGGCCGGCTCTACCTCGAGGCCGACGGCGGCGTGTGGACGGTCGAGCGCCACGTGGCGCCCACACATCTGCGCGTTACATTGCCAGACAACTCGGAGGGCACAGAGGGCGACCTGCGCCGCCTCCTCGGGAATGCCGACCGGGAGTTGTTCAAGAACGTCTTCGCGTTCGGGCTAGAAGAACTGCAGTCTTTCAGGAGCCTCGACGCCGAGGGCGTGCGTGACCGCATATTCTCCGCTGGCGTGGTCGGCGCCGGGCGGTCGGCGCGCCAGGCGATACAGACTCTCGATCGCCGCCGCGACGGACTGCTCAAGCTGCGAGGGTCGAGCGCTGAGATCAACCGGCTGGAGAACGAGCTGCGGGAACTGGAACAGAAGCTGAAGGAGGCACAGCATGCCGCCGAAAGATACCCCCTCGAGCTTGCCGAACGGGACCAATTGGCAGAAGAAGCGAGCGGCCTCGACAAGAAGATCCTCGCGGCCACGGCGGAACGGACGCGGTACGAGAACCTGGTCGGGCTGTGGCCGGTCTGGAACGAGCAAACGCAGGCCTTGGACGAGCTCGGGTCGCTACCCGAGGCCCGCACGGAGGAGGCTTCGGAAGAACAGCTCACGGCTCTCCTTAGAGACGCCGCGGCCGCGCGCAAGGCCGTGGAGGAGCGGCGGCGCGAGCTAGAGCGGATCAGGGAGCGCCTCAAGCGCTTGTCGCTTGACGAAACGCTGCCGCCAGTTGCCGAGCGTGTGAAGGGGTTGTTCGCCCGGCTCTCGGCGTACGAGGAGAAGGTCGCACGCCTTGCGGACCTACGCCGGGAGCGGAGGGAGGACGAACGGCGTCTGACCGAGGAACTGTCGAGGCTTGGCCCGAAGTGGGATCGGAGCTGCCTCGCCTCCTTCGACACGTCAATCCCAGCGACGGAGGAAGTGCGTGGGCTCGGCGCGACCCTGTCCAATGCGGAGGGTCGGGAGATAGCGGCGGATCAGAGAGTTGTAGCCGCGCGCGAGCGGCTGGACATGGCCGCCCGAAAGGTGCAGCTGCTCCAGCAGACAGCGACCGCCCAGGAGGCGGTACGGACGGCGACTGAGATCGATGGAGACGAGGCCGCACTGCGACAGCTACGGGTGGACGTCGCAGACCTCGAGAAGGCGCGCGCCGTGCGCGAGACCGCTGAAACCCTGAGCCGGACCGCTCCCCGCCTGAGCATGCCGAAAATCGCTGTTTTCGCCCTGGCAGGCCTGATGGGTGTCGGCGCAGTCGCCTCGGTGATCCTCGGCCAGGTGGCGGGCGCAGTCCTTCTCGGGGTGGCCGTCCTGGTGCTCGCGATCTTTGCGGTCGTGACCAGGCCCGGTGAGGTGGGTCACGGCCAGGATCCCGCGCGGCACGAGGGTGCGCTCGTCAACGAGGTGAAATCTCGCGCTGCCTCACTGGAGCTCAGCGGCATCCCCGGCCTCCAGGAGATCGAGGAGCGCGGGGCGAAGCTCCGGCGGGAGTCGGAGGCCCGAAGGGAAGCTGACCGGCGAGCGGAGGAGTTGGGGCTTGCAGCTGAGGAGCAGGAGCAAGCATCCGCGCAGGTTAGTGAGACCGATCGCCGCCTCACGGAGGCCCGAGAGGACCTAGCGAGGCGGGGGGTCGAGTGGAATGCATGGAAAGCCGAGCGGAGCGTCCCGGCAACCTTGACACCCGACGGGGTCAACGATTTCTTCGCGACCGTCCGAGGCCTTCGGGAGACGCTCGGCCGCCTCGCACGGGTCGAGGAGGAGGAAACCGGGCTCGAGGACGATGTGCGCCAATTCTGGGAGGAGGCCCAGGAGGTTCTCGGGATGGCCGGAGCAGCCGGTCCTGACCTCTCCTCCGGTGTTCGCTCGCTCTACGAACGCGTCCGTGAAGACGAGAAGAGTCGTGAGGATCAGCAGCGGATGGAGACGGGCAGAGCCGGTGCCGACCGCGACCTAGCTGAGGCCGAAGAGGAGATCGCGCGGGTGGAAGGGGACCTTGGCCAGCTCTTCGCGGACGCGGGGACCGCCGATGAGAAGGAGTTCCGCCAGCGCCTCGCGCACCTCCGCCGTCGACACGAACTGGAGGAGACGGCGGCGGCGTGTGACCGGCGAATCCGTGAGCGGATCGGTGTGGGCGACGAAGCGCAGCACCTGCTCGCCGAGCTCGCCACCGGCGAGGTTTCGCGCTGGGAAGCGGCAGAGGAGAACCTGGCTCGCCGGCTGAGCCACCTTGACGATAACCGCGAGCAGGCACTGCGCCGCCATCAGGACGCCGTTACGAGAGTCGGTGGGCTCGAAGCCTCTGCCGACGTCGCGCGCGTCGGAACCGAACGAGAGGGACGGCGGCAGGAACTGTTAGAAGCGATCGGCGAGTGGCAAGTGCTCACTCTGGCGAAATCGCTCGTTGGGGAAACCCAGGCCCGCTACGAGCGGGAAAGGCAACCGCGCGTGATCGCACGCGCGGCGGAGTCATTCACGACGGTCACCGGCAAGCACTACGAGCGACTCCTCGCGCGCGACGGCACGCTTGAGGTCGTGGACGATCGTGGCCTGCTGGTCGACGCTGCGGACCTCAGTCGCGGCGCAACCGAGCAGCTGTACTTGTGTCTACGTTTCAGTCTTGTCGATGAGTTCTCCGAGCACGCTGTGTCGTTGCCAGTAATCATGGACGAGGTGCTCGTGAACTTTGACCCCGAGCGCGTGCGGCCAGTGGTGGGCGCCGTCGCGGAGCTCTCTTCACGGCACCAGATCTTGCTGTTCACCTGTCACCCGTGGGTCGTGAATCTTGTCCGTGATGAGGTCGTCGACGCACAGGTGATTGAACTGGAACGGTTCGGGGGTTCGTCTCCTCTCGCACCGCGCCGAGATGCGGGAAGGACCGATGAGGCAGGTTCAGTTGGGGATATTGGGAGTGTCGACGCTGAGGGGCATGCGGAGCGAATCCTGCGGTGCCTCCGCGACGCCGACCATCCGATGGGGAAGTCCGAGATCCTCAACGCGTCGAGGATCCCTGAGGAGGCGTGGACCTCTGCGATCCAGACCCTTGTCGATGAGGGATCGGTGGAGCGTTTCGGCGAGCGGCGCGGGACCACCTACCGCGCCCACTAATGGCGCTGCCTGAAGCCAGCGCCTACCTTCACGCTGGTGCGGTTCCCCGCCCCGTCGTAAGACATGGCAGGGGGCCGAGTCCATACCGTCGGTGACACCCGGCCGTTCGTTGGGCCTCAGGATGACGTTGCAGCCTCCGGAAGACGGTATGAGAATCCGATCGGGGCGCCACAAGGAGAAAGGCATGGGCCTGTTCCGCAAGCTGTTCGGAAGCGGAGGGCCGTCGCCCTACCAGCCCGAGGTCGCCCACCACGACGACCAGCCCCCTTGGCGGCCGGGCACTCGGATCGAGGTGCAGGTCTACGAGGGCCGAACGGGCCTGGAGGTGGTCGGTGAGTCCCACTACCAAGACGCCCTGTGGCGGCTGGTCGGCTCGACCCCGGGCCATGACCGGGTGCTGGTAGACGTTTACGGGGTGTTGGTGGCCGAGTCCGACAATGAGTACGACCCCAACGCCGTGTCCGTGTGGATAAGTGGCCTGAGGATTGGCTACCTCTCCCGTGAGGACGCCCAACGCTACCGGCCAGGGCTGCTTGCACTTGAGAGAAAGCACGGCAAGCCGATAGCCCTCCCAGGTGTCATCGGCGGCGGTGGGATGAGAGCAGACGGCCTCGGGCGCCTGGGCGTGTTCTTGCGCCACGATCCGAGCGACTTCGGTCTTTCCGCATCGATGCCACCGCCGCCGCCCGAATCGATGATGAGGACGGGCCTCGCCGGTGCGCTCCTGACCGATGAGATCGACGATTCCTACGACCTGGAATGGATGGAGGGGGTTCCGGAGGACGCCGTCGGGGCCATCACCAAGCTCCGGCAGCTCCTTGAGCAGGAGCGCGACCCCATCGACCGGCATTTCATGTTCCACGAACTGGAGAGGGCGCTCTACCGGTCCCGTGATACCTTCACGTCCGCCCTCGATGAATACGACACCGCGTGCCGCCAGCACGACGCGGAGATGGACGGCATTCGGGAGGCGTTCGTCACCAAGTGGGGCAAGGTCCCGTTGCTGGAGACCTACAAGCAGATGTGCATCCGGCAGCAGAAAGCCAAGGACTTCGAGCAGGCGCTCTGGTGGGCGGAGCGGGGCATCGCCGTCTACGGCGTCGATGCGGCTCGCCCGGAAGCCGTCGAGGACCTTGGAAAGCGGGCAGAGACCTATCGGGGCAAGCTCGGACGTTGAATTGCCGCCATGACCAGCCAGATGAACGGGTCCCCACCAGTCTGGATCCCACTAGGCGGAGCAGCTGTCGGAAAAGGAGCTGCCGTCTTCGATCTCCTGAAAACCTGGCCTGCTCCCCTGAAACGTTGACACTTCAGGCCGTCTCGATCTTGACACTCTGACTCTGTTGCCACGAAGCCGCAACCTCGTTGGGGGTGCGGTAGCCGAGCCCCG
>Ga0315281_10006038_pt1 | contig 17262 bp, 31 predicted proteins | sample YL17G07_0_MG_FD_204540 | JGI IMG/M metagenome (GOLD analysis project Ga0315281, IMG submission 204540) | Sediment microbial communities from Yellowstone Lake, YNP, Wyoming, USA - YL17G07_0 | ecosystem: Environmental > Aquatic > Freshwater > Lake > Sediment | place: USA: Wyoming | collected...
GGACAACGTGAAGATGGTGGTGACGCTGATCGCGCCGATCGCGATGGAGCAGGGGCTGCGTTTTGCGATCCGCGAGGGCGGGCGCACCGTCGGCGCAGGCGTCGTCGCGAAAATATTCGAGTAAGGCGTGAAGCGCGAGGGGCGCGGCCAGTCAGGCTCATCCCTCCACGATTCACCCATAACCAGGAAATAACATGCAAAGCACGAAAATCAGAATCCGCCTCAAGGCCTTCGACTACCGCCTGATCGATCAGTCGGCGCTGGAGATCGTCGAAACCGCGAAACGCACCGGCGCCGTGGTCAAGGGACCCGTACCCCTGCCCACCCGCATCGAGCGTTTCGACGTGTTGCGCTCGCCGCACGTTAACAAGACCTCGCGCGACCAGTTCGAGATCCGCACTCACCTGCGGCTGATGGATATCATCGACCCCACCGACAAGACCGTCGATGCGCTGATGAAACTGGATCTTCCGGCAGGCGTGGATGTGGAGATCAAGCTGTAACGAGTAGGCGCAGTGTCGCGCACCGGGTGCAAAACCTCGGGCGCGATTGGATGAATGCCGGCCAATTGTAGTCGGCGCCTTTTTACGAAGGGAAAGAAGATGAGCTTAGGATTAGTCGGTCGCAAGGTCGGCATGACCCGCGTTTTCACGGACGAAGGCGACTCCGTTCCGGTGACCGTGGTGGACGTGTCCGACAACCGCGTGACCCAGATCAAGACTGCCCAGACCGATGGCTATAGCGCCGTGCAGGTCACGTTCGGCAAGCGCCGTCCCTCGCGCGTCAGCAAGTCGGCGGCGGGTCATTTCGCCAAAGCCGCGGTCGAGGCCGGGCACACGCTGAAGGAATTCCGCGTTACTGCCGAGCAACTCGCCAACCTGAAGGTGGGCGGCAAGGTGGGCGTGGACCTGTTTCAGGTCGGCCAGATGGTGGATGTGACCGGAACCTCGCACGGCAAGGGTTTTTCCGGCGCGATCAAGCGCCACCATTTTTCCTCCCAACGCGCGAGCCATGGCAATTCCAGGTCGCATAACGCTCCGGGTTCGACCGGGATGGCGCAGGATCCGGGGCGCGTGTTCCCGGGCAAGCGCATGGCTGGCCAGCTTGGCAACGTCAAGCGCACCACGCAGAGCCTGGAAATCGTGCGTATCGACGCGGAACGCCAGCTGCTCCTGATCAAGGGTTCGGTCCCGGGAAGCGCGGGCGGCGATTTGCTGGTGCATCCTGCCGCCAAGGCACGCGCGAAGAAGGTCGTTGCCGCGCCGGCCAAGGGAGGTAAGAAATAATGGAACTGAAACTGATCGACGCCAAGGGCCAGTCGGCCTCGACCATGGCGGCATCCGACGCGCTGTTCGCCCGCGACTACAACGAACCGCTGATCCATCAGGTGGTGACCGCGTGTCAGGCCAACGCGCGCCAGGGCACGCGCGCGCAGAAAGGGCGCAGCCAAATCGCCAAGTCCACGCGCAAACCGTGGCGCCAGAAAGGCACCGGCCGCGCCCGCGCCGGCATGGCGTCGAGCCCCCTGTGGCGCGGCGGTGGCAGGATTTTTCCGTCCAGCCCTGACGAGAATTTCACGCAGAAGCTGAATCGCAAGATGTATCGCGCCGGTGTCGCCTCGATTCTGTCGCAGCTCGCGCGCGAAGACCGCTTGAAGGTGGTCGAAAGCTTCATCGTGGAAGCGCCGAAAACCAAGTTGTTCCTGCAGAAAGTGAAGGACATGGGTGTTTCCGATTCGCTGCTGCTGATCACCGACGAGCTCGACGAGAATCTGCTGCTAGCGTCGAGAAATCTGCCCAACGTGCTGGTGCTTGAAGTGGCGGAAACCGACCCGGTGTCGCTGATCCGTTACCAGAACGTGATCCTGACGCGCAAAGCGGTCGGCAAGTTCGAGGAGATGCTGGGATGAACACGCCGCAAACAACGAAAGCTCCGGCGAAAGCTGTGGCGAAAAATCAGGAACGCCTGATGCAGGTGTTGCTCGCTCCGCAGGTATCGGAGAAGAGCACCTACGTGGCCGAGAAGAACGAGCAGGTCGTGTTCCGCGTCGTCGGCAATGCGACCAAGCCCGAGATCAAGGCTGCAGTCGAACTGTTGTTCAAGGTCGAAGTCGAGAGCGTGCAGGTCGCTAACGTCAAGGGCAAGCAAAAGCGCTTCGGCAAACTCGCAGGGCGGCGCAAGAACTGGAAGAAGGCTTATGTCTGTCTGAAGCCCGGCCAGGAAATCAACTTTCACGCGGCGGAGTAGACCATGGCACTCGTCAAAGTAAAACCCACGTCACCCGGCCGCCGCTCCTTGGTCAAGGTCGTCAATTCCGACCTGCACAAGGGCAAGCCCCACGCGCCGCTGCTCGAATCGCAGTCCAAGCGCGCCGGGCGAAACAACAGCGGCCATATCACCATGCGCCACCAGGGCGGCGGCCACAAGCAGCAATACCGTATCGTCGATTTCAAGCGCGCCAAGGACGGGATTTCGGCCAAGGTCGAGCGCCTGGAATACGACCCGAACCGCAGCGCCAACCTGGCCCTCCTGTGCTATACGGACGGCGAGCGCCGCTACATCATCGCGCCCAAGGGCGTGGCAGTGGGCGCGCTGCTGATGTCGGGTTCGGAAGCGCCGATCAAGCCGGGTAATACGCTGCCGCTGCGCAACATTCCGGTCGGCACCACGGTGCATTGCGTCGAGATGCTGCCCGGCAAAGGCGCGCAGATCGCGCGCGCTGCCGGCACCTCGGTGCAACTGCTCGCGCGCGAGGGCAGCTATGCCCAGCTGCGCCTGCGCTCGGGCGAAGTGCGCAAGGTGCACATCGAGTGCCGCGCCACCATCGGCGAGGTCGGCAACGAGGAACATTCGCTGGAATCGGTGGGCAAGGCCGGCCGCATGCGCTGGCGCGGCGTGCGCCCGACGGTGCGCGGCGTGGCCATGAACCCGGTCGATCACCCGCATGGCGGCGGCGAAGGCAAGACCGCCGCGGGCCGTCATCCGGTCAGCCCCTGGGGCACGCTCACCAAGGGCTACCGCACGCGCAAGAACAAACGCACCAGCGGCATGATCGTCAATCGCCGCCACCAGAAATAAAGGACAGACATGGGACGTTCAATCAAGAAAGGCCCGTTCGTTGACCACCACCTGCTGGGGAAGGTCGATAAACTGCGCGGCAGCGGCGACAAGCGGCCGATCAAGACCTGGTCGCGCCGCTCCACCATCCTGCCGGATTTCGTCGGCCTGACGATCGCGGTGCATAACGGCAAACAGCACATTCCGGTCTACATTTCCGAGAACATGGTGGGCCACAAGCTGGGCGAGTTTGCGCTTACCCGGACCTTCAAGAGCCACTCGGCCGACAGAAAAGTCGTGGCCCCCGGCGGCGGGACGCCCGCCCCAGCCGCGGCCGCGGCCACGGCCACCGCGCCGAAGAAATAGGAGTGACAGCGATGCAAACCAGAGCCAGCTTGCGCGGTGTCCGCCTGTCGGCGCAGAAAGGGCGGCTCGTCGCCGACCTGATCCGCGGCCTCGCGGTGGACAAGGCGCTCAACGTCCTTGCGTTCAGCCCGAAGAAGGGCGCCAAGATCATCAAGAAGGTGCTCGAGTCGGCGATCGCCAACGCCGAACACAACGACGGCGCCGATATCGACGAACTGAAGGTGCAGACCATTTTCGTCGAGCAGGGCTCGATGCTCAAGCGCTTTCACGCCCGCGCCAAGGGCCGCGGCAACCGCATCAACAAGCACTCCTGCCATATCTTTATTACGGTGGGCGACGAAGTCAAAGCAAAACGCAGCGCGACCAGGGCGGCAGCCGAAACGCGCGCGGCGCATGCCGCGGCGAAAAAATAAGGGACAACCATGGGACAGAAAATCCACCCGATCGGGTTCCGCCTTGCAGTCAACAAGAACTGGGGCTCGAAGTGGTATGCCAACAGCAAGAACTTCGGCGGCATGCTCAATGAAGACCTGAAGGTACGCGACTACCTGAAGAAGAAACTCGCGCACGCCTCGGTCGGCCGCGTCGTCATCGAGCGTCCGGCCAAGGACGCGCGCATCACCATCCACAGCGCGCGGCCCGGCGTGGTCATCGGCAAGAAAGGCGAGGACATCGAGGTGCTCAAGGCCGAACTGCGCAAGATGCTGGGCGTGCAGATGGTGCACGTCAACATCGAGGAGATCAGGAAACCCGAGATCGATGCCCAGCTCATTGCCGATTCGATCGCGCAGCAACTGGAGAAGCGCATCATGTTCCGCCGCGCGATGAAGCGCGCCATGCAGAACGCCATGCGCCTGGGCGCGCAGGGCATCAAGATCGCCAGCTCCGGCAGGCTGAACGGCATCGAGATCGCGCGTAACGAGTGGTATCGCGAAGGCCGCGTGCCCCTGCATACGCTGCGCGCCGACATCGACTACGGCTTCGGCGAGGCGAAGACCACCTACGGCGTGATCGGCATCAAGGTGTGGGTCTACAAGGGCGAGACCGCGGGCAAGGCCGAGCAGCCCGCTCTGGTGCCGGGCTCCGCGCCGGAGGAAGCGCCGCAGCCGAAGAAGGTGAGAAAAGTCCTGGCGCCGGTGGCCAGGGCCGATGCGCCGGCGGCCAAGCCCGAGGGCGAGGCCAGGCCCAAGACGGCAACGCGTGCGCGCAAAAAACCGGCAGCGGACGCGGCTGCCAAAGCCGGCGACGCAGCCAAGACCGATGCCAAAGCCGCGGGATCGACTGAAGAACCCGCCAAACCCGCAGCCAAGGCCAAGACCACGGTCAGGCGCGTGACCAAGAAGACAGGAGCCTGAGATGCTGCAACCAGCCAGGACTAAATACCGCAAGCAGCAAAAAGGCCGCAACAAGGGCATTGCTACGCGCGGCAACAAGGTTTCTTTCGGCGAATACGGGCTCAAAGCCATCGCCCGCGGTCGCCTGACCGCGCGCCAGATCGAAGCCGCGCGCCGCGCCATGACGCGCCACATCAAGCGCGGCGGACGCATCTGGATCCGGATTTTTCCGGACAAGCCGATCTCGCAGAAACCGGCCGAGGTGCGCATGGGCAACGGCAAGGGCAATCCGGAATATTTCGTCGCGGAAATCGTTCCCGGCAAAGTGCTGTACGAAATGGACGGCGTGGACGAGGTGCTGGCGCGGCAGGCGTTCCGCCTGGCGGCGGCCAAGCTGCCGATCGCCACTGCGTTCGTCCACCGTTTAGTGGGGTAACGAGATGAAACCGAGTGAATTGCGCGCCAAGGACATGGCGCAACTGACCAAGGAACTGAACGACCTGCTGAAGGCGCAATTCAGCCTTCGCATGCAGGTCGCGACCCAGCAGCTGAGCAACAACAGCCAGCTGAAAAAAACCCGCCGCGACATCGCGCGGGTGCGCACCATCATTGCACAGAAGGCGGCAAGCAAATGAGCGATACCCAGACAAGCAAGGCAACCAAGGTCATCCGCGCCCTCACTGGACGCGTCGTCAGCGACAAGATGAATAAGACCGTGACGGTGCTGATCGAACGCCGCGTGCGTCACCCGCTGCTGGGCAAGATCGTGACCTTGTCCAAGAAATACCATGCCCACGCGGAGACCAACGAGTACAAGACGGGCGACCTGGTGATGATCGAGGAGACGCGGCCGATTTCGAAGACCAAGGCGTGGAAAGTGACGAAGCTGGTCGAAAAGGCAAAGAACATCTGAGACGCACAATAATCTTGCTCCGCGGGGCACGGATCGGATATAATTTACCGTTTTTCGCATTAGCGCCCTGGCCCCAGGCCGGGCGTTCAAACCCAAACGGGTTCCAAGACTGGCCGCAACGGGTCGGGCGCACTCAAACCGCGCCGGCGCAAGCGGTCCAAGTTGGAGAGGAAGCAAATCATGATTCAGATGCAAAGTGTATTGGATGTGGCCGACAACACCGGTGCGCGCGCCGTCATGTGCATCAAGGTTTTGGGCGGCTCGAAGCGGCGCTATGCCGGGATCGGCGACGTGATCAAGGTCAGCATCAAGGACTGCGCGCCGCGCGGCCGCGTAAAGAAGGGCGAGATCTACAGCGCCGTGGTGGTGCGCACTGCCAAGGGCGTGCGCCGCGCCGACGGCTCGCTGATCAAGTTCGACAGCAACGCCGCAGTGCTGCTCAACGCCAAGCTGGAGCCGATCGGCACGCGCATTTTCGGACCGGTGACGCGCGAGTTGCGCAACGAGCGCTTCATGAAGATCGTGTCGCTCGCGCCGGAAGTTTTGTAAGAGACGGGCCGATGCCGCCGGGGGCGGGCCCCCGGCTTACTCTGCCAAGTCAGGAATATAGGAATCGAAGGCCATGCAAAAGATTCGCAAAGGCGACGACGTGATCGTCACCACCGGCAAGGACAAGGGCAAGCGCGGCACGGTGCTGCGCCGCGTCGATGACAAGCACTTGCTGGTCGAGGGGATCAACCGCGCGAAGAAGCACCAGAAACCCAACCCGATGAAGGGTCAGACCGGCGGCATCGTCGACCTGGACATGCCGATCGACATCTCCAACGTGGCGCTGTTCAACCCGCAGACGCAGAAAGGCGACCGCGTCGGCTTCAAGACGCTGGAGGACGGCCGCAAGGTGCGCATATTCAAGTCCAACGGCGAAGTCGTGGACGCCTGAGAGAGAAAACGCTATGGCACGCTTATACAGTTATTACAGAGAAACCGTGGTACCCGACCTGGTGAAGAAATTCGGGTACAAGACGGCGATGCAGGTTCCGCGCATCGAAAAGATCACGCTCAACATGGGCGTGGGCGGGGCGGTCAACGACAAGAAGATCATGGACAACGCCGTCGGCGACATGACCAAGATCGCCGGGCAAAAACCGGTGGTCACGATCTCGAAAAAACCCATCGCCGGTTTCAAAATCCGTAAAGGCCTGGCGATCGGCTGCATGGTGACGCTGCGCGGCGTGCGCATGTACGAATTTCTCGACCGCCTGGTCAGCATTGCGATTCCGCGGATCCGCGATTTTCGCGGCCTGTCGCAGCGCGCCTTCGACGGCCGCGGCAATTACAACCTGGGCGTGAAAGAGCAGATCATCTTTCCCGAGGTCGAGTACGACAAGATCGATGCCCTGCGTGGCATGAACATCAGCATCACCACCACCGCGAAGACCGACGACGAAGCCAAAGCGCTGCTCGCGGCCTTCAAATTTCCGTTCAAGACCTGAAGGATTGCGCCATGGCAAAAACCGCAGTCATCAACCGCAACGAGAAGCGCCGCAAGACCGTGAAGAAATTCGAGGTCAAACGCACGGCGCTGCTCGCCATCATCAACGACTTCAAGCAGCCCGAGGACGAGCGCATGGCGGCGCGCCTGCAACTGCAGCGGCTGCCGCGCAATGCGTCGCCGACGCGCGTGCGCAATCGCTGCAAGCTGACCGGCCGCCCGCGCGGCGTGTACCGCAAGTTCGGCCTGGGGCGCAACAAGCTGCGCGAAATCGCCATGCGCGGCGAGATCCCCGGCATGACCAAAGCCAGCTGGTGAGAGGAGACAGAGCATGAGCATGAGTGACCCGATCGCCGATATGCTGACCCGCATCCGCAACGCGCAACTGGCGGAGAAGCTGTCGGTGGCGATGCCGTCGTCGCGCGTGAAAGCGTCGATTGCGCAGGTGCTGAAGGACGAGGGCTACATCGAGGACTTCAAGGTGCGTGACGAGAGCGGCAAGTCCAGCCTCGAAATCGCGCTGAAGTACTACGCGGGCGCGCCGGTGATCGAGAAGATCGAGCGCGTCAGCCGCCCGGGACTGCGCATTTACAAAGGCCGCGAGGATATTCCCAAGATCATGAACGGCCTGGGAATCGCCATCGTCTCCACCTCGAAGGGCGTGATGACCGACAGAAAAGCGCGCGCCACCGGGATCGGCGGCGAAGTCCTGTGCATCGTGGCTTAAGGGGACAAACACATGTCGCGAATCGGAAAAAGCCCCATTACCGTGCCCAAGGGCGTCGAGGTGACGGTGTCGACCGAGCAGGTCGCCGTGAAAGGTCCGTTGGGTACGCTGACGCAGCGCCTCTCCAGCGACATCAAGCTCGAGCGCGACGGCGACCAGCTGCTGTGCCTGGTCAACAACGACTCGACCCAGGCGAACGCCATGTCCGGCACCATCCGCGCGCTCGTGGCCAACATGGTCGAGGGTGTGACCAAGGGCTTCGAGCGCAGGCTCAATCTGGTCGGCGTCGGCTACCGCGCGCAGGCGCAGGGCGACAAGCTCAACTTGGCGCTCGGTTTCTCCCATCCGGTGGTGCATCAGATGCCCAAGGGCGTGAAAGTCGAGACCCCGACCCAGACCGAGATCATTCTTCGCGGTACCGACAAGCAGCAAGTCGGCCAGGTCGCCGCTGAAGTGCGCGCCTACCGCAGTCCCGAGCCGTACAAGGGCAAGGGCGTGCGCTATACCGGCGAGAAAGTGGTCTTGAAAGAGACCAAGAAGAAGTAAGCGGAGCTAAAGCCATGATCGACAAAAAAGAGGCGCGACTGCGCCGCGCACGTAGAAGCCGCGCCAAGATCGCCGAACTCAAGGCGGTGCGTCTCGCGGTGCATCGCACCAACAGCCACATCTACGCGCAGGTGATTTCCGCCTGCGGCACCAAGGTATTGACTGCGGCGTCCACGCTCGAGAAAGAAGTGCGCGCCACGGTAGCCAACGGCGGCAACGTGAAGGCGGCCGCGGCGGTGGGCAAGCGCATCGCCGCCAAAGCCAAGCAACTCGGCATCGACAAGGTCGCGTTCGACCGCGGCGGTTTGCAGTATCACGGCCGCGTCAAGGCGCTGGCGGAAGCCGCGCGCGAAGCCGGGCTTAAGTTTTAAGGGCGTCTGACAGATTTCCCGTCAGGCGGCTGTAATAGGGGAGCACGAGGGGAAGTTTCCCCTCGTATCGTTAGACCTCTAATCGGGGACAGATATGGCGAAAATGCAAGGCAGGATGCAGGGCAAGATGCAGGGCCAGGACGACCGCGGTGACGGCCTGCGCGAGAAGATGGTCGCGATAAACCGCGTCACCAAGGTGGTGAAAGGCGGCCGCATCCTCAGCTTTGCCGCGCTCACCGTGGTCGGCGACGGCGACGGCGGAGTCGGCATGGGCAAGGGCAAGTCGCGCGAGGTTCCGGTGGCGGTGCAAAAAGCCATGGAAGAAGCGCGGCGCAAAATGTTCCGCATCAGCCTGAAGAACGGCACGCTGCACCATGCGGTGATGGGCCACCACGGCGCCGCCAAGGTCTACATGCAACCGGCGTCCGAAGGCACCGGCATCATCGCCGGCGGCGCCATGCGCGCGGTGTTCGAGGTCATGGGCATTACCAACGTGCTTGCCAAGTGCATCGGCTCGGGCAGCCCCTACAACGTGGTGCGCGCCACCCTGCAGGGATTGAAATCCATGAACACGCCCTCCGAGATCGCCGCCAAGCGCGGCAAGTCGGTCGAAGAAATCACCGGTTGAGGGTAATCATGGCGGACAAGAAACTCAGGGTTACCCTGGTCAAAAGCGCGATCGGCTGCAAGGAGAGCCACCGCGCGACGGTGCGCGGTCTGGGCTTGAAGCGCATCAACCACACCGTGGAATTGCAGGACACCCCTGCGATCCGCGGCATGATCAACAAGGTGTACTACTTGGTGAAGTGCGAGGCATAGATGCAGCTCAATACGATCAAGCCTGCGGCAGGCGCGAAGCGCGCACGGCGTCGCGTCGGCCGCGGCATCGGCTCGGGGCTGGGCAAGACCGCGGGACGCGGCCACAAAGGGCAGAAGTCGCGTTCCGGCGGCTTCCACAAAGTCGGTTTCGAGGGCGGCCAGATGCCGCTGCAGCGGCGCCTGCCTAAGCGCGGCTTCAATTCGCTTGCGCGCGGACTCACCGCCGAGGTGCGGCTGTCGGACCTGCAAAAGATGACGCTCGCGGACATCGATCTGAAGGCGCTGATTGACGCCGGCGTGGTGCCTGAAGCCACCGAAGCGGTCAAGGTGATCCTGTCGGGGAAACTCGAGCGCAAGGTCAGCTTGAGCGGCCTGCGCGTCACCAAGGGCGCCAGGGCGGCCATTGAAGCGGCCGGCGGCAGCATCGCCGCGCTGGAAGTCAAGGCGCCCGTAGGCAAGGACAAGAAGGCCAAGGCCAGGGTCGCGGCCATCGCCAAGGCGAAAGCCAGGGCCGAGGCGCCCAAGGGCGTCAAGGCCGAACGCACGGACAAGTCGAAGGGCAAGCCCAAGGCGCCGAAGGTGGCCAAGGGCGGGCCGCCTGAGCCTGCCGCCAAAGCCAAGGCCAAACCCAAAGCGAAGGGCGAGAAGGCTTAATTGCCGGCGAGCGAAATGGCTACCCCGACTCAAAACATCGGCAAGTCCGGCAAGTTCGGCGACCTGAAGAAGCGTCTGCTGTTCCTGCTCGGCGCGCTGGTCGTATTCCGCATCGGCGCGCATATTCCGGTGCCCGGAATCGATCCGAACGTGCTCGGCGAGCTGTTCAAGTCGCAGCAGGGCGGGATCCTCGGCATGTTCAACATGTTCTCCGGCGGCGCGCTGTCGCGCTTCACCATCTTCGCGCTGGGCATCATGCCCTACATCTCGTCCTCGATCATCATGCAGCTGATGACGACGGTGTCGCCGCAGTTGGAGCAGCTGAAGAAGGAAGGCCAGGCGGGGCAGCGCAAGATCACGCAGTACACGCGCTACGGCACGGTGTTCCTCGCGCTGTTTCAGGCGACGGGCATTTCGATCGCGCTGGAATCGCAGCCGGGGCTGGTGCTCGATCCGGGACTGATGTTTCGCTTCGTCACCGTGAGCACGCTGGTGACCGGCACCATGTTCCTGATGTGGCTGGGCGAGCAGATCACCGAGCGCGGCCTGGGGAACGGCATTTCCATCATCATTTTCGCCGGAATCGCCGCGGGGCTGCCGAACGCGATCGCCGGAACGCTGGAGTTGGTGCGCACCGGCGCGATGCATCCGCTCACGGCGCTCCTGATCGCGACGGCGGTGGTGCTGGTGACCTGGGCCGTGTGTTTCGTCGAACGCGGGCAGCGCAAGATCCTGGTGAACTACGCCAAGCGCCAGGTCGGCAACAAGATCTACGGCGGGCAGGCCTCGCACCTGCCGTTCAAGCTCAACATGGCCGGCGTGATCCCGCCGATTTTTGCCTCGAGCATTATCCTGTTTCCGGCGACTCTGGCCGGCTGGTTCGGCCAAGGCGAGAACATGAACTGGCTGAGAGACATTTCCGCGACGCTCTCGCCCGGCCAGCCGATCTACGTCATGCTGTATGCCGGCGCGATCATCTTCTTCTGCTTTTTCTACACGGCGCTGCAATACAACCCGAAGGACACCGCGGACAACCTGAAGAAAAGTGGCGCCTTCGTTCCCGGCATCCGCCCGGGCGACCAGACCGCGCGCTATCTGGAGAAGATTCTCACGCGCCTCACCATGGCCGGCGCCGTGTACGTGACGCTGGTCTGCCTGCTGCCCGAATTCATGATCCTGAAATGGAACGTGCCGTTCTATTTCGGCGGAACGTCGCTGTTGATCATCGTGGTGGTCACCATGGATTTCATGTCCCAGGTGCAGGCCTACATCATGTCGCACCAGTATGAGAGCCTGTTGAAGAAAGCCAATTTCAAAGGGGCGGGGTTCCCGACGAGATGAGGGATCGCGGGGGGTCGCCCCCCGCTGATTGACCCCGATTCAGAGCGAAGAGCTGCACAAAAGGAATATGTCGAAAGAAGACGTAATCGAGATGCAGGGGGAGATAGTCGAGAATCTCCCGAACGCGACCTTCAGGGTGAAGCTGGAAAACGGCCACATCGTGTTGGGACATATCTCCGGCAAGATGCGCATGCATTACATCCGCATCCTGCCCGGCGACAAGGTGACGGTGGAATTGACGCCGTATGATTTGACAAGAGCGCGGATCGTTTTCCGCGCGAAGTAGCCCGGGTGCGCGTGTAGGCGCGCGCCAGGGGGAGCAGGAGAGGACCATGAAGGTACAGGCATCGGTAAAAAAGATGTGCCGCAACTGCAAGGTCATTCGCAGGAAGGGCGTGGTGCGCGTGATTTGCACCAACCCGCGGCATAAACAGCGTCAAGGTTAACCGTCTGGTAATGAAGATGATATCAAGCTATAATTATCGGTTTCGCATTCTTGGAGTGAACTAATGGCCCGTATCGCAGGCGTCAACATTCCAAACCACCAGCACGCCGAGATAGCGCTGACGGCGATTTTCGGCATCGGGCGGCCGCGCGCGCAGGCAATCTGCAAGGCCGCCAAGATCGTCACCTCGGCGAAGATCAAGGATCTGTCGGATTCCGACATGGAACGGCTGCGCGAAGAGGTGGCCAAATTCACGGTCGAGGGCGACCTGCGGCGCGAAGTGTCGATGTCGATCAAGCGCCTGATGGATCTGGGCTGCTATCGCGGTTCGCGCCACCGCAAGGGCTTGCCCGTGCGCGGGCAGCGCACGCGCACCAATGCGCGCACGCGCAAGGGTCCGCGCAAGGCCGCGATCAAGATGAAATCCGCGGCAACCAAGACGTAAAGCCCGGATCAACGGATACGTAGAGGAAAGTATACATGGCCAAACCCCCGAGCGCAGGCGTCACAGCATCGGCGCGCGTGCGCAAGAAGGTAAAGAAGAACGTTGCCGAGGGCATCGCGCATATCCACGCGTCGTTCAACAACACCATCATCACCATTACCGACCGTCAGGGCAATGCGCTGTCGTGGGCGACTTCTGGAGCTGCAGGCTTCAAGGGTTCGCGCAAGTCGACGCCGTTCGCCGCCCAGATCGCGGCCGAGCAGGCAGGCAAGGCGGCGCAGGAATGCGGGGTGAAGAACGTAGAGGTCCGCATCAAAGGTCCGGGCCCGGGGCGCGAGTCCGCGGTGCGCGCGTTGAACGCCATCGGACTCAAGATCACCAGCATCAGCGACGTGACGCCGGTGCCGCACAATGGCTGCCGCCCGCCCAAGCGTCGGCGCATCTAAGGAGACTGGAACGTGGCCCGCAACCTAGACCCCAAATGCCGCCAGTGCCGCCGCGAGGGCGAGAAACTGTTCCTCAAAGGCGAGAAGTGTTTCACCGACAAATGCGCCGTCGAGCGCCGCGCCTATGCGCCGGGCCAGCACGGCCAGAAAAGCGGCCAGCGCCTCTCCGACTACGGCAAGCAACTGCGCGAGAAACAGAAAATCCGCCGCATCTACGGCATCCTCGAGCGCCAGTTCCGCGGCATGTATAAGGCGGCCGCGCGCCAGAAGGGCATCACCGGCGAGAGCCTGCTGCAGCTGCTCGAATCGCGCCTGGACACGGTGTGCTTCCGCATGGGCTTCGGCGCCTCGCGCAACGAGGCGCGCCAGGTGGTGCGCCACAACGGCATCATGGTGAACGGCAAACGCGTCAACATCCCGTCTTACCAGGTACGCACCGGCGACACCATCGAGGTGGCCGACAAGGCGAAGGCCCAGTTGCGCATCAAGGGCGCCTCCACCGCGGTCGCGTCGCGCGGCATCCCCGAGTGGCTGCAAGTGGATGCCACGGCGTTGAAGGGCACGTTCAAGGCCAAACCGCAACGCAGCGAGCTGCCTTCGACCATCAACGAGAGCCTGGTAGTCGAACTGTACTCGAAGTAATTGTCAAAGCTTCCCAGAGGAACCTCCATGCAAAGCAGTGGATTTCTGAAACCGCGCATTATCGACGTGCAGAGCATCGCTCCCAATCATGCCAAAGTGGTGATGGAGCCATTCGAGCGTGGCTACGGCCATACGCTGGGCAACGCGCTGCGGCGCGTGCTGCTGTCCTCGATGCCGGGATTTGCCCCGACCGAGGTGCAGATCTCGGGCGTGCTGCACGAGTACTCGACCATCGACGGCGTGCAGGAGGACGTGGTCGACATCCTGCTCAACCTGAAAGGCGTGGTGCTCAAGGTGCATAACCGCACCGAAGCGCTGCTCACGCTGAAGAAGAAAGGCGAGGGTGCCGTGACCGCCGCCGACATCGAGGTGTCGCACGACGTCGAGATCATCAACCCCGAGCACGTCATTGCGCATCTTTCGCCCGGCGGCAAGCTGGAGATGCAGATCAAGGTCGAGCGCGGCCGCGGCTACGAGCCCGGCAACATGCGCGCCGCCCCGGAAGAGACCAAGGGCATCGGCAAGATCATTCTCGACGCCTCGTTCTCGCCGGTGCGCCGCGTCAGCTACGCGGTCGAGTCGGCGCGCGTGGAACAGCGCACCGACCTCGACAAGCTGATCATGGACATCGAGACCAACGGCGTGGTCGAGCCGGAAGAGGCGATACGCTACGCCGCGCGCGTGCTGGTCGACCAGCTGTCGGTGTTCGCCGCGCTCGAAGGCACGCCGATCGCGAGCGAGCCGGTGAAAGCGCCGCAGGTCGATCCGATCCTGCTGCGCCCGGTGGACGATCTGGAACTGACGGTGCGCTCGGCCAACTGCCTGAAGGCCGAGAACATCTATTACATCGGCGATCTGATCCAGCGCACCGAAACCGAGCTGCTGAAGACGCCGAACCTCGGCCGCAAGTCGCTCAACGAGATCAAGGAAGTGCTGGCGTCGCGCGGGCTGACCCTGGGCATGAAGCTGGAGAACTGGCCGCCCGCAGGGCTGGAAGTCGCTCGCGTTTGAGCGCAGACCGAACAGAAGAGGCAAGAACATGCGTCACCGCTTAGGACTGAGAAAGCTCAACCGTACCAGCAGCCATCGCCTGGCGATGCTGCGCAACATGACCAATTCGCTGCTGAAGCACGAGGTCATCACGACCACGCTGCCGAAGGCAAAAGAGTTGCGCCGCGTGGTCGAGCCGATGATCACGCTGGGCAAGATCGCCAGTGTCGCCAACCGCCGCCTGGCGTTCAACCGCCTGCGCGACCGCGACATGGTCACCAAACTGTTCAACGAACTCGGCCCGCGTTACGCCAAGAGGAACGGCGGCTACCTGCGCATTCTCAAGTACGGTTTCCGCCAAGGCGATAACGCGCCGATGGCCCTGGTCGAGTTGATGGATCGTCCAGCGCCTGTGGAAGGCACTGCGACGGCGGAAGCGAAGACCTAAGAACGGCATTGTTGCGCTCAAGAAGCCGGCTACTGCGCCGGCTTCTTGCTTTATGGGGCTACAATCCGCATATGGCGATCGTCCTGTTTAGCGATTTCGGTTCTGGCGACCTTTACGTCGGCCAGGTGAAGGCGGTGCTGCAGCGGCTCGCGCCGCCAATTGCGGTGATCGACTTGCTGCATGACGCGCCGGCATTCAACGTGCGCGCGAGCGCGCACCTGCTCGCAGCCATGGTCGGCTGCTTCGGCGAAGACAGCGTGTTTCTGGCCGTGGTCGATCCCGGCGTCGGCAGCGCGCGCGACGCCGTCGTGGTACAAGCTGACGGGCGCTGGTATGTGGGGCCCGACAACGGGCTGCTTTCGGTCGTCGGCGCGCGCGCGGGCAAGGGCGATTGTTGGCGCGTCATCTGGCAGCCGGATGCGCTCTCGGCTTCGTTCCACGGACGCGACCTGTTTGCCCCGGTGGCCGCGACGCTGGCGGTGCAGGGCGGCTTGCCGAAAGCCTGGTTCGAGCACACCGGCCGGCTCAGCGTCGACTTCGGCGGCGACGACCTGCCGGAGATCATTTACATCGACCATTACGGCAACGCCCACACGGGCATTCGCGCGAGCGGGATTCCGCGCGAGGCGCGGCTCGCGCTCAGGGAATCGCGCCTCCCGTTCGCGCGCGTTTACGCCGAGGCGGCCGAAGGCGCAGCCTTCTGGTACGAGAACAGCCAGGGTCTCGTGGAAATTGCCCTCAGCTGCGGCAGCGCCGCGCGGCAACTGGGATTGAACGTCGGCGACGCCGTCGCCTGGGCCTGATCGCGGGGCGCCACCGCCGGCTGAATCCGCCTGGCGGGCGCGCGGACCGAACTGTCTTCCGTGCTTAACTTTTCTTCGCTGCCGCCGCAGGTAACTCGACGGCCATGCACTTGCGGTGCTCGACCCGCGTGGTCTTGTCCTTGCAGGCTTCCAACGCGTTCGTATGGGCCTCGCAGCGCTCCTGGTTGCGCGCCTTGGCGCAGTCACGCGGTTTGGGTGGAGTGAACTTCCCGGTGGGCGCCGGCCGGTGCATGCAGTCGCGCCATTCGTCGCCGCTCTTGTCCTTGCACGCTGCGATATCCTTGTTTAGAGCCTCGCAGCGCGCCTTGTCCTTTGCCTTGGTGCAGTCCATCGGATGGGGGCTCGGACCTTTCCCGGGGCTCGCCACGGTGGGCATCGCCGCGGCGCTGACGGCGAAGGTCGCGGCGGTGATGCCCGCAAGCAGCATTGAGAGAGAGTGTTTCATCGGCTTTCCTTCCAAAGAGTGAGGGCGGCGCGCACAGGCGCCGCACCATCGTCTGCAAACCGGCGCAGGGAGCAGATTCAATCTACGCCCCGCGCTTGCGCAGCGGTTTGACTTTGGTCAAATTTCAGCCGACTGGCGGCAGCGCAATTTGCGCCGATCGATCCGGATCGGCACGCCACGCAGACAGGAGCCGCTAGCCAACCCGCGCAAGGGCGCTCAGCGCAGGCAATCCCGTTAGAAGGACTGCTTGTCCCCCGGCTTCATCGACAATACCTTGACCGCCGTACCGGCCAAGGCTTTCTCAAATTCCTCCGGTGTGCCCCTCAGCACAGGAATCGTGCCGTAGTGCATCGGTGCGGCGTACTTCGGTTTGAGGTAATCGCGCGCCGCAACTGCGGCATCCTGCGGATTCATTGTAAGGGCTCCGCCGATGGGAAGCAGCGCCAGATCTGGTTTGTAGTATTCGCCGATCAGTTTCATGTCGCCGAAAAGGCCGGTGTCGCCGGCGTGATACAGCTTGAACCCGTTTTCGAATTCGATTACGTAGCCGACCGGTTCGCCGCCGAAATGCGTGTCCACGTTTCCGCTTGCCGCATTCTTCCAGGACAGCTCCGAGCTATGCTCCGCGTTCGTCATGATAAAGGTGATGCCCGCCCCCAGCGGAGTGTTCCTGCCACCCTTGTTGCCATATATCGTGAGTTCGACCGGTATCGCGCCGACGGATACGAGCGCGCGAACGAGGGCCGATGTCGCAAAGATCGGCACCTTGTTTCTTTTCGCAATTTCTATGGCGTCGCCGAGATGCTCGAAGTGGGCATGGGTCAGCACCACCAGATCCACTTTGCCGAGGTTGTCCAAATTCTTGGTGAACTCGGTTCCCTTTGGATTCTGCGTGAGAAAGGGATCGATCACTATCACCTTGCCAGAAACCGAAGTGAACTTGAACGCCGAATGGCC
>Ga0315281_10006039_pt1 | contig 17261 bp, 17 predicted proteins | sample YL17G07_0_MG_FD_204540 | JGI IMG/M metagenome (GOLD analysis project Ga0315281, IMG submission 204540) | Sediment microbial communities from Yellowstone Lake, YNP, Wyoming, USA - YL17G07_0 | ecosystem: Environmental > Aquatic > Freshwater > Lake > Sediment | place: USA: Wyoming | collected...
ATCCGCTCGATCCCGGTCGGCATTCGCGAGGGCGCCTACGCGCTCGGCGCGACGCAATGGCAGGTCTGCAAGGACCACATCATTCCGTATTCGTCGGCCGGCATCCTGACGGGGATCATCATCGGCATGGCGCGCGCGATCGGCGAAACCGCGCCGATCATCACCATCGGCGCGCTGACGTTCATCGCGTTCCTGCCGCCCTCGCCGATCAAGGCGGAGCCGCCGTTCCTTTCGTTCGACTGGCTGACGTCGCCCTTCACCGTGATGCCGATCCAGATGTTCAACTGGACATCGCGCCCGGAGGCGGCATTCCTGCAGAACGCCGCCGCCGCCGGATTCGTGCTCGTGCTGATGACCCTCGCGATGAACGGCTTTGCAATCTGGCTGCGCTACCGCCTGCGCAAGAACATAAAATGGTGAACCATGGCCGCCGTTTCCGTCGCTTCCTCCGTTGAATCCCGCCCGCAGCCGGCCGCGCCGCTCGTCGCCAAGGCAAAGGCGAGCGGACTGAGCTTTTACTACGGCGCATTCCAGGCGCTGAAGGATCTTGATCTGGTGGTGCACGAGAACTGCGTCACCGCGCTGATTGGCCCCTCGGGCTGCGGCAAGTCGACCTTCCTGCGCTGCTTCAACCGGATGCACGACCTGTACCCGGGCAACCGCTACGAGGGCGAGATCAGGCTTTACCCGGACGACACCAACCTGCTCGCGCCGGGCGTGGACCCGATCGAAGTCAGGATGCGGCTTTCGATGGTGTTCCAGAAGCCGAACCCGTTTCCGAAGTCCATTTTCGAGAACGTCGCCTATGGGCTGCGCGTGCGCGGCGAGCGTTCCGGCCGCGCGCTCAACGACAAGGTCGAGGCGGCGCTGCGCGACGCCGCGCTGTGGGGCGAAGTCAAGGACCGGCTGCATGAACTCGCCTTCAACCTGTCCGGAGGCCAGCAGCAGCGCCTGTGCATCGCGCGCGCGCTCGCGACCGATCCAGAGCTGATGCTGTTCGACGAACCGACCTCCGCGCTCGACCCGATCGCGACCGCGAGCATCGAGGAGTTGATCGCTGAACTGAAGAAGAAGGTGACGATCCTGATCGTCACGCACAACATGCAGCAGGCGGCGCGCGTCTCCGATTTCACGGCCTACATGTACATCGGCCAGCTGATCGAGTTCGGCCGCACCGACGAGTTGTTCATCAAGCCGAAGAACAAGCAGACTGAAGACTACATCACCGGCCGGTTTGGATGACGCATCGCCCGATGCGTCATGGCGGCTAAGGAAACCACCATGGGCGTGACCGAACACAGTTCCAAGGCCTTCGAGGCCGATCTCGAGACCACGCGCACGCGCGTGCTGCAGATGGGGGGGCTGGTCGAGGCGCAGATTCTCGCCGCGATCCAGGCCTTCGCCACCGGCGACGCGGCGCTGGTCGCGCAGGTGATCGAAAACGACGCCCGCGTCAACGGCTATGAAGTGGCGATCGACGGCGCCTGCAACCACATCGTGGTCAAGCGCCAGCCCGCGGCGGGCGACCTGCGCCTGATCATGGCAATCAGCAAGATCGTGACCGATCTGGAGCGCATCGGCGACGAGGCCGAGAAGATTGCCCGCATGGCGAAACGGATCCACGAGCAGAGCGCGCGCCACGCGCAGCGCTTTCCGGCGATCCGGCACGCAGCGCAGATCGCGGTGAAAATGCTGCGCCAGTCGCTGGATGCGTTCGCGCGCCTGGACGCGGTCAGCGCCGCCGAGGTGCTGAAGGAGGACACGGCGATCGACGATGAGTTCCGCTCGGTGCTGCGCCAGTTGATCACCTACATGATGGAGGATCCGCGCACCATCTCGGCTTCGCTCGATACGGTCTGGGTGGCGAAGGCGGTCGAGCGCATTGGCGACCATGCCAAGAACATCGCCGAGCAGGTGATCTACATCGTCAAGGGAACCGACGTGCGCCATACCTCGTTCGCCGACATTGAACGCGAGTTGTCGAAGGAATAGAGCCGCCGCATGGCTGCAACGGTGCTGATCGTGGAGGACGAGCCGGCGATCCTCGAGCTGATCGCGGTCAACCTCGAGCACGCCGGTTTCGAGACCCTGCGCGCCATTAGCGCCGAGGAGGCCGGCCGCCTGCTCGGGGATGTCCTGCCCGACCTGGTGCTGCTCGACTGGATGCTGCCCGGGCAGTCGGGCCTCGCACTGGCACGCCGGCTGCGCGGCGACGCTCGCACCAGGGAAATGCCGCTCATTTTCCTCACCGCGCGCGCCGACGAGCCCGACAAGATCGCCGGGCTGGAAGCGGGCGCCGACGACTACATCACCAAGCCGTTCTCGACCAAGGAACTGGTGGCGCGCATCCGCGCCGTGCTGCGCAGGAAAAAGCCCCAGCACGGCGACGCGCCGGTCGAGGTCGCCAGCCTCAGGCTCGACCCGGCGGCGCACCGCGTCACCGGCAACGGCCAGGCGCTCTCCTTCGGGCCGACCGAGTATCGCCTGCTGCACTTCCTGATGACGCATCCGAATCGGGTGTACTCCCGCACGCAACTGCTCGACGAGGTCTGGGGCGATCATGTTTTCATCGAAGAGCGGACCGTGGACGTGCACATCCGCAGATTGCGCCAGGCGCTCGCCGCCAGCGGCCATGACGCGCTGATCGAGACCGTGCGGGGCAGCGGTTATGCGCTGCGCGCCGATACCGCAGCCATGAGCCGCGGCTGACGGCCGGGAATCGGGCGTGACATGACTTGGCTGGCAATCGGTCTCGCGATTCTGGCGGCCGGTCTCGCGGCCGCGCTTTACCGCCAGTTGCGCGAATTCGGCGAGCTAAAGCGCTGGGCGTCGCAGCCCAGGCTCACCGACCCGCCCGAAGCCGAAGGCGCCTGGGGCGAAGTTTTCAATCTTCTGTACCGCCATCGCCGCGCGATGCTCAAACGCCGCCGCGAACTGGCCCGGTTGATGGTCCGTTCGCGCCGCGGCGCGCAGGCGCTGCCCTACGGCGTCGCAGTGCTCGATGCCCAATACCGCATGGACTGGTGCAATGACGCCGCGGGCGAGCACCTTGGCCTCGATCCGGAGCGCGACCGGGGCCAGCCGATCATCAACATGGTCCGTGTGCCTGAGTTCGTGGAGTATCTGCGCGCAGGCGAGTTTGCCGACGCGCTGCGGCTGAAAGCGCCGGGAAGCGCGCGTGCGCTGGCGTTGCAGATCGTGTCTTACGGCGCTGAGGAGCATATTCTTCTGTCCCAGGACGTCACCGGTGCGGAGATGGTCGAGGCGATGCGGCGCGACTTCGTGGCCAATGTTTCCCACGAGCTGCGCACGCCGCTCACGGTGCTGGCTGGGTTTCTCGAGACGATCCAGGACCTGAAGCTGGATGCTTCGCGCGTGCGCGACTACGTCGGCCTGATGGCGCCGCAGGCCGAGCGCATGAAACGGTTGATCGACGACCTGCTTACACTCTCCGCCTTGGAGCATGCGCCGGCGCCGCCGGTCGCCGAACGCGTGGCGCTGCGGCCCCTGCTCGACCGAGTGCGCACCGAAGCCGAAGCGTTTTCAATGGGGAAACACCGCATCTCGCTGGATATTTCCGGTGAAGATGATCTGCTCGGCGCCGAAAGCGAGCTTGCGAGCGCGTTCGTCAATCTTGCGACCAACGCGGTGCGCTATACGCCAGCCGGCGGCGAAGTCCGAATCCTCTGGCGTGCTGGCCACCAAGGCGTGGGCGGCGGCGCGGAGTTCTCGGTCGAGGATACCGGCATAGGCATCGAGCCGGAGCATCTGCCGCGCCTGACCGAGCGTTTCTACCGCGTGGACCGCGGCCGTTCGCGTGAAACCGGCGGCACAGGTCTTGGTCTTTCGATTGTGAAACACGCGCTGGCGCGGCACCAGGCAACGCTTACCATAGACAGCACGCCCGGCAAGGGCAGCCGATTCACTGCTCGCTTCCCGGTGGCGCGGCTCGCGCCGGCCCAGCAGAAAGTTGAGGGTTAGGATGGAACTGATTCTGTGGCGCCACGCGGACGCGGAGGAGGGCGAGCGCGACCTGGAACGCAAGCTCACCGGCAAGGGCCGCAAACAGGCGGCGCGCGTGGCGCAGTGGCTGCAACGCCGTCTGCCATCGAAGTTCACGGTGATCAGCAGTCCGGCGCGGCGCGCGCGGGAGACCGCGGACGCGCTCGAGGTACGCTACAAGATCCTGGAGCGTCTCGCGCCGGGCGCTCAGGTCGGCCATCTCGTCGAGGCCGCCGGCTGGCCCAAGCACAAGGGCATGGTGATCCTGGTCGGGCACCAGCCCGATTTCGGGCGCGCCGCGGCGGCGCTCGTTTCCGGCTCGCCGGCCGACTGGAGCGTGAAGAAAGGCGGGTTGTGGTGGCTGAACAGCCGCGTGCGGGGCGGCGAAGTGCAGGTGGTGGTGCGCGCGGTGATTGCGCCGGACCTGATCTAGCCGCGCAGTTGCGCGACCTTTTTCTCCGACAGGCTGTTGACCGAGAATTTCATGCCGACCGCTTTCCAGCTCTCGGTTTCGGTGTCGAGCGCGGCGGCGGCGAGGGGGTTTTCCTCCAGCCAGGCCTGCGGCAGGTCGAGCGCGTAGCCCGCTTCGTCACCCGCCACGCGCAGCAGCGGGAAGCGCGCATCGGTGCGGTTGCGCAGCACCAGCGCGGCGATTCTGAGAGCGAACACCAGCGTCCAATCGCTGCCTTCGAGTCCTTCGTCCTGCATCTTGCCCAGCTTGCCACGGTGCGCGAGCACGATGCGCGCGAGGCGCTGCTGCTCCATGCGCGAGAAGCCGGGCATGTCGGCGTTGGAAAGGATATAGGCCGAGTGCTTGTGATACTGGGCGTGTGCCACCGACAGGCCGATTTCGGCCAGCCGCGCCGCCCAGTCGAGGAGCAGCCGCTCGGTGTCCATTTCTTTTTCTTCCGAAGAGATGGAATCAAAAATCTTCAGCGCGAGGGATCGCACCCGTTCCGCCTGGGCGGTATCGACATGGTAGCGGCGCATGAACTGGGCGACGGTGGCCTCGCGCATGTCGTGGTGCTGCACCCGGCCCAGCAAGTCGTAGAGCACGCCGTGCCGCAGGGCGCCGTCGGAGACCGCCATGCGCTCGATGCCCAGCTCGGAGAACGCGGCGAGCATGATCGCCAGGCCCCCGGGAATCACTACCGCGCGGTCCTTGCGCAGCCCGGCGATCCGGTCGGGGTCGGCGCGCTCGTGCTTGAGCAGCAGGTTTTTCAGCTGTTCCAGGCCGTCTTGCGTAATTCCTTCCCCGGTGAAGCCGTTCTCGCGCAGGATCGACTCCAGTGCGCGCGCGGTGCCCGATGAGCCAACGGCTTCCTGCCAGCCCGCGCTGCGGTATGCGCCCGCCATGGCGGCGAGTTCCTGGCGCGCCGCGAGTTCGGCTTTCTTGAAGCGTGATTTCTCGATCCGCCCTTCAGGAAAATAGGCGAGGCTGTAGCTGACGCAGCCCATGTAGAGACTCTCCGTCAGCAGCGGATCCAGGCCCTTGCCGATGATGAATTCGGTCGAGCCGCCGCCGATGTCCACCACCAGCCTGTTGTGGGCGGCCGGTGGCATCGCATGCGCGACGCCGAGGTAGATGAGGCGCGCTTCTTCGCGACCGGCGATCACCTCGATCGGGAAGCCGAGCGTGGCGCGCGCTTCGCGCAGAAACTGCGGCGCATTTTTCGCCACCCGCAGCGTATTTGTTCCCACCGCGCGCACCGCGCCGCGCGGCAGGCCGCGCAGGCGCTCGCCGATGCGCGCCAGCGCTTCCAGCGCGCGCGCCTGCGTGGCGCGGTCGATTCGCTTTTCGGCGGTCAGGCCGGCACCCAGGCGCACGACCTCGCGCAGCGAATCGAGCGGATAGATCTGACCGTCGACAACCCTGCCTACTTGCAGATGGAAGCTGTTCGAACCAAGGTCGATCGCGGCGAGCACGTCGGGGCGGGGCATGACCCGGCACTTTACACCCTGTGGATAACCCGGCAAATCGGGCCCTCCGGTGCTTTCACAAGGGGGCGGCATTTGTGGTGTAGGCTGGCATTGCCAGGCCCACCTGCCGCGTATCCCGATGGTCAAAAAGAATCTCCAGCCGTCCCATTTTCTGAATCGAGAGCTCGGCCTGCTCGAGTTCAACCGGCGCGTGCTGGCACAGGCGGCGGACGATGCCGTGCCGTTGCTCGAGCGGCTGCGTTTCCTCACCATCGTGTCCTCCAACCTGGACGAATTCTTCGAGATCCGGGTCGCGGGGCTCAAAGAGCAAATCAAGATCGGCATCAAGGGAACCGGCCCGGACGGGCGCAGCCCGGCGGAGGTCTACGAGCTGGTGTCGGCACAGGCCCGGGCCCTGGTCGGCGAGCAGTACCGGTTGCTGAACAACGTGCTGCTTCCCGCTCTCGCGAAGCAGGGCGTGATCTTCCCGCGCCGCGAGGACTGGACGGATCCGCAACGCGCCTGGATCCGCGACTACTTCATGCGCGAGCTGCTGCCGGTGCTCACCCCGATGGGCCTGGATCCGGCGCACCCGTTCCCGCGCGTGCTGAACAAGAGCTTGAACCTCGCCATCGAACTGGAGGGCCGCGACTCCTTCGGCCGCAAGTCGCGCGCCGCCATCGTGCAGGCGCCGCGCGCGTTGCCGCGCCTCATCCGGCTGCCCGCCGACGCGGCGGGCGCGGAATACGCGTTCGTGTTCCTGTCCTCCATCCTGCACGCGCACGTGGAAGAGCTGTTCTCGGGCATGCAGGTGCGGGGCTGCTACCAGTTCCGCGTCACGCGCAATTCGAACCTCTTCGTGGACGAAGAGGAGATCAAGAACATGCGCATCGCGATCCAGGACGAACTCCTGCAGCGCCACTTCGGCGACGCGGTGCGCCTGGAGGTCGCGGACAACTGCTCGCAGCAGACCGTCGATTTCCTGCTGCAGCAGTTCGGCCTCTCCGAAACGGATCTGTACCGTGTCGAGGGCCCCGTGAACCTGTACCGCCTGCGCGAGGTGCCCGACCGCGTGGAGCGGCCCGAATTGAAGTACCCGGTGTTCCAGCCGGCGCTGCCGCCGGCGCTCGCGGGCCAGCCGGACATCTATGCCGTCCTGAAGAAACAGGACGTGCTGCTGCACCATCCCTACGAATCGTTCGCGCCGGTGATCGATTTCATCCGCACCTCGGTGACCGATCCGCGCGTGATCGCGATCAAGCAAACCGTTTACCGCACCGGCACCGACTCCGAGCTGATGGAGATCCTGATCGAGGCGGCGAAACGCGGCAAGGAAGTCACGGTGGTGGTCGAGCTGATGGCGCGCTTCGACGAGGAAGTGAACATTACCTGGGCGTCGCGCCTGGAGGAGGTCGGTGCGCACGTCATCTACGGCGTGGTCGGCCACAAGACCCATGCCAAGATGGCGCTGGTGGTGCGGCGCGAGGACGGCCCGCAGGGCACCGTGCTCAGGCGCTACGCGCACCTCGCCACCGGCAACTACCACCCGCGCACCGCGCGCCAGTACACCGATTTCGGGCTGCTCACGGCCAAGGAAGAGATCTGTTCGGATGTCAACGAGGTCTTCAAGCAGCTCACGGGGCTCGGCCGCTCGAGCCGCATGAAGCACCTGTGGCTGTCGCCCTTCACGCTGCACAAGCGCGTGGTGGCGGCGGTCAGGAACGAAGTGCGCCTCGCCAAGGAAGGCAAGCCGGCGCGCATCATGGCGAAGATGAACGCGCTGCTCGAACCCGACCTGATCGAGGAGCTATATGCGGCCTCGCAGGCGGGGGTGCAGATCGATCTGATCATTCGTGGTGTCTGCGCGCTGCGCCCTGGCGTTGCCGGCCTGTCGGAGAATATCCGCGTGCGTTCCGTGGTCGGGCGGTTTCTCGAACACACCCGCATCTGCTATTTCCAGAACGAAGGCGCCGGGGACGTCTACCTTTCCAGCGCCGACTGGATGGACCGCAATTTTTTCCGCCGCATCGAGCTCGGTTTTCCGGTGCTCGACCCGGCGCTAAAAGCACGCGTCATCGGCGAGGGGCTGCAGGCCTATCTGGAGGACTCGAGCCAGGCCTGGGCCATGAACTCCGAGGGCGCCTACGAGCCGCCGGCGCCCAAGCGCGGCAAGCCGCGCATGGTGCAGGAGGAACTGCTGCGCACGCTCGCGCCGGTGAGTTGATCGGATCGCTGCACGATGGCAGGGTCCCGCAAAGGTGCGACCGGTTTGCGCAGGCTGCTGAACGCCGCCCGCCATTCATTCGAGGGGTTCTCGGCGGCCCTGTCCGAAGCCGCTTTCCGCCAGGAACTCATCCTCGCGGCGGTCCTGGTCCCGCTCGGCCTGTTTCTTGGTGCCACGGGGATGGAGCGCGCGCTTCTCGCCGGCAGCGTGGTGCTGGTTCTGGTCGTCGAACTGCTCAATTCCGCCATCGAAGCGGCGGTGGACCGCGTCTCTCTCGAGGACCACGCGCTCTCCAAGCGCGCCAAGGACCTCGGCAGCGCAGCGGTGATGCTCGCGCTGGTGAATCTGGTGGCGATGTGGGCGCTGGTGCTTGCCGGGTAGACTGCGCGACGGCGCGCTGCCCGCGATGTCGCCGGATCAGGGGATCGGCTTGAGCTTGAGTTCTTGCGGCGTCGCGTTCACGAATCCGTACCTGGCGTAGGCCGCCTGCGCCTCGGGCGTAGCGAGAAATTCGAGATAGAGCGCCGCAGCCGCCTGCCGGGAACCCACCGCAAGCGCGCCAATTGCGTATGCAACCTCGTCGCGCAAGCTGTCCTGCGCAGGCAGCTTCACCTCGTCCACGTTCTTACCGAGGCGACGCGCCTCGAGCGCTTCGGTCGCCCACACGATTCCCGTATCCGAAGTTCCCGCAAGAATGCGCTCCGGTGTTTCGCGGTGGTGCACCGCGGTAAACCAGTTGTTGGCCGTGGTCTGGCATGAAAAGCATTCCTTGCCGGCGGAGATGTGCTGCCAGAGGCCGTGCCGCTCGAGTACCTTGCGGCCGTAAAACTGCATGATTCCCTCGTTCACCGGATTCGGCATCGAGGTAAGTATGTCGCTACGCTTGAGATCGGGGATGCCGCGAATTTTCTTCGGATTGCCCTTGGCGACCAGCAACAACATCTCGTTGTGCATATAGGTCGCGAATTCGCGCATGAGGCCGAGCTTCTTGAGCTTCTGCAGATGGCCGAGGTTGACCGATGCGTAGACATCCGGAAGGCCCGGATAATGGCGGCCGCCGTAGGTCCAACCGCCCGCCTCGATCGCGCTAAGGATCAGCCCCGGCGGCAGCGTGATGAGACCGACGCCAGTCCCCGGCGCCTGCTTCTGGAAAGCCGTAATCACGTCGTCCATGGCGAAGAACTGGTTTCCAGCCAGCCACAGCACCAGATTCGCATCCTGCTGCATCCGGCCGAGCGCGGCCGCACCGTCAACGATGCGCCCGTCCGCGTAGTACAGCTTGAGGTCGCTGTCCTTGTTGGCGGGAATCGCGGCAAAGGCGGCGGCCGCCTTGGGTGCAGCTTCGGCAGGCGGGGACTTCGCTGCCTCGGGCGCGTGCGAACAACCCGACACCAATCCACCGACTCCTGCCAGGCACGCGGCAACTATCCATGCTTTCATTTCTCGTTTCCTTGCATGCGAATGTAGGTGTTGTACGCGTTCCTTCGATTCGCCGCCTCGAAAGCCGGCAAGTGCGCGAAGCGTGACCAGTCTGTTCTCGCGTAGGCGACTTCGAAGTCTTCGAGTTCCGACGCCGCCGAACCCATCTTGTCCCTCAGGTAGGCGAGGTAGTCGCGCGTCATGCGCAGGTCCGCGGCGGCGTTGCGTGACGCATCACCATGGCCGCCGATCAGGATTCTCGGATTGAACTGTATGATCCGGTCGATCGCCGCGATCCACGCCTTGCTGTCGGCCTCGCCGATGAAGGGGATGCGACCGGCGAACATCAGATCGCCGACAAAAAGGACTCCCTCTTCCTCCACCGCCATCGCCAGGTCCTCGGGTGTATGCGCCGGGCCGACCGGAAAGATACGGAACGTAAGACCGCCGAGCTTGAACGTATCCTCGGCATCGAGCCAGCGGTCGGCGGGCACCAGGCGCATGTCCGCGCCGACCCACGGTGCGAGCGATTGCCGCCGCTCGGCGAGGCGCAGTTTCGCAGCCTCCGAATCGAGGTACACGCGTGCGGCGCGGTGCGCCCAGATTTCTGCGCCAGCGTCCTTGAGCGGCGGCAGGCCGTAAAAATGATCGGCGTGGTAGTGGCTGACGACGACGCGCCGGAGGGGTGCGAGCGTCACCTTGCGAATTGCTTCGATGAATTCCTTGCCGAGCACCGGCGTGCCCAGGGCATCGAATACCACCACGCCCTCGCGCGTAACCACGAACCCCGCATTCGAGGTATGGCCACGGTTCGCCACCGAGGGAACCCCGGCCTCGCCGCGGATGAAGTAGACGCTGTCCGAGACGCGGATAGGCTGCAGCGCCAGCGAGGGCAGCGCGCAGCACAGCGACAGGGCGAGGAGCACTCTCACGCCAACCCCGGGTAACGTTCGATGCCGACGAGCTGCGGCAGGTTGGGCACCCTCGGCGCGATGGTTTTCAGGTTCCTCAGATAGCGCGCGACCACGTCCCAGACTGGCTCTCCCGCGGCGCCTTCGGCGACCGGGGCCCAGCCCGCGACCTTGTAGCGCGTACCGGCTTCCATCGCTCGTCCGGCGAGCCGCATGCTGGAGATTCTTTGACCGATTCTGGCCCGCGGGTCGCAGGCATAGCTCATGCCCCCCACGCGCACCATGTCCCCGCCCTGCTGCAGGTAGGGGTCGGGATTGAACAGGTTGTCGGCTACGTCCTCGAGGACCGCCTTGATCTGCTCGCCGGTAAGCTCGTTTAGCGTCGAGTAAGGATAGGTGATGGCGGTCTGGTCCATCACGTGATCGAAGGTGATGGCATCTCCCGGAAGCAGCGTGGTGCCCCAGCGGAATCCGGGGGAGAAAGCGATCTCGGCGCCCTTGACGGCCATCAGTGCGTCCAGAATGAGCTGGTCCCAGGTGCCGTTGAAACTGCCCCTGCGGTAGAGCAGCCCTTCGGTGATAGCGAGCTTCTCGTGGAGCTTCGATTCATGAGGCGCTCGCGTGCCGGCGATGTAATTTGCCATCGTCGTGTCCGCGGCGAGGAGGTTCGAAAAAATCGGCAGCAGCCGGTAGTGGTATGCGGCCACGTCGCCGCCCTTCAGGTCTAGGTCGACAACCCCGAGGAACTTGCCGTTCGATCCCGCGTTGGTGACCAGGGTCTTGCCGACGACAATCGGTGCTGGCACGCCGTCGTGCGTATGCCCGCCAAGTATGACGTCGATGCCACGAATCCGGGATGCGAGCTTGAGGTCCACGTCCATCCCGTTGTGCGACAGGAGCACGACGAGCTGCGCGCCCTTGGTTCGCACCTCATCTACGACCTGCTGCAGTTGCGGTTCCTGGATGCCGAAACTCCAGTCTGGCACCATGTGGCGCGGATTGGCGATCGGGGTGTAGGGAAAGGCCTGGCCGATCACCGCGACCGCCACGCCGTTCACGCTGCGCAGCGAGTAAGGTTTGAATACGGGATCCTCGAAATCCGTGGTCTTGACGTTCTGCGCGATGAACTCGATCGGGGCGAGTTCCTTGTCGACCGCCTGCCGGACGCGCTCGGCGCCGTAGGTGAACTCCCAGTGGGCGGTCATGAGATCAACCCCGAGCAGCTTCTGCGCGCCGATCATGTCCGCTCCCTTGGTCCAGAGCGATACCGCCGAACCCTGCCACGTGTCGCCGCCGTCGAGCAGCAGGGCGTGCGGGCGCGAAGCCCGAAGCTGCTTCACCAGGGTGGCGAGATGCGCGAAGCCGCCGATCTTGCCGTAGCGCCGCGCGGCGCGCTCGAAGTCGAGGTATGTGAAGGCATGCGCACGGGCCGTGTCCGGAGCGATGGCGAAGTGCTTGAGCAGCGCGTCGCCGACGAGGTGGGGTGGCCGCCCGGCGGCCGGCCCGGCTCCAAGGTACAAGCTGGGCTCGCGGAAATACGTCGGCAGAAGTTGCGCGTGGACGTCGGTGAAATGCAGCAGCGAGACGTTGCCGAACGGCGGCACGTCGTAAAGCTCGGCGGCGGCTTGGGCCGTGCTCGCCCCCGGACGCAACGTTGCGCCTGCCGCGGCGGCAAGCGCGAGCAGCCGAAGAAACTCCCGTCGTTGCATGTTTGCTGGACCTCCCTCTTCGCTCCAGCCTAGCAAAGCCCCGGGGCCGGGGGAAATTAGGCCAGATTATGGGCGCAATCAAATTTCTAAGTGACGCGTCCGGCGAATAGGCTTGCGTGCTTAGGGGATATTTAAGTACCCTGATCAAGGTGGCCTGATTGCTGTTCATGGACAATCAACTTGGGCAGGAGGAGTTGGCATGCACGACACACGCAGAACCGTATTGAAGGGAATCTGGGCCGTCGGGGCGCTGGCGAGCGCCGTCGCCGCCGGCCTTCTCAGCCCCGGTCGCGCGTTCGCCGCCTGGAACAAGGGCGCATTCGAGGCGAAGAGCGCTATCGACGCCATGAAGGCGCTCGGCATGACGAACGCCGAGGACAGCAAGGCGATCCAGATCCGCGCTCCGGATATCGCCGAGAACGGCGCGGTGGTGCCGATCGACATCACCAGCGACATACCCGGCACCACCAGCATTTCGGTGTTCATCGAGAAGAACCCGTTCCCCTACACCGGCACTTTCGATGTCTCGCAGGGCGCGGTGCCCTATGTGCATCTGCGCGTGAAGATCGGCGAATCGTCGCCGGTGCGCGTGGTTGTGGCGGCGGGCGGCAAGCACTACACGACCGCGAAGGAAGTGAAAGTCACCATCGGCGGCTGCGGCGGCTGAGCGGAGGAGAACATGGCAGACCCGATGAAGATCCGAGCCACCCTCCAGGGCGAGGTGGCCGACGTGCGCGTGCTGATGGCGCATCCCATGGAGACGGGGCAGCGCAAGGACGCGGCCGGCAAGATCGTGCCAATGCATTTCATCCAGGCGATCACCGCGCAGTTGAACGGAAAGACGGTGTTCGCCGCCGACGTCAGCCAGTCGGTGTCGCGCAATCCGGTTTTTGCTTTCAAGGTGAAGGGCGCTAAGGCGGGAGACAAGCTCTCGATCACCTGGCAGGACAACAAAGGCGACAAGCGCACCGATGAGGTGGTGATCGGCGCGGCAATATGAGGAGACATGCGCTCGTGCTGGGGCTGGCTGCGGCGGTTTGCGCAGTTCCCTGGCAGCAGGCGGCGGCGCAGGCGGCCGACCCCACCGCAGCGGAATTCGACAAGTTCCGCGAGATCATGGAGCAGGACAACCCGGCGGAGCTGTTCGAGGTGAAGGGCGAGGAATTGTGGCGCGCGCGCCGCGGCCCGAAGAACGCCCCGCTCGAGCAGTGCGACCTCGGTCTGGGCGCGGGCGTGGTGAAGGGCGCCTATGCGCAGCTGCCGCGCTACTTTGCCGACGTCGACCGGGTGATGGACGCCGAGGCCCGCATCGTGCATTGCATGATCACGCTGCAGGGCTTCAAGTACGAGGAGCTGGCGAAGCAGCCCTTCAGCAGCCTGGTGCGCACGCCCGAGCCGGTGTCGCTGGTGACCTACGTCGCGGCGCAGTCGCGCGGCATGAAGATCGCGGCGCCGCAGAATCATCCGAAGGAGCTCGCGACCTACGAGACGGGCAAGGCGATTTTCCACTACCGCGCCGGCGCCTTCGACTTTTCCTGCGCCAGTTGCCACGGCGCGGACGACAAGCGCATCCGCACGCAGCCGCTGCCCAATTTCACCAAGCCGGAGCAGGCGATCCGCGCCGTGCAGGGCTGGCCGGGCTACCGCATGACCGGCGGCGTGATGCACTCGCTGCAGTGGCGCATGAACGACTGCTTCCGCCAGCAGCGCTTCCCCGAGCCGGGCTACGCCACCGAGACCATCAGTGCGCTGCTCGCCTACCTCACCGTCAACGCCAACGGCCACGTGTATCGCGGCCCGGGCATCAAGCGCTAGGAGAGCCACGCCATGAGATTCTCATCCGCGGGACTTCTGGCCGTCGCAGCGGCGCTGCTCGCTTCGTGCGCCACGCCGCAGCGCGACTACCTACCCGACGCGCTGTCCCTGATGCAGCGCGATTTCCACGCCAGGGGCATCGCCGGCTTGGACCGCCTGAACGAAGACAGCGTGCAGGCCGCCTGCAACAAGGCCCAGGACAACCCGCCGCAGGAACTTGCCGCCAAACTGGAGAAGGAGCAGTTCTCGGCCATAAAGTGGCCCACGGACGGCAAGCTGCTTGGCGACTGGAAAGCCGGCGAGCGCATCGCGCAGAACGGCCAGGGCATGGCCTGGAACGACAAGGGCGGTGTCGGCGGCAGCTGCTACAACTGCCACCAGGTCGGGCCGCGCGAAAGCTCCTTCGGCACGGTGGGGCCGAGCCTGTACCAGTTCGCCAAGAAGCGCGGCTACGGCGCGGACATCCAGCGCTACGCCTACGGCAAGATCTACAACGCCAAGGCCTACAACCTGTGCTCGCAGATGCCGCGCTTCGGCCACGTCCGCGCGCTCACCGAACAGCAGATGAAGGACCTCACCGCGCTGCTGATGGACCCGGCTTCGCCGGTCAACCAGTAGTACAGATCAGGCAACCTTATAGGTGGATCAGAATAACGGTGTTGCCCGGCGCACGGGCGGCTGCCGAGAATAGCGGCAATTCGAAGGAGTAGACATGCCCGGCCTGGTCCGCCCGCACGGGGGACGATCGCTCAAGCCGCTGATGCCGGCGGGCGAGCTGCTTGCCGCCGAGAGAGCGCGCGCTCGCTCGCTTCGCGCGGTTCGCGTCAGTTCGCGGGAGAAGGGCGACCTCATCATGCTCGGTATCGGGGGCTTCACGCCGCTCGATGGATTCATGACGCATGCCGATTGGCAGGGGGTGTGCGACGGTTACCGCACGGCTTCAGGCCTGTTCTGGCCGATCCCGATCACGCTGTCCACGGCCCCGGCCACCGCGGCGACCTTCAAGACCGGCGATGATGTCGCGCTGCTCGACGGGGAGAACGGCGAGGTACTCGCCACGATGAAGGTGACCGAAAAGTACGCCATCAACAAGGCACACGAATGTGCGTCCGTGTTCCGCACCACCGACCCCGCGCACCCTGGCGCCAAGATGGTGATGGCGCAGGGCGACGTGAACCTCGCCGGGCCGGTAACGGTGCTCTCCGACGGCGGCTTCAAGGCGAAGTACGGGGCGCTGTTCATGACGCCCGCCGAAACGCGCGCGGAATTCGAGCGCCTCGGCTGGTCGCGCGTCGCGGCGTTCCAGACGCGCAACCCGATGCACCGCTCGCACGAGTACCTCGCCAAGGTCGCGATCGAGACCTGCGACGGCGTTCTCGTGCATTCGTTGCTCGGCGCCCTGAAGCCGGGCGACATCCCCGCGGAGGTGCGCACCAAGGCGATCGCGGCGCTGATCGAGAACTACTTCCGGGCCGGTACGGTGGTGCAGGCCGGTTATCCGCTCGATATGCGTTACGCCGGCCCGCGCGAGGCCTTGTTGCATGCCCTCTTCCGGCAGAACTACGGCTGCTCGCACCAGATCCTCGGGCGCGACCACGCGGGCGTGGGCAGCTACTACGGGCCGTTCGACGCGCACCGCATCTTCGACGAGATCCCGCCGGGCGCCTTGGAGACGCAGCCGTTGAAGATGGACGTGACGTTCTGGTGCTACCGCTGTGGCGGCATGGCCTCCGGGCGCACCTGCGCGCACGGCGACCAGGACCGCCTCCAGGTTTCCGGCACGCAATTGCGTGAGTGGCTCTCGGAGGGCGCGCAGGTGCCGGGCGAATTCAGCCGCCCGGAAGTGCTCGAGATCCTGCGCGAGTATTACGCCACGCTGGCCATTCAAGAATAAAGGAGACAGGCATGCCAACTTTTGTGAGAACCGATAAATGCGATGGCTGCAAGGGTCAGGACAAGACCGCCTGCATGTACATCTGCCCGCACGACCTGATGGCGCTGGACAAGGACGGCTCGAGGACCGGGCACGCCATGAAGGCGTGGAACCAGGAGCCCGAGCAGTGCTGGGAGTGCTACTCCTGCGTCAAGATCTGTCCGCAGAACGCGATCGAGGTACGCCATTATGCCGACGTGGTGCCGATGGGCGCCTCGGTGCAGCCGCTGCGCGGCACCGACTCGATCATGTGGACCATCAAATTCAGGAACGGGACGCTCAAGCGCTTCAAGTTCCCGATCCGCACCACGCCGGAAGGCTCGGCCGATCCCTATGGCGGCAAGCCCGAGGCGAACATGGCGGATTTCGAAAACGACGCCGTGCTGTTCACCAAGGACACGCACAAGGGCGACCGCAGTCAATTCATCAACGGTTGAGGCACCATCATGGCTGAGTACGGATTCGGTAATCCCGAGGTGGTCGAGGAAGAACTCGACGTTCTCATCATCGGCGGCGGCATGGCCGCCTGCGGCGCGGCGTTCGAGATCGGCAAGTGGGCCAAGGCCGCGGGCGCGGACCTGAAGATCAAGCTCGTGGACAAGGCGGCGATGTCGCGCTCCGGCGCGGTGGCGCAGGGCCTGTCTGCGATCAACACCTACATCGGCGAGAACGATCCCGCGGACTACGTGCGCTACGTCAGGAACGACCTGATGGGCATCGTGCGCGAGGACCTGATCTACGATATCGGCCGGCACGTCGACGACTCGGTGCACAACTTCGAGGACTGGGGCCTGCCGATCTGGAAGGCGGCCGGCGACGAGGGCAAACCGCTGCGCCAGGGCGGCAAGCCGGTTCGCTCGGGCCGCTGGCAGATCATGATCAACGGCGAGTCTTACAAGTGGATCGTCGCCGAAGCCGCGAAAAAGGCCCTCGGCATGGAGCGCATCGAGGAGCGCGTCTTCATTGTGCGCCTGATCAACGACAAGAACGACCCGACCCGGATCGCGGGCGCCGCCGGCTTCTCGGTGCGCGAGCACAAGCTTTACATCTACAAGTTCAAGGCCTGTCTGCTGGTGTGCGGCGGCGCGGTGAACGTGTTCCGTCCGCGCTCGGTGGGTGAGGGCACGGGCCGCGCCTGGTACCCGGTGTGGAACGCGGGCTCGACCTACTCGATGGCCGCCGAGGCCGGCGCCGAGATGACGATGATGGAGAACCGCTTCGTGCCGGCGCGCTTCAAGGACGGCTACGGCCCGGTGGGCGCGTGGTTCCTGCTGTTCAAGGCCAAGGTGATGAACGGCGCCGGCGAGGACTACAGCACGCTGCGCGCC
>Ga0315281_10006040_pt1 | contig 17260 bp, 15 predicted proteins | sample YL17G07_0_MG_FD_204540 | JGI IMG/M metagenome (GOLD analysis project Ga0315281, IMG submission 204540) | Sediment microbial communities from Yellowstone Lake, YNP, Wyoming, USA - YL17G07_0 | ecosystem: Environmental > Aquatic > Freshwater > Lake > Sediment | place: USA: Wyoming | collected...
ACTGACAATAATGGGGATATGGGGTAGTTTCGGCGCTGGGTCAAGGATGATGGATAGCTCTTGTATGTTTCGTTATAGAGCACCATACACAGATACTCAGTGACAATGTAAGCATAACATCAAATTCCATCGATGTTTATATATCCATGTTGCGTATAGACACACATTGCGCGGTTGTGGAGCAGTCGGAGTCGGTGGTCAGCAGTCGGAAGTCGGGCGTCTGCTACCGAACAGCTATCGCCGCAGGGCGAGATTGCCTGCGCCCAGGTCGGCGCGGAGCGTTCGCTTCCCGGGGCCCGACCAGGTGAAGTGAGGCATCAGCCCGGACTTCGATCCGCCGAAGGCCGCGGCATTGATGTCGCCGGCCTTGAGCGTGGCGTCTACGCTCGCATAGTCGTCCGGGTTGCCCACCGCGATTGTGATGTTTCCGGCGTTGCTGGAGATGTCCTTGTTGCCCGCGATCGCACTGATGTCGAGATTACCGGCCGTGAGACGCACGACGAGATCCGCCGTGGCCGGCACTTCGATGGTCGCGCGGAACTTGTTCGGCGTGTTTCGGGTCTGGACGCCCGCGCGCGCGCCTTCCGCGGTCACCTCGACGGCGGCGTCGCCGATGTGTTCATCCGTCGTGATGCGCACATGATTGTCGGCGGCGGCGCGCACCTCGTAGTTGCCGGACTCGAGCTGCATCTCGATCCGGCCGCCCGCGGCAAACGCCTTGTCGGCAGTGAGAGGCGTCCCGGTTTTGGTGTTCGAGCTGTCGATCTGGATGCAGGCGAACGCGGACAACGAGGCCGCGACAGCGATCGTGGACGCGGTGACTGTTCTCATGGCCGCCTTTCGTGTGCCGAGCCGCGAGCGAAGGCTGGAGCGGGCTACGGGGATCGAACCCGTGTCCGAGGCTTGGGAAGCCTCTGTACTACCATTGTACTAAGCCCGCGGTCGTCGCTCGGCTGAGCCTCGCGCCAACGGATCAAAATCCTATCACGACCGGATAAGCGCGAGCACCTCGTCGCGTCTCGCCGCCATCTGGCCCGCCGTCGTCGCCTCGAGGTTGAGCCGCAGCAGCGGCTCGGTGTTCGAGGGCCGGACGTTGAAGTGCCAGTCCGGGTACTCGACCGAGATACCGTCCATCGTGTACTGGTGGCCGTCCGTGTAGCGCGCGGCAATCTCGGACAGCTTCGCCGGCACGAGGTCCATGCTCGCGAGCTTCGTGTTGATCTCGCCCGAGATGAAGTACGTCGCGTTCAGCGGCTTCAGCAGTTCGTGCAGGCTCTGGCCCTTCTTCGACATCAGCTCGAGAATCAACAGCGCGGGGATGAACCCGTTGTCCGCGAAGAAGTTCTCGCGGAAGTAGTAATGCCCCGTGACCTCGCCGCCGAAGATCGCATTGGTCTCCCGCATCCGCTTCTTGAAGAATGCGTGGCCGACCCGGTTCATCGAAGCCGTACCGCCGAGGCGCGCGGCCGTGTCCTTCACCGCGTAGCTGGCGCGCAGATCGTAGATGACCGTGGCGCCTGGGTTCTTCAGCAGGAAGGCTTCCGCCAGCAGCGCCGTCACGAAGTCGCCGGAGACGAACGCGCCGGTCCCGTCGACGAAGAAGCACCGATCGGCGTCGCCGTCCCAGGCAATCCCGATGTCGGCCTTCTCGGCGACGACGCGCTCGACGATGTCGCGGCGGTTCTCCTCGATGAGCGGATTGGCCTCGTGATTCGGGAACCGTCCGTCGATCTCGAAGCACAGCCGCGTCGTGCGGCAGGGGAGACGATCGAAAAGCCGCGGCGCGACAAGCCCGCCCATCCCGCTGCCCGCATCCAGGACGACGTTGAACGGCTTGATGACGGCCGGATCGATGAACGACATCACGTGCTCGATGTACGGATCGAGCACCGCCCTCGTCGTCACCTCGCCGCGGCGCGCGGCCGCCGCCGGAAGTGCGCCGCCGGCGATCATGGCGAGGATGTTGTTGAGGCCTTCGTCGCCGCTCAGGGGAAACGCCTCCCGGCGCACGAGCTTCATCCCGTTGTACCGCCCGGGATTGTGCGAGGCCGTCACCTGCACGCCGCCGTCGAGGCCGTCTCTGGCGACCGCGAAGTACAGCATGTCGGTCGAGATCATCCCGTAGTCGACGACGTCGACGCCCTGCGCCGTCGCGCCGGCGATGAACGCGGCCGCGAGCGCCGGCGACGACAGGCGCATGTCGCGTCCGACGCCGATGCGCGTCGCCTGCAGATAGGCGACGAACGCGCCGCCAATCGCGCGGGCGGCGTCCTCGTTCACCTCGCCGGGATACACGCCGCGGACGTCGTAGGCCTTGAAGATATTGGGATCGATATGCATCGCTCTCAGCTGGCGGGTCTAGCTCTCAGCTGTCAGGTGTCTTGTGCCGGCCGTCCAGGTCCACCGACAGCTGAACGCTGACAGCTAGACCCGACTGTAATCTGTGACCACCGACTTGTCGCCGAGGATCGAGCCGTGATTCAGGACGGCATTTCGTCCGATGTGACAGTGGCGGCCGAGGATCGCGTGGCGGACGGTCGCCTCCTGGCTGATGCGGGTGTTGGCCCACACGATCGATTGCTCGACGACCGCCTGCTCCTCGACGTGACATTGCTTGCCGATGACGGTGTACGGGCCGATGCGCGCGCCGGCCTTGATGACGGCGCCTTCGTCGATGAAGCACGGCCCCTGCACGATCGCGCCGTCTTCGACGCGGGCCTGCGGCGACGCCCACGCCGCGGACGGCGACGCGGCGAACGGTGCGGCCTTGTAGCGCCCATCCATGATGTCGTGATGGACCTGGACGTATTTGTCTGGCGTCCCGATGTCGATCCAGTACCCGTCGTACACATGCGCCACGAACGTTTCGCCGCGTTCGATGAGCGACGGAAAGAAACTGCGCTCGATCGACCAGGCCGTGTCCTTCGGGATGCGGTCGAAGGTGTCGGGCTCCAGCACGTAGATGCCCGCGTTGATGTGGTTGGACGTGATCTCGTCGGGCTTCGGCTTCTCGAGAAACCGCAGGATGTTGCCGCGCGCGTCGGTTTCGACCAGCCCGTAGGCTGACGGATTCTCCACCGGCGTCAGCACGATGGTGGCTTTCGCCTTGCGCTCGCGGTGCAAAGCGATCACCGAGGCGAGATCGATCTGCGTCAGCACGTCGCCGTTGAAGACCACCACGGACTCGCGCAGGGACTCGCCGGCGTACCGGATCGCGCCGGCCGTCCCGAGCGGCGCCGGCTCGACGACGTACTTGATGGCCAGGCCCGACTCGCCGCCGTCGCCGAAGATCTCTTCGATGCGGCGCGGCTGGTAGTTGAGGCTGAGGATGACCTCGTCGATTTCCGGCACCTGCTTGAGGAGGTCGAGCTGGTAGTGCAGAAACGGCCGATCGAAGATCGGCACGATGGGCTTCGGCGTGTGAATGGTCAGCGGGCGCAGGCGCGTGCCTTTGCCCCCTGCAAGGAGGATCGCCTTCATACGGAACTACCGATGGTATCATGCCGTACGGCCGCAATGAACCTCCCGAACACGCTGACGCTGACGCGCATTTTCCTCGTCCCGCTCCTCGTGGTCGTGCTGTTGACGAAGTTCGAAGGACGGCAGATCCTGGGCGTGCCCAACGAGATCGTCGGCGCGGCGATTTTCGGCCTGGCGTCGCTGACCGACTGGGCCGACGGCTATCTGGCGCGGCGCCGGAAGCAGGTCACGCCGCTCGGCCAGGTGATCGACCCGTTCGCGGACAAGCTGCTCGTCTCGGCAGCGCTCATTTCCCTCGTGCAACTGGATCTCGCGCCGGCGTGGATGGTGGCCGTCATCATCGGCCGCGAGTTTGCCGTGACGGCGCTGCGCAGCGTGGCCTACGCGCGCGGCGTGGCGATTCCAGCGTCGCCGCTCGGCAAGGTGAAGATGGTCGCGCAGGTCGTCGCGATTCTCGCGCTCATCCTGGCGCACGGCCAGATGCGCGCGCTCTACCTCGATCGGATCGGACAGGCCGCGCTCTGGGTGGTGGTGCTGACGGCGCTCGCCTCCGGCGTGGACTACTTCCGCCGGTTCGGCTTCCTGCGCGGCGTCGTCTCGTAGCCGTTCGGCTGAAGCCGCGCGCTACTTCGTTTGCGCCTGCGCCTTGAGCGTCGCGAGGAGCTTCTGCGCTTCCGGCAGGAGCGGGCTCTTGTCGAATTCCTGCACGAGCTTCTCGAGGTAGGGCAGCGCCGCGGCGTCCTGCTTCACCTTCACGTACGAGTCCGCCAGGTAGTAGTACACGGCGTCACGCCCGGTGTAGGCCTCGTCGCTCTTCAGCAGCACCTTGAACCGGTCGATGGCGCCCGGATACCAGCGCTGGCGCCAGTAAAAGTAGCCGACCTGATAGTCGGAATCCGAGAGCCGGTCGCGGGACTCGCGGAGCTTGGCGCGCACCTCAGGCATCAGCGTGCTGTTCGGATACCGCAGCACGAACGTCTCGTATTCCTTGATCGCCTCGCGCGTCTCCGTCTGGTCGCGCTGCGGGTTCCGCATCTGCCGGAAATGCGCGTAGGACAGCTTGTACTGCGCGTAGTCGGCGCGGGCATTGGTGGGGTAGAACGACAGAAACTCGCGGAACTCGTTGATGGCCAGCACGAGCGCTTCCGACGTGCCTTCGCCGAGGTACGTGTCGCCGATGCCGAGCTTCGCGTCGGGGCGATACGGGCTGGCCGTGTACGTCTCCACGACCTGCTTGAAAAACTCGCGGGCCGTCAGCCATTTCTTGGCCGAGAGCGCGTTACTGCCCTTGTCGAACAGGAACTTGTCCGGCTCGGTCGTGCCCGGCGGCACAAGCCCGCGCGTGCCGCCGGAACAGGCGACGGCGGCCGCGAGCGTCGCGGACGCGGCGAGCAACATCAGCAGACGAGGAACGCGGTCTCTAATCACAGGACTCCAACCAGCCATTGATATTCTGCCGCCAGGCCCGCTTCGAGTCCGACGGTCGGTGCAAAGCCGAGTTCTTTCCGTGCGAGCGTGGTGTCCGCGTAGGTGTCTCGCATGTCGCCTTTCTGCACCGATTCGGCCTGAATCACAGGCCGCCGGCCGGCGACGCGTCCAATCATCTCGAGCACCTGGTTGACCGAGACGCGCGAACCACCACCGATATTGTACACGCGGCCCGGCACGCCCTGCGTGGCCGCCGCGATCGTGGCCGCCACGGCATCAGCGACGAAGGTGAAGTCCCGCGTCTGGGCGCCGTCGCCGAAGAGCGTCAGAGGCTCGCCCGTCAGCGCGGCCCGCAGGAACTTGTGAAATCCCATGTCCGGGCGTTGCCGCGGCCCGTACACCGTGAAGAACCGCAGCGAGACGGCCGGCACCCCGTGATTCAGATGGTAGAGGTTGCATAAATGCTCGCCGGCGAGTTTCGAGACGCCGTAGGGCGACACGGGCTGCGGGCGCGCGTCTTCGCGCATGGGCATCGGGACGGCGTCGCCGTAGACCGACGAACTGGAGGCGTACACGAGCCGGTCGATTGCCGGCACCGCGCGGACCGCTTCGAGCAGGACCTGCGTGGCCTCGATGTTGTTCACCGTGTAGATCGCGAAGTCACGTCCCCAGCTCTTGCGCACGCCGGCCTGCGCGGCGAAGTGGAACACGTGCGTGCGGTCCGCGAGCAGCGCGCCCAGATCGGCATCCTGCAGGCGCGCCTCGACGAAGCGAAACCCGGCGTGGCCGCGGAGGGCGGACAGGTTGCGTTCCTTGATCGCGCGCGGATAGTAATCGGTGAAGCAGTCGAGGCCGACGACGTCGGCGCCCTGCGCGATCAATCGATCCGCGAGCGTCGATCCGATGAAGCCGGCGACGCCAGTGACGAACGCCTTCATGAGAACAATGCCCGGACGCGCTCGGGCACCCGGCAGGGACGGCCGGCGCGATCGAGCGTGGCGTGCACCGTCGAGCCCGTGGCCAGTGTTTTCCGGTCCGCGGGCCGGACGACCTCGTAGGTGAATTGCAGCCGCACCGGCGACATCAGCGAGCCGGTCGTCCGGACTTCGAGTTCGTCGTCGTACTTCGCGGATTCCCGGTACGCGCACTGCGCGTCGATGACGGGCAGCGTGTAGCCGTCGGCTTCCATCTCCCGATAGCTCCAGCCGGCGCTCCGCAACAGGTCCGTGCGCCCGACCTCGAACCAGACGAAGTAGTTGGCGTAGTAGACGACGCCCATCTGGTCGGTCTCGGCGTAGCGCACGCGCACGCGGGAGACGGCAGCGGGGAGGTTCACCGGGCCGCCGGGGGGGGCAGCGCGGCGAGTGCGGCGGCTTTGAGCTCCCGGGTCGCCTGCTCCGCGTCGGGAGTGCCGAAGATCGCGTTGCCGGCGACGATGATGCGCGCCCCCGCGGCGACGACGCGCGCGATGTTGGTCCGGTCCACGCCGCCATCGATTTCCACGGGTCCGCGGTTGCCTGCGGCGTCGAGCAGGGCCCGCACCTCACGGAGCTTGGATTCGCTGCGCGCGATGAACGTCTGTCCGCCGAAGCCCGGGTTCACGGACATGACGAGCACGAAGTCCACGTCGGCCGCGATGTCGATCAGCGCATGGACGGGCGTCGACGGATTGATCACGACGCCGGCTTTGGCGCCGAGGGCTTTGATCGCGTGCACGGTGCGATGCAGGTGCGGCAGGACCTCGACATGGACGGAGATCATGCCCGCGCCGGCGTCCACGAACGCCTCGAGATACCGATCGGGTTCCTGGATCATCAAGTGCACGTCGAGCGGCACCTTGGCCACGCGCTTGATCGACTTCACCACCGGCGGCCCGATCGTGATGTTCGGGACGAAGTGCCCGTCCATGACGTCGACGTGGATCAGGTCTGCGCCGCCGCGCTGCACGGCGGCGATCGCGTCGCCGAGCGCGGCGAAGTTCGCGGACAGGATGGAAGGCGCGATGAGAACGCTCAACGGCTCACCTCGAGCGAGATGGGTTCACCAGGACCGATTTGAAATCCGCCCTGCGGATTCTGGCGGACGACGATGCCGGCGGCGACGCCGGGATACGGGACGGACCCGACGACGGCGACGCGGAACCCGTGGTGCCGCAGCACCTCGGCCGTGCGCTCGCCGTGCAGGCCGATGAGATCCGGCATCACGTAGCTCTCGCCCCGATCGCCCCGATTGACGAGCAACGCGACCTGGTCGCCGGCGCTCCTGGGCGGCGGGTTCTGCGCGACGACAACGTCAGGCGCGGCCTGCGAGCGGATTTCCGCGACGCCGGTCAGCGTGAAGCCATCCTGCGCCAGACGCAGTTGCGCCGCGCGCTCCGTTTCGCCGACGAGCCGCGGCATGGACGAGGCGCGGGGACCGGCGCTGAGGGTCACTTTGATGACGCGCTGGCGCCGCGCGACCGAACCGGCGGCGGGGTCCTGCGAGAGCACCCGGCCGGCGGCGATCTTGGCGCTCGCCCGGCGCGTGTCGTCGACCTTCAGCGTCAGACCGAGCGGCGCCGCCAGGGCGTTCGCGTCGGCGGTGGTGCGATTCGCGAGGTCTGGCACCTGCACCTCTCGCGCGCGCAGGGCGACGCGCATCGACGCCGCGGCGAACAGGAAGTACGTCGTGACCAGAGCGACGCCCAGCAGCAGGACCTTCCCTGCGGTCACGACGCGCGCGCTCAATGGCATGGATGGAAAGATCGTACTACAAGTCGCCGTGTGTCTTCGGCACCTGTCACGTATCTGTCACCCACCAGGCACCGCCCGGACGAAGACGGCGCCGAAGAAGGCCTCGAGGCCGTGAACGTGCGGTTCCGTGCACAGGTGGCCGCGTGCGTCGACGACCTCCGCCGGGATCCCGGGATGCGCGTCCCGTGCGGAGAGGGCGACGAACCCCGGCGTCGTCGCCAGAAACGCGTCCGCCACGCCGGCGTTCTCGTCCGGCTCGCTCGAACAGGTCGCGTAGACCAGACGTCCTCCTGGCGCGACCATCTCCGCGGCGCGCTGCAGCATCGTCAGCTCTGCGGCGGCGAAGACCGGGAGGTCGGCCTCACGGCGGCGCCAGCGGATGTCGGGGTCGCGCCGCAGCGTGCCGAGGCCGGAACAGGGCGCGTCGACGAAAACGCAGTCGAACCCCGCGTGGAACGGCAACGCCTTCAGCAGGTTCGCCTGGACGAGGCGTACGTGTGACGCGCCGCTGGCCTTCACCGTGTTGCGCAGCAGGGCCATGCGGCGGTCGCGGACGTCGCAGGCCACGAGCAGTCCCCGGTCCTCCATCGCCGCCGCGATCGCCGTCGTCTTTCCGCCGGGAGATGCGCAGGTGTCGAGGACGCGGGCTCCCGGCGCGGCGCCGGCCAGCAGCGTGACAAGTTGCGAGGCCTCGTCCTGGACCACGAACCAGCCGGCTTCGCGGCCCGCGCCCTTCAACGGGTGCCCGCTCGCGACGATGAACGCGTCGGGGGCGAAGCGGGCGGGGCGGACCTCGACCTCTTCGGCGGCGAGCTGCGCGACCAGGCCTTCAGGCGTCATTCGGAGACGATTGACCCGCAGCGTGACGGGAGCCGGCTGATTGTTGAACTGCAGCCAGGCCTCCGTGGCGTCGAGCCCGAGGCGGTCGTACCACCGCGCGACGAGCCAGCGCGGGTGCGAGAGCGCGACGCTGAGATACTCGAGCGCCGCCTCGCGATCGCCGGGATCCGTGGGCCGCGGCGGGAGCGGCAGTTTCTTTCGCGAGCGGGAGATCGCACGCAGGACGGCGTTCACGAAGCCGACGGCGCTGCGTTTGCCCGCGCGCCTGGTGAGGTCGGCGCCATCGTCGACCACGGCAGATGCGGGGACGCGCGTCAGGTGGAGCAGTTGGTAGGCGCTGAGCCGCAGAATCTCGACGACCTCGGCATCGAGTCGATCAATCGCGCGCTTCGAGAACGCGACGATGAGGTGGTCGAGCGCTGCGCGCCACCGCTGGACGCCCGTGGCGATGTCCGCCGCGAGCGCTCGGTCGCGTTCGTCCTTCAGGCCGGTGCGCGCGGCCGCGATCGCCGCGGGCAGATCGTGCCCGGCGGACACCGCGGTCAGGATGTCGTACGCGGCGACGCGTGCCGGCGAGATCATGGCGCGGCGGTGAAGCGATCGCCGGCTGTCAGCCGATGCCCGGCCAGGAACTCACGCGCGCTCATGGCACGCTTGCCCTCGGCCTGTAGTTGGAGCACCTGAAGGGCTCCCGCGCCGGTGGCGACCATCAGCCGGTCGCCGTGCGCTTCGAGAATGGTCCCGGGCTGTTGGGCGGGCGAGTGCAGATCCTGCGCGGGAAGAGAAGACGGCGCCAGCGACCGAATCAGGATCAGGCGATGGCCGTGAAGAAAGCTGAACGCGTGCGGCCAGGGGTGCAGCCCGCGGATCAGATTGTGGACGCGGACCGCCGGCCAACGCCAGTCGATCGCGCCGTCGTCCTTCGTCAGCCGGTGCGCGTACGTCGCCGCCGCCTCGTCCTGCGCAACGTCCTGCGCGCTGCCGCGGGCGATCTGGTCGACAACCGCCACGAGGAGCCGCGATCCCAGCCGCGCCAGATCCCGCTCGACCTCGTCGCTCGTTTCATCCGGTCCAATCGCGCGGTGATCCTTGGCGAGCATCGGTCCGGCGTCGAGCGCCTTGACGACGCGCATGATCGTCACGCCCGTCGCACGCTCGCCCTCGATAATCGCGCGGTGGACCGGCGCCGCGCCGCGGTAGCGGGGGAGCAGCGACCCGTGGACGTTGATCATGCCGAGGCGCGGCGTGGCGAGAACAGCGTCGGTGAGAATCTTTCCGTACGCGGCGACGACGCCGAGATCTGCATGCCAGCCGGCCAGACGCTCGAGAAACGCGGGGTCCTTCATGCGCTCCGGCTGCAGCACCGGCACCCCGGCTGCGCGCGCACGGACCTTGACTGGCGCGTCCGAAACGCGCTGGCCGCGGCCGCGCGGCCGATCCGGCTGCGTTACAGCGCCCACCACCGTGTGTGGCGTGGCGGCGAGCAACGCATCGAGCGTCGCCACGGCGAACTCCGGTGTGCCGAAGAAGACAATTCGGAGGGGCGGCGTCGCGGTGGTCACCACTTGCCCGCGCGCGTCAACTTGCGAATCCTGCGGACGATCAGATCGCGTTTGATGCCGCGGAGCCGGTCGACGAAGAGGGTGCCGTCCAGGTGATCCATTTCGTGCTGGAACGCGCGCGCCAGGAGCCCCGTGGACTCGTAGCGCTGCTCGGTTCCGTGGCGATCGAGTCCTTTGATGACCGCGCGTGAAGGCCGCACGACCGTCGCGTTGAACCCCGGCACGCTCAGGCAGCCTTCCTCTTCGAGCTGCATGCCGTCGCGCTCGACGAACTCCGGGTTGATGAGGACGATGAGGCCCTGCGGATCGCGGCCGATCGAAATGTCCACGACGAAGATCCGCCGCGCTTCGCCGATTTGGGGTGCCGCAAGGCCCACGCCCGGGGCGGCGTACATCGTCTCGACCATGTCCTCGACGAGCTTGTCGATCTCAGGCGTGAGGGCCTCGACCGTTCGCGCCTTCTCGTGCAGGACGCCTTCGCCGTATTTCAGGATCGGTCTAATCATTACAGGCTGACGACGAAGATGAACGCAGAGATCGCAGATCGGTGATGCCGTTGAGCGGCCTGCCCTCGTCTTCGAGCGTGGTCACGGATATCCACGCCTGCAATGTGCGTGTCAGAACCCGGCCGGGCGGTTTTGGGCGTGAAATCGGTGTGTGAGCCAAAGGTGGCAGTGAGGGGTTGCAATAACTTCACTCTGCGGTCTCAGCGATCTCGGCGTTCTTTCTACTGCAACAGGTCAGCGAGTAAAGCGGGCGGCGGTACGGTCGCAATACGCCCGATGGTTGGCCACAAGCTCCTCGATGGTGTCGCCGCCGAATTTCTCGAGGACGGCCTCGGCGAGCACGAGCGCGACCATGGCTTCGCCGACGACGGCGGCGGCCGGGACGGCGCACACATCGCTGCGCTCCACGGTGGCCGGGCTCTCCACCATCGTGGTGAGGTCGACGGAGCGCAGGGGCTGCATGAGCGTCGAGATCGGCTTCATGTACGCCGTCACGCGGAGGTCCTCGCCGTTGGTGATGCCGCCCTCGAGGCCGCCGGCGTTGTTGGTGGGGCGGCGGACGGGAAGGGCGCCCTCACGGTCCGCGCGCAGCAGGATCTCGTCGTGCACGCGCGAGCCCGGGATGCCGGCCACCGCCGGGCCCAGACCGATCCCCACGCCCTTGATCGCTTGAATCGACATCAGCGCCTGCGCGAGCCGGCCGTCGAGCTTGCGATCCCAGTGGACGTGGCTGCCGAGCCCCGGCGGCACGCCGTGCGCGAGGACTTCGAAACTTCCGCCCATCGTGTCCCCCGCGTCGCGCGCGCGATCGATCTCGGCGATCATCTGCTGCTCGACGGCGGGGTCGGCGCAGTGGAGCGGCGTCTCGGCTGCAATCGCGCGGACCTGGGCGAACGTGACCGCGAGGGGATCGCGGAGCGAGGCCGTTCCGATCGACACGACGTGGCTTGCGATCTCGATGCCGATCGCGCGGACGAGCTGGCGGGCGATGGCGCCGACGGCGACGCGCGCCGCCGTTTCGCGGGCGCTCGCGCGCTCGAGGATATTGCGCATGTCGTCCTGGCCGTACTTCACGAACCCCGCCAAATCGGCGTGGCCCGGCCGCGGACGAGTCACCGCCGGACGCTCGGTGCCGGTGGCGCCGGCCGGCATCTCGGCCTCGACGTGCATCGTCTTCTGCCAGTTCTCCCAGTCCTTGTTCGGGATCAGCAGCGCGATCGGCGCGCCGGTCGTGACGCCGTGACGCACGCCGCTCAGCACGTCCGCGCGGTCCGACTCGATCAACATGCGCCGGCCGCGGCCGTAGCCGGTTTGACGCCGTCGCAAATCCGCGGTGATCGCGTCGACGTCGAGGGCCAGGCCGGCCGGCATGCCTTCGAGAATCGTCACGAGAGCCTTACCGTGCGACTCGCCTGCAGTCAAAAAACGCAACATGCGGAGCCCATTCTATCTGAAATTATTGCCACCTTCGGTCGGCGCTCCGCGCGCGACGACGCGATCCGCGCGGCGATGTTCTTGCACCAGTCCTTCGGGTGCTCCGGAGGACATGATGCAACTCGTAGCCGATCGATTTGCGGTAGATGATGACGGAGGCGCGATTGATCTCGCGACAGCCTCGCGCGTCACGCTCGTGACGGGCACCGCCGGCGGCCTTCCCGAACAGCGGCGGTGGATGGCCCGGTGCGATGCGCTGCGCGGCCTGCATCATCGCGCGATCGCGCCGCTTGTCGACTTCGGCGCCCTCGGCGAATCATCGCGATTCGAAGCGTGGCACTGCGGGGGCCGCTGGGCCGGCGCCCCCGAGGCCGCGCGGCTGCTGCGCGAGGTAGTGGACGCTGTCCTGCGGGGATCGGGACTCAGCGTCGGCGATGACGCGGACGCGCGCGTGGGGCACGACGGCGCGGTTGTGTGGCTGCCTGGCGCGGGCACTGGCTACCCGTTGGACGCCAGCTACCCGTGTGGCGGAGAGCTCCGGTTGAGGGAACGCGGGTTGGCGCACATCGATCGGCCGGCGGTCCGGGCGCTGGCCGAGATGCTGGGGGTCGGGGCCGGGCCACGTCCGCACGTCGCCGCCGTGTGGGGGAGCAGTGGCGCCGGGAAGACCGCCGCCGCGGCCGATCTGGCGCGGGTCGCGCGCCTCAACGGGCTGTTGCCGGTCGCGGCGTCCCTGATTCGCACGAGGTATGCGGATCTCCTCGAGGGGCGCGGTCTGTTCATCATCGACGACGAAGCGCGCGGGGCGGGGTGGGCCGCGCTCACGCACGCCGTGCTGCGAACCTCGCTGCCGCACGCGCTGCTGCTGGTCGGTGACCGGGAAATCCGCGGTGTCGACGGCGTGCCGCTCGATCGCGTGCCCGTGGAGACACTGGTCTCGTCGATCCGGCCGCGGCTCGCCGACAGCCGGCTCGAGGCCAGGGCCCGCCGGGCGGCGGATCGCGCGAACGGCCTGCCTGGGCGCTTCGCCGATCTCCTTCGCCCTGAGCGCGTCCTGGCCAGGCGGCCGCCGCGCGACGAGGCGCGGCTGCGTGTGGCGGAGCGTCCTGCGGCCTATGGCACGGACGCCGTCGCAGACCATGCGCCGCTGGTGCATCGGCCGCCGGTCCGTGGCGCCTGGCCGGCACCGGGTGAACTGGCCGCGCTCCGCGGGCGCCTGACGGGGGCCGTCGAGGACCTGGCGCGCGGTCGGCACGCCTCAGCGATTCGCCAGTTACGGCAGAGCATCGGCGGGCTTGCGCGCCGCGACGCGTGGACGGACGCCGGCGACGGCGGGCTCGTGCTCGCGTCGGCGCTCCTGCGACGCGGGCGGGTGCGGGACGCGCAGGCCGCGCTCGAGGAGACCCGGCAATACGCCGCGCGCGCGGGGCGAGACACGCTGTTGCTGGACATCGCGGCGCTCAGCGCAGATGCGTGGATCGATCTGGCTCGCCTCGACGCCGCGGAAAGCGTCGTCGGATCGGCGCTCGCGTCGGCTCGGGCGCTGCACGATGCCATGCGCGTGCGCGCGCTGTCCCTCATCCTGGCGCGCTGTCTGGCGTGGCGAGGCCGCTGGGCGGACGCCGCGCTGGCGGCCGGGCCGCCGCCGATCGACGCGGCGATCGGGGTTCGCGTGCGGTACGCCGCGGTCGCGTCACGGATCGCCGTCGGCCAGCGCGATCCCTCGCGCGCCATGGCACTCGTGACAGAGGCCGTCGAACTGGCGCGGACCAGCGGATCCGCGATCGAAACAGCCGCTGCCACGTGCGCTGCGGCGTTCGTGCATCTCGCCGTCGGCGATTTCGATGCGGTGGAGCGGACCGGGGCGGCGTCGATCGCGGCGGCGAGGGCTGGGCACGATCCGCTCCGCGCGGTCCGCGCCCGTCTCCTGCTGGCTGAAGCCGAGCGGCGGCGCGGCCGGTCGGCGCGCGCGCTCGCGCTTCTGCGCCGGATGGGGGCGACGCCGTTGCCGCCGTCGCTGCGCGTCCGGTGGGAGCTGGTCAGCGCGCTCGTTCGCGGCGGCGGCGATCCGCGCGAGGTCCTGAGGAAGCACGCGGCTGCGTCGGGTCTGGACGCGCTCGAGGTCTTCGTGGATCTCCGTGGCGCCGGGCCAACCGCCGCTGGGGCGGACCCGATGGCCGAGGACCTTGTTGACGTGCTCCGCGTGTGCCAGACGGCGGTCGACGACTCGGCGGTGCTGAAGACCGTATGCGCGCGCGTTCGCCGGCAGATGCATGCCGCGGCCGTCGCGTTTGTCGCGTGCGGCGCGCCGCGCGCGGGCGCCTACGTCGTCGAAAGCGACGGCGGTCGCCTCGATCCGGCGATCGCCGCGCTCGCCCTGTCTGCGGGCGTCGCGATCGCGCCGCATCGCCATGACGATCGCATCGACGCGGCAGCGCCGATCCACTACGGCGGACGGTCGATCGGCGCGCTGTGTGCGAGGTGGGTGCTGGGCTGCACGCACGATCTGTCACGGGCGCCGATGGTCCTGGCGCTGTCGGCCGCCGCGGCCGCGCCGATACTGTCCGCGGCCTTGCTGCGGCGCGAGCAAGCGCCGGCGGTGGCGGTCGGCGCCATCGTGGGCATGACCGAGGCGGCACGCGACCTGCGCGGCGCGGTGGAGCGAGTGGCGCCGGCGCCGTTCGCAGTCCTGATCGCCGGCGAGAGCGGCAGCGGGAAGGAACTGGTCGCGCGCGCCGTGCACAAGGCCAGCCCGCGCCGCGACCGGCCGTTCTGCACGCTCAATTGCGCGGCGCTGCCGGACGATCTGGTGGAGGCCGAGCTCTTCGGGCATGCGCGCGGCGCCTTTACCGGCGCGGTGGCCGATCGGCCTGGCCTGTTCGAAGATGCGCATGGTGGTACCGTGTTTCTGGATGAGGTCGGCGAACTGTCCCCGCGCGCCCAGGCGAAGGTCCTGCGCGTCATTCAGGAGGGTGAACTCAGGCGCGTCGGCGAGAATGTCTGTCGTCGGATCGACGTCCGGATTGTCGCCGCCACCAATCGCGATCTCGCCGAAGAAGTGGCGGCCGGACGGTTCCGCCTCGATCTGCTGTATCGCCTCGACGTGCTCCGGCTGACGGTTCCGCCGCTGCGCGATCGTCGAGAGGACATCGTGGTGCTGGCCGAGCACTTCTGGCGCGAGTGCACGGCGCGGGTCGGGAGCCGCGCAACGCTCGGTGCGGCGACGGCCGGCGCGCTGGCGCGCTATCATTGGCCCGGCAACGTGCGCGAACTGCAGAACGTGCTGGCCGCGCTGGCGGTGCGGAGCCCCAGGCGCGGCGTCGTGCCGCCGGAGGCGCTGCCGCCGCAGTTTGGCGGACAGCCACACGGCGAGACCTGGCGGCTGGACGACGCGCGCCGCGTGTTCGAGACAGGGTTCGTGCGCGCGGCGCTCGCGCGAAGCGGCGGGCACCGCAGCCGCGCGGCCGGCGAACTCGGCGTCACGCGGCAGGGGCTGACGAAGCTGATGACACGCCTCGGCATCACCGGCGAGCAGGGTGTCGCGGGTGACGAGTCGAAGCCGGCGATGCAGCCGGCGACTCTCGACTAACGACTAACGACTACTGTGATTGCGTTCCTGCTTCGTCGTCTTCTGTTGACCGTTCCCGTCCTTCTGGGCGTGACGACGCTCGTGTTCTCGTTGATTCATCTCGTGCCGGGCGATCCCGTCCAGGCGATGCTCGGCGAGAGCGCGTCGCCGCAGGACGTGGCGGAGCTGCGCGGCCGTCTCGGGCTCGACCGGCCCTTGTACTCGCAGTACGCGGCGTTCCTGAAAGGCGTGACGACGGGGGACCTCGGCGCGTCGCTGCGCACGAATCAGCCGGTCACATCGGCGATCGCGGAGCGGATGCCGGCCACCGTGGAACTCGCGGCGGCCGCCATGGTGTTCGCCATCGTCCTGGCGATTCCATTGGGCATCGTGGCGGCGGTCACGGCTGGTACCACGGTGGATCACGCGGCGACCACCGTCGCGCTCATCGGCATCTCCGTGCCCGGGTTCTGGCTGGGGCCGTTGCTGGCGATTCTGTTTTCGGTCGAGCTTGGCTGGCTGCCCGTGTCGGGCCGCGGCACCCTCGCGCATCTGGTGCTGCCGGCGATCACGCTGGGCGCGCCGCTCGCGGCCGTGCTCGCGCGCATGACACGCGCCAGCGTCATCGAAGAACTGCGCGAGCTCTACGTGCTGGCGGCGCGGGCGCGCGGCGCGTCGCGCATGCGGGCTGTCCTGCGTCACGCCTTCCGGAACAGCCTGATTCCCATCGTGACCGTCCTCGGTCTGCAATTCGGGGCGGTGCTGACAGGCGCCGTCATCACCGAGACGATCTTCTCGTGGCCCGGTGTCGGCCGCCTGCTCATTCAGTCGATCAATTTTCGTGACTATCCGCTCGTCCAGGGCTGCATTCTCCTGATCGCCGTGACGTATGTCGGCGTGAACCTCCTGACAGACCTCGTCTACGGCTTTCTTGATCCGCGTATTCGATACCACTGACGTGCTGAAGACCGGCCTCGCCATCGTGATCCTGGCCACGCTCGCTGCCCTTGTCGGGCCGGCGCTCATGCCGTTCGATCCGGTGGCGCAGGATCTGGCGCAGCGCCTCGCGGGTCCGAGCGTGTCCCATCCCTTCGGGTTGGACGAACTGGGACGCGACATCCTGGCGCGCGTGCTCGCCGGCGCGCGCATCTCGTTCGTGGTCGGCCTGACAGTCGTGTCCATCTCGGCGTCGGTCGGCACGCTGCTGGGCGCGATCGCCGGCTACGCCGGGGGCGCGCTCGACGATGCGATCGGCAGGGCGATCGATATTCTGCTGGCGTTCCCGGGACTGCTGCTCGCGATCGCGCTCGTCGCGGTCTTGGGGCCAAGCCTGGCGAACGTGCTGTTGGCCCTGACGATGATCGGGTGGGTCGGGTACGCCCGGCTCGTGCGCGGGCAGGTGCTGCGCGTGCGTGAACTGGAGTACGTCCAGGCCGCCCGCGCCGCGGGCGCCCGGACGCCGCACATTCTGTGGCGCCACATCGTGCCGGCCGCGATGCCGGCGGTCGTCGTGCAGGCGACGCTCGGCATGGGCGGCGCGATCATTGGCGAGGCGGCGCTGAGTTTTCTGGGACTGGGCGTGCAGCCGCCGGCGCCGAGCTGGGGCACGATGCTGAACGGCGGGCGCGCGCATCTCCTCGACGCGCCGCACCTGACGATTTTCCCGGGGCTGGCGATTGCGGTGCTGGTGCTCGGGCTGAACTTCCTCGG
>Ga0315281_10006044_pt1 | contig 17253 bp, 15 predicted proteins | sample YL17G07_0_MG_FD_204540 | JGI IMG/M metagenome (GOLD analysis project Ga0315281, IMG submission 204540) | Sediment microbial communities from Yellowstone Lake, YNP, Wyoming, USA - YL17G07_0 | ecosystem: Environmental > Aquatic > Freshwater > Lake > Sediment | place: USA: Wyoming | collected...
CTTTCATGGGGCCTCCTTGGGAATATCCGATTCGTTTAATTGGTTATTCTTGACCAGGCAGCGGAGTATTACGTTGTTTTGAGCCTGGATAAAGGTCAATTTCTTAAAAAAAAGTACGGTCCAATCGCGTATATCACCTCCGAGCTTCTCAATATCTCCTATGTTTCGTTGTTGTTGACCCCGTATGGCCACCAAAGGGGCGCATTTTTCCGGGTCACAGATGCCTCCCTTCATTGGTCCTACCCCTTTGGTTTCCGCCATGCCATTCTCCCCCGTATTGACCGTGAGATTGATATTTTCCCGGCCCAATAATTTATTGACCAAAGGCCCTATTAGTTTCCCTAAACCTAACCCGGCTCCCACCAATGCTATGGCCATTAATAGAGCCAGGATGATAATGATCAGATGCTCCGGATCATTGAGTTTGGGAATCATTTTAGGACCTCTCGGTAGCGCCCCGGCGCCCCTGCTCCACCGGCCCGAGGGTCCAATCATGCCGGTCCCGGACCGGCCCGAAGAGGCGTTCAATCTCCCTGACTACCGCCTCGGGCGAGAACCGGATGCAGCTTTTGAGGGTGATGGTGAAGTGCTCCAGCCAAATATCCAGGATTATGAAGCTGGTGGTCAGGGGCTGGTGCAGCAGTGCCCTGGGTTCCACGAAGGGCTGATAAACCGTCTTGCCTTCCCCGCCCCGGCCATCCGGGAGGGGATAGGAGCGGATATCCGGCGGCATCCCGGCGGTATCCATTTCCAAGAAGGCTATCAGCCGCCGCAGGCCGTCCAGGAATTGTCCCTGGGCCAGGGTCCCGGTCACCAGACAATCCAGGTTCCAGGTAATTTCGCCAAAATTCTGAGTCGGCATCCATAAACCCTTCCCATTGGTTAAAAGTTAACGCTTACTTCATCGCCCGATACTCTTCCTTAGTGATCCCATGAGGCGATAACAGGGCAAGGAGGCCGTTTTCATTGTCACTTACCAGGAACTCCTTCTCGCTCCCGGTCATTTCCCCTGGGTTGGTCACTCCGGCTTCCAATAAGGTTTCGTCTTCGATAATGGCCCAAAACAGCGGCACGGTAATGGCTCGGACTTCGCCCATGATATTGCTCTCCTTTTAGTTAGTCGTCACCGTCAGCCATTTATGTGTTGGGTTGACACTGCAACTATCGTGCGTTAATTCGTAGGCCCATTCCTTACCCGAAACCGGCGGGCAGTCGGCTTGATAGGTGCCGGACGGGGCCGCATTGTTGCCAGCCGCGAGGATTGTACCGTTTGCTACCGTCCGTGTGGCAAAAGCGGCATACATTCCCTGGAGGACGGCATCTACCTGGGCTTGGGAAAGGCTGTTGTCTTTGATATAGAAATTTGTCATAGTAGTCCAAGCTGAAAAATCAGCAGCAGCCACGGTTAAAGGCCTCATGACGGCAGGCAGACTACAGCATTGCCAGTCCGTCGGTCTCCAGGCAGACATATCAGCGCTGTTGATGGTGCCGGTGAAACCAGTAGGCAGGTTGAAGCAATACCAGTACGTCGGTCTCCAGGCAGACATATCAGCGCTGTTGATGGTGCCAGTGAAACCGGCAGGTAGACTAAAGCAAAGCCAAGTTGTCGGTCTCCAGGCAGACATATCAGCGCTGTTGATGACGCCAGTGAAACCGGCAGGTAGAATAAAGCAATCCCAGGTTATCGGTCTCCAGGCAGACATATCAGCGCTGTTGATGACACCCTGTGGCCCAGTCGAACATCTGAAATAGATAGTATTAACGCACTGCTTAAGCCAGGCCGAATAGACCTGTAACCCAACATCTCGAAAATCCATCCGGGTCACGGCCAGGGGCGAAACGCTTAAGCGGATGGTATAGGTCCCTGCCACTGCATAGGTATGGCTGATCGTGGTCCCAGTGTTGGCCGGAACTACTTTGGTGCTGCCGTCGCCCCAATTAATCGTCGTGGGAGCCGTGGCGTTCCATTCCTGGATGACCACGGTTTGATTAGCAGCAGTGGTGACCGCGCCCAGACGGGGGACGTAACGCCAAAAGCGTCCGTCGCGGCGGCGTTTAATTATCATTTAAATATCCCCTTTTTTAATCCAAGACAATTAAAACCAATTTAGGGACAAGCGTCATTCCTTGCTCCGACGTGGGCCATGGCTTTAATTTATAGTTTTCGGCGGCGCTTCTGCCTGTAATTCTTGAAATTTCCCTGCCGCTTCTTGCCGCATAAACCCCAATAACTGCATCTGAAGATCGATGCGCAAAACCCGCTCTTGCATCAGATCTTTTTGCAATTGCCGGTTTTCTGCCTGCAATTTTTCCAGTGGGTTTTGCTCTGCAATTTTAAGATTTCCTTTAGTCATTGTTTTTCTCCTTTAGCTCATTATGCCGTTGGCAACCAAGGCGGCTCTCATGGCTACCACCAGATTAAACATAGCCTGCATGTTCGTGGCGGTATCCAGCCCATAAGCGCCGGTAGCATATCCAGCCAAAGCCCCCCCGGAGGCATAGGCGGTTTGAATGGCCTTCCCGTTGCAACCGAAACCTCCGGACAGGGCCAACGAGGTCCCGGCCCCTACTCCAATATTGGGAGTAGTGAAGGCGGGCGACTCCAGATAAGCCACCGTTTTCCACGCTGAGGCGTTATAAAAACCGGGGGCGTGCAAGGTCGCATCGTAAACTATCAAGCCCTCCGGCGGCGTGCTGATGGCGGCTTTCTGCGTGGTGGTTAGCACTGGAGGCAGGAAGCCTTTAGTGGTGGAGACCAGGTGTAAAAGGGCGGCGGCATCGGGACTCGTCGTCCCGATGCCGACGTTGCCAGCCGCGGTGATTCGCATTCTTTCGGTCAGCACTGAAGGTGAGGCGTTAGTGGCGGTAAAAAAGGCCAGGTAGGTCGGGACCTGGTTGGCTCCGATGGTGCCTTCGGTTCCGAAGGTAATCCCGGCCATTTCCTGGTAGGCGGCGCCATCATAACCGGAGGCCACCAAACGGCCCAGGTTGTCGCCGGTGACGATCACCGCGGGGCTGGCCAGGGTGCCCCGAGACTTGCGCAGATGGAGCCGCGCCCCATCGTCCCCGGCGTTGTGCTGTGAAGACATGAGGCCCCGGGGAGAGGTGATAATGGTTTCGGCCAGGTGGAGCTTGGTGGCCGGACTTGTCGTCCCAATGCCGACGTTGCCGGTCGCATCCACAGTAATCGCCTCAGGGGCGCCACCCGAGGCCCAAAGTTTGCTGTGTTTATGGCCAGGGTTAATACTGGCAGAGTTTTTCAACAGATAGTCCAGAGAAGTAACAACCGCAGATGCATCTATGCCAACCTTGGCTTCCAGGTTGTTAATATGTATCGCTTTTATTTCAGATACTTCAGCGATCACATTGGATAGAACAATAGGGAAATCAGCCATATTTCACCCCCTTACAATTTTTTGGTTTTCCTATCTGCCGATAACCATCTCGCAAGTCAAATTGGTGTTAGCATCTCCCGCGGTGATTGCCGGACGGATAAACTGCGGATTCTGCATGGCCACCTTGCCTGCCACCGCGGTGAACTCCATGTCGGCATTGGCCGAATCCAATATCTGAAAATTCGTGGCGTCCGTGGGCGTGTCCAGGTTGGACCCCTGCATCTTCAGATTACCGCCGGTACCGAAGGTTCCGTAAACGTGCACCGTCTTATCGTTGAAGCGAGGTCCGGTGCTTTCCAGTTGATACCATTGGCCCACATCATTCGTAGCCTTGGTCAGGCCGGTCCAGGAGACCTTTCTCACCCCTCCGCCCAAATTCTTTTCCACATAAGCTCTTACCGCCATAGCTTTACCTCCTGGTTTAAAAACTGGTTTTTGTTTTTTAGGGCCTTCCTATTTAAGGGCAGCACCTGTCTCTTTTGTAACGCTGCCAATACATGATTCATCAAAAGGGTGTCCATACAACAAAATCCTACGCCGCCAGATTGGGCTTAGCCTTTAGACGGAATGTCTTCACAGCTGCTCCTATATTGGCAGTGCGCCCGGTAGGAATGGCAGCAGTCAATACAAGGGTGTCAGCATCGGTGATACTGGCGATAGTGGTGCTGTGAATGGCGCCATTGTCCAGGACCACGCCGATGGTCTGTCCGGCAATCATACCGGTGGTGGAGACCACCTCCAGAATAGTGTTAGTGGCTACGGCCTGTACTCGCATCGTGGTGGCCACGGAACTGACACAGACCGATCCAGGTGAAGCCCCATCAGATGGTAAGGTCAGTTTTATATCATCACCCTTGACCCCCAGAAACTCACCACTGGCAGGTAGGGCCGCAGCCCAGAACTCCCGCAGGCCATTAGGATAAAGCAATCCTTCCAGGGTCGTATTGGACGCAGGTAAACCAGGAATGTTCGCGGTGAGCCATGGAAAACCGCTCACATGGTCGCCACAATCATACAGCAAGGTAGCGCCTCGAATTACTGGAATATCAACGTAGTGGTCATAAACCCCACTGGCAGTACCCCGCCAGATACGGGCGACTACATAAGAATCGCCATTACCAATGCTCAATTTAAGGGCCTGATTGGCGCTGACGGTCTGAGACACATCTACTGTTGTCGCGGCCGAATGTAGACCAAATCCGTTGCCATCATCATGGACGTAATAGGCCAGCCGATAATAATAAGTCCCGGCTGCCAGGTTAGAATAATACCAGGTTTCCACCGTAGGAGTCACCAACCCGGGTGTACCCAACAAGGGCAAACGAATTGGCTCATTATTGAGCTGACTGACCCCCCAGACCATGGCGCCGCTGTGATAGGTGATAGCTACATCGCCTGAGAGCAGCCGTACCCCCGGATAGGTAGTCAACGCCGTGTTGAGGGCGCTATCCGCTGCCGTGGCCCGGATGCCAACAGTTGCGAAAAATGCACCTCCACCGCCGCTGGACGATATTAAGCGCTGGTTATGGTGCAGGATGATAGTTTGGCCGCCCCCCAGAGAGGCTCCAAATCTAATATCCCCCGGTGCTGCGGCGCCATAGGGATTTAACAAACGGGTGGAAAAATTATTATTTTGGAATATGGTTGTGCCGCCATTACTCCCTTCGATCAATATTGGTTCCGTAGCAGCATCATAATTGTTCTGAATCCAACTGTTTTTCAGGGTAAATTGCGCGTGTTTGGCCTGCAACGCACGATGGCCAGCACCAACATTCTCAGAATGTTGGTTATCAATAATAAAATTCTCAGTCTGTTCCAGGTAAATCATGCCGCCAACACAGTTGGTAATTTTGCCGTTGACTACCGCCCCGGATGATGATCCCCCAAAATATGCTAGCCCACAATTATGCATATCAATGGCATGTCCATCTGGTGCGGAACAGTAGATGTGGTCGAGGACTGTGCCATCGCCGTAGCCGTTCTGCACCCAGAGATATCCTGTCGGCGTAGCTCCACCGCAAGTCACGCCTGGCCGCCAGATGCTGTCTTTCAGAAGATTAGGCTCGCAGTATTCAGTGCCAGTGACGAACCCATTGGTAAATCCCCTAATAAAGCAATACTGCACATCCACCTGGGAATAGCGTAGTTTGGCTAGATTCGGTGTGGTGGATTTAAGGGCATCAATCCAAAGGTCATGCATCTTGAGGGCGGGGAAACGGTTGCCGGCAACACTGTAGAGATTGCCGGTCGTGGGGTCCTCATTGACTACCAGAAGATACGTCTGGTTGGTAAAATTGTATAATGAGAGATGGGAACGCCAGCCATTCCCCAATATACCGTAGGTCTTCAAAGCCGAAAGCGGACTCAGGGAGGCAGCGTTCAGATATATTGGTGTAGATGCACCAACAATTCGGTAAATCCCGTCAAGGATTGAAATTCTGCTGCCGGCTTTGAGTGTCGCACTGAAGGGTGCATAGTTGTCAGTTAAATCATCACCCTTGCCGCCCCACCATTCCAGGTAGCCTTCCTTAACCGCTCCGTCTCCAAACAGCACCTTCCCCGTGCCGGTACAAGAAAATATCTGGTAAAGGCCAGCCTCGAGACTGCCGTTAATGGTGAGGGTCATGCCGTCAGCGATAGAAAAAATCGCTCCTCGTTCCAGTTTTAAAGTAATATTGGCGGGGATGGTGAGATCTGAAGTAATCAACCAGGAGCCGTGGGAAACATAGAGAATTCCTCCGTTTGGATTAGCCGCAATAGCCGCTGCCAATGTTGCGCCGGTTAATGAAGCTCCATAACTCCGAGCATCTATCCATTCAAGGTCGAATCCCGTAGAAGGTAATACTGTGGCCAATTCCAAGCCCGACCCGGCAGCATTCCATCTCAGATACGAAGGATAACCAGAAATATTCTCTGGAAAGACTACTGAAGTTTTAGTGGTAACTTCGGATAATATCGGCACTCGATTAAATTTGTCATCCAATTGTTGGCTGATCATCGTCTGCCGGTCCAGAGCGTTTTCATGGGATTGCGCCGGGAACTTGTCGGCTTCGGTATAGTCGGTCTCCTGGGTCAAGGGCAGTTGCCGGATGATGGTCAGGGTCTCCCCGGTCGCCGGAGGCGTAACCATCGTTACGTTGCCGCCGCTTTCTGACCCGGCGCCACTGACGCTGTAATGTGTAGTCAGAGTAAGGAGGGTTTTTACACCCAGGACGTTGGTGAGATAGACCCTTAAATCCGTATTGACAAATATCTTGAAGGTAAAAGGGAAAATGGTCTGCGAACCGTCCCCCGCATATGGCGGCATCCGATTAGTTGTGGTAGTGACGGTCATGATCTATCTCCTTATTTTCCTGCGGCTATTTTCTCTCTTAACTCCAGAAATTCCCGGCGGTATTTCCGGCGTGTGTCATCCTTGGCGTTTTCCCATTTCTGCGCCATCAAATTTTTTATAGCCATTCTCTCATCAGGTTTAGCTAGAGTAAAAACCTTGATCGCCTCCCCCAAGTCCGTCAATTTTCTGAAAGATACCCGGAACGCCCCATAATGTGGGTCCCGCAGAATCTCCCGGCCATCATCCATCATTCGGTAATATTGGGAATAGGTGAGTTGGCCTTCTTTCCGGGCCTGATGCAGGGCAGTAAGGAATCCCTGCTGATCGCCTTCCCGGGCCCGGGCCATGATGCCTCTTTTAAATTCCCCGGACTCTCTTTCTTCCGCCGAAAGATTGAGCATGGCCCGCCTTTGATAGAAGTCGGTCATTTGTTTTTCGGCACTGCTTTTGTATCTCCAGGATGACACCCCGATGGATTGTAAGGCGGATTGCAAAATAGTCCTCTCTCCCTTGCTCACTAATCCTTGTGCGGGGATCGGCACGTGCCCTCTGAAAAAATCTCCGATCTGTTCCTGCCAGTTACGCAGCCGGCCGTAAACATCCCTTTGGGTTATAAATTCGATCAATGGTTTAGCAATGGTCGGATTCAGGCGGTGATAAACAAAACTCCTCGGGTCTGAAATTAAATGAATCATGTCGCCGGGGACCGATCGCAGAGCATATTCATTTTTGCCGATAACCAGGGTAAAGGGTTTATCCCAATGTCCCTCATGGTCATCACTCAATATCATGTTGGCAATTGCCGCTACGCCATACATGCCGATAGCCGCTTTGAGTAAGGCTGCGCTTTGCTCTCTTCCCCCTGGTTTTAAAGCTTGACCCACAAACCGCAGCCGGGCCTCCAGAAAATCCGGGGCCAGGGATAGCAAACGGAAAGTATCCTGCATCGTGGGATTACGCCCCATGGCTCTGTAATTCAGTTCCCCGAAGGCTGCATTTGCTTGATTGGCCGTTATTTCCGCTATTTGGTCCTCAGTGTATTTACCCGTATATCTCTCAAGATTGCGCGCATAAGCCTCTTTGAAAAGTTTCATCTTGTACCGGGGGATCAGGTCTTGGAACAGATATTCCCCATAAGCCTGAGTAACCCGGCCTATGCCCGGCACTTTGGCAGCAAGCCCGGTTGAATGTAGACCTTCAGAGAATTGCTCTAAGGCCCGATGGTTATAGACCATTAGGCCGCTTTTGACGGCCTTGACCTGCACCGGGTCGCTAAAATCGATCTCCGGGCAAGTAAAGGGGTTAATCCTATGAAAAACGGCATGGGTCGCCAAATTCACCTGATGGAATCCAGAAGGCAGACCGGAAAGCAACACGCCCTTAAGATTTTGGGACACCTTCAAGGCAGCGCGGCCAAGGGCATATTTCCTGATAGCCGACGTGCCCAGGATATTTTTTAAGTGCTGATAAATATCAGGATGGACCCGCAAATCTCCTTCGATAAAAATCGGCGCACCGTTGGGGTCTTTATCTATCCACTTCCATTTTCTGAGGGCCGGGTGGTCGATATAGCGGTAATCACCCGTTTCCTCCGGGCTAACCCGGGGTCTGATGAGGTATGCCTGCGGCCCCTTGGCTTCGGTCATATCGTATTCGCCGGGGGCCTTTTCGAAGGAAACATCTTCACCCGGCTTGGTTATTTGTTTCCCTGCCCCCGACACCGACACCAGGGGGCGACCGTCATCTGCCTGGCCCTTAGTCAAGTTTTTAATCACTCTCCGGGCGGCTATGGCCCCATACATAGCTTGATCGTAATGGCCCAAGAGGAAAGCTATGTCTTTATTTACAGGAATGCGGCCTGCCTGTTCCCCCTCAAAATAACTGCCAAAGATCCGCTTCTTGGCATATTTGAAATTGGTATTCAGCAAACCCGCGTTGATCTCGGCCTGTAATTTCTGGAGTTCGGTCTTATTATGGCTATCTTTTTTCCACATTTGATTGACGTAATTCTCTAAACCGTGCTCTATGATTTCCGCGGCCTGAGCCTCTTGCAAATAATAATCGTATTTAGCAGAAATCTCGCGGGCCAGGACCTCTTGCTCTGGCGTTAAGTTCAAGGCTGCTTCATAGCCCTTCTTCAAATCTCCTTGGGATTTTTCTGCCCACTGCCGCAGCAAGTCTTTATTACCGTCCGCCTGAATCCAGTTGGTGATCCCTTTCCGCACGGTGACATCTGGCAAAGCGTCAACAATGGTTTTGATATATTCAGCGTTTTTATGACCGGCTATTTGCACGTCGCCCAGATAATCCTTGATAAGGTCCTTGTAGGCCGTTTCCCTGATCTCAAAGGGATTTTGATAATAATTCCAAAGCCGCTTGGCCGAATCCCGGATTTTTTCGCCTGCTGTCCTGATCTGTTCCGGCGCATCCTTGAGCAAGTTGGCCGTGTCTTCAATCACGGCTACTGCTGCTTTTTTGAGAGGCTCCGCGGTAGCGGGGCCGCCAGAGTAAAGGAGGGTCTCCTTTTTACCCCCTTCCATCGCCCCTTCCGCGGCGGCGGCCTCCGGGGGAGGGGAAACCCCGGCGGGGGGAAGGGCCGCCCCCTTTTCCCTTATCTCAGGGGCTTGAACTTCTCCGGGTCCGGTTCGTTCTGTCCCAGCAGCCGGGACAATTTCGGGTTCTTTTTCCACAATGCCCTGGTAGCCGCCTTCACCAGGGGTAGGAGGACCCCCAACTTCAGCACCCTTCTCAAATGCGCTTGGCGCATTGGCTGGGGCAGGTGTCTCATAAATTTTCTGCCCCGTCGCCCCCATTATTTCCTTCTCAAGTTCTTCAGGATTGAGCTTGACTATTTTCTGCAAAATCTGATTCTGATTATAAGCTGCCGTGGTCTCTTTAAGGGGCCCCACCGTCCGGGCAAAATAGAGGTCCCGGAGGTATTGATAGGCAAGAGACGTAAACTGCTTTTTGCTCTCCTCATCCCAGGTGGTGAACGCCTGATAGAAATCCCCCAAGGTGGACCATTTACCGGGCGCGGCCTGCATATAATCCATAGCTGCAAACCCCGCGGCCATGCGCGCCCCGGTGCCCACGGCACCCTGGCCAGGGATCAACGAAAGCAGAGGAAAGGCCGCCCCCACCAGCGCCCCGGATTTGGCGCTGTTGAGAACATCCAGGCCAAACTTCTCTACCTTCTCATTCTCAATCATGGCGGGGATTATCCGGCTCAGACCCATGAGAACCCCCACGTTAACCGCGCCCTCTGTCATACCCCTGGTAAGAACCTGCGTCATGGTGCGCAGCCCCGAAACCGTAGGGAAAAGATAGGAGCCGGTGAGCCACTTGATGATCTTGAATGGTCCTAAAATCTGCCCCGCCAGGTAAGCTCCTTCCCCGGCCACCATTCCCACGTTGGTCTCCGGCTTGAACACATCCCCGAAAGCCGCCTTTTTCGCCCCTTCCGTCAAACCGGCGGTGTAACCGTCCACAAACCGGCCCATGACCCGTTGTATCTCGCTTTCCACAATATCTTTGCGCCGCCAGTCAGGATAGAGAAGGTCTTCACCGGAGATTCCCAAGGCCGCCGGTCCAGCGATCTCTGCGCTCAAATTCGCCGAATCCTGCTCTTCCGGCGTCATTCCCGCATAAGGCGTTACCTCACTCTGGAGAAAATCATTGAAAATCTTTTGCAACACCGGAGAAGGTTTCCATGGCTCAGTATTCAGCCCCAGGTATTCCCGGACCTGTTCATAAAGTTTCTGTGGATGGTCTTCAGCAACTGGAGATAGACCGAACCCCACATCAGCGGCCCCGGCTACTTGCATGAATTGGCCTTGCCGAAAATGCTCATACTCATCGGCTTCACCTGCCGCTGCTTCCTTGATCTTCTCTACATAGGCTTGATTGGCTCCCGGCGTTTTGGAGCCGTAATATCCTTGCAAAGCCCCTTCCCAACTACCCCTTTCGGCATAGAGGTCTTTGAGATAGCGGGCCGCCGCGTCCATCGAATAGCCGGGGTGCCAGCGGGGGTCATTCGGGTCTTCGGCGTTCTTACTGATGGCGCCTTCATCCTTAAAATATTTCTCCGCCGTGCTGTCAATGAACTGATTAAGGCCCGCCGCCGATGATTCCGGGTTCTTGGCCGTGGGGTTCCAATTCGATTCAACCGCGATTTTGCCCAGGAACATGTCTTTGGGAATCCCGTAGTGCTCAGCCACGTTAAGGGCCATGTCCCTTAAATCATCCGGCGTGAAAGTCTGGGCGAGTTCATAATTGGTGGGCATTACTTTGACCCCCGCAGATCCGGAGACATCCAGTCCATGTCGTTCCTGATAGAACCAGACCGACGCGGTTGCTGTTGCTGTTGAGGTTGAGCCGGCGCCGGAACGCTGCCCGGGACTAGTCTCCTTATCCATTCGCCCCAGGTCTGCTTAACCCCGGGTTTTGGCGCATAATTGCCCATACCCCATTCCTGCATATAGAGATTGTGGTGTGGCGCAAAAATACCATCCACGGCCGCGTTGATTTCCTCCCGGTTCTTCCCTAAGTTCCCTTCGTCTTTGGCAGCCTGAGCCTGACCCAAGCCCATCATAAAGTTTTCGCTTCTGGAGCCACTGCCAAATTGTGTTTTCCAATAATTAATTCTGGCCTTGAACGCGGTGTCTTCCGCCTTCTCTGTGCGCCGGTCGATGCTCTCTGCCGCATTTAATAGATGTTCATAATGCTTCGTATCAAACTTCCATTCCCCGCCCTTGATGTTGGCCATGATCTCTTGCGGGCTTAAAGGATTCTCTAAGTCATAAAGCCGGCCTAACGCCTGCCGGTAATTATCTTCGTTATGCTCATAGCCGCCGTTACCTTCCAGGTAGGCGCCATAACGATCATGTTGGGCCGGGGAAATCTCCCGGCGGTCCCGCATATCCTTAAGAGATTCCGGGGTCAACTGTTGGGCCTCGAACATCTGAGCAAGTTTTAAGTCATTCTTATTCCAATTCAGGTGTAAGGACTGCTGGGCAAAAGAATCCAATTTTTTGATGCTCTCCCCATCAGTGTATCCCCATTTCCTCGCGTCAAAGTTCGCCGGATCAGCCGCCGCCGCATCGGTGGCCTGCCGCCATTTCAGTGTGGCGTCAAAACTCTGCTTTAGCTTTTCTCCTTTATCCGGGTTCAGAGCGCCACCCCGGGTCATGCCGTCAACGAAAATGTTCCAGTTGTTTATAACCCGCTGTCTGGTCAAATCATCTGGAGCCTGCACCGCCAGCTCCAGGTATTGGGGAAAACTGGCCTCGACATTGCCGTTCAGGTTCTCTATCTGCTGGTGCCGGGAATCATTCATCACCCCCTGCAATTGCGTGACAAAATGGTCTGTGTACTGCCTTTTGAAATACGACTGAACCGCCATATCCTTCAGATTGCCAGAAATATCCTGGTAAACCTGCCTGGCTCCTTCCCGGAATGCCTGCGGCCAGGTCGCGGGGTCTGGATTTTCATCTCTGACTTTATTCCGCAAATCAAAAAGCTGCGTCATTGAATCAGCATAAGCGTCTGAGGCGTCAGAGACTTGCTGGGCCTGACGAATCTTTTTGGTAAAATCCATCCCCGCGTCAGACAGGATTTCCCCAAACTTGCCTACATCTTTCCAGGATTGCGCAATCTGCCGCCCTTCCACGCCATAAGACTTGGTGTCCACCTCCACATTCGGACCATGGGCCACCATGTTTACTTGCGGGTCATAAAGAGGGATTTTAGGCATAAATTATTTATCCTTTAAAAAGTTTCTCTTTTGGAGGAGCCTTGCGGCCCATAGACCTTATAGGCCGTCCCCAAAAGAGTGCTCCCAGCCCCCATGAATCCCTGCAAGATAGGCAGGCCGGACATGGACTCGTTCCGGTCAGCCTCGAAGCCGTAGTTAGCCGCCTGCGACTGAAACCGCCCGGCCTGGGTCTCCGTGTTGTATTTCTGGGCGATCAGGTCTTTCTCAGCCCAATACGCGTTTTCGGCCATGACATCCAGGGGCGTCCCGGCCATCTCCACGCCTGACGCGCCCACGTTGGCCTCAACCGTGCCCCGGAGCTGCGCCTGCTTGCGCTGTAACTTCTCTCTCTCATAGTCCCCGGCCTTGCGGACCGCCTCAGCGTTCTGTAAAGCCACGGCCTGATTGTATCGGGCCGCTTCCGCCTGGGATTTCATGGCAGAGGATTGCGCGAAGCCGCCCAAGATGGAAGAAATTCCACTGACTCCACCACCGGCCATGGCCAAAAACGGAAGTATGGGCGCTATGAAGGACATTGACTTTTCTCCCAATTGAAACTAAGGGGTAGAGTCGGCAAGACGCACCCTCCCAAACCGCAAATAAGTAGCGGCGTCGGGCCCGTAACCGGGCATCGCTCCCTCATATTTGAACCCCAGGTGCTCAACCCACTTGTAACTGACCTTGTGCGCCTCATTTACTGCCGTCTGGATGCGCCAGAGGCCCAGGGTGGCGCTTAATTCGTTGAGGCCGGTAAGTATAGCCTTATGCACCGACAGTGCCTTGGAGGGCCATAGAGGCGTGCTCACGGCCCAGGCTTCGGCCACTCCCGGCCACAAAATGAAAAGGCCGGCACACCCTATCAACTGCCCCCCACAAATTCCGGTAAAGGCCGGGCCATGCGTCAGGTATTCATAGGCTCGGTTTTTTACCTGGGTATTCCCCAACAACAACATTTCCCTGGCCTCAAATTCGCGGGCCACAATCCGGTCTAAGTGATCCGGGTGAAATGGAATCAGCCTCATCCTTCCATCACCGTTAGTCTGGGCATCAAGGCGCAGATGGTGAAAGGCAAGGGCAAATCCTGTTTAATCATAATCTGCCCGGGTGTATCATACACCCCGCGGAAATCGGCGATCACATCCCCAGTCACCATAGGGGGAGAGGTATCCATAACATCTCCCACGCTCCGCATACACAGAGGTTCCAAATTATCTGCGTCCGGCCCGACCTTGCCGCCAAAAGAATTATCCAGGCGCACTGCTAGCTCATAAATACGCCGAATCTTTGCTTGAGAAGTTCCTTGCTGTGACCCTCCCTCAAAATACCTTTTGACAAAAGTGCCCACATAAGGAAGGCCCGCCTGTACCACGGAGGCCGCATAATCCAGGGTAATACGCCCGCTGGTTACGGTCTTTCTGGGATGCACCGCCCCATCCGCCAGCACCGCCACTTCTTTGCCTTCCAGGTGGTTCAGGCCGGAAATCACCGTGGCTGGCGCACCGTCGTAAGTCAGCCCGGAGTCCACAAAAAAGTAATCTTCGCGGGCGGTGTTGGCGTTGATAAAATCCTCCAGAAGCTCCACGTATCGTTTCGTGACCCCGCCGATGACGCGCTTGACAATCAGCCAGACTTCTGTTTGCGACGGCCCCGGAATAGTGGCCACGCTCTCCACCATGCCGTCAGTAACTTGCCGGGTCCAACCCACCACCTTCTCAGACCGCTCATAGATCATGGGTAGTAGTACCCCATCAGACCGCACACTCCAAAGAATCTGAAACGGGTCACGCATGAAGGCCATGTCGATGATCCACGGATAAGTCAGATGCTCATTTAAAATCGTCAAATCTGGCGCCACATAGCTGTCAGAGGCGAAATCATAGGTCAACTCCCGGAGCTTGCGGCCATGGCGTTGCACAAACAAAATGACATTGCCTACGGCCTGCGGTTTGATGTTGGCTACGCCGTAGGCCGTGTCCTCCCGGATTGCTACGTTGGTGGGAGTCAAAGGTGCGCCACTGGTAGAACCAGAGATTTTAAACTCGCCCCCGGCAGTCCCGGCAATCAATATTCGCGCTGGAATCAGCCAGTAAATTGGGTTTACCTCATTGCTGGCGATAGTGCGGCTAAAGGGGCCGGAATCGGTAATGGTGTCTTCCGGGGCAAAATTTACATAATCGCCGGACTTGCTACCCCAAATGGTCTGAGGTTGATTAGGGGTGGCCGCAAAAAACAATCGCTCCTCATAAAACGACAGACAACTTGGAAATCCCCGGTAGGCGCTCCAGGCCCCTTCCCGCCAAGTAGTGACCGCGGTTATCCCTCCCAAGGTGGTGATTACCATGGCATTAACATGGGTGGAATCCGTAAAAGCCGTGACCTTAAATACTCCCCATGTGGTGCCGTGCTTAATCCTCCAAATGGAATCCACATGGCCGGCGTTAAACAGCGGAGCGGAGGCTATGACCGTGATGCCGTCCTCGGTCGTCGGTGGCTCCTTGATGATGGTCAGGGTCTCCCCGGTCGCCGGAGGCGTAACCATCGTTACGTTGCCGCCGCTTTCTGACCCGGCGCCGCTGACGCTGTAATGTGTAGTCAGAGTAAGGAGGGTTTTTACACCCAGGACGTTGGTGAGATAGACCCTTAAATCCGTATCGGCAAGTATCTTGAAGATATAAGGGAAAACGGTCTGCGAACCGTCCCCCGCATATGGCGGCATCTCATTATTTGTGATAGGGGTTAAAGTTATGGGCGTGGTGTTTTCATCTAAGAAAGGGCCCGCCTTACCATCCTGCCGGAAATTATAATCAGTAAGGGTCCAGGCCGTGTGACTGGTGCGACTCAACTGTTTTGGGGGATAATTCGGGTGTGTCAGATAAAGGACATCTGCGGACTGCACATATTTAAGGGTAGGAAGGTCTGCCTCTAAATAAGGGGTAACGATCTCCACCACTGAGACATCATAACGGATGCCCGTGTCATACTTACTACCCGTATCATATTTAACTGCTATCTGCCCGCGATCTTTGTAAACCCGTATATAAAGATCACCAAACTCCAATATGTAGGCTTGGGTAGTGGAAAATTCAAACGGAATCAGCCTTGATTTTTTCGTGCTGGTCTTAGTCTCTGCAATAAACCGCATCCCCTGCCGAAAACTCGCCGGGCCGTGGGTCAGACTAAGAAAATTCTCCATGGTCTGACACCCCGAAGCAAATTTATCCAGGTTGACCGCCCCAGCTAATAAGGGACTGATCTCTCCGGCGGTAAAGTTATTGAAAATGGGGTCTATTTTACTCATCTAAATTCTCGCCGCTGCCCAATTTTCGCTTTCCCACACTTCGGGCGTGTCTTCTTGGGCATCAATGCTCTTGGCCTTGCTGAGTTCCAGCAGATATTCTTTTATAATCTCGCCTTTCAAAGTGGCGTTGCCGGTGATCTTATAAGCCACCTCTGCCGCCAAGCGGTAGGCAAAGACGCTGACAAACTGTGGTGAGAAATCGCCCTCATTGATGACCTGGGAGATATACTTGATTTGCGCCATGCTCTCATTGGTCAATAATTTTCGCCCCTCAATCTTGTATTCAAGGGTAGGGTCAACGTTAGGGTTGTTGGACCCCACCAGGCCCAGGACCCGCAAACAATAAGGATCGGTGGGAAGTTGATAGACGTAGGAATAGCCGAAAGAAGGCGCTTCCGTTAACCGCGCCAGAACCACCCGGGTAGAAGCGAAGTTCCAAGAATGATTTACCAGCACTATGTCCCGAATCAGGTCATAGATGGCTTTCAACGTCTTGGCCCGCTTAGTGTCCTCATCGATGGACAAAATATTTTCGTTGCCCAATCGGGCCAGGGCCAGGTTGCAAATATCGACTTTGGACGCCATGGCTTATCCTAAGAAAGGGGCAGGTTGCCCCGCCCCATATTTTTAAAGACCCTTTACTTCAACTACCAAGGTGGTAGATGCGGGCGCATGGGCCGTAGTAACTTCGACAAGGGGCGCCGCCGCTAATGAGACAACCCCGCCCTGGGTAGAAACACTCGCTCCGGCAATAGTCCGATCCGTGGCCGCTAATTTACCCAGCGTTGGCCCGGAAGCCAAAACCCCCAGATCCTCATCTGCGGTAATTCCGCCCTTGACTAGAAGATCATGGGTGTGCGACGCGCTTTGTTGAATGCGGATAGAATGATGGATTTTGTCGTAAAAATAGTCATAGCCGTTCACCGGCTTTTCCACGATGAACAGCCGGAGAACCTGCTGAACCATGCCGAGTTTTTCTTTGGCGGGCAAAGGAACGCCGGTTGCCGGATAGGTTTTTGCGCCATCGCCAAAAACCAGTTGAACCAGGTTTACTCGCCGCCCTCTCCGAGTGGCATCTCTGTCCAGAATGGTCGCTGTAACATCGCTTGCGGTTAATGCAGCCATTTTTCTTCTCCTTCATGGGGACGGAAGGAATCTTCCGTCCCTGGAGTTAAAAGGTTAAAGAGGCAACAGAAAATCCATGCACAACTTGAGGGTGCCGGTCTGCGCGTTGCCGCCCGCGGAGGTCAGAGTCACCCAGGTCTCGCCGTCAAACTCGTAACCGAGGTAAGTGATCGCTGCGGCCCCGGCGTCCAGGTCTGCTTTATCAGCGGCTGTCTGCACGTCCGTAGCCGCCAGAAACGCATCCACCACCGCCGAAACACCCGCGCCGGTTGCACTCAAGCCGACCGCAATGGTAGCCGTTGCCCCGGCCATGTCATCCCAGGCAAGTTGCCCAGTCCCCGCGTATTTA